>Ga0070681_10006834_pt1 | contig 11108 bp, 10 predicted proteins | sample KBSC83BmetaG_FD_65650 | JGI IMG/M metagenome (GOLD analysis project Ga0070681, IMG submission 65650) | Corn rhizosphere microbial communities from Kellogg Biological Station, Michigan, USA - KBS C8-3B metaG | ecosystem: Host-associated > Plants > Roots > Rhizosphere | place: USA: Michigan...
TTCGGGTTCGGCTTCGGCGAGATCGCGTCGGCGGTCGGGCGGTCGCAGGCGGCATGCCGCCAGCTCGCGGTGCGGGCCCGGCACCACATGGAAGCCGGACGCCCCCGGTTCGAGGCGGACCGCAGGGAGCGGGAGAAACTGGCGGCGCGGTTCTTCGGCGCGCTCGCCGAAGGCGACGTCGACGGCATGCGGGAGCTGCTCGCCGCTGACGCATCGCTGGCCGGGGACGGCGGCGGCAAGGCCCCGGCATTCGCCAGGGGCGTCACCGGCGCTGAGAAGGTGGCTAAGGTGCTTGCCTCATTCTTCCCCTTGCTCGTCCGGACCGGCGTGACGCTGGAGCCACGCGAGGTGAACGGCCAGCCCGGAGCGATCCTCCGCGACCAGGACGGCAGGGTGCTCACCACCTTGACCCTTGACATCCTCGGCGGTCAGGTCCAGACGATCCGCTCGGTGAGCAACCCCGACAAGCTCGGGCACGTGGGTCCGGTAGCAGACGCCTGGGCGCTCGCCCGCGAGGCGAACCGGGCTCGCCGGCCCGCGGACTAACCGGACGAGCCAGCTGCGCTGCGGACCTGTACAACGTCAACGGCCCGCTGGTCCAACCCGACGCAGCCGAAAAGATCCCCTGAGCCGAGGGCCGAGAGCGGTCCCGGCCTGCGGAAGGACCACGCGCTACCCGGGCAGACCGATCCATCGGTTCGTCTAACGCGCGTTTCCCCATAGCAGGCGAGCCCTGAGCCGACCGGGCTACCGCGCCCGATATCCCGGTCGGACATAACCATCCGTGACGTCAGTTGGGGTCAGGTATGTGCCGAGGTGAGCCGTCAGCATGGTGGCACCCGGCCTGCGGGATGCGAACCCTTGCGGCACCCTGGGTTCGCCCGCTCACCGGCATGCGCGCGGAGCCGGCGCGTCGGCCAGCGGCCGCACGACTTCGGATGAACCCGATCTGCGCGCATCGTCCGATCAGCGCTATAGACCTCGCGGCCGTTCGATAAGGCAGATACAGCAGCCTCCGCGACCGGCGGCCGTCACCGGGCGCAGCACTGCTATGCAGAATTCCGAGTGCAATCAGCGCGGTATCGGCTACGGAGGTCAGGCTAGTTCCTCAGTGATGATTTCGTGGCACAATGCCAGGCATTCGGTGCAGATCGCGCCCCGGGCAGTGGCCGCTAGACCGGTAACCTGGTGGCGGCGCTTGCCGCAGAAGCTGCACTTAACGGGAGCGCCGTACTTGTTGTGGTCGCCGACTGATGTCATCGCGGAAAGCGGAGTGGCGGCCGGCTCGCTGGTTGCGATCACCCGGTCTGCCCTTTCGATGCATTCGTTGCAGATATACACCCTGGGGCCGGCGATGAGCTTCCTGACCTGCTTTTGCAGCTTGCCGCAGAACGAGCATCTCAGCACCGCGCCTGGCCCGGGACTGCCCTTGCCGGGGCGGGCGGCGCGGCGCCAAGGCCTGGCGCCCCCGGCTCCCTCGACGATCTGGTGGATCCGCTGGTGGCTGAGGCCGAGCGCGTCTGCGATTTCGCGCAGCGAGCCGCCGGACAACTGCAGCCGGCGCACCGCGTGGTGGAAGTCCGCCCTGGCGATGTCGGCGGCGCGTTCGGCGTCGATAAGGCGCGCCTCGGCTGCATGCGCCGCGGTGAGCAATTCGGGATCGACCGGCATGACGTCTACTGTACATAGACAACAGACGATCCGAAAGGAAGCAATGCCACAGAACCACCGTGATGTGGTGGTCTCGGAGTGCGCGGGCTGCCCAGGACCGTGCGCCGGGCTGAACGGCGCTGCGGCCGGCGGGCCGCCCAGGCACAGAATGAGCTGCGGCCGCGGGTAGAGGGTCGTGGCTATCCAGGCCAGCTTGAAGGCATCGGCCAGGACCTTGTGCTTTTGCGCGAGTCCACCCCTGGGGTGTCCTGCGAATGAGCCGACCGGCCTTGGCGGGGCGGGCGTGGTTGCTACCGTGCCCGGCATGGATACCGCTGAGGTCAGCAGAATGACCAGCCGTGCCGCGTTCGGCGTCGACATCCAACTCGGCTTCGGCGCCGGCAACATCGTGGTCGCCGACACCATCGAGATCGCCATCGAGATCGAGTTCACCAGCACCGGACCGGACCCGCGATGACCCTCGTGGCACACCGTCGTACGTACCGAAAGGATTGAAACTTGAGTAAGACCGTGCTGTACATGTCGATGTCGGTGGACGGGTTCATCGCCGGGCCGAACGTGGCGCCGGGCAACGGGCTCGGTGACAATGGGCAGCGGCTGCATGAGTGGTTTCTGCCGGATGCCGACGCCGAGCACAGAACAGGCAGCCACCTGGCGGGCGTGAACCGTGAAGTCATGGACGAGGCCATGGCCACCGGGGCGGTCGTCGTTGGCCGGCGGACGTTCGAGCTCGCCGACGGCTGGGGCGGCGACCACCACGATGGCGTGCCGATCTTTGTCCTGAGCCGCCGTCAGCCCGATCCCAGGCTGCAATGGCCCGGGGTCACCTATGTAAGCGACGTCACGGCCGCGGTGAACATGGCCAAGGACGCGGCCGGCGACAAGGACGTACTGGTCCACGGAGCCCGCACCGCTCGGCTGGCACTTGCCGCAGGCGTCCTCGACGAACTGCAGATTCACCTGATCCCGGTCCTACTCGGACAGGGTGAACCGCTCTTCGAGGACATGCCACCCGACCACATCGAACTCGAACTGCTCCGTGCCGTGGACGGACCGGGTGTGGCGCACCTGCGCTACCACGTAAGAACGGCAGGCTGAGGCGATGGCACTCATCCGGCTGTACATGACCATATCCCTGGACGGTTACATCACCGGGCCGCGGGACAGCCTGGACACCCCGATGGGCATCGGCGGGTTCCGCCTTTTCAACTGGCTCGATCGGCGCAACGACCCGGGACCAAGCGGACAGGTGTACACCGAGGTGCTGGCCACCCGCGCCGTCATCTCCGGCCGCCGTACCTACGAACACGCCGACCGCTGGCAGGGCGACCATCACGACGGCGTCCCGATCTTCGTCCTGACCCACAACGTCCCGGACGACCCGCCACCGGGCGGCGTCCGCTACGTCACCGACGTACACAAGTGCGCCGCACAGGCCCGCGCGGCGGCCGGAGACGGCGACGTGATGGTACACGGCGCCGGGGCGGCGCAGGCGCTGCTGCGGGCAGGGCAGCTCGACGAACTGGAACTGCACGTCGTACCGGTCCTGCTCGGGCAGGGACGAAGGCTGTTCGACAACCTGCCCGCCGAGCACATCGAGCTCGACGCGGTCCGCCGGTTGACCACTCCGCAGGTCGAGGATGTCGCGCAGCACGTCACGCACATGCGCTACCGCGTCCGCCGTCCGTGACCCGGAACTTGCTGATGGTCGGGAGAGGGGGAAGGTGAAGCGGTCGAGGTCCTAGCAGAGCTGTCCGGGGCCGTAGGCGGGGTGACCGACGTAGTCACCCGCCAACGGGAAGACGGCAACCGCCGGTGGACCGCACTCCCGTGGCCGACAGCTTCGCCGCGTACGCCTCGCCCCGTCGCGCAGCCTTTTCTGCCCTGCAACCCAGGCCTTCTGGGGGTTCTCTGGCCCGGCACGACTTACCCTGCCAGTCAGGACTCGCAGGCAAGGCCGTCGCCGTCGCGGTCCCACTTGTTGCCCGTGTCGGTCTGGAAGCTGTGCCCCCAGTCGGTGTTGTCTTCGACCCAGGAGCAGGGGTGCCCGTTGTAGGCATGGTAGTTGCCGGTGTCCTGCTCAGCGGCGGGAGACGTAGCCTGCGCGGGCACGCTAGCCGCTGGTGTCACGGTCACGTCGTCGTCGGGCGTGTCCGCGGTGTAGGCAATCCCGCCGTTCAGGACCGTCCTCATGGCCGCGCGCTCGTCGGCCGTCACGCCCAGGTGGTAGGCGGTCTTGATGCCGATCTGGTGCTCGACGTACGTCACCTGGTAGCTCCTGGTAGGCAGCCACTCAGACGCATCGTCGTCGCCCTTGGACTCGTTCGCGTGTGCGGACACGGCCAGCAGCTCGTTCTCGTCGTTGGCGAACACTTCCCGCTGGGTGCTCGTCCATGTGTACGCGCCCGTGGCCCAGGCGTTGCCGAGGGCGACCACGTGGTCGATCTGGATGTCATCGCGAGACAGGGAGCTGCCCGTGTACGGGTCGGTGCCGGTGTACTGGTCTGCGATGACCTCGTCCCGCACGCCCGACTCGAAGCCGGAGCCGAACAGGTCACGGTCGTAGCCCGAGTGCGGGGTGACCGTGGACAGCGCGACCAGCTCAGCGAGGGCCGTGCTGACACCCGACGGGACGCTGACCTTCGCGGGCGCAGACGATGCTGTAGCCTTCGCAGCAGCCTTCGAGGCCGTCGTCTTCGACGGGGCCGGGGTCGCCTTAGTCGCGCTCGCGGACGCCGACGCGGCAGCGGACACGGGCTTAGTGGCCGCCAGGTCGGGGCTGCTGGAGCACGACCCGATGATCAGTAGGCCGACGAAGCCTACGCCGACGCCGGCGGCCTTTTTCTTCTTAGACCAGTTCTTCATGTGGTTCCCCTCCTGCCCGTCACCGCCCTGGGCAGCGGCTTCACGGATTCCCTTTCCTCGCGGCTTTCCGCGAGGCCGGGGCGTGACTTTGCCTCATCGCCAGCGCTCCTGCTCTCCGTCCCGCGCGATCCCTCGCGCCTGTCAGTGGAACACTGCCACCGCGGGGAGGAGCGGTGAACAGGGTCTTTCGAATCTTTCGCCCTTTGTGGCCGAATTGCCGCGCATGCCATCTCACAAGGGAATTCGATAATCCGTCGCCGGGCGAGTTTCGCAACATCGCCGTGAGCTGGGGACACCCGCCCGTGTCGCGAAACCATCCCGCCCTGGGCCCGGCAGGCTCAAAGGCAGCAGCAAAGGGCCGCTCCCCGCCACCTCCTGCCAGGCGAAGCCGACATGCCGCGCACCGCGAACACGCCTCTGACCAGCAAAAGGTTAAACTTACACTGAGCAAGCGGAATCGCAGCACCCCATCGTCCCGTGATCGTGCTCAGCCGGGGAGGTTCCACCGCCCGGTGAGCCATTCGAGATCCGCCGCAGCAGCATCTCGTGCGCTGCGGTCGCTGGTGAACAACGCGTCGGTCTTGGTGAGCACGAGGGTGTAGGGGCGCCCCTGGCGCCTGGTCACGTGAGTGACCGGGATCTCGGCGTTGTCGATCCGGCTGTGGACGTGCTGCCTGCCTGGTTTGGCGAGCGGCCACTCGAACGTCCGCCGCCGCGCGTCGGAGAGGAATGCCGTGAGGGTGGCGCACAGCTCGCAGGTGCAGCCACGCGGCTCCAGGACGATCGACCAGTCCCCGTCTGCGCGCTTGGGAGCGTCAAGCCGGGCGCGCAGCCGTGCCGCGCAGTCGGCGGCGAGATCGCGGAATCCCGCGTCACCGGATGCTCTCGCGGCCGGACGCTCGTTTCCCGGCGACGCCGTGGCGGCGCGCAGCGCGGACAGTTCGAGCACGGTTACCGCGGCGCCCTGCTTCTTGACATGCCCGCAGATCGCGTCCAGGACGCTCGCCGGTCCCAGCGCGGCCGCCGTCGTCAGCACGGCGGCGAGCGGCCGGCCCCGGTCGCCGAGCACGCGGTCCCGGGTGCCCCGCGAGGGCAGGCCCATCGTCTCGTCGATGTCCGTGCGGAGCCAGGCCCACGACAGGTCGAGCAGCAGCCGCGCGGTGCCCCTGGCACCGCCACCCGTCGCGTCCAGCGCCTCGCACAGGCCGCGCAGCCGGTCCGACACCCAGCGCTGGCGCTCCGTGCCGACACGGACCCACGACGGCTGATCGCCGCCGAACCATACCCGCAGCAGGTCCGCCGTCCACTCGTGCCCGTGATCAACGACGAGTGCCGCGAGCGGGCCCGCATGGCCCTTGTCCAGGTTCTCCACGCGGAACGGCCGCAGCAGCATCGCCGCGGTCTCCGGGTCCTCGACCGCGGCGGCGGTCCGCAGGGCCTTGCCGGCAAGCTCGCTGACCGGACCTTTCTCCGTCGAGGTCAGCCCGCGCACCGCGCTGTCCCAGAACGGCCTGAGGGTAGCCGCGGCCTCCCGCGCACCCGTCATGTCGCCTGCCGCGGCCATCGCCGCGAGCTGGTCGAGCGCCCACGCGGGCGAGGTCTCGCCGCGGTTGGCGAACGCTTGCGCGCGGGGCCACACCACGACCGCTGCCCGGTGATACCAGCGGTCCAGGGTGTTGCCCCAGTTGCCCATGTAGCCCTCGTACTCCGAGGAGTACGGGACTAGGTCACCGTTCTCGGTGGACGCGCACACCTCGCGGTCGCTCACCGGCAGAGAGGTCTGCTCCAGCCGACGGCCGTCCGGACCTGTCCAGTGCGTGAGCGTGACCTCGGAATCGATCAGGTCTTGGATATGGAACTCCCCGTCGTCGTACTCCCCGTCGTCGTACTCCTCTTCGTCGTCTTCGTCGTACCAGTCCCGCCGGTCGTACCCGTACTCATCCTCCCGGTACGCGTCGTGCGTGGTCTTGATGTCGGCGAGGGCGAGGATGGCCTCGTAGCCGGCCCGCTCGGCTGCTGTCCGCAGCAGGGACACGCGGGCGGCGTCGGCGCCCTTTAGCCGGGTCCAGCCCAGCGCGCGCGGGGTGTACTCGTGGTCAAGAAGGTAGACGAGCCGGTTCGGCGGGTCGACCGGCTCGCCGTAGGCGTACCGGGGAGCGGGTGTCGAGAAGTGCTCCCGCAGCAGCGCGCCGAGCTCCGCGAGCTTGCCGTCCTCACCCTTCGGCCGGCTGGCGTCGCCGTGCATGAGCAGGTTGTAGGTGAGCGTGATCCGGTAGCCCGACTGCACGCGGAGCACCTCGTGCTGGCAGTCGGTGTAGAAGGCGACCAGGGACAGCGTCGTCGCTGATCCCCGGTAAGCCTTCCAGTCTTCGTTGTGCCCGACCATCAGCTCGCCGCCGCGGTAGTTCGACGGCAGCGTCACCACCAGCGTGCCCACCATCGCGTCGTCCTTCTCGGAGTCCTGGTGGGCGAGGAAGAACTGGTTGGGCTCGTAGACGAGAAGCGAATGCAGGTCGGCGGTGAGCTCGGCGCCGTCAGGAAGCCCTAGCTCTTCCCTGATGGTCGTGAGGATGACATGCAGCATCGCGGGATTCCACGACGCGCGGACGCGGTTCTTCGGAATCTCCCAGGTATCACGGACGTCGGGGTCGGTCACCGTCTCCTCGCCCCGGCCGAACCGGGCCGGCTGGCCGAGTTCGATGAGCTTGCGCGCCTTCGCCGGGGTGACCGGGAACTTGACCGGCCCGAATCCCTCGATCTCTAGGCCAAGGTCGTCCGGCCGGGCCTTCAGTTCGACGCTGAACGCCGACGTCACATCACCGCGAAGCATCCTCGCCAGCCGTTCGCGAGCGGCCGTTGCCATGATCCGTTCCTCTCGAAGTCCCGCAATTGCCGAGCTTTCACGCCGGACCGTAGTGAAATACCGACACCTCCGCGCGCTTACGCGCGAACGCGATCCGCTCAGCTTCACGCACATCGACCTGGCAGGTATCAGGCCCAGAGCGCGGAGACCGGCGCGGCGGCTAGCCGGTCGCCGAGCGGGAAGACATGTGGTCCCGTGTGCAGAACCAAGCCTGCCAGAAACCCATCGCCGACTTCATCACGCAGCCATGCCAGGTGGCGTGCGTCGTGTGTGGTCACGGCGGCGGATGCCTTGTTGGCGCATTGCCCCAGCCTGCCCAGTCCCGGGGCGGAACTGGGCCGATGACTTCAAGGTACCCGTACAAGTGTGCGAACTAAATGTCGACACGCCATGACTGATAGTTTTCGTCAGCGATCCAGCCGGGCGTACGTCCGGCAGGCCACTTCGCGGTCAACGGCATCCGCTGGGGCATTTCAGCCCCCGAACGCCTGACACCCGCCTGAGGGACGGAGCGCGATTTCGTTCGGGCCTGCCGCGGTGGCCGTTGAGGACACCGCCCACGGAGCGGCGGCTGCGCAGGCAGCGGGGATGCGCTGCATCGCGATCCCCAATCCGTTCGTCGCACTAGAGCGCGTTCGTCACGCAGATCTCGTCCTGTCTTCGGCGAGCCAGCTCGGGCTCGCAGATGCCCTGAGTCAGCTGAGCTGAGCCAGGACGTCCCTGCTGCGATGCGTTCCGCTACGCCACTGTCTGTGGGGTTGGATGCCGGATGCCGGGTGCCGTGCAAACGCTCCCGATGTCAGAAGAATCCAAGGTTCGGGAGGAGCTTGGCGGCGACATCGCACGCCTCTACCGGGGCCTCCACACCTTCCGCGAGCCCGCCGAACACCTTCATCTCCGCCTGACCCGCAGGCCACCCCGGAGGGGCGGCCTGCGGCCGGTGGCCGCGTCGGCCTGCCGGTGGGGCTGAATCAAGTTAGGCTGAGGCCCCATGGCGGACAACGCGTTCGACGAGACTCTGGCCGGTTTCCGCCGCTGGGCGGAAACGACGGAACGGCGGTTGGCCGGCGATCCAGCGGACGACATCGCGGAACTCATCACGGTGTTCGACCTGATGCCTGACTACCTGGGGATAGCCGCCCCGTCCGAGCTGACCCCGGGGAACCTCAACGAGCTCTTGCTGAGCGTCTACGCGCGCAAGATCACCGTGCTCGACCGAGAGGACACCGCGTTCACTATCCCCGCGATGCGTGACCTGACCGCCTACCTGGCCGACGCGGGAACGATCACCCCGGCTGCCGCGCAAGCGCTGGCGCGGGAACTAGACAAGATCGAGCCGGACTTCGCCGACGCGGTGATGAATCCGGACAACTGGGGACTGGCCACGGCGATGATGCACGCTATGCACGGCGACGGCGTCGACATCAGCGACAGCGCCGCGGTCGACCAGTGGATCACACGGCAGAACACGGGCGTGTTCGACGGCGAAGGGTTCGCCGGCCACGAGGCTGACCCTCTTACCTGGGATGGCATCGACCTCAAGGACGCTTTCGGCATCCCAAATGTCCTCGCGCCGATCCGGCTGCCGGACGAGGCCGCGCTCACGGCACTGGCGGGTGCCGCACCGCTCCTGGCAGATCTACGCGGCCTGGCCCGCAGGGTCCGCGAAACGACGGTCCGGGCCGCCGACGTGGACCCGCTTCTCCTCAACCTGGCGGCTGAAACCGAACTCGTGGGACGGGACGGCGACACACTCGTCCCGGGCGGCAACGCCGAGTCGCTGGACGACCTCACCGATCACGCCACCGCCCTGGGGAAATGGAACCAGATCTTCGCGTGTGTCCTGGACACCACGCTGGCGGCAGACCTGGCAGAGCCACACATCGGCGGGGACCTGGACCTGACGGGCCACGGCATAGCCATGGTCGCGGATCTGTTCCTTAGCGGGCGGGCAGGAGTTCCCGTCACGCAGCTGTCTGCCAGCCTGAGGAGCGCAGCGGTTGCCGAGGTCCCGCCGGATGCAGCCGGTCCTCAGTGGGAAGAACGGGTCGGTGCCCACGGCGATCCAGCCCGCTTGCTGCTAGGGCAGCTCGTGAAGCTCTCGGCGGTCACCGTCGCCGATGAGGTGGCGCGCCTGGAGCCTCTCGCCCTGTTCGCGGTCGCGGCCAAGCTGCGGACTTGCGGCGCGAGTGTCCCGGAACTCCCGCCGCCCGGCGAGATGACCGCGGACGACGTGGTGCTGGTGAGCATGTTCGGGACCGAGGACGACCTGGAAGCGGAGTTCGCTTCCTGGGTAGCGGAACGCACTCCACAGGACGCCGCGCGGGAACTGCTCGCCTTCGCCGCGGGCGAGTCCGCAGCGGTCCGGACGGCGGCGGTGCAACTGGTGTCCCGGCTCGGGGCGACCGCCGAACCAGCGTGGCGGGAAGTGCTCGACCGCCCTGAGCTCCGCTGCTACGCCAAGCCGGCGCTTCTCGCTCAGCTCGCCGACCGCGACCCAGAATCGCCGGTCCCGCCTGAACTCAAGCTTGCCCCCGAGGATCTCGCATGGTTCGTCGCGGACAGCTTCGCGCCGCTCACCCAGCTCGACCTTGGAAACAGCACGTTCCCGTTCGACATGGCCAAGCTCACCGACATGGGCTGGACTATGAGCCACGAAACGCTCTTCGAGGCCATGGCACGGCTTGACCACCCTGACGCGCAAGCCGTCCTCAACATGCTCGGCAAGCACTCCGACGACAAGAAGACCGCCAAAGCAGCCCGCAAGGCGGCCTTCAAGGCCGCCTCCCGCCGCGGCTCACGCCGCAGGTGACTTGAGTTCCTATGGCGTGCGGTAAGCGTCGGCTCGGTGGGTGGCTGAGGTGATGATGACCGTGACCTGTCCGTTCTCGATCAGGTACAGCACCCGGTACTCGCCTCTGCGCGCCGAGTACTGCGGCGCGAGCGGCTCAAGGAGCGGTTTGCCGACCCGGTGCGGGTTCTCCGCGAGCGGCCCGTGAATGAACTCCCAGCAGGCAGCCGAGATCTTCTCGGGCATGCGCTGCAGCGCGCGCACCGCCGCGGGGCGCAGCACGACGCGGTAGCTCACCGCGCCTGCTGGCGGCGCATCGAGATGAGGGCCTCCAGCGTCGCCATGCAGACCGGGTCCGGCAGGCGGCGGGCGTGCATGTCGGCCACCACGTCCGCGTCATCCCCGAGGTCGATCCCCTCCGCGCGCGCGGCCATGATCTTCTCCATCTCGGCGGCCGTGATGTAGCGACCCGCCGCGGAGTCCGCCCGGGACTGCGCGACGTCCTGCATCGCCGCCGCGTCAGCGAGCACGTCAAGCGTCTCCATGATCGACTCGAAATCCTCGTCGGAGATCATCCAGACCACCGGCACCCCGTTACGGGTCACCAAAACTCGCTGGTGAGTGGCGACCGCTTCATCGACAAGCGCCGAGAAATTCTGCCGGGCCTCGGCAACAGGAACAGTCGTCATGTACAGAATTATAGCGTACGACTGGTTAGCGGGGCTGCTTCAAGGTCACCGGCTGCACCAGTAATAGCCCTTCGCGCCGCGCCGCAGGTCTACCTGGTCCCCGCCGCAGGCGCCGCAGCGCGGAACGGCGGCGCTCGACTTCGGGTACCGGCATATCGACACCGCCACCGCCTACGACAACGAGGACAAGGTTGGCGCGGCGGTCCGGGACAGCGGGACGGGCCGGGAG
>Ga0070681_10006837_pt1 | contig 11103 bp, 11 predicted proteins | sample KBSC83BmetaG_FD_65650 | JGI IMG/M metagenome (GOLD analysis project Ga0070681, IMG submission 65650) | Corn rhizosphere microbial communities from Kellogg Biological Station, Michigan, USA - KBS C8-3B metaG | ecosystem: Host-associated > Plants > Roots > Rhizosphere | place: USA: Michigan...
AGGGTTCGGCGTGGATCACTGGCGAACACACGTTCATCGTCGACGAAGACGATCCATTGCAGGAGGGATTTTATCTGTGAAGGAACGTCTGTGGATCGACGTTCGCTGACCTTCGCGTTGTGCTCAGGACTAAGAACGAGGGACCAAGGCCCACAATTAGTCGCTGTTGAGAAATTCGTTCGAGAGTCGCTTGAGCAGATCGACCAACGCCTCGCCGTTCAGCGCAAACACTTTCCGCTCGTTATCCCACGCCAGCTTATAGCTCCTTGACATCGCAGAGACCCAGATCTGCCGGACCGGCGCGTTTGGCGAGACGACGAATTTCGCGTCGCGCGGTTCCTCGAACACCAGGTCGAGGACGCCGTTCTGCAGTTCGACTTCGAAACCCGCTTCGTCGGCGAGCGTCAAAAGCCTTTGACGAGCCTCGCTGAGCGCTTCGTCGCTTTTCACGCGGAACTCCTGTTCGGACAACATGATCCGCTCCTGTTAAACCTTTGCCTGAAAACTGTCGTCTAAGCCTGATGAGGGGGAGGTACTACGAAATGTTCGAGTGGTCGTTTTCATCCACGGCCGAGTTGGTCGTCGGTATTGCACTGGCTATCGTCGTCGTCGCGCTGGTCTTCATCTAACCGCGATCTACATTCTTATCTGACAGGCGGCCCTTTGGCTCGTTGATCGTTGGCACTTGCTCAGGGTCGCCTCGAGTCCCGTCACCGGCGGGCATTCTCATTTACTCGAACGGACGTCGTCGCGAGCGGCGGTCGCCACGTAGCTTTTCCTGGCGCGCGCGGTCATTCCCGTCTGTTTCATCTTCACCGTCAGCTTGTGCACTTTGCCATCCAGCTGCTTGGGTTCGAACCCGAGCACGTACTGGCTGTGCAGCTCCTGCGCAACGCGTGAAAACGTCGGACCGAGATCGGCGGTTTTCTTGAGTTCGAAGTAGCCGCCGCCGGTTTCGTCCGCGAGCTTCTTCAATCCGCTATCCGGTTTGCTTCGTACCATCCGCGCACCGTCGAAATACTCGCTCTGAAGGCCGATCGCGTAAATCATCACTTCGTCGGCGCGCGCGCGATCGAGCACCGTGCCGCGTCCGATGCGGCTCGAGGTGTCGTCGCCGTCTGTGAAGACGAGGATGACACGTCGACCCTCGACTCCTTTCAAGGCCTCGAGGCTTTCGCCGATCGCATCGAACAGCCGCGTGCCGTTGCCGTAATCCAGATCTTTCACCTGCGAGACCAGCTTGTCGCGATTGTTCGTGAAACCGGCATTCAATTCGATCTTGTCGTTGAACGCGCCGACCGAGGCTTTATCGTCCGGAAGCAGTCGAATCAGAAACTGTTCGGCGGCCGCCTTCAGCAGCGAAATCGTTCCCGTCATGCTGCCGCTCGTGTCGAGCATCACGACGCATGTGATAGGCAGGTTCTCGCTTCGGAAGACCACCAGCGGCTGCGGCTTGTCGTTATCGAAGACCTCGAAGTCTTCCTGGGCAAGGTCGGGAACCAGGCGACTCTCGGCGTCGAACACCGTGGTAAAGAGCGACACGACTTGTGTGCCTGCCCGGAATGTAGGCTGTTGCGCCGCCATGGCGGCCCCCACCACGGCGAGCAGCGCGAGCAGAACGCCGCCGGTCACCCTCGAATGCACCATACGGAAAACCCCTGACATAGAAACAGCTTACCGCAAGGTTTTACTCAGGAAATGGCAGCCCGTCATTCCCGACTTGACCGGTCGGATATGCCGAAGTAGACTGAGCCTTCGGTCATCTTGAGATTGATTCTCGTTTAGTTCCGGCAGAAGCCCACATGAATCAGGCGTTCGTTCAAACCTTCGTCATCATGCTTCGGGAGGGCCTTGAAGCCTTCCTCATCGTGGCCATCAGCATGGCCTATCTCAAGAAAAGCGGACGCCGCGAATTGATTCCCGCAATCCACTGGGGCATCGTGCTGTCGGTTCTCATCAGCATCGGCGCCGGATTTCTCCTGGCCCGAGCGGCCAATCAATCGTTGTGGGAAGGCGTCCTGGGCTTCGTCGCCGCGGTGTCGGTCGCGTCCCTGACGATTCACATGTGGCGGACTGCCAGGCACATCAAGAGCGACATCGAAGGCCACCTTCGCTCGTCGACATTCAAGACCGGGCGTTCGGCATTTCTCGGCGTCTTCGCGTTCACGCTGCTGATGATCACGCGCGAAGGCATGGAGACCGCTCTGCTGATGACCTCCCTCGTATTGCAGGTCAAATCCGTCTCGCTGATCACGGCGAGCTCGGCGGGCCTGTTGTGTGCCGCCGGCATGGCGTGGCTCTGGTCGCGGTATGGACATCGCGTGAACCTCGGACTGTTCTTCCAGGTCACGGCAATTTTCCTACTCGTCTTCGTCGTTCAATTGCTGATCTACAGCTTCCACGAGATGACCGAAGCGAACATTTTTCCGTACAGCGAGCCACTTCACTGGGCAACGGAACCGTTTGGTCCCGACGGCTTCTACGGTAAATTGCTTTCCGCTCTCCTCGTCATGCTTCCGCTTGGCTGGCTGCTCGTGAGCTCGCTGAGGCCTCGTCGAGCGACGGCCGCGGCCGTTTCAAAGGCCAGCTAACAGCATCAGAACCGAGAACCCAAAACCTAAAACCTAGCGCCGCCGCCAGTAAATGGCTGCGTTACTATTTCCTTGTGGGTCGGCGTCGTTATATCGATTGGGCACGCGGCATTGCCGTGCTCATCATGATTCAGGCGCACACTGCTGACGCCTGGACGCGGATGGCCGATCGGTCCTCGCACGCCTACGGCTACGTGCTCATTCTTGCCGGATTCGCGGCGCCGCTGTTTCTGTGGCTCGCGGGCCTCGGCCTCGTGCTCTCGGCTGAACGTACCCAGAAAAAAACGGGACGCAGGAGCGCGGGCGCGAAAGCCGTGGCGAGGCGGGGCGTCGAGATCTTCATTCTTGCGTTCCTGTTCCGCCTTCAGGCGTTCATCCTGAGCCCCGGCAGCCCGCCAGTGACGCTCTTCCGGGTGGACATCCTCAATGTGATGGGCCCGGCGATGGCGGCCGCTGGACTCGTTTGGGCGATTGGAAGAAATCGCCGCGGAGCTGCCCTTGCCTGCAGCCTTGTCGCGATCGCCCTGGCGATGGTCACGCCGGTCGTTCGTGAGGCCTCGTGGGTGGGGTTTCTCCCGGCCTGGGCGCAGTGGTATCTGCGTCCAACCGGCGACCACACAACCTTCACCTTGCTCCCCTGGTCAGGATTCGTTTTTGCCGGTGCCGCCTACGGCTCTCTTGTGGCGCACGCAAATGACGCCAGGGGCGAACGAGTCATGGTGGGAAGCTTGACCCTTGCCGGAGCAGTTGTGCTGGCTCTGGGCTTCCTGACGGCTTCGCGACCATCGATCTACGCGGTTTCAAACTTCTGGACCAGCTCGCCGACGTACTTCGCGGTGCGGATCGGCGTCTTGATGCTGTCGCTTGGTCTCCTGTTCGCGGCCGACCGTCTCGAAGCCTGGGTTCCCCGCCCCTTCGGGATCCTCGAGAAATTTGGCCGTAACTCTCTATTTGTCTATTGGATACACGTTGAGTTGGTCTACGGCTATACGACATGGATCATCCATCACAAGCTGCCGCTCTGGGGCACGTCCGTGGCCTACGCCCTGTTTTGTGTGGCGATGTTTTGTGCAATTCTGCTTCGCGACCGTGCGACGACCTGGTGGCGACGAAGGCCAAAATCGGCCCCCGCCGCACCGGCAACCGCCCAAGCGTGACGAAACGAACGCCGTCCTTTTGATAGAATCCCAGCTTTTGGGCCAGCCGCGAGGGCCCTGTCCACGAGGCGTGCGGGACTCTGTCTATGATCAACGTTGCCGCTATCCGAATGCAGCAGTTCGGGGTGCAGTTTTACCAGGCCTCCCTGACGGCCAGTGACATCGACAAACTGGTCCGCTTCGAGGTGTTGAACTACGGCGACAACGCGCAGTCCGGCATGCGTGGCAGCAAAGTGAAGCCCGGCACCACGCCGTCGAAGGTGAACTGGGATCTCCTCGAGCGCCGGATCGCCTCCAGCGAGAAGGCCTATCAGCGTCAAATCATCCGGCGGAAGATCGACGAACTGGTGCAGTACTACGAACAATGCCGTCAGGCGCGCGATCTGCCGTCGATTCCCGGCGCCGTCATCATCAGCTGCGACGAGAAATTGAACTTCCAGTCAACCGGCGACGATGCGCGTGTCGGCATTTTGAAAGTGCCTGAGCGCGAAGGCATTCTCCGCGCCATCGACGGTCAGCACCGACTGCTCGCGCTCCACGCCGACATCGATCGGTTTCACGGCGAAGATTTCAGCGTGCCCGCGATCATTTTCGATCGCCTGCCCGAAGATCACGTCGTGCAGATGTTCGTCACGATTAACGCGAAGCACACGAGATTGAATGCGTCGCACCTCGTCAGCTTGTCGGGCCGACAGCTCTACCGTGATGAAGCGCTCGCGACCGCGCACGATGTGGTCCGCGCGCTCAATGATCGTGAGGACTCTCCGCTCTACGACGAGATCAAACTGCTTGGCGTGGGTCGCGGCCGCGTCGCGCAGGCGCCACTCGCTCAGGAATTGAAGAAGCTGTTCGCAGCCGACGTGTTCACGACGTCGCGCCGCTCGGCGGATCCGTACGAAGACGCGAAGAAATTCTTCGTCAACTACTTCAAGCAGATTGCGCTCGTGTTCGGTGGCGCCTGGAACGGCCGCAAGTACAGCATCCGCTCCGCGTCGGCGCTTCGCGCATTCATCCGTGTGGCCCCTGACGTCATTCGGCGTCTCGATCAGGAACACGCTGATCGCGGGGATTTCCGCGCGATCGGTCGCGTGATCGCACCGTGGGGCCGTCGAATCGGCGACTTGCGCTTCGAAACCGAAGGTGCCTGGAAGCGCGGTGGCACGACCGTCGAATCGCTGACAAAGGAACTGAAGCTGGCGCTACAGTACCCGGAGGGCGCGGCCGTCTGACCAGCACGATTCTCATCACCGGCGGGGCAGGTTTCATCGGATCGAACCTCGTTCATTTCACGCTCGCCCACACCTCCGATCGCCTGGTCATCGTCGACAAGCTGACCTATGCCGGCAGCCTGCTGAATATCGAGCGGGCGATGAATGATCCGCGCGTGACGTTTGTGCAGGCCGACATCGCCGATCGTGCAGCGATGGAACACGTCTTCGCACAGCACCGTCCGCGCGCCGTGCTGAATCTGGCGGCCGAAACGCACGTGGATCGATCGATTGATGGGGCCGCGCCGTTCATCGAGACGAACATCGTCGGCACGTTCGTGCTGCTCGAACTGGCGGTAGCGCTCACGAAGGGCAAGCTCGGAGAGGTGCCGGCGGGGTTTCGATTTCTGCACGTATCCACTGACGAGGTGTACGGAACGCTCGGGACTGACGGTCTCTTTCGTGAGAACACTCCGTACGCGCCGAACTCGCCGTATGCGGCGAGCAAGGCTGCGGCCGATCACCTCGTGCGCGCTTATGGCCAAACGCACGGCCTGACAGTCCTGATCACGAATTGCTCGAACAACTACGGGCCGTATCAGTTTCCCGAGAAGCTGATTCCGTTGATGATCCTGAATGCGATCGAAGGCCGGCCGCTGCCGATCTACGGCGATGGCGGTCAGATCCGTGATTGGCTGCATGTCGAGGATCACTGTGCGGGATTGCTCGTGGCCCTCGAGAAAGGCCGGCCGGGCGAGAAGTACAACATCGGGGGCGGGAACGAGCGGACAAATCTCGATGTGGTCGATCGGTTGTGCGATGTACTGGACGAGCTGATGCCGGCGGCAAAGAATCCCTCGCTTCGCGGCGCATCGACCTATCGATCGCTCAAGACGAATGTGCCGGATCGCCCGGGGCACGATCGCCGGTATGCGATCGACGCATCGAAGATACGCAACGAGCTTGGCTGGCAGCCACGACACCATCTCGACAGCGGACTCCGATCCACGGTGCAGTGGTACCTCGAGCACCGCGAATGGTGCGAGCGCGTGCAGGCAGGCCAGTACAATCGTGAGCGGCTGGGACTGAAGTCGTGAGCACGGTCAGCAATCGGCAATCTGCAAGCTGAAATCTGCAATCTGAAATCGCAACATCCATGATGAAAGGGATCATTCTCGCCGGTGGATCGGGCACGCGGCTGCACCCGCTCACACGGACGGTCAGCAAACAGCTGTTGCCGATCTACAACAAGCCGATGGTGTATTACCCGCTCTCGACGTTGATGCTCTCAGGCATCCGCGAGATTCTGGTGATCACCACGCCCCAGGATCAGGAGGCGTTCCAGAATCTCCTGGGTAACGGCGCCGACATCGGACTGCGACTCGAGTACCGGGTCCAGCCGCGGCCCGATGGCCTCGCGCAAGCATTTCTCATTGGCGACAGCTTCGTCGGCCACGATCGGGTCGCGCTCGCGCTCGGCGACAACATTTTCTACGGCGCTCATTTTTCCGACTACCTTCGGACGGCTGCGACGCGGACGGCGGGTGCGACGGTCTTCGGTTATTGGGTTCGCGATCCGGAGCGGTATGGCGTAGTGGAATTCGACGGGAATGGTCAGGCGGTCAGTCTCGAGGAAAAGCCGCTGAAACCGAAATCGTCGTACGCGGTCACCGGTCTCTACTTCTACGACAACCAGGTCATCGAGATCGCGCGATCGCTCAAACCCTCAGCGCGCGGCGAGCTCGAAATCACCGATGTGAATCGGCGATATCTCGAACGCGGCCAGTTGCAGGTCGAGAAGCTCGCGCGCGGAATTGCATGGCTCGACACTGGCACTCACGAAGCGCTGATGCAGGCGTCGAACTATATCCAGGCCATTGAAGAACGTCAGGGGCTGATGGTGGCGTGCCTCGAAGAGATTGCCTTCCGCATGGGTTACATCACCTCGAGCGATCTCGAGCGCATCGCGGCAAGAATGGCGTCGAGCGCGTACGGCCAGTATCTGCGGTCCGTTCTGGAGCATTTGTGACGGCGGACGCTCGACCCTGACGCCAGCCCTTTCTCATCCAGATCTGTAACCGCATGCCTAATCCTGGGACAGGCTTGCGGCCGGCGTTTGCGAAAACCCCACCAAAACCACCCAAAACAGCGGGCATGCCGATTGCGATTGGGTGTGGCAACGCTGGTCTGATTACGGCAGGGCGCCGTGAATGCTGGGGGAGCCAGGCCAGTGTGCAGAGGGGCACCGCATAACGCGGTGCCCTTTTGTTTGTACAATTTCATTCGAATCGGGCCGCAGAGCACGCCGCGATCGCAGAGATCATTTAGGGAAACGATAGTGAACGCTGCGTTCTCTGCGAGCTCCGCAGCGAGGTTCATTTCTCACTGATGCGTGTAGATTTGAACGCGGACGTCGGCGAATCGTTCGGTGCATATTCCATCGGCCACGATCGCGGGCTGATGAAGGTGATCACCTCGGCCAGCATCGCCGCAGGCTTCCACGGCGGAGATCCCTCCGTCCTTCGAAACACGATTCGGCTCGCCAGGGCATCAGGCGTTGCCATTGGTGCGCATCCCGGCTTTCCGGATCTTGTCGGTTTCGGTCGTCGCGACATGCACCTGAATCCGCGCGACGTCGAAGATCTCGTGCTCTACCAGGTGGCGGCGGTTGCGGGTGTCGCATCGACCGAAGGTATGCGGCTCCAGCACGTCAAGCCACACGGCGCGCTGTTCAACATGGCCGTGCGCGACGCTGATCTTGCGTCCGCAATCGCTCGAGCAGTGGTGGCCTTCGACCGTGAGCTTATCCTGTTTGGCGCTCCTGACTCGGAACTCACTCGTGCCGGAAACGCTGCGGGGTTACGCGTAGCGGCCGAGGGCTTCGCCGACCGCGCCTACGAACCGGATGGTTCGCTCGTTTCCCGGAGCAAACCGGGCGCAGTGATTCACGATGTCGATGCCGTCGTGAAGCGCGCGGTCCAACTCGTGAGCGAGAACACCGTCGTGGCGATCAACGGCTCTATCATCCATTTGAGTGTCGACACAATCTGCGTTCATAGCGACACGGACGGGGCTGACATCCTCGCCCAGCGAATTCGCGAAGGCTTAGAGGCGGCGGGAATCCGCGTGGCCGCCCTCACTGCTTTAGGGTTCGGCTAACCACCTTCGCCAAGGATACGGTGGTCCGCCGTACCGTTCCGAACGCGGAAACCGGACACTACGGCTGTCGCTCTCCGCCTCACCGTCTCGAGCGTGCGGTTCATCGACTCGCGGCCAATCCGATCAATGATGGGCCCTGCCATCGGCCGGACTACCCACGGAATGTCGCGGCTCAGAGACAACGACACCACGTCGACTTGCACGTCGTTTCCAACCTGACGGTAACGCCAGTACGAATTCAGCCGCCAGAGAAAGCCGCGATCGCTGCCGCTGGTTTGAGCGATATGCGTGGCGACGCTGCGGCTCGTGGCGAATGCCGGCGACCGACGATCGTAACGGACATCATGTTCTGAGTCGTAGGTGACAGTCACGATCGCTCGGCGTACGAGCTTGAGGTAAATGCGCAGCGCGTCGCCACGCCGTTCGAGCAGTCGAGACTCGGCGACGTCTTCCTGCTTCACGCCCGGACTGAGCAGCGCGTCAATCAGCTGATTGACCGTGATGCCGCGGACCAGAATCGACCCGCGCCATTCGTGAATGGTGGCGCCGTCCACGTCGATCGTTCGGCCTTCGGGCTCGCTCAACGGTGCGTCCCGCTCGTGGTGAGGCAGCGACGCTTCCGTTGCGGCAACGTACTTGTCCCAGGCGGCGACAGCGCCCGGTGTGAGCTCAGTGGCTCGGGCAGGCGATGACGAGGCAAGTACCAGGATCGCAGCCACTGCCGCTCCTCGTCTCACGAACACCCATCGATCGGCGGCGAAGAAGTTGATCAGGCTGAGAAGGCCGACCGCGATTGCAGTCCCGGCGATGGGGTTCAACCGGCACGAGCTCGCAAACAAAACGGTGAGCGCAGTATTACCCACGAGCGAAGTCGCACCGTTGGTCACGTGAAATCGGGCGAGGCGGCGCCATCGTGTGTTGCCCTCAACACGATCGCGCCAGGTCCAGTGTTCGTGCCAGCAAAAGTTGGTCAGGACGGCTGCCTCGACGCCGATCGCCGTCGCGATCCCAACAGGCCAATGTGCTCCCAGCGTCAGAACGGCAAGCGTCAGCGTCTGCACCAGAAAGCCCGCGATGCCGACGCTGATGAAGGCGATGGCTCGCGGATTCATGCCGCCCTCGATTTCCGCCCCTGCGCTGGCAATGGCTCGGCCCGATAGAGGACGCTGGCATTTCGAATCGAGGCGGCGACGAACGCCACTGTGAGGCCGACGACGGCAACGACGCCACCAACGTCAAAGAGCTTGACGCCCTTCAGCGGTCCGACGGCCGCCCACGGCGAAATTGCGGCCTTGATCGCACCGGCCGCGATCACGATGCGTAGTTCCGTCGGTCCAAAACCGAAAAACGACATGCGAAAGACGCCGGCCGCGTGGGTAGCGAGATACGACTCAGCGGCAACCATCAGGAACACGCAGAGGACCGCCAAGCCGACGAGCGGGTTCATCAGGCCGGAACACGCCATGCCTGCCATCAAGAACGTCGTACCGGCGATGTCGATGACGTGGTCGACGTAGAAGCCGTACCGGGGACGCTGCTGTTCCCTGACGCGGGCGACCGTTCCGTCCAGGCTGTCGCCGAGCCAGTTCGCCGTGAGTGACACGACGACACCGAAGGCGGCCCAGGGTGTGACGCGATAGGCGACGAACGACAGTCCCGCGAACGCCATGGCAATCAAACCCAGCGCCGAGAGGTGATCGGGGCTTATGAAGTCGGGGAGCCGACGGGCGATCCAGATCAGGAGTTGCTTCTCAGATCGAGCGAGAACGCCCAGGTTCTCGCGAGCGTGCATGCCTGCAGTCACGGGTGTCATGAATGCCTCCACCCGGGAATGCGGAATCGGGCTGTCCTGGGGCTCAGGGTCTAACGCTCGGGCTCGGGGCGTGTACCTCCAAGGCTCCGGCGGACAAGCGGGGCTCGGAGTTCCGGAACGAGGGATTGACGAAGGACGAAGGACTAACGACGCGGCGCCCTTAGCCCCTGGCTCCCAGCGCCTGATCCCTAAGCGCCCGTCGCAGCACCTTGCCCACCATCGTCTTCGGCAGCTCAGCCCTGAATTCGATTCGAGTGGGGACTTTGTAGGGCGCGAGTTTCTCGCGACAAAAGGCGCGCAGGTCCGCTTCGTTCGCCGATTCGCCCTTGCGAAGAACTATCCACGCGTGGACCGCTTCGCCTTTCAGTTCGTCGGGCATACCCGCGACGCCCACCTCTGCGACCGCCGGGTGGGAGGACAGGGTTTCCTCGATCTCACGTGGCCAGACCTGATAACCGCTGGTCTTGATCAGGTCCTTCAGCCGATCGACGATGAAGACATAGCCATCGTTATCCATGTATCCCAGGTCGCCTGAGTGCAGCCATTGCCGCATGCTGTTGCCGTCGACGTGATCGCGTAGCACGATCGCCGTTTCCTCAGGACGATTCCAGAATCCAGACATCAGCTGGGCGGCCGAGAAACAGATTTCGCCGATTTCGCCTGCCGGCATCTCGCGGGTGCCGTCGTCGGTGTCGAAGATCCCGACCAGGATGTCCGGCAACGGCATGCCGACCGATCCCATCTTGTTGGGTCCTTCAACGGGGTTGAGGCACAAGGCCATCATTGCTTCAGTGAGCGAATAGCCTTCGACAATCCGGCCGCCGGTGAGCTCTTCGAAACGCTTTTTGGTATCCGCCATGAGCGCCGACGCGCCCGAGAAACAGATTCGTATCGACTTGAAATCCACTCTCCCGCGCTGCACGTCCGGATGATTCAGCAATGCGACATACAGCGTCGGAACACCGTTGAAAAATGCCGGTCGCACTTTACGAATCGTGGCGAGGAGATCGGGGATATCGCGCGGATTTGGCACCAGCGAGATGGGGTTGCCCGTCAGCAACGCCAGCCCTTGAATGCCGACGTTCGCATACACGTGGAACAGCGGCAGCGGCAGCATGATAACGCTCTCGCCGTCGCCGAGGACGGATCGGACCCACGCCTGCACCTGAAGGGCG
>Ga0070681_10006839_pt1 | contig 11102 bp, 6 predicted proteins | sample KBSC83BmetaG_FD_65650 | JGI IMG/M metagenome (GOLD analysis project Ga0070681, IMG submission 65650) | Corn rhizosphere microbial communities from Kellogg Biological Station, Michigan, USA - KBS C8-3B metaG | ecosystem: Host-associated > Plants > Roots > Rhizosphere | place: USA: Michigan...
GGATCCTGCTCGCTCCAGCCCGGATGCGGGCGGCTCACCACGAGCCCCCGGTTGGCGTACGCGACGAGGCGATCGTCGGGGCCCACCAGCGCGACCTTCACGCTCGAGGTGCCGATGTCGATGCCGACCGTGGTCACGGACCCTCTCCCACGATGCGAAGCTCGTCGGCGCCGAAGAGGTGCCACGCGCCCGCGGCGGGGCCCACGTCGAGCACCTCGCCCTCGCGCTGGCGCGCCTGCCCCGGCACGTGCAGCAGCACCTCGCCCGCCGGCGCGCTGCAATGCAGGTAGGCGCTCGAGCCTTGCTGCTCGACCACCTCCACCTTGAGGCGCCACGGCCCCGCGCCCGCCGCGCCGAGCTCCAGGTGCTCGGGCCGCACGCCGAAGGTCACGAACTGGCCCGCCGCGACCGCCCGGCCGCCGCGCGGCAACGTCATGCTCCCCAGGCCGTCGCATTCGAGGTCGAAGTCGGAATCGCCCACGCGCGTCACGCGCCCGGGCACGAAGTTCATGCGCGGCGAGCCGATGAACCCCGCCACGAACCGGTTGCGCGGCCGGTTGTAGAGCTCGAGCGGCGCGCCCACCTGCTCGATCACCCCCGCGCGCAGCACGACGATGCGGTCGGCCATGGTCATCGCCTCGACCTGGTCGTGGGTCACGTAGATCATCGTGTTCTTCAGGCGGTTGTGCAGCTTCGAGATCTCCAGGCGCATCAGCACGCGCAGCTCGGCGTCGAGGTTCGAGAGCGGCTCGTCGAAGAGGAAGATCTTCGGGTCGCGCGTGATGGCGCGCCCGATCGCCACGCGCTGGCGCTGCCCGCCCGAGAGCTGGCGGGGCTTGCGGTCGAGGTACGCGTCGATGCGCAGCATCTTCGCCGCATGGTCCACGCGCCGGGCGATCTCCGCCTTCTTCATGCGCATGTTCTCGAGCCCGAACGAGAGGTTCTCACGCACGGTCATGTGGGGATAGAGCGCATAGGACTGGAACACCATCGCCACCCCGCGGTGCGCCGCGGCGGTGCGCACCACGCTCACGCCGTCGATGCGGATGTCGCCCGAGCTCACCTCCTCCAGGCCCGCGATGAGGCGCAGCAGCGTCGACTTGCCGCACCCCGACGGCCCCACGAACACCACGAACTCCCCGTCGGCGATCTCGAGGTTGGCCGCGCGGATCACGTCCACGACCCCGAAGGTCTTGGACAATCCCTCGATCGTCAGGCGGGCCATGGGGGCGCGTGTCCAAGGGTCATTTGATGCCGGTCGAGGCGATGCCGGTGGTGATGTAGCGCTGCAGGAAGAGGAACCCCACCGCGAGCGGCAGCGCCGTGAGCGTGGTCATGGCGAGCAGCATCCCGTACTGGATGCCGTTCTCGTCGCTGTAGCCCGCGAGTGCGAGCTGCAGCGTGTACACCTCCGGCTTGTTCAGCACGACGAGCGGGAGCAGGAAATCGTTCCAGCGCGACATGATGGAAAAGATCGCGACCACGGCGAGCGCGGGGGTCGCGAGCGGCAGGATCAGGCGCCAGAAGATGCGCCACTCGCTCGCGTGGTCCATGCGCGCGGCCTCGAGCAGCTCGTCGGGGATCGTGAGCATGTACTGGCGCAGCAGGAACACCCCGGTCGGCGTGGAGATCACGGGCAGGATCACGCCCCAGACGTTGTTGAGCAGCCCCAGCTCCGAGACGATGAGATAGATCGGCACCAGCACGACCGTGGCCGGCACCATCAGGGTGGCGAGGATCGCGAGGAGCGCCACGCCGCTGCCGCGGAAGCGGTACTTCGAGAGCGCGAAGGCCGCCATGGCGTTCATGACCAGCGTGATGGCCGTGGCCACCACGGTGATGAACACCGTGTTGTAGATCGAGGTCCAGATCGTGCCGCCCGCCGAATCGAGGAGCCGGGTGTAGTTGCCGGTGCCCACGTGGAAGTGGCGGATGGGGGTGGCCGCGTCCACCGGCACCGTGACGAGGCCCGCCTCGGGGTGCGCCGGGTCCACCATCTGCGCCTCGATGCCCACGCGGCGCACCTGCGCGAGCGTGGCGGTGCGGCCGTCGGCGGATTTCACGACGTAGAGCGGGAGCGGCCGTTCGTAGCCCTTCACCGCCACCGTCTTCGCCGCCTCGGGCAAGAGCGTGGGCGGAAACTCCATCAGGTTGCCCTCGGTCTTGAACGACGAGAGCACCACCCAGAGCACGGGCACCAGCATCACGACGACACCCAGGCCCAGGTATCCGTACGTGACCCAGTCGGTCCAGTCGGCGCGCCTGCCGCCGCGCTTCAGCGCGAGGAAGCCGAGCGGCGTCGCGGCGGCCTCAGCCATTGGCCCCTCCCCCGCGTGCGAGCCGCATCTGGATCGCGGTAAAGACGAACAGCACCAGCCCCAGCATGAGCGAGGCCGCGGACGCGAGGCCGTAGTTGCGCGGCATCACGGCGAAGCCCGTGTCGAAGATGTAGTGCACGATCATCTTGGTCGCCGTGCCGGGCCCGCCGCCGGTGAGCACGTAGATCTCGTCGAAGGTCTGCACCGAGCGGATCACGGCGAGGATGAAGACCACCAGCAGCACGGGCTTCAGCAGCGGCAGCGTGATGCGCGTGAAGACCCGCCACGGCGAGGCGCGGTCCATCTTCGCCGCCTCGTAGATGTCGGCGGGGATGCTCTGCAGGCCGGCGAGCAGGATGATGGTGTAGAAGCCCATGTGCGCCCACACCGTCACGAAGACGCTCCACTTGAAGGCGCGCGACGGATCCGTGAGCCACGACACGCGCTCGAAGCCGAAGAGGCCGAGGATGCCGTTCAACGCCCCGTCGCGCTGCAGCAGCCAGAGCCACGTCATCGCCACCACCACCGGCGAGAGCATCACGGGGAAAAAGAAGATGCCGCGGAAGAAACCCCGCGCGCGGATGTCGCGGTTCAAGGCGATCGCGGTGGCGAGCGCCATGCCGATCATCACCGCGACCTGCGTGGGCACGAACACGAGCGCGTTGCGCACGGCGCGCCAGAAGAGGTCGCGCGAGCAGGTCGCGGGGTCGAGGTAGTTGCCGCATTCGAGCAGGGTCGCGAAGTTGGCGAGCCCCACGAACGTGCGTTCGCCCGGGTAGAGGTTGTCGGTGCCGGTCACCGAATACATCACGTTGATCAGCACGGGGGCGAGCGAGAAGAGCGCGATGATCGCGAGGTTGGGCGCGAGGAACACCCACGGCAGCCGCCCCATGCCGAGCACGCGCTGCAGGCCGGCCATCACGGGCTCGAGGGCGCGGGCGGGCAGCGCCGCCGCGGCGCCCAGGTACTCCATCGCCTTGCCGTCGCTATGCATGCCAGCGCGTCACCGGCTCGAGGCCTGGATGGCGAGGTCCACGTCGCGGCGCACGAAGGCGAGCGCCGTGTCCACGTCGAGCTCGTGGGTGAGGATCTGGCTGATGCGCGTGGTGAGCGAGTTCAACGCCGCGCGCTGGTAGCGCCAGCCCTGGAACCGGTAGGCCTCCGCGGGAACGTTCGGCATCTGGCGCGTGAAGGCCGCCAGCGCCGCGCGCACCCGCTCGGAATCGCGCGGGTACTCGACGCCGGTCTTCACGAGCGTGGTCGCCGCGGGAATGTTCGCGTGCCGCGCGAGCGCCGCGCGCATGTTGTCCGCGCGGGCGAGGAAGGCGAGGTAGCGCGCGCAAAGGCGCGGGTTCTTCGTGTGCTTGAACGCCACCATCGCGGCCCCGCCGGGCATCAGCACGCAGCCCGCCGTCCCGCACGGCGCGTCGACGACCTTCCAGTCGAAGGCGTCGCCCACGGTCCGGTCCATCAGGAAGAGCGACCACGAGCCGCCGAAATAGAAGACCACCTTGCCGTTCATGAAGTCCGAGAAGCGGTCCAGGTGCGTCGTGCCGCCGACCGCGCCCCAGAGATCCATGGGCATGGTGCCGTCGCGGTGCCAGGCGACGAACTTCTCCACGGCGGTCCTGAGCCCCGGGTCCACGGCGAAGCGGCCCTGGTCGTCCACGAGCTTCGCGCCGTAGCTGAGCGCGAGGCTCGCGAAGCGGTGCGCCGAGCGGTCCATCTCCATCGGCATCTCGGTGCGCGTGGCCTTCGCCACCTTGCGCGCCGCCGCGGCCCAGTCGTCCCACGTGGCCCCGGGCGGCGGGAGCTCCACGTGCGCCTGCCGGAAGAGCGTCACGTTCACGAACGCGCCGTTCAACGTCACGGCGCCGGCCATGCCGTAGATCGCGCGGCTGTGGGGATCGCCGCCGCGCATGGGCCCGAGGATGTTGCCGAACTCGCGCTCGAAGTAGGCCGCCTCCGAGGCGCTGAGGTAGGGGCGCAGGTCGAGGTAGTACTTCGAAAGGCCGCCCCAGTCGGCGACCATCGAGATGTCGGGACCCTCGCCCGAGGCGAGCTGCACGGGCAGGCTCTCCAGCAGCGACTGGAAGGAGACGACGCGGAAATCCACCTCCGTGCCGGGGTTCTCGCGCATGAAGCGGCGCGCCGCGACCGCTTCGTCGGCATGGATGTGCTGGACCGAGATGCTCTCGGGCACCTTGCCCGCGCACGGCAAGCCAGCGGCGAGGCCGATCGCGGCCGTGAGCCCGAGGAACCAGGTGCGCGCCATGGTGGCTTGCGTCGCGCGCGGGCGCGCGCTGGCCTGGGTCAAGCCCGGCTCGCGATCGCGGCCATGGGCGGCCGCAGGCGCGGCGCCGCGTCGGACTGGCGGCGGATCAGCGAGAAATCCATCACCACGTGCTCGCACCGGGTCTCGATGCCGTCGCGCTGGGCGCGGATCTGCTTCACGAGGAGGTCGACCGCGGCGCCCGCCATGTCCATGATGGGCTGGTGCACGGTGGTGAGCTCGGGCCAGATGGTGGTCGCGAGCGCCGCGTCGTCGAAGCCCGCCACGGTGAGGTCGCCGGGCACGTCGAGGCCCAGGCGGTGCGCGATCGCAACGGCCGCCGCGGCCATGTCGTCGTTGGAGGCGAAGATCGCGGTCGGGCGCGGATCGGCGGTGAGCAGCACCTCGGCGGCATCGAGGCCCGAGCGGTAGCTGAACATGCCCTGGGCGATGAGCTCGTCGGGCACTTCCCGCCCCACGTCCTTCATCGCCGAGCGGAAGCCCGCCAGGCGCCGCGCGCTCGCCGTCTGGTTCGGGTGCCCCGTGATGAAGCCGATGCGCAGGTGGCCCAGCGCGATGATGTGGTGCGTCATCTCGAAGGCGGCGCGGAAATCGTCGATGCCGATGGCGCAGATGCGGCGATCGGGCTGGCCGCTCGCCACCGCGACCGCGGGCGTGCCGGTGCGCGTGACGAGATCCAGCAGCGCGCGCGAATCGCACAGCGGCGGCGGCAGGATGATGCCGTCGATGCCGTTGTCGATCAGCTCGCGCGCCTCGTCGAGCCCGGCCTCGCACTTCTGCACCACGAGCTGCAGGTGCCCCAGGCTCGCGCGGTTGAGCACGCCCACCAGCAGCTCGTTCAGGTAGTTCGCGCTCGGGTTGCTGTAGAGGATGGCGATGCGGATCAGCTTCGAGCCGGCGAGGCGCCGCGCGGCCTGGTTGGGCGTGTAGTTGAGCGCGGCGATGGCCGCGGTCACCTTGTCGCGCGTGGCCGCGCGCACGTTCTCCTCGCCGTTCACCACGCGCGAGACGGTCATCGGCGAGACGCCCGCCCGCTTGGCGACGTCTGCGATGGTGGCCGCGGCGCGTCCGGCGGCGGTGCGTGGCTTCGGGTTCGGCATATTCGTTCAGGCTCTCTTCACCCCAGAAGAGACAAGGGCGACCGAAACGGCTTCGGTCGCCCTCTTCGCGGGAGCGCCCCGTGGGTCTTCAGAACTTGAAGCGCGCCCCCAGGATGTACGTCGAGCCGGGTTTGTATTCCGTGAACGTCGCATTGTTGAACTGGAAGTACGTGCGCTGCTTTTCCTTCGTGGCGTTGATGACGTCGAACGTGATCTGCGGCCAGTACGGGCTCGTCTTGTTGAGGATGGCCCCCAGGTCGAAGGACGACGAGATATCGAGCTGCTTGTAGTCGTCGACGAACAGGGCGGCCGCGGTGATGCCGTTCTGGTTCGCGGTGGCGACCTGGCTGCCCTTCTGGAACGTCTCCGAAAGCCGGACCATGATGCCGTGGTCCTCGTAGTAGCCCGTCACATTGTACGTCGACGGCGGCACGCCCAGAGCCACGGCGCCCGAGACTCCGCCGGTCGTGCTCTGGTTGATCTTCGTGTAGTTGGCGCTGAAGCCGAAGCCCTGGATCGGCAGCCACCGGTCGAGCGGCTGCACCCACGAGAGCTCCACGCCCTTCACCTTGAGGTAGCCGTCGGCGTTCACCTGCTCCGTGAGCACGACCGTCGCCTGGTCCGGGCCGCCGCGCGCGTTGATCGCCTGCTGCTGCGTGGGCGAGAGCGCGTTGAAGTCGACCCCGTACACGGAGAGCGCCCCGAACGGCACGGTGATGTTGGCGTTGGTGGTGAAGCCCTTGATGCGCTTGTAGAACGGCGTGGCCGCGACGTAGCCCGAGCCGCCGGTGTACCACTCGAGGCTCAGGTCCGCGTTGTCGGACAGGTAGGGCTTGAGCTCCGGATTGCCGACCGTGCCCACGTCCGCCGAGGGCGAGCTGAAGTTCAGGCCCGGGCGCAGCGCGTTCGGGTCGGCGCGCGTCATGGTGCGCGAGCCCGACAGGCGCAGCACCACGTCCTTGAACAGGGTGAGCGTGCCGGTGGCGGAGGGCAGCGCGTTGTTGTAGGTCGTGTCGAGGTTCACCAGCGAATCGATGTTCGGGTACTTGCCGCCGTTCTGCAGGCTCTGCGCGGCGTTGCGCGGATCCGGATTGGACTGGAAGCCGCCCACGGTCTGCTGGGTGTGCACGTAGCGCAGGCCCGCGTTGTACTTGAACGGCATCCCGACGAGCTGCGTGCCGCCGTCGGCCATGAGGTAGACGCTGCTCGCCTTCTCGCGCACGTAGCCGGCGCTCGCCGCCGTGTTCGAGGAGCCCACCTCCGGCGCCGTGTTCACGAAGTCGCCGTAGTGCGAGTCGCGCGCGAAGCGCTGCCAGTCCACCGTGATGAAGCCGTCCGGCCCGGCCGAGAGGTAGTTCTGCAGGCTGCCCTGCGGGATGAGCGAGCCCTGGTAGTGCAGCTGGCTGGGCGTGCCCTGCCCCGCCGTGTAGCCGGTGCCGTACCCGGGATAGAGCGCGGCCGCGCTGGCGCCCGGGGTGTTGGCGCCGTCGCAGGGCGGCGCGCCGTTCGGCCCGAGAAGGAACACGCTCGGGTTGTTGCCGCAGGTCGCCGCCTGCCACGCCCCGGAGTTGTCGAAGGCGCGGATGCGGCGGGAGATGTCGTCGTACGCGAGCCCGCTCGACACGTTGAAGATCTTGTCGCCCCAGGTGAAGTTGATGCGCCCACCCTTGGTCTCCGTGGTGCGCAGCTCTTCCTGCAGGTTCACGCGCCCGCCGGCCCACTGGAAGTTGGCGGGGTTGTTGAGGTCGACGTTGGTGGCGATGGTGGGGACCTCGCCGTTGGTGTAGTTCACCGTGACGCCCGAGCCGAGCGCCGTGATCGGCAGCACCGTGGGCGACTCGCGCGTGAACTCGCTCTTCGTCCAGTAGACCTGGCCGTCGGAGCGCAGGTCCTTCGAGATGTGCCATTCGAAGCCGGGGTTGATGCCCTTCAGGTCCACCGTCTCGGTGTAGGGACGGAACTCGAGGAACCACTGCGCGTTGGCGTAGGTCGCCTGCTGCACCACGCAGCCGCCCGAGCAGTTGTCGCGGTCGACCTGCATGTTGAGCGGGATCATGGAGCCGTTGCGGCCCACCCAGTTCATGTCGATGCGGTTCATCACGTTCTTCTTCTTCGCGTCCAGCGCGTCCACGTAGGCGTGGAAGTCGTCGTTGGGGCGGTACTCGAAGCTCAGCACGCCGCTGTAGCGGTTCTTCTCGCCGTACTCGTCCATGGTGCGGCCCAGGCGCGGGATGATCGCGTTGTCGATCTGCTCGATCGACACGCCCGGGTTGTGCTGCAGAAGAAACGCCTGGTCGATTGTGGTGCCAGGCGTAAGGCCGTTGCCCGCGTTCGCAGGTACGGTCCCTGGGATGGTCCAGTTGCCGCCGCCGGTGCTGTTCCGGTTGCCGGCCGTGTCCTGGGTGGCCGAGAGGTTCGGGTTGGTCCAGCCGATGGTCTCGAAGCCGGTGGTGCGGATCTTGTCCTTCGCCCACGCGAAGCCGCCCAGCACGCCCCACGTGCCGCGCGTCTCGCTGGCGAGGATCGATCCGCGGTTGCCGACCTTGTCGGCCACCGTGTTCTTCACGCCGTTCATGCTGATGGCGACGTTGCGGCCGGGATTGTCGAACGGCCGCGCGGTGCGCATGTCGACCACGCCCGCGGCACCGCCCTCGGTCATCGCCGCGGTCGGGCTCTTGTACACGGACAGCTTCGTGAACAGGTCCGTCGGCAGCAGGTCGAGGTCGACCTCGCGGTTGGTGTTCTGCGAATCCGTGCGCCCGGTGGAGGCGACCGCCACCGGCGCGCCGTTGAGCAGCACCTTGGTGAAGCTGGTCCCCAGGCCGCGGATCGAGATGTTGAGGCCCTCGCCCGTCACCTCGCGGGTGATGACGATGCCGGGGATGCGGTTCAGCGACTCGGCGATGTTCGAGTCGGGGAACTTGCCCATGTCCTCGGCGTAGATGGAGTCCACGATTCCCGTGGCCTCGCGCTTGGCGCGCGTGGACGACTCCACGCTCGCCCGGTAGCCGGTCACGACCACCGATTCCCGAGCCGCCGGCGCATTGGGGCTTGCCGGCTGGTCGATCTGTTGGGCCATCGCCTGGCTCACCAGGCCGGCGAGGGTCAGGGTTCCGAACAACGCGCGGCGGCCAGCCGTGCCGCCACACCCCGTGCGCTTCACGAGCTTCTTCTGCATGTTGTCTCCTCCGGTCCGGGCCACTCTTCGTTATTGGTAGCGGTACCCGATTGTCGCTTGTTTATGTTAGCGCAATCATTTTCCAGTGTAGGCAGGACTGTAACGGCCTGTCAACAAGCGGTCATCGCGGCAGCGTGATCCCCCGGCCGGGGGCGTAATGAAAGCGCAGGGCCTTGTATTCGTCGAGCGAAAGGGGCGGCGGCCGCGTCCCGCGCGGCATCGCGAGCCCGTTCACCGAGCGGAAATACGCGATCGACGCATCGCGCCACCACTGGGCTTCCTTCTCCTGCACCGCGAGGAGCATCGCGACCTCGGCATGGCGGCGCGCGTCGATGGCGCCACCCAGGTCGCCCCAGCGGACACGCAAGTCCGCCGCGTCGTCCACGCCCTGGTCGTAGGCCGCCACCATCTCCTCCCACAACGTGCGGCCCGACGGCATCGCGTGGTCCCACGGCAGGTGATGGAACCAGAGCAGCAGGTTCGCGGGGGTCTTGCGCGGATCGCCATAGAGCTCGGCCAATGCCGGCGCGTACTGGCCGACCGCATTGCTGCCGCGCGGGCCGCGGTCGAAGCCGATGCCCCCCCGGTCCGCGCGGTGATAGTAGGTGGGATTCCACTCGGGGCGGTCGAGGTCGTCGACCCACGGGCCCGGGCCGTGGTGGTGGCCGGTATCGAAGAGGTGGTGCAACCCGAGCGGCATCATGTAGCGCACCACCGCTTCGCGCGATCGCATCATCATCTCGACGATCGCGCCGGCGACGCCGTCGTCGCGCGAGAACGTCTGGCGCGCCCATTCGCCGGCGATGTCGCGCGCCGAGGCGTAGGGGTCCCAGGCGAGGCGGCCGTAGGCGTACCAGTTCGCCTGGTCGAAGTGCGAGCCGCACCACGTGCGGCTGGAGCCCACGTTGGAGACGGCCGCCATCGCGGTGAGCTGGCCGCCGTGCAGCGTACCGTCGACGACCCGGGCCACCGTCGATCCCGGGCCGCGCGCGTGGGTGTCGGCGCGCAGCACTTCCTCGTACATGTCGCCCAGGTACGCGAGATGCGTGGCGAAACCCAGGTACTCCTTGGTGATCTGCACCTCGAGCGCCAGCGGCGTGGCCGGCATCGCGCCGAACAGCGGGTGGAACGGCTCGCGCGGCTGGAAGTCGATCGGCCCGTTCTTCACCTGCACGATGACGTTGGGCGCGAACTTGCCGTCGAGGGGCTGGAAGTCGGCATAGGCCTGCTTCGCGCGGTCCTCGGGATCGTGCTGCGAGTAGACGAACGCGCGCCACATGACGAGGCCGCCGTGCGGCGCCAGCGCCGCGGCGAGCACGTTGGCGCCCTGCGCGTGGTCGCGCCCGTAATCGTGCGGACCGGGCTGGCCCTCGGAGTTCGCCTTCACGATGAAACCGGCGAAGTCGGGAATCGCGCGGTAGACCTCGTCGGCGCGCGCCTTCCACCAGGCCGCGACGCGGGCATCGACCGGATCGGCCGTGTCGAGATCGCCCAGCTCGACGGGCGAAGAGAAGCGCACGGCAAGGAGCACGCGGATGCCGTAGGGGCGCAGGATGTCGGCCACCGCCGCGGCCTTCGCGATCCACGGCGCGGTGAGGATCTCCGCCTTCGCGTTCACGTTGTTGAGCGAGACGCGGTTGATGCCGAGCGACGCGGTGGCGCGTGCGTAGTCGGCGTAGCGCGCGTCCTTGTAGCCGGGCAGCTTCCACCAGTCCCAGATCGACTCGCCCGCGTAGCCGCGCTCGACGCTGCGGTCGAGGTTGTCCCAGTGGTTCATCATGCGCAGGGCCACGCGCGGCGCCGAATGCTCCGCGAGCGCGGTGACGTCGCGGCCCATGCCCACCGCGCGGATCCACGCGAACGCGCCGTAGAGGGTGCCGACGTCGGTGTTGGCGGCGATCACCGTGACGCGGCGCCCGCCGGCCGTCGCGGTGCGCAGGGCGTAGCCTTCCGGACCCAGCGCGGCGAGCGCGGGCTCGAGCGCGGCGATCGCGGGGAACGACGATGGCGTGGCGAGCACGAGGGCACCGTCCCCGGGATCGTGGACGAGCGCCGGGGCCGCACCGGTGAAGCCGGCGACGGCACGGTGCAGCTCGGCCACCGCGGCGAGCGTCGTGAGCGAGGCATTGGGCGCGCAGGCGATCGAGCGCGCGAACGCGGCGACGCGCGCCCGCGCGAGCTCTTCCAGCGGCCGATACCGCAGCCACAGGTCG
>Ga0070681_10006842_pt1 | contig 11099 bp, 10 predicted proteins | sample KBSC83BmetaG_FD_65650 | JGI IMG/M metagenome (GOLD analysis project Ga0070681, IMG submission 65650) | Corn rhizosphere microbial communities from Kellogg Biological Station, Michigan, USA - KBS C8-3B metaG | ecosystem: Host-associated > Plants > Roots > Rhizosphere | place: USA: Michigan...
CGCCCGCGACTACTCCAAGGAGCGCGTGCAGTTCGGCGTGCCGATCGCGATGCACCAGGCGATCCAGTTCATGATCGCCGACATGGCCACAGAGATCGAGGCCTCGCGCCTGCTCACCTGGCAGGGCGCGTCGCTGCTCGACCAGGGCAAGCGCAACACGCTCGCCTCATCGCACGCCAAGCGCTTCGCCGCGGACACCGCGATGAAGGTCACGACCGACGCCGTGCAGGTCTACGGCGGGTACGGCTTCATCAAGGAGTACCCCGTCGAGAAGCTGATGCGCGACGCGAAGATCATGCAGCTCTACGAGGGCACGTCGCAGATCCAGCGGCTGGTCATCGCGCGTGAGGTCCTGATGCCTCGGCGCATCGAAGAGCCAGCGGCAGCCACCGCTTAAGCACTAAGGGCCGGCCTTGTGCCGGCCCTTTTTCTTTCCCGCTCAATCCCTACTGTCTGCGCGTGGACTTCAACGAGTTCCTGCGCACGGTCGGCTCTGGCGTGCTCCGGGTCGCCCGCTGGATTGGGCGGCAGATGCAGGCCCAGATGGTGCATGCGGTGGGCGGTGCGGCGCGGGCGCGCGTGATCTTCCTGTTCGGCGCGGTGCTGGCGCTGGCGAGCGCCGACGCCGCCACGATCGGCGCGGTCGCGGGGGAGCTTCAGCCGGACCTGAACATCGACAACACCGAGGTGGGGCTGCTCAACTCGGTCACGCTCCTTGCCGGCGCCCTGGCGGTGCTGCCGGTCGGATTCCTGGTCGACCGCTTCAACCGCATCCAGATGCTCGCGTTCAGCATCTTCATGTGGAGCGCGGCAATGCTGTGGTGCGGGATTGCCAGCTCGTACGGCAACCTGCTGCTGGCGCGGGTGGCGCTTGGCGCCGTGACCGCCACGGCAGGGCCGGCGATCGCCTCCTTGACGGGCGACTACTTCCCCGCCCGCGAGCGCGGCCGCGTGTACGGCTACATCCTCGGTGGCGAGGTGGCGGGCACGGCCGTGGGCTTCATCATCAGCGGCTCGATCTCGAGCGTGCTCACGTGGCGGGCGGCGTTCTTCGCGATCGCGATTCCGGGCTTCTTCCTGGCGCGGGCGCTGCTGCGCACCGTGCCGGAGCCCAAGCGCGGCGGTGGCTCGCGGCTCCAGCGCGGAGCTCTGCATCTGTTCGAGGAGCACGGGCGGCCGGCGGACCCGGACCTCGAGGATGCCGATGTGCGCGAGGACGAGCTCGCGCACCAGAAGGTGCAGGAGCACGGGATCGAGCCGGATCCGGATCTGGTTCTCGACGAGGACCCGGAGCGGATGTCGCTCAAGAGCGCGGTGCGCTACGTGCTGCGGATACCGACCAACGTCACCCTGATCGTCGGCTCGGCGCTCGGCTACTTCTTCCTGGCGGGCCTCTCCACGTTTGCCGTGGTGTTCGTGCGCGGGCACTACCACGTGAGCCAGGCCACGGCCACCCTGGTGCTGGGACTGCTGGTGGTCGGATCCATGATCGGCGTGCTCGTGTCGGGACGGCTGACGGACTGGATGCTGCGGCGTGGCTACCTCACGGCGCGCATGTGGGTGCCGGGGGCGTGTTACCTGGGCGCCGCGGCGGTGCTCGTGCCAGGACTGGCGAGCTCGCATCTGTTCCCGGCCGTGTGGTTCGACGTGGCCGGCGCGGCGCTGATCTCCGCCGCCAACCCGCCCCTGGACGCCGGCCGGCTCGACATCATCGTGAGCGGATTGTGGGGACGGGCCGAGAGCGTCAGGACGCTCTTGCGCACGGTCGCGCAGGCTCTTGCGCCGCTCTTGTTCGGCGCCGTGGCGGACCTGGTTGCCGGCATCAAGCCTGATCAGGCGCCGATCGGGACGAAGACGCACGGGGTCTCACACGCGACGGCGAGGGGCCTCCAGGTCAGCTTCCTGCTGATGCTGATCCCGCTCGCCGCGGCGGGAGTGATCCTGCTGCGCGGCCGCCACTCGTACCCGCGCGACGTCGCCACCGCGGCCGCCTCCGAAGCCAGAGTGCAGAAAGCGTCTTACACTTCGGCGGATGTCGACGGCGGTTCCTGAACGCGAGCGCGTAGCTGTCCACGCGGTGCCGCCCGAGGCGGCCTCTGTACCGGAGGCGCGGCGGCTCACCGCCGAGTTTGCCTCTTCGCTCATGTCGGCGGAGCAGATTTCCCGGCTCGAGTTGGCCGTAACGGAAGTGGTGGCGAACGCGGTGCGCCACTCAGGTTCCGCCGAGGCGATCCGGCTGATGCTGACCGAGAAGGACGACTACCTCTGCGTACGCGTGACCGACGGCGGGACCGGCCTGGTGCCACAGCCCGGAGCGATGTCCACCGAGCCAGGCGCCGGCTACGGCCTCTTCCTCGTGGAGCAGCTCACACGCCGCTGGGGCGTGACCCGCGAGGACGGCAAGACCCGCGTCTGGTTCGAGATCGACTTCGTCGATTCAGCTTCGTAGCGCAACTGTTACGCAGCCGTATTGAGCAGTAACGAAGCGGCGTGCATGCTGGCCCGATGCGCCAGGTGTCCTCCGGAACGCACGGCAAACATGCACCTGGGAGGACACCTGACGTCCGGATGGCAAATCTCGCTGCTGAGCAGTACCGCGTCGTAGCTCGGGCGCAGCTTCGCGACATCGGCATACACCGAGGAGGGATACGGCGGCGGCTCGATAGCGGCCGCCTGCACGAGATTCACGATGGCGTCTATGCGGTGGGACGAAGGACTTGCATCGGGATGGCTTTCTCATTGCAGCTGTTTTCGCCTGCGGAGAGGGAACGCTCCTTGGTCACCGGACGGGCGTCGTCCACTGGGGACTGCTCCGGAGTGCGAGTCCAGCCATTCATGTGATTGTTCAACGCAAGAGGAAGCCCGTTGTCGAAGGCGTAACGGTGCACCTCACGCGGCAGCTAACCGACGCCGACCGAGCCGTCGTGCGAGGCATCCCGGTCACAAGCCTGGGGCGAACGCTCGTGGACTTCGCCGGGGTGGCGCGACCGGGGGAGCTCATCGAGGCCATCGAGCAGGCCGAGCGCCTTCGGATCTTCGACCTCAACGCGGTCAATGAAGTGCTCACCCGAAGCAGAGGCCGCCGCGGAGCCAAGGCCCTCCGTGCAGCGCTCAAAGAACTCCACGGCGAAGAACCACCCGACCTCAAGTCCACGCTCGAGCGGGACTTCCGCAGTTACTGCAAGAGCCGCGACCTCCCGATCCCATCTTTCAACGTCGGCATCGAAGGCTTCCTCGTTGATGCAGTTTGGGAGGACAAGAAACTCGTCGTCGAACTCGACAGCCGCCGCCACCACTTGGGGATCCGCGCGTTTGAAGGGGATAGAAAGAGAGACACCAAGCTGCAGATGGCCGGGTACCGGATTGCTCGCGTAACCGATCGCCGGATGAAGCAAGAACCCGACGAGCTGGAGGCAGACTTGCGTCCGTTACTGCATAAAGAAGGGCCGCCACGAGGGCGGCCCTTCTCTCGGTCCCACTTGGACGTCTGGGCTACGCCCGAGCAGGCTCCGGCTTCGGGGCTGTCCGCCGCTGCGGCAGCCAGTGCAGCCCTCGCGGCAGGTACCAGTTCCAGTCGCCGAGCAGCTTCATCGTCGCTGGCAGCAGCACTGCCCGGACGATGGTGGCGTCGATCAGGATCGCCGCCGCCAGGCCCACGCCGAGCTGCTTGAACTCGAGCGCGCCGAGCGAGGCGAAGATCGCGAACACCGCGACCATCACGAACGCGGCACTCGTGACCACGCCGGCCGTGGACTTGATGCCGTGGGCGACGGCGTCCTCGGTCTTCATGCCGCGGTCGAATGCCTCGCGAACCCGGCTGAGGATGAACACGTGGTAGTCCATCGACAGGCCGAACAGGATCACGAACAGGAACAGCGGCAGCCAGGACGTGATCCCGCCGGTGGACTTGAAGCCCAACAGGCCCTCCGCCCAGTGGTGCTGGAACACCAGCTCGAGCACGCCATAGGCCGCGCCCACCGACAGCAGGTTGAGCGCGATCGCCTTGATCGGGATCACGATCGACCTGAACGTGACGAGCAGCAGGAGGAACGCCATCGTCAGCACGAAGGCGAACACGATCGGGGCGTGGGACTTCATCGAATCGTTGAAGTCCTTCGACCCCGCGGTCTCGCCGGTCACGTCCACCTGAACGCCGGGCACGGCGCCCACGGTGCGCGGGACCAGATCGGAGCGCAGCACGCCGAGCGCGTGTTCCGAGACGCTGTCGGTGCCCTTCCCGACCAGCGGCATCGACACGACGGCGACGGTGTGCGCGCGGTTCACGTCAACCGTGATCGGCTGCTTGATCTGCCCGCTGGCCAGCCCGTCGCGCTTGAGCGCGGCGATGGCCGACTGGGTCTGCGCGGAGTCGGCACCCGAACCGGACACCACGACCTGCGCCGGTGTCGGTCCGCCGGGGAACGCGGTCTCGATCTTGTTCAGCGTCTTCACGATCGGCAGGCCGCGCGGCAGGCCCTGCAGCCCGGGCTCGGCCGTGTGCAGGCTGAAGGCGGGGATCGCCAGAGCCAGCAGCAGCCCGCCCGACAGCACCACGGCCGCAACCGGGCGCCGCAGCACGCGGTCCAGGACCCACCCGGACACGCGCGGGTTCTCGCCGCGATCGCGCCGGCGGCCGATGAACGGCACGCGGCCGAGCATCACCTTGTCGCCGAGCCGCGAGAGCAGCGCGGGAAGCACGGTGACCGAGCCGAGCACGGACACCGCGACGACCATGATCGTGCCGGTGGCCATCGAGCCGAACGTCTTGTCGCCGGCCAGGTACATGCCGGCCATGGCGACGATCACGGTCAGACCGGAGACGATCACCGAATGGCCGGAGGTTGCCGCAGCGGTCTCCAGAGCCTGCTCGGGCGAGGCGCCCTTGGCCCGCTCTTCACGTTCACGCCGCAGGTAGAAGAGCGAGTAGTCCACGCCCACTGCCATACCGACGAGCAGCACGACCTCGGACACGGCGTCGTCCACCGGCGCTATCTGCGACGGCAGCGCGACCAGGCCCAGCGTGGCAACCACGCCCGTGATCGCGAGCAGCACCGGGATGCCGGCCGCCACGAGCGCGCCGAAGGCGAAGATCAGGATCGCCAGCGTGATCGGCAGCGACAGCGAACGAGCGTGGTTGAAGTCGTTGCTGAAGCTGTCGGACAGTGCCTTGTCGGCGGTCGCGTCGCCGGCCTCCTGGATCAAGAACGCCGAATGCGCCTTCTGCGCCGCCGCGGTGACCGCGAGCAGGTGCTTGGCGTGATCGTCGGCCTTGTCCGAGTCACCGCGAATGTCGAAGGTGATCAGCGCGGAGTGGCCGTCCTTCGAGATCTGGCCGGAGTTGCCGGCCGCGTACGGCGAGCGCACGTTCTTCACGACCGGGTCGCGGGAGAAGCGCGTGGTCACGTCGGTGACCGCGGCGCGGAAGCCGGGGTCGTGGGTCGTGGCCTTGCGGCTCTGTACGAGCACCTGCTCGCCCGCCGGCCGCTTGAACTCCTTGTCGAGAAGCTTGTCCGCGCGACCTGAGCTGCCGGTGCCGCTCTGGGCGTCCGTCAGCTTCTTCGTGCCGATCGCGCTTCCGAGGGCAACCGAGGCGACCACAAAGACGATCCAGCCGACCACGGCGGTCTTCCAGTGGCTAGCGCTCCAGCGGCCCATTCTGGATGCGATGTTCTGGGGGTTCATCGGGGCTGTCCTTTTGTGCGGGTCCATCTGCATGAGGAAGGATCGGGGCGCGGGAGCCGCGTGCACACGGGGATTTCTGGCCAATGAGGGTGGGGATATCCCCCGGGTCTCGCCTACGGAGATGCGAGGATCAAGGCGTGGCCAGAGCGCGCAAAGCACCCAGCGACCGCACCCGTGAGGCGGTTCGCAGGACCCGCCAGATCGCGAACGCGCGCGACGCGGCGCGCAGCGTGGGGGAGGAGCCCGCCCGCACGAGCGGCACGTCCGACCCCTTCAGCGGCGGGCTGAGAAGGCGCGAGGTGCTGCCGCTGCTCGTTCTCCACTACATCAGCGAGGGGCCGTCCTACGGCAACCAGCTGATGGAGCGCATCTCGCAGGTGACGGCCGGAGTGCTGTCGGTGAACCCGAACACGATGTACCCGCTCTTGCGCGCGCTCGAGTCGCGCGGGCTGATCGAGGGGCAGTGGGAACACCCCGAGCGCCGCAGCCGCCGCTACTACTCGATCACCAGCGAGGGCCGCGAGGAATACCAGCGTCTCCACGACGAGGTGCGCCCGTTTCTCGACTCGATCGCGCGCTCGATCGAGGAGATAGTGCGCGAGGTCTACGAGTGAGCTCGACCGCGCGCGCGGCACGCACGGTCGTGCTGCCGCCGGAGGAGGCCGAGCTGCTGTGGATGGACGTGCGCCGCTGGCCCACGTTCATCGAGGGCTTTGCCCACGTTGAGCGCAAGGACGACAACTGGCCGGCCGAGGGCTCGAAGCTCGTGTGGAAGTCCCAGCCCGGCGGGCGCGGCCGGGTGAACGAGCGTGTGATGACGCGCAGTCACGGCGAGCTGAGCGCGCGCCTCGTGGAGGAGTCGCTCACCGGGGTCCAGACCGTCAGATTCCACCCCGCCGATCACGGCGGCACGGTGGTGGAGCTCAGCCTCGAGTACGACCTCAACCCGACCACCGTCTGGCGCCGGGGCCCCCTCGGCGTGGTGGTGAACGCGCTCTTCATCCGCCGGGCGCTGGCGGACTCGCTGGCCCGCACGCTGCGCCGCTTCGCCACGGAGGCGGTTGAGCAACAGGCGCTGTAGCCTGCGACGCCATGTACGTGTTCAAGGCCGCGGTGGTCGGCGCAGGCACGATGGGTGGCGAGATCGCCCAGACCATCGCGTCCGCGGGCATCCCAGTGGTGCTCAAGGATGTCGAGCAGCGCTTCGTGGATCAGGGGCTCGGCAAGGCGCAGGAGGTCACCCAGGGCCAGCTCGCGGCCTTGGTGCAGAAGGAGAAGATCACCCAGGACGACGCCGACCGCCAGCTCGGTGAGATCACCGGGCGGATCACCGGCACGACCGAGTACGACGGCTTCGGCGACGTGGACTTCGTGATCGAGGCCGTGCCCGAGCGCATGCAGATCAAGCAGGCCGTGTTCGCCGAGCTCGACGCCGTCACGCCGGGCCACGCGATCCTCGCCTCCAATACCTCATCGCTGTCGATCAGCGAGATGGGCGACGCCACGAGCCGGCCCGACAAGGTGGTCGGCTTCCACTACTTCTACCCGGCGTCGATGATGCGGCTGATCGAGGTGATCGAGGGCGACGAGACCTCCGAGGAGACCATGACGGCGGCGACGGGCTTCGCCCAGCAGATCCGCAAGCAGCCGATTCGCTGCGCCGAGGTGCCGGGCTTCGTGGTCAATCGCATCCTCAACTCCGCCGTCTCCGAGATCTGGCGCGTGCAGGAGGAGGAGGGGCTCGACATCAAGGAGGTCGACAAGCTCGTGCAGGAGTCGAAGGCCGCCCCGATGGGGCCCTTCTACCTCACCGACCTGCTCGGGCTCGACACCGTGCTGCACGTGGCCGAGCACCTGCACGACTGCTACGGCGACCGCTTCTTCGTGCACAAGCAGATGAAGGAGCTGGTCGAGGCCGGCAACCTCGGGCAGAAGACCGGGAAGGGCTTCTATGAGCACGGTTGAGTCCACCACCGCCACGCTCGTCGAGCGCTACTCGCTGAAGGCGCTCGTGGAGTCCTGCCTCGTGCTCGAGGAGGGCGTGGCCGGGATCAAGGACATCGACATCGGCATGATGGCCGGAGCCGGAATCCTGCCCGGGCCGTTCGCGCGCGCCGACGAGGCCGGGCTCGACACGATGCTCGAGGCGCTCGAGCGCGCGGCCGCCGAGTGGGGCGAATGGTTCGAGCCGCCCCTGATCCTGCGCCGCCTGGTCGCCCAGGGACGGCTCGGCAAGAAGACCGGCCAGGGCTTCTTCCCCTACCCGCAGCCCGACGACGGTGACCAGCGCGAGACCGTGCTGCTCGAGACGCGCGAGGACGGCGCGATCGCGATCGCGTGGCTCAACCGCCCGCCCGCCAACCCACTGTCCCCGCAACTGCTCACCGAGCTCGGTGATGTGTGGAAGGAGGTGGACGGCAAGGCGCGTGCGCTCGTGATCGCGTCGTCCAACCCGTTCACGTTCTCGGCCGGCGCCGACATCAAGGAGTTCACGCAGATGAGGCCCGACAAGGAGGGGCGGAAGATGCTCGAAGCCGCCCACGGGCTGATGGAGGGAATGGGCCGCTCGCGGACGGTCACGATCGCGTCGGTGAACTCGCTGGCATTCGGCGGCGGCTGCGAGCTGGCGATGGCGTGCGACTTCCGCATCGCCGCCGAGTCCGCCACGTTCGGCCAGCCGGAGATCAACCTGGGGATCATCCCCGGCTTCGGCGGCACTCAGCGGCTGCCGCGGCTCGTGGGCGAGGGCAAGGCGCTCGAGATGAACCTCACCGGCACGCCGATCGGCGCCTACGAGGCGCGCGACCACGGCCTGGTGAACCAGGTGGTGCCGGACCACGAGCTGTTCGACACGTCGCTCGCGTGGGCGCGCAAGCTGGCGCAGCAGGCGCCGCTGGCCATCGAGAAGATCAAGCGCGTGTCGCACCACGGCAAGCTGTCGAAGGGGCTCGAGCAGGAGGCCGAGGCCTTCGGCGAGGTCTTCGGTTCGGAGGACGCCAGGGAGGGCATCGGTGCTTTCCTCGGCAAGAGAACCCCGAAATTCCAGGGCAAATGACGCAAGCCACCTCAGACGCCCTCCGCGTGGCCGAGCTGCTGAGCGAGGCCGACGCCGCTGTGGTGCTCACCGGCGCGGGCGTGTCCGTGCCATCCGGGATCCCCGACTTCCGCACGCCGGGCAAGGGCCTGTGGGAGAAGGTCGACCCGATGAAGGTCGCCCATATCGACGTCTTCCGGCGCGACCCGGACCGCTTCTGGCACTTCTACGGCGACCGCTTCGCGACCCTGGGCGACAAGGAGCCGAACCCGGCGCACGAGATCATCGCCGAGCTCGAGGCGCGCGGCGTGATCCGAGGCGTGATCACGCAGAACATCGACCGCCTGCATCGCAAGGCGGGCTCCGAGAACGTGGTGGAGGTGCACGGCTCGATCGAGTGGAGCGTGTGCCCGGAATGCGGCGCGCGCGTGGGCATCGAGCGGGTGATCGAGAAGCTGCGCGCGGGCGTGGGCACGCCGGAGTGCGAGGCGTGCATCACGCCGCTCAAGCCGGACGTGGTGCTGTTCGGCGAGCTGCTGCCGGAGGAGGCGATGTCCGAGGCGTTCGCACTCGCCTCCGAGGCCGACGTGATGGTGGCCATCGGCTCGTCGCTCGAGGTCTACCCGGTGGCGTCGCTGCCGGGCGTGACGCTCGAAAACGGCGGCTGCCTCGCGCTCGTCACCCAGGGGCGCACGCCCTACGACGCCGACGCCGAGGTCAAGCTCACCGGCGACGTCGTGGACGAGCTCGACGCGGTGCTCGAAGCGCTCGACCGCTAGATCGAGCGCACCTGCTCCAGCATCGCGTAGAGATCGGCGGTCGGGCCGAGGTGGCCGAGCTTGTCCGGGTTCACCACCGAGCGCAGTGAAATGACCTGGCCGTCGGCGATTGACATCGACAGGACGCTGACGATGCTGCCGTCGGGCGCGCGCGCGATCACGCCGGGCTCGCCATTGACCTGGGAGGGCTCGAACGTCACGCCCATCCGGCCCACGAGCCTCATCAGGCCGAACACGAACTTGAGCACGCGCTCGCGGCCGTAGAGCGGCTTCGCTATCGCCGGGCCCTTGCCGCCGCCGTCGCCGTAGAACACGACGTCGTCGGCCAGGAGCTTCACGAGGCCCTCGGTGTCGCCATCCTCGGCCGCGGCCCAGAACCTGCCGGCCAGCTCGTCGCGCGCCTTCTTGTCCGCCTCGAAGCGCGGCCGCCGCTCCTCCACGTGCTTGCGCGCGCGCACCGCGAGCTGGCGCGTGTTGTCCTCCGTCTTGCCGATCGTCTGCGCGATCTCGTCGTACGGGTAGTCGAACACCTCGCGGAGCAGGAACACCGCCCGCTCGACCGGGGACAGGCTTTCGAGCAGCACGAGGAACGCCATCGACATCGAGTCCGCCATCTCGGCGTGCTGCGACGCGTCCGGCACCTCCTCCGTGAGCAGCGGCTCGGGCAGCCAGGTGCCGGTGTAGCTCTCGCGCTTGACGCGAGCGGAGCGCAGGTGGTCGATGCTCAGGCGCGTGGTGATCGTGGAGAGGTACGCCTTCGGGTTGTCGATCTGCTCCTCCTTGGCGGCCTGGTGAAAGCGCAGGAACGCGTCTTGCACGATGTCCTCCGCCTCGCTCGCCGAGCCGAGCATCCGGTAGGCGATCGAGAACAGGAGCGGTCTCAGGTCCTCGTAGATCTCAGTCATCGCCCCTAAGACGGTAGAGAGGTTCGTCCTGTGACACGTCCCCGGTGTCACAGCCGCGACGCCCGTTCCGTCTGAGGGGGTGAAAGCGACAAAGGAGACTGAGATGAAGGTCTTTCTGGCAGGCGGAAGCGGAGCGATCGGGAAGCAGCTCGTGCCGATGCTCGTAACGAACGGGCATGAGGTGGTGGCCACAGCCACGTCGAGCAAGAAGCTCGCGCCGATTCAGGAAGCGGGCGCCGAGGGCGTCGTGCTCGACGTGCTCGACCGCGATGCCGTGATGACCGCCGTGCTGCGCGCAGAGCCGGACGTGGTGATCCACGAGGCCACTGCCCTCTCGGCGATCGGCAGCTTTCGCAACATGGACAAGACGTTCGCGCTGACCAACCGGCTCCGCACGGAGGGCACGGACAACCTGCTCGAGGCCGCCCGTGCGGCGGGCGCTCGGCGCTTCGTCGCGCAGAGCTTCAGCGGCTGGCCGAACGAGAAGCGGGGCTCGATGATCAAGACCGAGGAGGATCCGCTCGACGACAACCCGCCAAAGAAGGCGCGTCAGGGCATGGCCGCGATCAAGCACCTCGAGCGCGTGGTCAGCCAGGCCACGGACATCGAGGGCCTGGTGCTCCGCTACGGCGGCTTCTACGGGCCGGGCACGTCGCTCGAGAAGGACGGAGGCGCGCACACGGAGATGCTCCGCAAGCG
>Ga0070681_10006843_pt1 | contig 11098 bp, 16 predicted proteins | sample KBSC83BmetaG_FD_65650 | JGI IMG/M metagenome (GOLD analysis project Ga0070681, IMG submission 65650) | Corn rhizosphere microbial communities from Kellogg Biological Station, Michigan, USA - KBS C8-3B metaG | ecosystem: Host-associated > Plants > Roots > Rhizosphere | place: USA: Michigan...
ACAACGCTGGCGTATTTGATGTCTGGTGGAATTACGTCACGCACAATATCTGTGTTGCGACCAATGGCTCCGGCGGTGGCTGGGCGTCTGATACGGCCGGCTCCAACACGGCACGCGGCACGGGCTACTCCGCGCTCGATCTGACAACAGCGGGTTTCTACACGAACAAAAATGCGCTGGCGCATTGCTACAACGGGGTGACGGACTACGGCTCCATCAGTGCCAACCACGCGACGTATCTCGGAACCATTTATACGACAGCAGCGGGTCAGACTTCGTGGACCTATGGCACTGTCGCAGCTGGCGGAGGGGCGGGGCTGTTTGGCGTTTGGAATATGTATAATCGCGTGCCAGTGGAAACCTTCGTCGGCGACAGCACCGATAGTTGGACTTATACGACGGCCACTACATGGCGGGCTGCCAACAACAGCGGCACCATCCGGGTCAGCGTGGTGCGCGGTCTGAATGATGATGGAATCGACGTGAGCTATAATTGCATGACGCTCACCGGGGCGGCCGTCAATTCCGGGTGTGGCATCGGTGTAGACTCTGTAGTGACATATTCCGGTACGACCGGATTCTCCAGCAGCAGCGCAAATCTTACCGCATCGGCTGCAAAATATTCCGGACAGCCGGGAGCAGGATTTCACGCTTTATCGGCAATCGAATACGTGACTTCTGCGACTGGCAGCACCTTTTATGGAGACGCTGGACAGCCTGCGTACATTCAAAGCGGTATCGCCGTCAATTTGAGGATGTGAGTAATGACGCTCCCAGCCAACGCATCTATCGCGCAATGCACGGCCGCTTTTGCTGCCGGGACTGACACGGCGGTGAATTTCGCCAACGGATGTCTCGCGCGCATCGCAGCTTCCACGCTCAATGCCGTCGTGACACCGCGCGCGAGCGCAGCCGTCCTGTCGGACGCCGCGGCCTCGGACGCGCGGTACGCCGCGGGCACGCCCTTAAGCCCAATCGACGGCGTGCCGTTCACGCTTAAAACAGTTCACACGACCAACGGCATCCGCACGACCAATGGCACGTCCGGAATCGACATGACGGTAGCAGTGGATGGCGACGTTGCCGCCAAGCTCAAGGCCGCTGGCGCAGTCCTTCTTGGGAAGACGAATGTTGGCAGCAATCCTGCGCAGGGTGTCTGTGCTTTATTTGGCGAGACACATAATGCGCTCAATCCAGCCTACGCCACGGGTGGATCGTCCTGTGGCCCCGCAGTGGCAGTCGCGGCTAATCTCTCCGTCTTTGATATAGGAGAGGATGCGGCTGGATCAAATCGAATTCCCGGATCGTTCAATGGCGTTTTTGCACTGAAGCCGACGCGGCATTCGGTTTCTCGATGGGGAAGCCGTTCTGTGGAAACGCCGTCATGCCCGCCTTATGGAACGCTGGACACCTACAACGTCGGACCTCTAGCGCGAAGTTTAGATGATCTCGATACCGTTCTCTCTATCATTGCCGGCCCGACCGCCTCTTGGCCGGACATTGTGGCGCTTGATGCACCGTCGTCTCCGACGCTTCGGCAGGTTCTGAGGCTCGACTTCAGTTCCTCGTGGATCACGCCATCGGCTTTCGTCACGAACAAGCTTCTCGCCGTTTGTTCGGCAATGGCGACAGCTGGCATCACGGTGAACAATACCACGCAGTCGTGGTTCAATCCCTCGGACTTCAGCAATACCTTCGGTGGGCTCCAAGACGAGGCTCTCCTTGCAGGATATTCGACTACCTATCCTGCGAGTGAGGTGCCCTGGACATGCTCCGGTCTAAATTATGGTGCGTCACACGTCTCCACGCAGGAGCAAGCACGCGCCGGAGCCGTTGGGTTCATGCGAGCTATCAATGCCATCATGGGCGATACGGGCTCATCGCGTGGCGCGACGGACGTTCTCATTCTTCCTACGACACCCATATCGCCGCCTGCGTACGGTTCGGCACCGAACCCATCGTCGTGGAAAGACTACATGTCGCGCGTTGGACTGTTCAACATTACGGGCCATCCCGCATTGACGATTCCGGCAGGAATTGACCCTGCTACTGGTTGCGGTTTCGGCATCCAGCTCGTGGGGCGGCATGGCATGGATCGCGATCTCATCGCCTACGCCAAACAAGTACAGGCCTACATATAGGACATGAACGTCTTGTGTTGCGCTCGCTCAATTCCCGCGCTCGTCTGCACGGATGCGTAAATCATCCAGATCGTGAGGAACAGCAGACCGACGCAGGCGGCATAGCTTAGGGCGATTTTCATGATGTCGTCTTCGTTCTAGGGCCTGTTGAAGATAGCAAATGTTTTGGTTTCATGCACAGGGCGGAATCGGGCAGGGATTTCCTGCCGATTTACCGGCTTTTGCAGGACGAGCCAGCGGATTGAGGGAGTAAGCTTCACCGCTTTATTCCCCTGCAGCACCGAGCAAAACAGGTTCGGATTGTCGAGATTGTCGCCTGTGCAGTTGACGCGGTTATGGCCCGACAAGATCGCCAGATGGAAGACGTGGAACTGGTAAGTGCCGCCGTTGGCTGGGATGACATTCACATATTGGAGGCCGCGCGGGGTTTCTCGGGCCAGAACGATGTCCTGGCTCCGCACGTTCTCATGCCGGAAATATTCGCTCACCTTGATCGCGTCTGAGACGACGGTACCGTCCGCGAAGTGTTGATCCGTTGCCGCAAAGGTATTCGAGAACGTCACGAGCTGGTGCAGGCCGTAGAGCGCGAAGAGGATCGCGATAATCGCGCTGCGCACCCAAGGCAGCATTGCCTCCGTGATTGCGCGCAGGCCCAGATAAACAAACACAGACGCAATGGGTGAGAGGATTTCGTAATACCGATCGACAGGCCCAACGCTTAACACCGTCGAGAAACCCGGATTGACGATGTTGCCGATGGGAACGGCCAGCGTATAGACCAGCATCACGGCCTCATAAGCCAGCAAGTAGAGAGGCGCGAGGCCGAGCGTGGGCCGATCTCTCACTGCCAGCCAACCGCCGATAGCGGCGAGCATGAGGCCCGGCATCGTGAGATTGAGCGCGATGGCGTGAAGCTTCTCGAACTTCCAATTTAGCGCGCCGACGATGGCCTGCAACCGATCCACGCTCTGATCATTGAGCAGCGCACCAACAGGTTTCGCGGCTTGGGTGTTGATGAGAAAGCCGAATGGTGTTGCGCTTCCTAAGGTTTGGATGGCGAGCATGGCAAGGATCGCGGCGCATGCGGCGGCGAGCGGTCGCCAGTCACGACGCCATGTAGACCATGCACCGATAAGAAGCACTAGCAGCGCACCTTCTATGCGGATCATCATTCCGATGCCGGCGAACAGCAGCGCCAGCCATACGCGCCGATCCGCGAATGCCAGAAGGCTCAGCGTGAAGGCTAGTGCGTAGAACTGTGTCGGGTTCGGATAGAGTGCGTGCAAGCCGAACGACGTGTTGAGCGCGAGGAACAGTGCGGGCAACACCGCTTCCAGTGGGCCGACGAAACGCCGCGCGAGGACGTACACAACCGGTACCGTGAGGCCCGATGCGAGCGCGGTTGCGACGGCATAGGCCCCGAACAGGCTGTGATAGCTGATTGTGGATTTGTAGAGGCGCAACACATTCGCGAGCGTCCACGGCAGCAGCCAGCTTTGCCGGGACAGATCCACGCTTTCGTGGTGATAAAACTGATCGAAGACGCTGAACGGCGCGAGCGCATCGCCTTCAAGGAAATTGGCGTTCTGTAGAGCGTTCGCGGCCCAGAACCACGCTGTTGCGGCAGTGATGACGGCCAGTACCCCTACAGCAAATGCTTCGTCCGATGCGGACGATGGGGTCCAAAAACTGGTTGACGCGCCGTCCGGTCTTGTCATTTCCAAAGCATCCCCACCTCAAGCGCGGAACTTATCAGTGGCCTAAACGGACTCCAAGAAGGGGGGCATGCAGATGCAGGAGCCGCGCGCTGTGCGAAACAACAATCCGGGCAATATTAATGCGGGCCAAGTGTGGCAGGGTCTATGTCCGCTAGCGGATATGACGCCAGATCAGCGTGAAGAAGCCCGCTTTGCGGTCTTTAAGTCTCCCGAATGGGGATTCCGCGCCATGGCGATTCTCATCCGGAACTATCGCCGCCTGCATGGCGCCGACACCGTGCGCAAGATCATCTCGGTGTGGGCGCCGCCAAGCGAAAACAACATGCGGGCCTACATCGTCGCGGTGAGCGGCGAGACAGGCTTTCTGCCGGACGCGCCGATCGACCAAACCGAGCGCGAGGTGATGTTCAAGCTGGTGAAGGCGATCACCACGCACGAAACCGGCTGCTGGCTTCCTTGGTGGGCCGATGAAGACCTGAACAAGGGTCTCGATCTGGCGGGATTTGCATCCACCTGACAATTCCAAAATTCGGAGACAGGCATGACATGGCTGTTCTGGCTGATCCTGAAACTTGCCGGTGCCGTTCTCGGTTTTGGATTCATCGCATTGATCGCGTTCGGATGTTGGGGCGTTCACGAATTCTACAAATGGGTGGATCGCGGTGGCAGGCAAACAATCGATTAGCGGGTTTTTCCTTGCCATTGCCGCGTTGGGCTTCCTCGCAGGTTGTGCATCTCCCACCGGGTCTCCCTATGCCGTCGAGATTGTGAACTCCGCGAAGTATTCGGACGATCTGAAGACCTGCAGTGGATATGCGCTGGCCTATCACCCGAAGTTTGACGCTGGGGCCATAGCAGAAGCCGGGACCAACGGCGCGGCCAGCAATGCGGCATCTGCGGCCGTCAACGTCATCATCCCGGCATTGGGCGCTCTTGGCGCGGCCGGGGGAGAACTGCTCAACCAGATCGATCTGATGAACTCGGCGCAGCGCCGCGTCTTCCTGAAATGCATGGAAAAGAAAACCGACAGGGATGGCTCGGCGCTCGTCCTTGATCCCAACCTGTGAGGTCCGACATGAACGGAATGCTGAAGTGGTTTCTCGATAGTGGGCTGATGCAGGCCCAGGTCTCCAAAGCGATCAAATGGGCGGCGACGGTGACCGCCGGCGCGGTCATGACAATGATGCTGCACCTTTTGCAATCGCATGGCTTCGATGTCAGCGGCGATCTGCAGAACCACATCACCGCGGTGGGATCAGGTGTGGCCGGGCTTGTCACCGCGGTTCTCACACTGCTGTGGAGCCTGAAGGATGCGAAGCGCGTTGATGTTGCGATCAAGGCATCAGCCATTGCGGGTGAACCTGTTTCGACGTCTCAGGCGAAAGCAATCACGAAGGGGCAGGCCATTACGCTTCCCAGTGGAAAGACCGTGGTTTTCGGAAAGCCAAGCCCGGCGGGGCAGACCGATCCACAGGAACGGTCCGAGACATCTGCGTTGAATCGTTCCCAGTCCTAAATCCGCAGCGAAGGGATTTCCGCCGTGGATAATCCGTTTATCGATCCGTCGAAAGTTCCGGCGCTTGTTGCGGGAGGCGCAGGCGCATTTCTGTCGATGCTGTTCCAGCGCAACACCAGCAAGCTCACGATGCTGACCACGCTCTCCAGCGCGGAGATCGCGGATTATTATTTTGCAAATCCAATCTGGTCGGTTCTGCATTCCGCGTGGCCCGGCATCTTCGATGCGCAATGGCAAGGTCCGGTTGCGTTGACGCTTGGTCTCATCGCCATCTTCGTTTTTGGCGGCGTGATGAAAATGGCGGAGGATTTCTGGCGCGACCCCTGGAAGACCATAATTTCGGTCGTATCGCGCCTCATTTCCCGCGTTCTTCCTTGGAGAAAGGGAGAATGACCATGATGACCGCGCTGCACTACGACGGGTTCGTCCTGCTTCTCGCTTCGGTTGCGATGGCGCTGATCGGCCATGAATATCGCAACTGGATATATCGCGTACCACTTTTCAGTCTGGGCTTTTGCGATTTCGCATTGGCCGTGAATCTTCTTGGCCTGCATCATCTCTCTGCCATGCCGCCATGGTTCTTCTGGCGTTTCGTGGCAGACCTTTCCACGCTCATCATCGTGATGCTCTACATCGTGTCCCGCCGCAAGCACGCGCGGCACATCTAAACCTAACCCACATTCGCCCCATCGATGGGCCATCCAGCCACGTGTTGCATCTTCGCGCCTGTCCCTTGGCAGGCGTTGAAGGGGGCGGTAGCGCGCGCTGCTGGATGGCCTTTCGCTGTGGCGACCGCCCCAGCCATCAAAGGAGAAGACCATCATGTCGCAAGCAGGGACCGCGGGCGCACCCGCGACCACGTTCAGCCAGTTGCTCGCCAATCTGAAGGCGGAAGCTGTTGCTGAAATTGCAAAGCTCAAAGCCCAAGCCATTGAATTCGAACATACCATCGTTCCGGTAATCGAAGCGGACATTGCGGCCACTCTCGATCAGTTCAAGTCGCTGGCCGTCACCACGATCTTGAATCTTGCGAAGTCGGAATTCGTGGCGATCTCCGGCCAGGAGAAACAATCCACGGTCGTCACCACGGTCTTTCAGGCGGCGGAGGCGGCGGGGAAGAGCATTGCCATTCAGGATGTGCGCATGTTTGCGCAGCAGGCTTACGACGCTGTGGCTGGCGAGCTGACGCCACCGACGAGCTGAACACGTTCGAAAATTCGAAACTTGGAACCCCGGCACCGAAAGGTAGCCGGGGTTTTTGCTTTGGAGCCGAGCGCCGGGCCGCGCGACCGAAGAAGTGATCAGCGCCGCGGCTTCTTCTCTGGCTTAGGCGCGCGCTCCGCTTTCCACGTCACGCCTTCGACGGTCTTCAGCACCGCCTTGACCTGATCGAGTGGCGCATCGGTTTCTCCCAGCCACGTCGCCCAATCGTTTGGATCGAGAATGGCGGGCATACGCGGGTCGTCCTGGTTATAGGCGATCGTGCGCCGGATCAGTTCGTTCGCCGGCACCGTCACCTGCGCGCACGCGAGAAGCGGCTGCGCAAGCTCAGCGATCTGATAGGTCTCGAACACAAAGGCGAAGCCGTGCGGCTGGCCGTCTTGCGGATCGACGATCCATTGCACCGTGTTCGTGCCAACGCCTTTTGGATTCTGGACTTCCTCGCCCTCGTTGAAGGTCTCGAAGATGACGATTCCGCGCTGACCGGTCTCGAAAGGCTTCTTGAACGGGTGGGTCTTCTCGATCTTCTCCGAGCGCGCATGCATGGGCATGGGGATTTTCCAGCTTGGGCCCTCAGCCATGCCCCAGCGCATCGGTTTGATAACGCGGCCGTGGCCCGTCGGATCGCGCACAATGACCGGCAACATGCCCATGACCGCATAGGCTGCTGGATCGTCGCCTCCTGCCTCGGTGTTCTCGCCGGCCGCGGCGACGGCATAATCCGTCACCATCCGCCACCAACGCTTTGCTGTGAACTTCCCGCACATCAGCGCCACCTCTGCGCCATCGTCAGGCGCCATTGATCGAAGTGCATCGCCTGAAAGGGCATGGGCCTGTCCCGCGAGTATCGCCGCGCCAGTGATCGCGCCTGGGCGGCTGTGATGCGCTCCCGGCGAATTCTACCGGTGCTCCGGTCCACCACAAGCCAGCGAAAGGCACCCTCGCGCTCCAGCTTCTCCATGTGGGCGTAATAGCCCCGGGCTTCAGGGAATGCCTCGGTCGCCGCTGTGCTTCCCGCCCAGCTCGATGCATCGGTCTGGCATTTCACGGTACCGCACATCGTGCACCACAGCCGCGCGCGGAACTCATCCATGGGGAAGTCTTCTCCGAACTGCTGCACGAAGATCGCCAGATGCGCCGCCACGCGGTGAAGGCAAACCCGCGAAGGGCAGCATAGCCACATCCATCCGCCGCCTTGTCGCGCCATGATCCCGAGCGTCGGCATGGGCCCCGGTTCGGCGCGATAGCGATACAGCTTTTCTTTCAGGGTCTTTTCGTAGGCGGCGAGTGCCGGCGACGGCGCCCGCTTTCGCCCTGCCGCGATGTCACGGCGCTCGACTTCAAGGGTTTCGATTTCACGCTTTCCGTACTTCATGACCAGCTTCAATTCTGGGCCACTGGCATGACCGGACACGGGCGCTTCCTGTATCCGGTTCCTTGGCTCCCGATAGGACCGGATAGGCCACGCAATAAGGCGTGTGACGAAGCAGGAAGGCAACTGGAAATTCAGGAAGCGCGAAGCGCCGAAACGCCACCTGAACGCCACGAATTCCCCAATGCGTTGTTTTCTTTGATGCTTTCCGGTGCCGAAACCGGATTGTGGATCCGGAGGTCGGTGGTTCGAGCCCACCCAACTGTACCATCGCTATTTGCGAACGCATTCAACGCATTAGCCGAAAATAGCGCCACAAGCGTCAGCATTTTTGCGCTGTCACGGAATGCCACCGATTTACACGGATTTACAAGCATTTCCGCGCCTTTCCATGGACTCCGAGCGCCACAGGAGCGCCACGGGAAACCGGATTCGTTCTCACATCCGACACGGAAGAGTTATGCCCTCCGGCGCCGGGATCAAGGCACTAGAGCGCGTTCTCCACACCTCTGGCCCGCGCGCGATCGGCGTCTTCGTCGGGCCAAAGATGGCCATAGGTGTCCAAGGTCATCTTGAGCGTCGCGTGGCCGATCAGCTTCTGCAGCCGTTTTGGGGTGATTCCCATCTCGATCTGCAAGCTGGCATAGACGTGGCGCAGCATGTGCGGCGTGAAGATCGGCTGGCGCAGCTCGGCCTGGGCCTTTGTAAACGCGCGGATATGTTTGTCGGCCGGTTCATCCGTCACCAGCCCGCAATGGTTCATCAGCGGTACCCAGAACCGGGACCGGAAGTTCGGATATGACCAGACGCCGCCGTCATCGTTCGGGAAAGCGAACTGCATCGGCGGTGCTGCACTGGGATCTTCGTTCTTCGGCGGCAGCGGCGCGGCGAGAAGCCAGATGCGGAGGGCTTGAGCGCTGTCGGGGCCCAGATCCACGATGCGCCTGCCGGCAGCGCTCTTCACCGAACCGATGACGTTGTAGCGATCGGCGCGCTGGTTGATCGCGAGCGATGGTGTCTCGCCGACGAGACGGCAGGATTCGCGCACAAGGCCGCGCAGCTCCGACATCCGCAAGCCGCCATACATCAGCGTCCGCACCACGGCGATCGCGCGGCCGGTGTTATCGAATGTCTTCGCGCCATCCAGCAATGCGCGCAGCGCGGGCTTGCCAGGCAGCACGAAGCCGGCGTCGGTACCGGCATCGGGACGTTTCTTCTGTTTGATCGTGGCTTCGCGCACCGGGTTGGCGGACATGAAGCCGGTCTGGGTGCCGAACTTCATGATCTGTGAAAGCGTCGTGCGGATCTTCGCGGCCGCTTTGGCCGACATGCCGCCTGCGATCATCCGGTTCAGGAATAGCTGGACTTCTGGCGTGCCGATCGACGAGCACTTCAGCGCGGAGAACTCCAGATCCGGCAGGATATGATTGTTGACGTGGCCCAAGAGCATCGCGAGGTAGGAGCGTTCGTGTTCGCCGGCGGCGACGAGATCGCGCTCGCTGTCCAGGTACGCCGTCGACAGGGTCTTGAACGGAGCGTTCGAAGACGGCTTCAGGCTCAGGATGGCGCGGTATTTCTCGTTGGCTTCGCGCTGGGTGTCGAACATCTGGCTCGCGCGCTTTTTGCCGGCGGACCAGACGACCTGCCATTTGGTCTTGCCGCTGGGAAGGGCGCGTTTGCGGATATAGGCCATGGTGCGATGGGGCGTCAGCCCGCCCGCTTGGTCAAGACGCGCAACGGATGTTGTTGTGGAAGAGTGTCGGGATCGCGCAAGGCGTCGAGCAGTTCCGAGCCGAACGCATACAGGCCGATGCCGTCGCGCTGGCGAATTGGAAGTGCGCCGATAACGCGGGCGTGGCGAACGCGGCGTTCCGTCCAGTGTTCCGTGCCGAGCTCGCGCGTCAGGAAGGCGGAGATCTCGGCGGCGCCTTCGAGGTAAACGGCCGCGGCGTCGCTGTTGGCGGATGTTTTCGTCATGCCATGATCTCGTCGGCGATGCGGCGCAACCGGATGGCGCGGGCTTCGAGATTCTGGCGCTTCTCGGGTTTCAGGGTCTTGGCTTGGGCGTCTCGGCGATCCGCTATCTTCCGCAAGGCTTCAGCGAAGTCCGCGCGATCGATGCGACCAATCGTGATGGTGACGTGGTCGCTCTCCGTTTCTTTGCGGACGTCAGCGAACGGGAAGACAGCATCGGGCTTCATCTTCGTCATCTGCGCAGCGCCTCAGGATATTCGATTTCCTTCTGCACGATCCAGTTCTTCACAAGGGTGTAGTAGCCGTAGAGATCGGTGAAGAGCGTGGCTTTCGCCTTGATGCCGGCCTTGGTGGCGGCGCTGCTCTTGATCCAAGTGGTATCAGCTTCTTCGACGGTTTCAGACAAGTCGCGCAGGCGCTTAACGTCATCGATCCAGATGGCAGCTTGGGCGGCGCGATCGGCGCGGATCGCATCGGCGATCGCCTGGGCGACAATCACTTGCTGTCCGACGAGCCGGCCTTCCAATATGACGTTCGAAGACCAGGGGAACCGGTCGACGATCTCGCGCGCGATGGTATCGGGATTCTTCAAGGTCATCAGGATCGCCCTTCGGGCAGAGGCAGTTTTGGCTGCTCGGCGTCGTCGTCGCGCCACCCCTCAATCCAAACACCTATCTTCGAATATGCCTTGCCTAGGAGCATGAAGAGGGCTTGAGGATCGTGGTTCGGGCCGCCGACAGAGTGGTAGATGAAATTCGCCAGTGCGAGTGTCAGACCATCGAGTTTCGTCGGCACGTCAGCATCGTGGGTCGCCACGAATTCCAGAATCTCATCCGCCAACGCTTCCTGCAGATTTTGCTCGTCGTCGGCGGTCATGCGGCCCTCGCATGCTTTGTTTTGAAGATGGCGAGCAGGTCTTCTGGCTCGTAGTGCGGCGCGCGCCAGGCGCCGTCCTCGTCAGCAGTGAAGATGTAGACGCCGAGATGATCGCGGATGGCGACGGCCTTCGGCTCGATCTCGATCGTGCAGGGCCGGTCACCGATGGTGGCTGTGTGACGGCCGAGACCGTGTGTGTTCGCCCAGGGCAGAACCGCCTCGAGGATCTCGTCGCACTGGCGCTCCATGCAGGCGCTGCAGACGCTCGGCGCGACCCACG
>Ga0070681_10006844_pt1 | contig 11097 bp, 11 predicted proteins | sample KBSC83BmetaG_FD_65650 | JGI IMG/M metagenome (GOLD analysis project Ga0070681, IMG submission 65650) | Corn rhizosphere microbial communities from Kellogg Biological Station, Michigan, USA - KBS C8-3B metaG | ecosystem: Host-associated > Plants > Roots > Rhizosphere | place: USA: Michigan...
GATTTCGTGCATGTGAATCTCGGCGCCGCCCGCCTGCGGATTCTCGCGGTCCTGCCAGTTGACGAGCAGTATGCGCACTATCTGGCGGGGTGAGGGACGCGGGACGCGGGGCGCGAGGCGCGGGACGCGGGACGCGGGACGCGGGGCTTAGGCTGGGGGGCGCGCATGAGCATGGAACTTGGAACTCGCCACTTCCCACTTTTGCACTGACAGCTATCGCAGCCGAAAGCGATAGCCGTCAGTGTAAAAGTGGGTAGTGGGAAGTTGGAAGTTGTTCGCGCCCCGCACCCCGCGCCCCACGCCCCGCCAAGCGCGCCCCGCGCCCCGCGCCCCCCGCCCCGCATCAGATCCTTCCCATGCGGCGGGCGAGGGCGTCGAGAACACCGTTCACGAACTTGGCGCTCTGCACGCTGCCATAGCGCTCGGCAAGCTTCACCCCCTCCTGGATGACAACCCGCGGCGGTGTCTTGCCGCCGAGGAGCTCGGCGGCGCCCATACGGAGCACCGAGCGCTCCACGACACCGAGGCGGTCGAGCCGCCAGTTCGTCGTCACTTCGGCGAGCTCCGCGTCCAGCTCTTCCGAGTGCTGCGCGACGGTGCGCACGAGCAGGCCCGCAATCTTCCGTTCCTCGGGCGAGACCGAGAGGTCGTCCCAGATCTGTGAGGCGACGCGCTCGAGGGCCTGCTCGCCGCGAAGATCCCACGCGTACAGCGCCTGAAGGACGCGGGCGCGCGCGCGGGTCTCAACTCTCGTCCGCGGCATCGAGTCGGTCGAAGAGGTCCGCCATCTCGAGCGCGGCGAGCGCCGCGTCCCATCCCTTGTTCCCGTGTTCGCCGCCGGCGCGCGCTTCCGCCTGCGCCATGTCGTCGCAGGTCAGGAGGCCGAAGCCGATCGGCGTCTCGAAGGCGGCGCTCGCGTCGGAGAGCCCGCGCGACGCCTCGCCGGCGACGTAGTCGAAATGCGGCGTGTCGCCGCGGATCACCGCGCCGACGGCCACGAGGGCGTCGTAGCGCTCCGTCGCGAGGAGGCGGCGCGCGGCCGCGGGGAGCTCCCACGCACCCGGCACCCAGACGAGATCGACGTCGTCGACGGCGGCGCCGTGCCTAACGAGGGCATCGAGCGCGCCGTCGACGAGCTTCTGCGTCACCGTTTCGTTGAAGCGGCTGGCGACGACGGCGAACCGTCGCCCGTGCCCCGACGGCAACCCGCTGAATTCGGCCATTCAGGACGCGAGAAGGTGGCCGAGCTTGTCGCGCTTGGTGCGCATGTAGCCGGCGCTCTCGCTGTGCTCGGGCTGGACGATCGGCACGCGATCGTGGACGCGGAGACCGTAGCCCTCGAGCCCCACGAGCTTGCGCGGATTGTTCGTGATCGGCCGGATCGAACGAAGACCGAGGTCGAGCAGAATCTGCGCTCCGATGCCGTAATTGCGCAGGTCGGGTTTGAAGCCGAGTTGCTCGTTCGCCTCGACCGTGTCGGCGCCACGATCCTGGAGCTCGTATGCCTTGAGCTTGTTGAGAAGCCCGATGCCGCGCCCTTCCTGATCGAGATAGACGACGACGCCGCGACCTTCAACGGCAATCATCTGCATCGCCGTCTCGAGCTGCCAGCCGCAGTCGCAGCGCAGGGAATGGAAGACGTCGCCCGTTAGGCACTTGGAGTGCATGCGGACGAGCATGTTCTCGCCGTCGCCGATGTCGCCGAAGATGAGCGCGACGTGCTCGTGCTCGTCGACGTCGTTCTTGTAGCCGACGATGCGCCAGTCGCCGTGCTCCGTTGGCAGGCGCGCCTCGGCAATTCGATGCACGAGCCGCTCGGTCTTGAGCCGATGGGCGACGAGCTGCGCCACCGTGATGAAGGCGATGCCGTGCTCGGTCGCGAAGCGCTCGAGCTGCGGCCGTCGCGCCGCCGAGCCGTCGTCATTGAGGATCTCGCAGATGACGCCGGCGGGCGTGAGCCCGGCAAGCCGGGCGAGATCGATCGCAGCCTCGGTGTGACCCACGCGCTGCAGCACGCCACCCTCGCGGGCGCGTAGCGGAAAAACATGTCCGCCGTGCCGCAGATCGGCGGCCGTGGTCTCGGGATCCACGGCGACGCGAATCGTCGTCGCCCGATCCTGGGCGCTGATTCCCGTCGTCACGCCGAAACGCGGCGACGCGTCGATACTCACCGTGTACGCCGTGCGATACGCATCCAGATTGCTCTCGGCCATCGCCGAGAGGCCCAGCTGATCGACGCGGTCGCCGGTCATCGCCAGACAGATCAAGCCGCCGGCCTTCTTGATCATGAAGTTGACCATCGCCGGCGTCACCAGCTCCGCGGCGCAGATGAGGTCTCCTTCGTTCTCGCGATCCTCATCGTCGGCGACGATCACGAACTTGCCGGCGTGGATGTCGCGCAACGCGTCTTCTATCGATGTCAAAGTCATATTGTCATCCCAGGCCATCACAAGTGCAGATTCCTCAACGCCCGCTTCGCGGGCACCCGGCTCGGAATGACAAAGGTTGTCATCCCGAGGAGCGAAGCGACGAGGGATCTGCTTTTCGTCACGCTCTATACACTCCAACCAGTTTCTGTACGAACTTGCCGATCATGTCCGCCTCGACGTGCACCTCGTCGCCATCGCCCAGCGTCTCGAGCGCAGTGTGCCGAAGCGTGTACTCGATGAGTGAAAGCTGAACGATCTCCGGCGCGGGCAGCTCGTTGATCGTGAGACTCACGCCATCGACGGCGATCGATCCGTGCCGCACCATAAGCTCGGTGAGCCCGGGCGGGACAGCAAGATCGACTAAACGTGCGTCCCCAGCGGTCCTGACGCCCGTGACGCGCGCCACGCCGTCCACGTGCCCTTGCACCATGTGCCCGCCGAACCGATCGCCGGCACGGATCGCCCGCTCGAGATTCACCCGACGCCCACTCTGCCAGCTGCCCATCGTGGTGCGGCCGAGCGTCGTCGTCACGGCCGCGGCCGTGAACCAGTGAGCGCCACGCCCGCGCACGGTGAGACACGCGCCGTTGACGGCGATGCTTTCGCCCTCGGCGAGGTCATCGTAGCGACACCGCACCCGGAACTCCCGTCCGGCGGCCGTCGGGGTCACCCGTTCGATCGTGCCGACGTCGTCGACGAGTCCTGTGAACACTGAGCTGCTCCGAGCGCGAAAGTCGTCTTGAGGTCGCTGCCTAACGTCATGCGCTCGATCACCCGAAGGTGGCCGAGCGCCGCGGCGGCCGCGCTCGACAGGTGCGCAAACGCATTGAGCGCATCCGCCCCAAGCACGACCGGTGCCTGAAAGATAACGAGCCGGTCCACCATGGCCTGCTCGAGCAACGACGCGGCGAGGCGTGCACCGCCCTCCACGAGCATGGAGCGGACGCCGTCCGCCGCCAATCCCCGCAGCGCCGCCTCCAATGTTTCATAAACACGTACATCGACGCCGGCAGCGGCCATCGCCTCACGGCGGTCGGGCGAAGCCCGGCGCGCGATGATCGTCGTCGGCACCAGGCGCGCCCCGCGCACGACGCCGGCACCGTGCGGCGTCCGGAGCTCGGAGTCGAAGATGACGCGGCGCGGCGCTACACGCGGCGCTTTTGAGTCGCGCACCGTGAGCATCGGATCGTCGGCGAGCACGGTACCAACACCGACCGCGACCGCGTCGACGCCGGCGCGCATGCGGTGCACCTCGCGCCGCGACTCGTCGCCCGTGAGCCAGTTACCGCCACTCCCGCGCGTGCGCGATGCGTTTGCAATCGCACCATCGAGGGAGGTAGCGAGCTTGAGGATGATAAACGGCCTATCGCTGGCAAAGCGGTGGAAGAACGCCGCGTTGAGCTCGTGCGCCGTCTCCGCTTCGACGCCAACCTCGACGGCAATGCCGGCCTTGCGGAGCCTGGCCGCACCGCCTGCCGCCTCTGGATTGGGATCCTCGCCTGCGATGACGACGCGACGCACGCCCGCCGCGATCACGGCGTCCGCACACGGAGGCGTCTTTCCCTGATGAGTACAGGGCTCGAGGGTGACGAAGAGGGTCGCTCCCTGTGCCGCTTCGCCCGCCTGCTCGAGCGCGAGGACCTCGGCGTGGGCTTCGCCGTACCGCGCATGAAAGCCCTCGCCAACGACGGCGCCGTCGCGAACAACGACGGCGCCGACCATCGGGTTCGGCGCCGTCTGTCCCCAGCCGCGGCGGGCGAGGTCGAGCGCCCGACGCATGTACGCGCGATCCTCGTCGCCGTGCCGCGCCGGGCGCTCGTCAGGCATCAGCCATCAGAATGGAGGAAAGTCGAGACGCGCACCGATCGATCCGTACAGCCTCGAGTTGTCTGCCGGCTTGTCGAACTTGTTGTAAGTCGTGACCGTTCCTCCCGACACCATACCAATCTCGCCGACGAGCTTGAGGATCAGGAGATTCATCGAGAGGTCGGCGAAGTAGCTCGTTCGTGTCAGATTTTGCGTCATCTTCACGGGCGAGCGCGTCCCGGAGAGCGGACCGAAGTTGACCGTCGCTGTCACGTCCGCGTTCGAGCTATAGCGATCCTGACCGATGCCGGCGGCGAGATTGAGCAGAATCAAACTCTTGCTCGCGACGAGACGCCAGGCCGTTGTTTCTTCCTTGAGATTGTTGATCTGGAGCGTCGTGGTCGTGCCGCTCCCCGTCGGTACGGTGCCAGCCATATCGATCGTTGGCAGGTCACGTCGGAGAATGGTAACCGAGACGCCCGGCACGAGCAGCGATTCCTCGAGCAATCCGACGCGCGCGCCCAGGCCCCACTTCAAGTTCGAGCCCTGCGCGTTCACCGAGACGTTGTCTGAGTTGAAATTGGGGATGTACGTTGCCGTCACGATCGCGTCGACACCTCCAACGCGCGTCAGCGGCAACGGAAATCCCTTGAACAATCCGATCTCCGCCGACGCGGCCGGAAGACCGAGGATCTGCGTCTTCGTGTTGTACGTGCTCGACTGGTACGGGCCGGCCACCGGAGGATGGTCCTGCACGTTAGGCACGCTGCCCCAGAGACCATTTGCGCGCAGCTCGAACTTTGCATGACCCAGGCCGCCGACGGTGCTGCCGGTACCGAGCAGCGCGTTACCACCCGTCAACGAGACGCCGAGTTGCGGCGCCATGTAGTTGAAGAGATCGATCGCCTTTTGACAGGCATCGCTCGAGTAGTAATTGATGCTCGTCTGGTTCGTACCGGGCGCGCACTGCGGATTCTGAGCCTCCACCGCGCGCGCTGCGACGGCGAGTACGACGAGCGCGAAAACACGCTTCATGATGATCATCTCCTAATTGAGTACTACTTGACCGGTTCCTCGTATGACACGCCCGAGACGCCAGGCCCTTACTCCTTCTGACTGCGCGGCCGCCACGATCGTTTCAACGTCCCTGGGGGCGGCGATGACGACCATGCCCACCCCCATGTTGAACGTTCGAAACATCTCGTCACGCGCGACGCCACCCGCGGTTTGCAGCTTCTGGAACAGGTTCGGCACGGTCCAGCTCTGCGTATCGATCTCCGCGTCCAGCGAATCCGGTAGCGCACGGTTGACGTTGCCTGGCAGCCCGCCACCGGTGACGTGGGCCATCGCGTGAATCGTGCCCAGCACGCCGCGTAGCGCAGGCAGATAGGAGCGGTGCACGCGGAGCAACACCTCCGCCATGGAAGCCCCCTCCCCCGGAAAGGGATCACCCGGCTCGAGTCGCATGCGCTCCGCCACGATGCGACGAGCGAGCGAGTATCCATTGGTGTGGAGACCCGAGCTCTCGAGCGCGATCAATGCGTCGCCCTCTCGAACCCGATCCGGACCCAGGATCGCGTCCTCCTCGACCCAACCGACCACGAATCCGGCCAGGTCGTAGTCCGGCGGAGTGTACACGCCCGGCATCTCCGCCGTCTCGCCGCCGATGAGTGAACACTCATTCTCGCGGCAGCCCGCCGCCACGCCCGCGACTACGGCCTCGACCACGGCCGGCTCGAGCACGCCGAACGCGACATAATCCAGAAAGAAGAGCGGCCGCGCGCCCTGCACGAGGATGTCGTTCGTGCAGTGATTCACGAGATCGTGTCCAATAGTGTCGTGTCGACCGGACTCGATCGCGACCTTGATCTTCGTGCCGACGCCGTCGGCGCTGGCGACGAGCACCGGCTGCCGGGCCCCCGCCGGCATGCGGAACATGCCGCCAAATCCACCGAAGCGGCCGCGCGCCCCGGCGGTGAACGTCGACTCGACCAGTCGCTTGATGCGCGACTTGGCATCGTCGGCCGCGTCGATGTCGACTCCCGCCGAGCGATAGTCGAGAGCGCCGCCGCGCTCCGTCACGCCGTCATCTCCTGCTCGAAGGCGACGAGCTGGTGGAACTCGCGCACGCGCGCATTCACGTCCGCGGCGCCCACCTCGAGCAGCCGCTCGATCGAGAACTTCTCCACGGCGAACGAGCCCATCGCCGAGCCATAGACCACCGCGCGACGCAGCCCCCGCTCGGAGAGATCGTCGTGCCGCGCGAGATAGCCCATGAAGCCGCCGGCGAACGAATCGCCTGCGCCGGTCGGATCGAAGACGTCCTCGAGCGGATAAGCGGGCGCGAAGAAAATTTCACGTTCACTGAACATGAACGCCCCGTGCTCGCCTTTTTTCACGATGACGAGCTTCGGCCCGCGACTCATGATCCAGCGCGCCGCCTTGATCAGGTTGTACTTCTCGGTGAGCTGCCGTGCCTCGCCCTCGTTGAGGGTGATGAGATCGACATGGCCCAGCAGCTCGAGGAGCTCCGGTCGCCGGCTCTCGATCCAGAAGTTCATCGTGTCGCAGGCGACGAGCTTCGGCCGGTCGATCTGCGTCAGCACGTCGAGCTGAAGCCGCGGATCGATGTTGCCGAGAAAGACATACTCCGCGCGCCGGAACGGCTCGGGAATCTTCGGGCGGAAGTTCGAGAAGACGCCCAGGTGGGTCTCGAGTGTCTCGGCGACGTTGAGGTCGTGGCGATAGCGCCCGCGCCACCTGAACGAACGTCCCTCGGCGCGTTCCAATCCCGTGAGGTCCACGCCGCGCTTCGCCAGCGGCTCGAGCTTCTGCACGGGATAGTCGCTGCCGATGACGCCCACGAGCTGCACGCCGCAGAGATGGCTCGCCGACGCCGAGAAGAATGTCGCCGAGCCGCCGAGGACGTCCTCGGCTTTGCCGAACGGCGTCTCGACAGAATCGAGAGCAACGGAGCCGACAACGAGAAGGGTCATGGTTTGGCTAGTGTGTCATCCCGAGCAAAGCGAGGGACCTGCATGTCAAGCACTCAAACCGCCGACGATCCCAAACTGAAGCAGCTATCAACTGGATCAAAATCGAACATGCCGGAAACGGCCATGAAATGGCCGGAAACTACAAAGAGCGGCAACGCTCTTTTCAAAAAGCCTTGTCGCTCTTTGTAGTTCTCCGGCTTCTTCATGGCCGTTTCCGGCCGTTTCGTCTTTGGACCAGTTGATGGCTGCCATTGCAAGGAGCCTGCGGTGGTCTGAGCTGTAAGAATAGCAGATCCCTCGCTGCGCTCGGGATGACATCACATTCTCTCCGGAGCGCTGATGCCTAACGCGCGCAGCCCATTGCGGATCACGATCTGGGCCGCGCGGGCGAGCACGAGGCGTGCGCGCAGGATGGGCTCGGGCTCGTTGAGAACGTGGGCCTTGTGATACCAGAGATGCACCTTCCCCGCCGTGCCGAGCAGGTATGTCGTTAGGCGCTGCGGCTCGAGTGCCTCCGCCGCGCCAGCGAGCTCGGTGGGGAAGTCGAGGAGTGCCTTCATCAGCTCCTGCTCCTCGGGCAACTCGAGCACGCCGAAGTCGACGCCGTCGGCGCGAATCGACATCGGATCGATCTCGCCGACGCGGAAGATCCCCGACATCCGCGCATGCGCCATCTGCACGTAGTAGACAGGATTCTCGTCCGATTGCGACCGCGCGAGGTCGATGTCGAACGCCAGCGGCGAGTCGCCCTTTCGCATCAGAAAGAACCAGCGCACCGCGTCGCCGCCGACTTCCTCGACGAGCTCCCGAATCGAGACGATCGTACCCGTCCGCTTCGAGAACTTGACCTCTTCCCCGCTCCGCATCAGCGACACCATCTGATGCAGCACATAATCGGGATAGCCCGCCGGGATTCCCATCTCCAGAGCCTGGAGACCGACACGCACACGCGTCACCGTGCTATGGTGGTCGGCGCCCTGGACGTTGATCGCGCGCGTGAAGCCACGCTCCCATTTCGTGATGTGGTACGCGACGTCCGGCACGAAATACGTGAAATCGCTGCCGAACTTCGCGCTCTTCCGCATGACGCGGTCCTTATCGTCGCCGAAATCGGTCGTGCGCAGCCAGAGCGCTCCGTCCATCTCGTACGTATGCCCCGCCTCGATGAGGCGCTTCACCGTCTGCTCGACGCGCCCCGTCGTGTAGAGCGACGACTCGAGGAAATACACGTCGAACTTCACGCCGAACGTCTGCAGATCGATGTCCTGCTCTTTCCGCAACTCGGCGACCGCGAACTTGCGAATCGCTTCGAGATCCGAGCCGCGGGAGTCCTCGGGATGCGCGGCGACGTACCGCGAAGCCAGGTCGCGGATGTACTCGCCGTGATAGCCGTCGGGTGGAATCTCGGCACTCTCGCCCGCGAGCTGACGCACCCGCACCTGCACGCTCACCGCGAGGTTGTTGATCTGCGCGCCGGCGTCGTTGTAGTAGAACTCTCGCGACACGCGCCAGCCGGTCCACTCCAACAGCGACGCGATCGCGTCGCCTAACGCGGCCTGCCGCCCGTGGCCGACGTGCAACGGACCGGTTGGATTGGCAGACACGAACTCGACGTTCACCGGACGCCCCTGCCCGACATCAGTGCGCCCGTACGAATCGTCAGCGTCGATCAGCGACGTGATTCCCTGCGCGACGACGTCCGTGTCGACACGGAAGTTGATGAAGCCCGGGCCGGCGATCTCGGCCGAGCGAATTCCAGCGCGCCGGAAATCGATGGCCTGGACGATCCCCTGGGCGAGATCGCGCGGCTTGCTGCGCAGCGGCTTGGCGAGAACGAGCGCGAGGTTGGTCGCCCAGTCACCGAACGACGGATCGCGCGGCCGCTCGAGCACGGGCTCGATGGCCTCGGGCGCACCGAGGGACCGCGCCGCACGCGTGAGCTCGGCGCGAAGCAGATCGGTGGCGGACATCAAGTCCCGGACTTCGGTGTGCCTGACGAGGGCTTCTTCGCTGGCTTCGCGTCGCCCGTGCTCTTCGTCTCAGTCGGCTTCGCGTCAGTCGGCTTTGCGTCCGCGGACTTTGAATCTCCGCCTGTCCCCTCGCTGCCGGAGCCGCTCTTCCCCTCACCGGCGCCACCGGACTTGCCCGAGTCGGAGCCGCTCGGCGCGGCCTTCCGATGCGCATTCTTGCCGTAGTCGGTGAGGTAGAAGCCCGATCCCTTGAAGAGCAACCCCGCGCCACCGGAAACGAGCCGCGTCGCCGTCTTGCCGCACTCGGGGCACGGAAGCTCGCTGACGGCATCGCTGATCTTACGATAGAACTTTTCGAACTCGTGTCCGTCGGGGCAGCGGAATTCGTAAGTTGGCATTCGGTCGCGACTTAAGAGCGGGGATCGGAACCGGAAAGCTAGCCGGCGCCGGAGGCCGCTTCAAGTCACGAAAAAGCGAAGGGCGCGACCATGTCGCGCCCTTCGCACCTGCCGAACCGCGAACTGATCCGTGCGCCTAACGAGGCAGCGCGAACGAGACCGCGAAGCTGAACACCGTATCGTCGACCAGATCGGCGCCCGCCATGATGTTGAGCGCGGGGCGAAGGACGAGCGACGGCGACAGCTGGAAGCCAGCGCCGAAGCCGAGCTGGAGGTACGTGTCCGAGCTCGAGCCGCTCAAGCCGTTCGCGCTCGCCTTCATCGTCGTATGGCCGAGGGCCACGGAGCCGAAGGGGAGGAGCGTGATCTCCTTGTTGAGCGGAAGCGAACGACCGACCGAGGCGCCGAGCGTGAAGGCCTGCGTCGAGATGTGCAGCGTGTTGCCGCCGCCGAGGTCCTGCGACGGGCCGAAGCCGAGGTTGAGCGTCGCGCCGGGGCAGAGCTGCCACGCGCTGCGATCAGCCAACGGCATCGAGTAGCCCACGCCACCGCCGAGCTGGAACCCGGTGCCGGCGAAACCATCGTAGCTCGCCAGGCCGAGTGCGCCGCCGCCGTACAGGCCCCGCGCATGGCCCCACGTCGCACCGCCGCCGTAGGTGGTGGTGTGGTCGGACAGGCCGAGAGCGCCCCCGATGTGGGTCGTGCTGCTGCGGAACGAGAGATCGCCTTGACAGACTTGCGCGGTGGCCGCGGACGCGAACAGCGCGACACCGGCGGCACCGGCGAGGATGCGGTACTTCACGTGGCCTCCTGGGGGGTGTAGGGACGGCGAGCCATAAAGCAGAGCTCGCACGTCCTTTGGACGAGGACGCCACGTGGGGGGTCACTTGGGGAGCTATCAGTCCATAGCCGATAGCGACCGAGGGAGTTTGGAACGAAGCGCTGATAGGGTAAAAGTGCAGATTCCTCGTCGCTGCGCTCCTCGGAATGACAGATGTCATCCCGAGCGCAGCGACGAGGAATCTGCACGTCATCTCATAGACGCTTCGTTCCGAATTCGCAGATAGCTATGGACTATCGACTGATAGCTGCCATCAGGGTATGTATCTCCCCCAGCAGTCAGCCAGCGTGCCCGCGATCTCGCCGACGGTGGCGCGGCGGCGGACGGCGTCGATGACCAGCGGCATCAGAGCCGGGCGGCGACCCTGCGAGCCCTTCTCGCCGTAGCAGGCCGCGCTGGCACGCAGGGCTTCGAGAGCGGCCGTTACCGTCTCGCCATCACGCTTCGCGCGGGCAGCGCGTACCCGCTCGACCTGCGCACGCTCCAGGCTCGAGTAGTCCGGCGTCGGCACGTCGGGCGGCTCGCGGCCGTCGCCAAAGCGGTTCACGCCCACGACGACCGTCTCTCCCCGCTCGACGCGGAGCTGGAACTCGTATGCGCTCCGCGCGATCTCGTCCTGGAAGAAGCCCGCGGCGATCGCCGCCGCGGCGCCGCCCA
>Ga0070681_10006845_pt1 | contig 11094 bp, 6 predicted proteins | sample KBSC83BmetaG_FD_65650 | JGI IMG/M metagenome (GOLD analysis project Ga0070681, IMG submission 65650) | Corn rhizosphere microbial communities from Kellogg Biological Station, Michigan, USA - KBS C8-3B metaG | ecosystem: Host-associated > Plants > Roots > Rhizosphere | place: USA: Michigan...
GCGCCAGCTCCGCAGTGTTTCCCGGCACGACTCCACCCCAGAATCCCACGTCGACAAAACAATCGCGTCGGGCGTGGTCCAACTTCGTCCTGAAACCAGCAAGCGTCGTAGTCGGAGGAATGGAGTTGAGTGGCATGTCAATTAATGTTGTCACTCCGCCTGCGGCGCCTGCGGAAGTCGCACTACGAAATCCTTCCCACTCGGTACGCCCGGGCGAGTTGATATGAACATGGCTGTCGACGAGTCCCGGCATCACGACCGACTCATCGTCGACCTCAACGATGTCGCCATCAGGCGCAACCTCGTCGTATCCAGCAACGTCGACAATTCGACCGTCACGAATATGTATCGACCGAGGACCAGTCTCGTCGGGCAGCACGACTCTTTGCGCGCGAACGATCATCAGTTGAAGACAGGCGGCGGCGGTGGCAGGTTCGAACCAAACTCACGCGGATCTTTCAAGCCAAACACCTGTTCGTAAGCCGCGGCGATCGCGCCATACGTGATCGGAAACACCAGGAACATTCCAATCACGCAAAACCCAAGTCCCGCCATACCCATAACGCCATTCAACAGTAGCAGTCCCAACAGACGCCAGAAGTTTGCCATGCCGGCTTTGAAACTCAACTTGACGGCATCGAGACCGTTCAATCTGCGATCGACGATCAACGGATATGCGAACACGAAACCAATCGAGATGATTATGAGGAGCACGAAGACAACCAGCATCACCAGGAAAAAGGTGAAGAACACTCCCAGCACTCCCAGCGGATTCGGATTCTGACTTTGACTTTGAGCCATCACGGCGACGACAAAGCTCACATAAAAGAGGAGATAGGTCGGGAGCACGATGGCTATGACCGGTATCGCGTGCAGCAGCGTTGCCACGAGGCTTGGACCAAAGAACTCGAAGCCTTTAAACAACGTGGCAAACTCGATCGGCTCACGCCGTCGAAGTGCGAAAAACGTCAGGTACAAACCAGCCATCATCGGTCCCATCAGAATGCCGAGTGGGACGGCCGTGCCGATGACGTAGCCGATAATGCACATGCCGACAAATAACCAGTACTGCGGCTTGACCAGCTCCCATCCGGCCTTGATGCATTCGACGGGTTCAACTGCTTTTCGTTTGTAGGGGATCTCAGGTGTCATTTATGTTTTCCTGCGGATTGGTCTTTGGTCAGGGAAATCGCAATTCTCGTCCACCCATGTTAACGCGATTCAGCCGGCGTCGTGGCGACACCGCGGTTGAGTAGTTGCCTCCATAGGGTGAGCGAAAGATTTCAGATCTAAAAGGAACGAACGTGTACGACGTTTGCCCGGGCTGTTGAAACCAGAAACCGGTATTTTGAAATCGTTGCTGTCGCGTTTTCGTGAGGTAACTGGCCATGCTCAAGCCATCGTAAAACTCTCCCTCACCGCGATAGTGGCTCCAGTAATCGAACTCATCAGTGCGCTTCTTATCGCACTCGTAAACGGCCTCGCTCGCGATTGTGCGACACGATCCGATCGATCGTTCCTTGAACGTCACCTTGCCGCTGCGAACCGTGATCTTGTCAACGTCAATTCGATAGTCGCCGGAATCGGCGATCGTAGCTGTCATCGATCCACCGCCGGATCCAGCGGCGATCGTGATCTGCGGCGCCTGCTTGCGATCGAATCGCGCCACGTCAAGAATAGCAGAACCGCTCAGGATCTTGATTGAAACTGCGTCATTCGAGAGTTGCTCAAACAGCGCCTCCGACGATCCGGCCAGCCTGAGATTCGTGTCGGGAAATAAAGTCAACTCGGTAAAACTGTCTGCTTCGGTGCGTAGTTTGTCGCCGGCTTCGAGGTGTGTCTTCTCTGTGACCGTCTGCCAATCGTTTTGTGCGTGACTAAACTCAACTCCGTCGTCAACGAAGTTGACGGTGCCCGGCCTTGCGGAGACGACTAACGCGCTGCCGGTGCTGCGTTGTCCGTCGTTGGGCAGATCGACTGACGGCTCCTGATCTTCTTTCTGATTTTTGGCCCATGGCGCGGTCTTCTTCAAATCCTTGTTGGCGCGGACGAGCGTCTCCGCACGTTCACGTGCCCAAAGATCGAAAGCATCTTCGGTTTTTAAATCGATCTCGGAGATCGCGACGTCGTTTCCGGAGACGACTGCGCGCCGTTTCGCTTTGACTTCCTGACCTTTAATTACCGCTGAGCCATTGCGCACGACGAGTTCTGTTGGGCCGGCGGGTGACGTGTTGATGCGGAAGATGCCGGGTTCACTCATGAAGACTCCGGCGTTCGGAGTCAATGCTCTGACCAAGTAGCGCGCTTCGTAAGGACCGTAATTGCTGCCCAGGTTTTCTTTCGAGAGTACCTCGACGATGATGGTGCCGCGAAGCAGTTTGATCCGCATTCGATCGTGCTGATCATTGATGATCTGAAGTTCGGTATCGGCGCCGGCGCGTAGGTAGTTGCCGGGTTGGAGCAAAAATTCTGCGCACGCGCCGGGCGCAGTTTTGATGACATCGCCGATTTCGAGCTTGAGGCCGGTTTCGATTGGAAAGCTCCCGTCGCTGCGCTGGTAGACCACCTCGCCCTTCACAGCATTCGCGCGTATACCGTGCATAAAGCCGGTAAAAGTCTCTTCCGACTCCTGCGCCGCAACTGCTCCAGCCAATATGAAGATGATGAGGGCGATTGTAGGGGCGGCACTCCGTGGCCGCCCCTTCTTACGAACGATGCGTGTTGCGGACGACGGGGGCGGCCACGGAGTGCCGCCCCTACAAATAAATCTTCGGTGCATAAATCAGTTGCCGGTTTGTAAAGCGAACACAAAATCCGCCAGCAGGTTTTTTGTTACCTGGAGACGGTAGTCCGCCGTCGAGCGAATGTCATCGATTGGAGAGACTTCATGCAAGAGAGCATCACAGGCGGAAGCGATCGTTTCGGCATCAGGCTTTCGCCCGCGCAGCGCATTCTCGGTTTGCACACAACGTACGACAATTGGCGCGACGCTGCCAAGCGCGATCCTTGTGTCGTTGATTTGTCCGTCGCTAATTCGACCGGTCGCCGCAAGACAGACCTTCGAGATCGCCTGCGCTTTGCGCGTCCCAACCTTGCGATAGTAATGCGTAGCGCCTTCGGTGTTGCGTGGCAAACGAATGCGCGCCAACAGTTCATCCGCGCCGAGCTGCATCTGCTTGTAACCGGTATGAAACCCGTGATACGGAATCCAGCGCGATCCGGCGGCAGAGATCAATTCAATCTCCGCGTCGTAAGCGAGCAGCGCCGGCGGCGAATCTGCAGCGGGTGACGCGTTGATGATGTTCCCGCCCAACGTGCCGCGATTCTGGATCGCGAGGCCGCCCGTTTCACTTGCCGCCTGGCAGAGCATCGAAAACTCAGATTGCAAAATCGGATGCGCCTGCACTTCCGTGTAAGTGGTTAGTGCACCGAGAATGACGTGAGTGTTGGTTACGTCGATGCCGCGCAGTTCGCCGAGTTTCCAAATGTTAATGTATTTGCGATGCGGCAGCTTGCCGGCTTCGAGCAGGACCATCAAGTCGGTGCCGCCCGCAAAAGGTTTCCAAACACCCGGCTCGTTCTTGAGCAGCGCGAGGGCATCCGCGAGCGAAGCGGGCGTGGTCAATTGATAATCCGGGATCAAAGCTCTCACTTCTGACAAGCCCGCACAACTGATTCGAAGATCTTCATGTAGCCGGTGCAGCGACAGAGATTTCCGGCAAGCCCGTTGCGAATGTCCGCTTCAGTCGGATGTGGATTTCGTTTGAGCAAGTCCACAGCGGCAAGCACCATGCCGGGTGTGCAGATGCCGCACTGAGCTCCGCCGTGCTGGATGAATGACTGTTGAACTGCGTGCAGCTGATCGTCGTGAGCAACGCCTTCGATCGTGGTGATCTCAGCGCCGTTTACCTGGGCCACAGGGACGAGACAACTGTTCACGATCCGGCCGTCGAGAACTACGGTACACGCGCCGCACTCACCCTCGCCGCAGCCTTCTTTCGTTCCGGTGAGTTGCAGTTGCTCCCGCAACACATCGAGCAGGCGCGCCATCGGAAAGACGTCGAGCGTATGCGGTTCGCCGTTAACTTTCAGTTCGATGTTCATCGACTAATACTTAGACAGGCTTTGCAAGATTAACAAGAAATACAAGATGGTATCCTGTTCATTCTGTAAATCTGGTCAATCCTGTCTATTAACCATCTCCACCATCAGGCTCTCCGGCATGAGCGGAATAGCGTTGAAACTCACTCCCGTCGCGTTCTCGATCGCGTTCAGGATCGCGGGCGCCGCGCCGTCCATCGGCAATTCACCGATGCCTTTCGCGCCGCCTGGTCCATACGCATACGGATTCTCTTCGAAGTAAACGCGAATGGGCGGAATGTCCGCGGGCGTCGGAATTATGTAGTTGGTCATCTGGTTGTTGGCCATGCGCCCGTCTTTCCAAACGACGTTCTCAAATAACGTATATCCGATCGCCTGCGCCACACCACCTTCGATCTGCCCGGCCGCCAACACCGGATTCAAAACGCGCCCAACCTCCTGCATCGCCACGAAGTCTTCGACATGCGCTTCGTAAGTCAATTCGTCATAAGACACTTCAGCGACGTACACCGCCCACGCATACGCTCCGTACGCATCGCCCTGGTACTTTTCGTCGTCCCAGAAAATGTTCGGCGGCGGCTGATATGTCGCCGACGTTTTCAACGATCCAAACTTCGCGAGGTGCTCAGCGCAAGCTTTCTTGAAGTCTGCTTCAGCATACTGCGCCGGCAGCAAGCCACTTCCGATCAGCGTCTGCTTCAAACCCGTCACCGCTGACTCGACCAGTTTGCCGACAACCATCGACGTGCGCGATGCGACAGTTGGCCCGCTATTCGGCACGTGACCCGTATCGGGTTGAACAATCTCGATCGAGTCGAAGTCGAGCCCGAGAGTCTCAGCTGCGATCTGCGAGAAGATCGTATTTGTGCCCTGTCCGATCTCAGTGCTGGCCGCAAGGATCTGGACTTTACCTTCAGCCGTGGCTTCAGCGGAGACGACTGACTGCAAAAACACCTCACCCGAACCTGTGAACCCGGCGCCATGCATGAACGTCGCGAATCCGATGCCTCGCTTCTTCGCGAAGCGCCCATTGCGAGCAGCGTTCTCCTTCGCGAACTGTTCGCGCTTCGCGTGATACTCGCTGAGTTGCAGTGCGCGCGTCAGCAGGTGGTCCATGTCAACGCGTTCGCGAATGACTTGGCTCGTCGCAGTCGTCTCTCCTTCGTGAATAAAATTGCGACGACGAAACTCTTCCGGAGTTAATCCAACAGCCTGCGCCACTTTATCCATGTGTCGCTCGAGCGCGAAGATGCTTTGCGGCGCGCCAAAACCTCTGAACGCGCCATGCGGCGGCACGTTCGTAGCAACGGCACGGCTGTGAATCCTGACGTTCGGACAGAAGTATGGGCCGGCAGCGTGGATCGTACCGCGCGAAAGCACGACGGGCGAGAGTGTGCAATAAGCGCCGCCATCGATCGCAAAGTCGATCTCCATCGCGACGAGCTTTCCGTCTTTAGTAACCGCGGTTTTGTGATGCGTGCGCGACGGATGGCGCTTGGTAGTGGCCACCATATCTTCAGCGCGGTCGTAGATGATCTTGACTGGCTTGCCCGACTTCCAGGCGAGCAGCGCTGCGTGTCCCGCAATCAGCGAAGGATATTCTTCCTTGCCGCCGAAACCGCCGCCCGTTTCCGTCTGAATGATGCGGATCTTTGCTTCCGGCAGGTTAAACAGTTTCACGAGGGCCTTGTGAACGTAGTAAGGACACTGCATCGAACCCCAAACAGTAACGCCGTCCGAAGCGTTCGCAATCGCAATCGCGCCGTTGTTCTCGATGTAGAGCTGTTCTTGCGCGCCGGTTTCGTACTCACCTGCGACGACGAGGTCAGCACTGGACCATGCTTCGTCGATGTTGCCTTTATCAACCAGAAACTTTTTGAAGACGTTGTCGTTGCCCCAGATAATCTGTTTCTTCGCGAGCGAGTCAGCGAGCGTGAAGACGGCCGGCTGCTCTTCGATCTCTATCGTCACGTAACGACGTGCTTCTTCGACGAGGTATTTGTCTTTGTGCGCGAGCAGCACGACTGGCTCTTCCGGATGATTGACGAAATCCGCCGCGAGATATGGTTGGTCGTTCAGTATGAGCGCGACGTAGTTTGCGCCGGGAATGTCTTTGGCTGTGACGACTGTAAACTCATCCCAGGGAAGATCGCCTTTGAACGAGATGTTCTTGATCTTTCCGCGTGCCGCCGGGCTGCGCACAGTCGCGCCGTGAAGCATCTCGGGAAACGACAGATCATCGACGTAGAGCGCCTGGCCGGTGACTTTCTTTCGACCTTCCTTACGCGGAACTGATTTGCCGATGGAATGATTGTTAGCCACGGATTACACGGATTGTTTACGGATTCGGTTTTGTAATTACCAGGGGATTCGTTTCAAGCTCGCGACGATAAAACACGCGAGGCCGCTGCACGCTGCGCACCTCGCCCTCGGTGAATGATATTTCTAACCCGAGTCCGCGGCCTTGCGCCATCTTTTCTTCCTGCATCTGCGGGACGCGCTCGGTCGCGAAGTCGAGCCACTCGCGCGCGATCACCACACCGTCCTTCGGTTCGGTGTCGGCGGCGGACGTTTTCAAACCCTCTTCGACAAGCGCATACGTCAAGTAACCATGACCAAGCTGCGCGGCTTCAAGTGCGGCTTGAAAACTCTGCGCCGCCGTCAGGATGTACATGCCCTTCTCATACGCGAGTTGCGCGAGGCCTTTCGAGTTCATTGGACCACGCCGCTTCTCTTCCGCTTCGAGCGCCTGACCCGAGTTGCACGCGTCAATGATCAACAAGAGGTGCCCGGCGTCGAGATTTTCGACCGCCGTTTCCAGCTCGATATCCGAAATGCTGTGCGCGAGAATCGTCTTCAAGCCCTGTTCCGTGAGCTTGGTGCGTTCGCCGGTGTAACCAAGATCGTGCGGGATCAGATAGAAGCGCTGTGCCTGCGCCGTACCGTGCCCGGCAAAATAGATGACGACAGTGTCTTCAGGCTGGGCACGTTTCAGGGTGTCGAGTGGATCGGCTTTCAGGCTCGGCGGCACGGTCTCGCCCGCGAGTCGCTTCATCGCAGCGAGAATGTTTGCCTTCGTTGCATCCCGGTCCAACAACTGAATTACTTCAACGCGTTCAAAACCGCCCAGCTGAGTCTGGCGTCGTCGCATTTCCTCGCCGAAGCTCTGCGCGTCCGCTTTCGCGTATTTCAGGTTGTACTGCGAATTCGCGTACTCGTTCACGCCGACGGCGATGATATATGCCGTGCCTTTGCGTTTGAGCGTGTCGGCGCCGTTGAACACGAGCGGCGCGTCCTTGCTCTTAACGTTATCGCGATTGAAGGCGTAGGCGACCAGTCGATTTGGACCAGCAGTGACGGTGATCTCTTCCTCGAGCGAAACGGACGACTGACCTTTCAACACGTCGCCGTGCCAAACCTTCACTAGCGATCCGTTGCGGAACAACCGCAGGTCCTGCGCACCCGCGCCTTGCGGATTCTCCTTGTCGGAGGGCGCGTCAGAAACGTCGAGTTTTATTTTGACTGTGCGCGTGGCGACGCCGGAGTCAGGCGCCTGGCCCGCGATAGACAACTTCACGATCGGCTGGCGTCGATCTTTCTTCGAAACATCCTGCGCCACGTGCGGTCGCTTGCCCGCGAAGATATCAGCCAGCAAACCCGGATAGTAAAACTCGTTGAAGAACCATTCGATCGGAGCGACATTGAACGTCTCCTGGTTGTAGCGCCAGAGTATCTGGTTCCATGAAACGGGAGTGCCGTCGAAAAGTCCCTGCGGTGTGACGACCATCCATTCACCGCCATCATCGAGTGAGATCAACGTCAACAGATGTTCGCCGGTTTTGGTATCCCACAGAAACGTGCTGCCATCCTCGCTCGCAGAGGCAAGCAGCCGCCCGTCAGGTGTGAAATCCATCGACTCGATGCTGGCGGTATGCCCGTTGAGCGTGCGCAACTCGCTGCGTGTGGCCACGTCCCAGATCTTGATCGTGTTGTCGGTTCCGGCTGAAGCGAGCAGTTTGCCGTCACGACTGAACGCGACTTTGCTGACACCGCGGCTGTGACCCTTGATGGTGCCGATTACGGTACCGGTAGTCACGTCCCAAAACTGCACCTGGCCCACTGCGTCAACTTTCAGATCTTTCATCAAGTCGTTCGGATCCGGCGAAGGGGAGCCTTTCTTCTTCTGTTTCTGCCCGCTCATCGCACCACTCATCATCGCGGCGATGTCGATGTTGGTCTTCGCGTCAACTCCGCCGATTGCGAGTGTGCGTCCGTCATTGCTGAATGCGAGTGACGTGACGGTGTGACCCATCGTTCCGGCTGCCAGGCTGCCGAGCGTGTTAGTCATCATTGCGGCGATGTCCGCCATGTTGGGCATCACCGGCATCTGCCCGGGCTTAAAAACCGGAGGAGTCTTCCTGGCCATTGGCGACGTAGCCAAATCGCGCAGCTTGCTGCCTGACTCCACATCCCACAGCGAGATTTGTCCGGTGACGCCAATCGTCACCAGTTGTTTGCTATCGGGCGTGAAGTCGACATCCATCGGAGCGTCGGTCATCACGAGTGAATGCAACTCGCGACCGTTTTTGACGTCCCATAGTTTGACTTGGCTGCCTCGTGAAAATGATGTCACAGCCGTTGGACGTTGATCCTGGCGTGGTCCATAGACGACTGCGAGCATCGTGCCATCGTTGTTGAAGCGGCTACGCTCGACGACGCCCACCTCGCCTGCGGGCGTGAGATTCTGCAACTGCTTTCCGCTCGGACTCTCGACAATCGAGAGCACGTTCGAGTTTGCCTTCATCACCGCGACCGTACGACCATCGGGACTCACGATTCCGAAAGTTTTTCCGGGCGTGTCGGGAGTGATCCGCAAGCCGCGACCAGTCCGCAGATCCCAACGCGTGCGTCCGCCGGAAAAGAGCTCGCTACCATCGGGACTGAACGCGACGTTGTAAGCCATGTTAGTGCGGCCGTTGAGATTCGAGAGTCGTTTGCCGGTCTCGGTTTCCCAAACGATGGTGTCGGTATCGAAGCCGCCGGTGGCGATACGTTTTCCGTCTTCGCTGAAGTTGACCATTGCTTCGCCGTATTCCGAGAACGCACCGCTGTTCGGCACTTTCAACACCGGCAACTCGCGCAATGTCGACGTTTCCCAAAGCCTGACCGTGTAGCTGTCGGAGAGACCGAGCAGACGACCATCGCGGCTGAATCGAATCTGAGGATAGTCTTTGCTGGTTGGACCGAGTTCCTTTTCCTGCTTCGCGGTCAGATCCCAGAATTTGAAACGTTTGTTATGAACGCCGGCGGCGAGCAGGTGGCCTTCGGAGTTAAATGTGAGCTGAAGGCTTTCGATTTGATCGCCGGGTACTTTGACCTTCCTTACTTCACGGCCGCTATCGAGATCGATGAACTTAATTTCCGGATCGTAACCTTCGCTGAGTAGTAATTGCGTGCCGTCGGGTGAGAGAGCGATGCTGCCGTCTGTTCCGTTGAAGCCGGACATTGCCTCCTGGCCGAGATCCAGTGTGCGCAAAATGCCACCGGTGGAAACATCCCAAACTCTGAGCGCGTCACTAACGGTCACAAGTCGATTGTCCGGAGTGAACGCGAGAAAGTAGATGCCGATCGAGGCCATAACCGTTCCCTGAGAGCCTGCGAGTCTCTGCAGCTCGCGCCCGCTCATCACATCCCAGACAGTAACTGAGTTGTCACCTCCGGCGGCGGCGATGAGACGGCTGTCGCGACTAAACGCGATGCTCGGCGCGAAACCGGGAGTGCTCTGGCCGCTGGTCGAGAGATCGCGCAGCTTGCGATTGGTCGCAGTTTCCCAAAGCGAGACGGTGTTGCTGCGCACTGTTGCGGTAGCAAGTAGTTTTCCGTCTGGACTGAAGACGAGGCGCGTGGCGCCGTAGAAATTGTTGTAACCCGTTTGGAGCACGAGCTCCGGCTTTGCTTCTCGCGATCGCTGATCGGACGTGCTCGTTCCATTTGGACCACCGCTTTTTACCCCCAGCCCGCGATTGTCCGGCGGTGTTGGCGCTGGCGTTTGCGCGGCGACGACCGAAGTGAAGAACACGAGCGTGAATAACCAAAGGATCTTGTTACGCATGAATAAACCTTGCAACCGCGGAATGTTCCAACAGTAGTAACCCGATCGCGATGAACGCGAGCACGAACATCACCGGATGAATCTCTTTGCGACGGCCAACTATTAGATAAAGGCCAACGTGCGAAATGAATCCCCAGAGAATTCCCTGGGTGATCGAGAAAGTAAGGGGGATCAGGATTATAGTCAAAAACGGCGGCAGTCCTTCCTCAATTTTCGCGAAATCGATCTGGCTGACGCTGCGGAACATCGACGCGCCGACGAGAAGCAGCACCGGCGAGGTCGCATATAGCGGCACCATGCCCGCGAGCGGCGCGAGAAAGAAGCACGGCAGGAAACAAAGCGCGGTGAATACTGACGTCCAACCAGTGCGGCCCCCGCTGTTGATGCCGGCAATACTTTCGATATACGCCGTGCCCGAAGACGATCCGGCGAGACCAGCGCCTAAAGTGGCAAGCGAGTCGACGATCAAACCCTGTTTCAGGTTGCGCGGATTTCCTTCTTCGTCGAGGAGATTGGCTGCGTGCGCGACGCCGATGAACGTCGAGATCGAATCGAAAAGATCGGTGAAGAGTATGCCGGTAATCGCCGGGAGCAGTGAGAGCTTGAGCGCGCCAACAATGTCTAACTTCAAGAACACCGTGCGAAAGTCAGGCGCACTAAAAGGACTTTGGGGAGCCGGCACCTGACCTGCTGTCCACGCAACGAGTGTCACCACGAAAATACCTGCGAGAAATGCGAACGCGCTGCCGCGAATCATCAGTGCGACAGTCACCACTAATCCGAGCGCGGCCAACAACGCAGCTCCCCCGAGTTCGCCGAGTCTTACGAAGGTGACCGGATCAGCAGCGATCATCCCGGCATTTTTCAAACCGATGAACGTG
>Ga0070681_10006846_pt1 | contig 11092 bp, 12 predicted proteins | sample KBSC83BmetaG_FD_65650 | JGI IMG/M metagenome (GOLD analysis project Ga0070681, IMG submission 65650) | Corn rhizosphere microbial communities from Kellogg Biological Station, Michigan, USA - KBS C8-3B metaG | ecosystem: Host-associated > Plants > Roots > Rhizosphere | place: USA: Michigan...
GCGCAGCCGGTGCGGCGGATGGCGGAAGAAGTTGCGCGCCAGCGCCGCGTCGGCCGCGTAGGCGCGCGTCACCTCCGCGCGCGACCACGTCGTCGGAAACGGCACGTAGTCGATGGGCGCCTCGCGGATCCACCAGTCGGTGAAGCCGAAGCGCTCGTGGTGGCGATCGTAGATCTCGGTGCCGGGGTAGGGCACGAGCACGCCGCGCGCATTGAAGCCGGCGGCGAGCGGCGCCGCGCGCTCGAGGAAGGCGAGCGTCGCTTCCAGCTCGGCGTCGGTCTCGTCGGGCCAACCGAACATGAGGTTGACCATCGCCGACAGCCCGAGGTCGCGACAGAGCGCGAGCACCTCGAGCACGCGCTCGATGGTCACTCCCTTGCCGATCCGGAGCAGCATCTCCGGAGAGCCGGACTCCATGCCGATGTCGACGCCCCCGCAGCCGGCGCGCTTCATGGCGGAGAGCGTCTCGCGATCGAGGTGCGCCGGATGCGCGGTGCAGGTCCAGTGCACCGGCCCGACCGCGACGAGCGCCTCGCACAATTCGCCGACGCGGCGCCGCCCGACGGCGAACGAGTCGTCGAAGAAGCTGAACGCGTGCAGGCCGAAGCGCTCGCGCAGGAGCGCCACCTCGGCGGCGACCGATGCCGCCGAGCGATAGCGGAAGCGCCGGCCGGTGACGTTGTTCGCGCAGAAGGTGCAGGCGGCCGGGCAGCCGCGGCTCGACAGCAGGCCGGCCGGCGGCAGCGCGCGCGTCGCGCCGTACCACGCGGGATCGAAGAGGTCGAGCGCGCTGGTCGGCGGCGCCAGCGCGTCGAGCTCGGTGAGAAAGCCGCGCGACGGGTTGTGGCGCACCATGCCGCGATCGATCCACGACAGCGCCACGACGTCGCCGAACGCGCGCGTGCCGTCGACGGCGTCGGCGAGCTCGGGCAGCGCCTCCTCGGCCTCGCCGCGCAGGACCCAACGGAAGCCGCGCGCGAGCGGCTCGTCGGGGAGGATGGTGGCGTGCGGCCCGCCGGCGACGAGCGGCCAGCGCGCGCCGAGCGCCGCCGCGAGTGCGTAGGCCGGCTGCACGTGCAGCGTCTTCAGGTGCAGGCCGACCAGATCGGGCGCGAACGCGGCGATGCGCGCGGCGATGGCCTCGTGCTCGCGCGTCGCCGCCGGCGCCGAGGCGTCGTAGAGCGCGACCTCGTGGCCGCGCGCGCGCAGCGACGCCGCCAGGTGGCAGAAGCTGAGCAGCGGCGAGCGTACCGGCTCCGGCGACGGCGGGTTGACCAGGAAGACGCGCGCCACGCGCCTAGTCTACGCGAGATCGGGCATCCGTCGATCCTACCTCCGGCCGACGAGCGCACGAACGGTCTCGACGAGGTGCGCGAGATCGACCGGCTTCGGCAGGTGGCCGTCGCAGCCGGCGGCGAGGCACTCCTCGCGGTGCTCGGCGACGGCGTCGGCGGTGAGCGCCACCACCGGCACGCGCACGCCGGCGCGGCGGAGCTGGCGCGTGGCTTCGAGCCCGTCGAGCTCGGGCATGCGCACGTCCATGAGCACGAGATCGAAGCCGCCGGCTCGGGCGTGCGTCAAGGCGGTGCGGCCGTCCTCGGCTTCGACGACGGCGGCGCCGTAGAGCTCGAGCAGCTCCTTGATCGGCTCGCGGATGTCGCGGTTGTCGTCGGCGAGCAAGAGGCGCAGGCCGGCGAGCGCGCGGCCGCGTGTCGGCGGCTCGGGCGAAGACCCATCGCGCGCCGGCGCATCGCTCGGCGGCGCCGGCGGCGCGGCGGCAGGCGGCGCGGGCAGGACGAGACGGAACGTGGTTCCGGTTCCGGGCGCGGCGTGCAGGAGCTCGAGCGTGCCGCCGAGGCCCTCGGCGAGGCGGCGCGACAGCGCCAGCCCGAGGCCGCTGCCGCCGAAGCGCGGCGCGATCGATCCGTCGCCCTGCTGGAAGGGCGCGAACAGCGCCTCGGCCTGCGCGGCGGTGACGCCGATGCCGGTGTCGGACACGTCGATCGCCAGCCGCTCCGCGTCCAGGGCGACGCGCACGCCGACCGTGCCCTGCTCGGTGAACTTGATGGCGTTGCCGACGAGGTTGGTCAGGATCTGGCGCAGCCGCTTGGGATCGGTCGCGATCGACGCCGGCGTCGCCGCGGTGGGCTCGACATGGAGCCGCACGCCTTTGCGCTCGGCTTCGATCCCGAGGTTGGCCACCACCTCGGCGACGATCGCCAGCGGCGCCGTCGCCACCGAGGCCGGCTCGAGCCGTCCCGCTTCGACCTTCGCCAGGTCGAGCAGATCGTCGACGAGCGCGAGCAGCACGCGGCCGTTCGACAAGATGCGCGCGATCAGCTCGGCGCGGCGCTCCGGCGAGACCCCGTCGGCGGCGAGCCGCTCGCCGAGCGCGAGGATGGCCGAGAGCGGCGTGCGGATCTCGTGGCTCACGTTGCGCAGGAAGGTGGTCTTGGCGGAATTGGCCGCTTCGGCGTCGAGCCGCGCGCGCTGCAGCCCGGCGGCGGTGAATTGCAGCTCGCCGGCGAGCACGTTCACCCCGTGCGCGATGGCGTCGATCTCGTCGTGCGCGCCGGAGACGTCGATGCGGCGGTCGAGATCGCCGGCGGCCATGTCCTCGAGCGCGGCGAGCAGCGCCTCGACGCGCGTGTCGCCGCCGCCGGCGCTCACGACAGGAAGGTGCGCAGCCAGGTCAGCGCGCTCGGCTCGTCGGGGAACAGCCGCGTCGGCACGCCGGGGCGCGCCACGCGCAGATAGATGTTGCCCATCATGCGCCCGAACGGCGTCGCCTCGACGACGAGCGCGAGCGCCAGGAACGACGCGAGCAGCACCTCGCCGGTGTAGTAGTGGCGCACCTCGGGCTCGAGCGGCAGGCAGCGCGAGATGTCGACCAGGAGCGGCCGCTTCTGGCGCGCGCAGGCGTCGACGGTGGCGGCGAGGTTTACCCGGGCGTCGGCGAGCGACTGTTGCACGCCGGCCTCGATGCGCGTGACGACGATGCCCTCGTCACGCAGCGCGATCTCGGCGGTGGGCGTGCGCGTCACGCGATCATTGTAGCAGGGCAGCGCGCCTTTCTGTCACGATGGGCGCGTGGACGCCGACGAGAGCTACCGCGAGCTGACCGCGGCCCTGCGTGCCGCCGAGGAGCGGGCCGATCGCGCCGAGCGCGCGCTGGCGGCGTTGTCGGCGCGCGTCGAGCAGCTGGTCGACGTGCTGGTCGGCCGCGGCGCGCTCGCCGAGGGCCATCGCGCGCTGTTCGATCGCGTGGGCGTGAGCGCGGCGGCGGCGGTACCCGCGCGCGTGCGGCTGCGCGTCTTCGTCGACAAGTACACCATGCACAACGCCGACGTCGACTGCGCGGCGCTCCTGCCCATCTGCCAGGCGCGCTGCTGCTCGTTCTCGTTCGAGCTGACGACGCAGGATCTCGACGAAGGGCGCGTGATGTGGGAAGCGACCGCGCCGTACCTCATCCGCCACGAGCGCGACGGCCACTGCTCGCACCTCGATCGGCAGAGCGGCGGCTGCGGCGTCTACGCCGAGCGTCCGGCCGCCTGCCGCGGCTACGACTGCCGCGGCGATGCGCGCGTCTGGGCCGACTTCGAAAAGCGCATCCTCGCGCCGCTGCCCGACGGGCTCGCGGTTCTGCAAATCCGCGGCCGGTGATATTCTAGGGACGATGCGGGGGACTTTGCTCGCGCGTGCACCGGCGCTGGCGCTGGCGCTGGCGCCGCTGCTCGCGCTGGTCGCGTGCGGCAGCCACCACGGCAGCGACGGCGGCGTCGGTCAGGATGCGGGCCTGCCGCCGCCGCCCGCGACGGTGTGCGACGTGCCCGCGCAGCCCGTCGACACCTCGACGCCCACCACCGTCGTCGGCGACGGCACCGCCGCCAGCTGCACCGAGGCGGCGCTGCGCAGCGCCGTCGCCGCCGGCGGCATCGTCACCTTCCGCTGCGGCGCCGATGCCGTCACCATCACGGTGACCGCCGAGATCCCCGTCGCCAAGGACACCACGATCGACGGCGGCGGCACGGTCACCCTCTCGGGCGGCGGCGCCACACGAATCCTGCACCTCACGAGCGCCTTCGACGTCGCCACGCCGCTTCTGACGGTGCAGCACCTGACCTTCAGCGGCGGCTTCACCAGCGACGTCGCCAACACCACGAGCACCAGGCAGGGCGGCGGCGCCATCTTCGAGGACGGCGGCTCGCTCACCGTCATCGACTGCACGTTCGCGCACAACCAGTGCGCCACCAGCGGGCAGGACGTCTCGGGCGGCGCCATCAACGGGCAGGGCGTCGGCACGCTCCTCATCGTCGGCAGCACCTTCTCCGACAACAGCGGCTCCAACGGCGGCGCCGTCGGCACGCAGGACGAGAACGTCACCATCGTCAACAGCACCTTCGCCAACAACTCGGCCACTGGCACCGGCGGCAATCCCGGCAACGGCGGCGACGGCGGCGCGCTCTCGTACGACGGCGCGCACATCTCGCTCACGTTCTGCGGCGACCGCTTCACCGGCAACCAGGCCAACGCCGCCGGCGGCGCCGTGTTCCGCGTCGGCTACAACGACGAGGACGTGAACATCGATCGCTCGACGTTCGACGGCAACTCCGTCGACGCTGCCGGCGGCAACGCCGCCGGGCTCTATCTCGAGCACGTGAAGATCAACCTCAGCGGCTCGACCCTCTCGAACAACACCGGCCACTTCGGCGGCGGCATCTGGATCGGGCAGTCGGCCATCGCCAACCTCACCAACGTCACCATCGCCAACAACACGGCGGCGGGCGGCGGCGGCGTCTGGTTCGCCAACGGCGTCACCGGCTCGTTCACCAACGTCACCGTCGCCGGCAACACCGGCGACGGGCTCTTCGGCGGCGACACCGGCGTCACGCTCGCCAACTGCATCCTCGCCGACAACGCGCGCGGCACGCTCGACAGCACCACCAACTGCGCCAAGACCCACGGCGCCAGCGGCGCCAGCTTGCAGTTCCCTGCCGGCGGCACGATGTGCGCCGCGACCGTCACCATCGCCGATCCCATGCTCGGGCCGCTGCAAGACAACGGCGGTCCGACCAGGACGATGCTGCCCGCCGCGGGTTCTCCGGCCATCGCAGCCGGCGCCAATTGCCCGACCATCGATCAGCGCGGCAACGCGCGCGCCGCCGCGTGCACGCTCGGCGCCGTCGAGGTACCATGAGGTGAGCCGTGCCGAACGTGAAGGGGGCCAACGTTCTCGCCGCAGTGAAGATGCTGCGCGCCAACCGCGAGCGCGCCGTCGCGCTCCTGCCGCCGAAGTACCACCACTATCTCGACGCGCGCATCATGGTCTCGAGCTGGTATCCGGAAGCGGATCAGCTCGAGCTTCTGCGCGCGGTGTCGTTCCTTCTGCCCGGCACGCCCGATCCGTGGGTGTCGATCGGGCGCATCGCCGCGCGCGACGACATGAGGGATCTCTACCGGCGCATGGTCAAGCCGGGCGATCTGAAGGAGACGCTGCGCGCCTCGTCGGCGTTGTGGCGGACCTTCCACGACACCGGCGAGCTGCGCATCAGCCTCGAAGAGCCCACGCGCGCGGTGGCGAGCGTGCGCGGCTACGCGGCCACGGCGCGCGAGATGTGCCGCGTCATCAGCGGCTACGTCAGCGAGGTGGTGTCGGCGGCCGGCATCGGCGACATCAAGGTCACCAAGATCGCCTGCACGCTCGACGGCGCGCCCGAGTGCCGCTGGCGAATGACCTGGCGCTGAGCGCCGTCGACGTTCGGCCTCGCACCCCGCCGCCGCGACCTACTCTCCGAGGCGGGAGGTTTTCATCATGGTACCGGATCCGATCAAGAACTATCTCGACGAGCGCGGGGTCCCGTTCCGAGCGAGCGACCACCCGTACGAGGTGACGGCGCAACGCACGGCGCAAAAGGCGCACGTCTCGGGACGGCGCTTCGGCAAGACGGTGGTGCTCAAGCAGGACGGGCGCTATCTCCTGGCCGTGGTGCCGGCGACCGAGACCGTCGATCTCCTGGCGCTGCGCGACCTGCTCGGCCCGGGGATCACGCTGGCGAGCGAAGAGGAGACGGTCGGCCTGTTCCCGAGCTGCGAGGCGGGCGCGATGCCGCCGCTCGGTGGGCTCTACGGCCTGCCGGTGATCGCCGACGGCTGCCTGGAGAACCAGCCGACGATCACCTTCAACGCCGGCACGCACACCGACGTGATCGAGCTGCGCTGGGACGACTTCGTGATGGCCGAGCACCCGCGCATCATCATGCACTGAGCCGCGCGGCGCTCAGGCGAGCTGATCTTCTTCGTCGAGCGGCGGCGGCGCCGCGTGCACGGGGTCGTCGCTGTGACAGCTCGGGCACACCGGCCGGTTCTGGTAGTGCTCGACGGGGGACATGCGCTCGGTGAAGCGCCGGCCGCATGCTTCGCACTGAAATCCATAGATGGGCATGGCTCCCTCCAATCCGCGACGGTAGGTCACGGATCCGTCAGCGCCAGCGGCGACGGCGCACCAGGAGCAGCGCGGGGCAGGCGAGCCAGAAGAGGCTGGGCGCGCCGGCGACGGGCGCGAGCGTGCAGCCGGCGGACGCCGAGTCGTGCACCGGCGCGTTCGCCTCCTGCAGGAAGAAGTTGGCCGAGACGGTGTCGTCGCCTTCCGGATCCTGATCGTTCGTCGGCAGGCCGCTGCCGCCGTTGCCGTCGACGGCGGAGACGTAGACCGTGAGCGGGCCGGTGCCGGCCTTGGGCGCGGTCCAGAAGAAGCTCCAGCTGAAGGCGTCGTTGCGCGTGATCACCTTGGGCGTGTCGGGATCGGACGAGTGGACCCTGGCGTCGAAGACGGCGTCCCCGTCGGGGGCGACGACCGCCTGGTCCTTGGTGAAGTCGGCGGGCGGGCACATTCCGCCCATCGGCTGCTGCGGGCAGTAGACGTTGGGACCGGCGAGCGGCGTGCCGGTCGCGTCGTCGATCTCGAGGCCGAAGCCGTTGTTGTTGCACTGCACGTAGGTGTAGGTGTCGTCCGGCGCCGGCGGATCGGTGCAGGTCGGCGTCTTGTATTTGAGTCCCTCGGTCTCGTTGGTCAGCTGGATCTGCAGCTGGTAGGTCGTGCCCGGCTTGTAGCCGGTGTCGAACAGAGACGGGTCGTCGGCGTTCAGCCGCAGCCCCACGGTCTGCGGCCCGGCGGTGTGGCAGGTCGAGCAGTCGAGCGACGCGAAGCGCGGCGCGCCGGTGAAGTACAGCCCTTCTCCCGAGGCGCCGAAGGTCGCCGAGTGCGGGTTCAAGGGCTGATCGAAGAATTGCGAGGCGTCGGCGAACGCGTGCGCCGCCGACGGGGCCGCGGCGACGAGCGCGAGCGCGACGAGCGTGGTGCGCGCGGTTCGCAAGTCAGAGCGCAAAGCCGACCTCCAGGCTGCCGCCGATCCAGTTGTCGGCGGCCTTGCGCGCGAAGCGCGTGCCGGCGCCGGCGAACGACAGCGCGATGCGATCCCAATTGCCGGACAGACGGAACCAGAACCAATCGGCCGGGCGCGCGGTCCAGCCTCCGTCGAGCTGCAGCGCCCAGCCGCTGGCTGGGCCGTACTGCGTCTGCGTCGCGATGTCGCCCGCCGAGACCAGACCGGCGACGCCGAGGCGCACACCGAGGATGAACCAGCGTGAGCCGAGCGCGCGCTCCCAGCCGAGACCGCCGCCGACGAGATCGTACTTCACGTCCGGTACGCCGACGTCGACGGGAGCCGCATGCGACCAGCTCATCTGCTGCAGGCCCGTGTCGATCGTGAGCGTGCCGGCCTTGGACTGGTGGCCGAGCGGGACGCGCCCGACGAAGCGCACGTTCCAGCGCGAGGCGTGTCCGGTCGAGCTGCCCGACGCTGTCGACGAGGTGAACGTGAAGACGTACTCGTAGCTGCCGACGACGCCGAACGACGCCAGCACCGGATGCTCGGCGGCGAGCTCGCTCGACAGCGCCAGCGGGAAGACGGCGCCGTCGGCGCGGATGCCGGCGACGGTGCCGCCGGAGTAGCTCGGCGCCGAGGCCACGTCGAAGCCGAGCGAGCGCGTCAGCAGCGACGGGCCGACCGCGGCCTGCACGCCGGCCACCGCGCGGCGCGGCGCCGTGGTGCGCACCTCGGCCATCGCCGGCGCGACGTCTTCGGTGAGCGGCGGCGGCGGGGCCTCCGGCGGCGCCTCCACGCTCGTCACCTGGGGCGGCTCGTTCGACGGCGTCGTGGTGACCGATCCGATCGGATGCACCCGCTCGAGCGCGCGCACCAGATCGGCGGCGACGCGCTCCTTGATGAGCGGCAGCGTGCGCCCCATGAGGCCGTACTTCGCGCGCGCGATGACGCGGCCGGTGGCGCCTTCGCGCACCGCGATGAGCAGCTCGCGGTTGCGCCCCTTGCCGGCGACGGCGCCGCCGATGATGGCGTCGGCGCCGATGGCCGCGGCCACCGCCTGCACCTCCTCGGGCGAGGCGCCGCGCTTGCCGAGCCGCTCGGCGGCGGCGCGGTAGCGATCGCCGGGCACGAGGTCGTACAGCTCGCCGAGCTCGCTCTCGAGCGCGCGCGCCAGCTTCTGCCCGTCGACGCCGGAGACGCCGAGCAGGGTCACGGTGCGCGCGGCGGCGTGCGCGTGCATCGCCCAGCCGACGGCGACGACGAGGGCAACGCATCTACTAATAGATGACATTGATCCCCGCCTCGATGTCGGCGCCGTCGCGCGAGTGGAGCAGCGCGAAGTTGAGGTAGCCGAAGTGGAAGTAGTCGACCTTGGCCTCGAGCTCGAGCGCGCGGTGCACCCACGGCAGCCGCCACGAGACCTTGAAGCCGGAGACGTTGGACCAGAAGGTCGAGAGCTCGCGATCGGCGGTGACGAACGGCTGCACCGTCGTGGTCGTGTAGTGCGGCAGGAAGAAGCTCGCGCTCGACTGATAGTAGAAGCGCTCGCGCAGGCGCAACGTCACGTCGCCCCAGGTGATGAAGTAGCGCAGCTGCACCGTGTGCGAGAGGATTCCCCAGTTGTCGCTGTAGAAGCGGTAGTCGCCCTGGATCGCCGAGTCGGCGAACAGGTGGCGGTTGAGCCCGATGACGGCGGCGTGGCGATAGCGCTCGTTGGGCTCGTTCTCCGGCACCTTGAAGCAGTAGTCGGGGCAGGCCGGATCGTCCGGCATCGTGGACTCGATGCGCACGAAGCGATACGGGCTCGCCCAGTAGCCGTTGCCGTAGGAGAACGTGTACGAGAGCTGCGCGATGGTGGCGCGGTCGAGCACCTGCGTCCACGATGCCGAGACGCCGCCGACGGTGAGCTTGCGGTGGAACGCCTGATCGCCGGTGCGGTACACGTCGTTGGCCGAGAAGGTCGCGCCGATGGCCAGCGTCGAGTTCTTCTCGAACATGTCCTGCGCGACGCCGAGGTCGACGTTGTGCGACTGGTAGTCGTTCTCGACGGAGTAGACGTAATCGGCGGAGACCGTGGTGTTGCGCAGCTTCTGGACGAGGCCCGCGGTGATCTCGCTGCGGAAGTCGTTCATGCGCGCGGTCGCGTTGGAGACGACGTCGATGCTGGCCGACGAGACGACGTCGGCCACGTAGCTGGCCGAGAGCGTGCCGCCCTGCCAGGCGTCGCGCGACAGCGCCGCCAGCGGCGAGACGACGGTGGTGTGATCGCTGTCGGTGTAGATCTGCGTCTTGGCGACGAACGAATCGTCGGCCGCGGCGCGCGCCGCGCCGAGCACGACGAGCGCGAGGGCGATCGCGGATCTCAATTGCACCCGCAGCCGCCTCCCGCCGAGCCGTAGCCGCCGGCCGCGCCTTCGCGCGCCTCGAGCATGTGGTTGTCGAGGACGTCTTCGTGCGGATCGGGCTGGAAGGTCATCGTCGGCTTGGCGAGGAGCTCGCGCTCGTACGGCTTGACGCGCACGCAGCCGCTCGCGAGCGCGGCGCCGAGCACGCCGAGAAAAATGAGCGCAGTCATCTTCGTGAAAATGAGCGCAGTCATTTTCGTGAAAATGAGCGCAGTCATTTTGGTGAAACGGAGCGTAGTCATTTTCATTGCGGCTTCAGCCCCAGCTTCATGAACATGTCGGCGCAGGCGGGCTCGGCGCCGGTCGCCTTCTTGCCGGCGACCCAGGACGCCAGCGCCTGGTACTCGGCGTCGTGCTGCAGATCGGCGGCGCCGTAGACGGGAAAGATGCCGACGCCGTGATGCTCGGCGCCGCCGAACGCGGCGCGCGTCGGCTTGACCAGGATGGGCACGCGGTCGTCGGGGCTCTGGCGATCGCTCGGCTGCGCGAAGTAGACGGTGCCGGTGGCCGACTCGAAGTTGCGGAAGACCTCGTCGGGCGTCAGCATCGAGTCGCGCGCCGTGCGTGTGGCCATGGCCGTGTCGTTGAGCCGCAGCTTGCCGGGCGAGTAGACGCGCAGCGCGTGGTCGGCGTTGCCGTGGCAGCCGAGGAACGAGCAGCGGCGGATGAGCACCGGCTGCACCTCGCACACGAACTCGTTGTAGTCGAGCAGCTGCGACGGCAAACCCGTCGAGACGATGCCGTGCGAGTTGTCGGGCGCCGGGCATCCGGCGAGCGCGACGACGAAGGCGAATGGCAAGAGGCGCAAGAGAAGATTCAGTACCGCGTCGACGAAGCCACCGTCGTGGACGTATCGACCGTGATGTTGCCCGAGGCGTCGACGCACATGGCGTAGTGCTTGAGCGCGGTGTGCGCGGGCGAGGTCGGCTTGCTGCCGTCGAGCGCGAAGGTGGCGCCGTGGCACGGGCAGTAGAATTGCTGGCCGCTCACTTGATTCGTGCAGCCCGAGTGGGTGCAGATGGCGCTGACGGCGAACAGGCCGCCGGAGTCGCGCACGACGAAGAATTCCTTGGAGCCGCTGCCGAACATTTTGGGTGTGCCGCCGACGGTGTAGCTGGAGGCGTTGCCGGCCGCGGTCGTCAGCGGCGTACAGCTGCCCGTCGCCATGTCGGCGGGGCCGCCGCTCGCCATGTCGGTGCTGGCGCCGCCGCCACCACCACCGCCGCCGCCGGCGCTGCCGCCGCCACCACCCCCGCCGCCGCCCGCGCTGCCGCCACCGCCACCGCCACCGCCGCCACCGGC
>Ga0070681_10006849_pt1 | contig 11089 bp, 12 predicted proteins | sample KBSC83BmetaG_FD_65650 | JGI IMG/M metagenome (GOLD analysis project Ga0070681, IMG submission 65650) | Corn rhizosphere microbial communities from Kellogg Biological Station, Michigan, USA - KBS C8-3B metaG | ecosystem: Host-associated > Plants > Roots > Rhizosphere | place: USA: Michigan...
TTCTCCGACTCCTCGCCTTTCACCGCGCAGGTCAACGGCGTCACGTGGTTCCAGCACGAGACCGGTGATGTCGTCGTGTGGACAGCGATCTTGCACGGGCTCAACCTCGAGCTCACGGTGCCCAAGCACTACGAGGGACAGGGCGCCTTCCTGGTGGACCTCAGCAACGCCATTCGCGCGTCAGGTCTCGCGTAGCCCTAGCGAAGGCCGGTGCCCCGGCGGATCGCGTCGGCGACGAGGCGGTCGACCAGCGCGGCGTAGTCGACGCCGCTCGCTGCCCACATGCGCGGGAACATCGAGCTCGGTGTGAACCCCGGCATGGTGTTGATCTCGTTGACGACCACCCGTCCGTCGTCGCAGACGAAGAAATCGACCCGCGCGAGGCCTTCGCAGTCGAGCGCTTGGAACGCCGCCACGGCCGACTGCTGCACGCGCGCGATCACGCCGTCGTCGATCGCCGGCGGGATGTCGAACTCGGTCGTGTCGCCGAGATATTTCGCCTCGAAGTCGTAGAACGGCTGCGGACCGGTGACGCGGATCTCGGCCGGCACCGAGGCGCGCGGCACGCCGTCTGCGTCGACGAGCACCCCGCACTCGACCTCACGACCGGACACGGCCTCTTCGACGAGGGCCTTCGGGTCATGGCGATGCGCTTCGGCCAGCGCGTCGTCGAGCAGTGAACGATCGTCGACGCGGCTGATGCCGATGCTGGAACCACCCCGAGCCGGCTTCACGAACAACGGGAGGTCGAGGTCGGTGACATCGGGCGGCACCTTCTCGCCGGCCCGGACCAGGACGTAACGAGGAACGTCGAGTCCTGCTGCGGCCAGCAGCTTCTTCATGTGGTGCTTGTCCATCGCGGCGGCGGATGCGAACACACCCGATCCGACGTAGGGCACTCCGGCGAGCTCGAGCAACCCCTGGATCGTGCCGTCCTCGCCATAGGGGCCGTGCAGCAACGGGAAGACGACGTCGACCGAGCCGAGAGCGGGGGGCACGTTCGCGACGTCGAGCGACACGAGCTCCTTGACCGTCGGATCCCCGGCGAGCACGAGCGCAGCGCCGGTCGGGTCGACACTCGGCAGCTCCGTGCCGGCGATGGCAAGGCGGGACGGGTCGTCGCCGGCCAGCACCCAGCGGCCCTCGGCGGTGATGCCGATCGGCACCACGTCGTAGCGGTTGCGGTCGAGGACGCCGAGCACACTGCCCGCTGAGACGCAGGAGATGGCGTGCTCGGTGCTGCGCCCGCCGAAAACGACGGCCACACGGATCCGCGGTGCTTCGCTCACCGGGCCTCGTTCATGGGCCGACACTATCCGGCTCACCGGTTGAACAGCCGCACCACACCTATGAGGTCGGACCGGAAGGCGTAGCTCATGCGAACGTTCGCGCCGGTGTAGGGCGCCTCGACCATCTGCGCGTTCCCGGCGTACATCCCGACGTGGTGAATCGTGTTGGGATCGCTCGTGTCCGTGGCGAAGAACAACAGGTCACCGGGGCGGATGTCGGCCACCGGAAGGTGCTCGCCCTCGTTCCATTGGTCGCCGGTCCAGTGGTCGACGTGTACGCCGACCTGGCCGTAGGCCCACATGACCAGGCCCGAGCAGTCGTAGCTGTCCGGCCCGGAGGCGCCCCACTCGTAAGGCTTGCCGATCTGCGACTCGGCCTGCGCCAGCGCGGCCTGCTCGGTGTCCGCGGACACCGTCGTGCCGGTCGGGCCGGGCCACACGGTCGGCGGCTTCTGCTGTTGCTGCTGCTGCTGCGCCTGCTGCCGCGCCTGTCGCTGGGCCGCCGCCGCTGCGCGGGCCCGCGCGAGTGCCTGCAACCGCGCGCGTTCCAGCGCGCTCGCATGAGCTCGAGCCCCTTGCAGCATTACGGCGAGGTCATGGCGGACCGATCGCAGATGCACGACGGCATTGGTCTGCGTGGCGACCATCTGCTGCGCGTGCGCCCTCGCCGCGGCTGCCGCCGCGACGGCGCGCCGGTCCTGTTCGAGGACTGCTGCTGCCTGCTGCTGCACTGCGCGCTGGTAGACCTCTGCGCCGCGCAGCGCCGCGACGACGTCGCGCTGCGACCGGCTGACCGCGTCGAGCGCGCCGAGGCGGTAGAGCAGCGTGTCCGGACCGGTCGAGTTGAGCAGCGCGTCGAGCGAGGACAGGGTGCCGCCTTCGTAGGCCGCGACGGCGAACCGGCTCACCTGGCGACGTGCTGCCGTGACCCGCGTCGACGCCGCAGCAAGGACGAGCTGCGCGGCCGACAGCGCGTTGGCCGCGGCCGCCTGCTGCACCTGCGCCTTGTCGTAGGCCTCGATCGCGATCTCCGCCGCCACCCGCGACCGGTCGAGGGCGTCGCGGGCTCGAGCGACCTTCGCGGCTGCCGCGGACACCTGCTGCTCGAGCTGCGCCACCCGCGCCTTGCTGGCGGCCACCGCCGATGCGGACGGGCCCGGTTGCTTGGAGGGGACGCCGGCGTACGCCGGCGGGGCAACCGCCACGACAGCTGAGACGACAGCGAGCAGGCGAAGGCGACCCCTGGTCACGGCGTGCACCTCCCGTCACAGGTGTGACTACTGTGACTGTAGAGGCTCGAGTGACCGCGCGCCAGGGTTCCTACGACCCAATCGCGTGTTTTTGGCCGTCTATGGCCGCTCAGACGCGTTCGAGGGCCTCGTCGAGGTCCCGGATGAGGTCGTCGGCGTCCTCGAGGCCGACACTGACCCGGACCGCGCCGGGCGGGATGCGGGCCGCGGCCAGCGCCGCGTCGTCGAACTGGCGGTGCGTCGTCGACGCCACGTGGCTGACGAGACTGTGCACGCCGCCCAGGCTGGTCGCGACGCGGGCGAGGCGCAGCCGGTCGCACAGCGCCATCCCGGCAGCGCGGCCGCCGTGCGGCGTGATCGTGACGATGGCGCCGTAGCGACGACCGTCGGGCCCGCCGTCGAACAGCTTCTGCGCCAGCGCGTGCTGCGGGTGCGCGGCCAGGCCGGGGTAGTCGATGCGCTCCACCTTCGGGTGTCCCGCCAGCGCCTCCGCGACGGCGAGCGCGGTGCTGCAGTGACGTGCGACGCGAAGCGGCAACGTCGCGAGGCCGCGGTGCAGCAGGAAGGCGTCGTCGGGGCTGAGACTGCCGCCCAGATCGATGCGCGTACGCCGCACCCGCGCGACCGTCCCGACGTCACCGACGACGACTCCCCCGGTGACGCCGGAGTGCCCACCGAGGTACTTCGTGGCGCTGTGCACCACGAGGTCTGCACCCCAATGCAGCGGGCGGCACACTGCCGGAGAGGCGAAGGTGCTGTCGACGACCAATGGCACGCCGGCGTCATGACAGACGGCAGCGAGTGCCGGCAGGTCGGCAACCGCAGTCGTCGGGTTCGCGATCGTCTCCGCCCACACGGCAGCAGTCGTGTCGCGGATCGCAGCGCGCACGGCCTCGACGTCGGTGCCGTCGACGTAGGTCGTCTCGACGCCGAAGCGGTTGAGCACGTGGTCGAGCACGCCGAACGTGCCGCCGTAGACGGCGGCGGGCGCGACGACGTGCCGACCTTGGCCGCACAACGTCAGCAGGATCGTCGAGATCGCCGCCATTCCGGAGGCGAAGGGCTGCGCACCCACGGGGCGGTCGACACCGTGTGACTCGAGCGCGGCGACTCCGAGCGCGAAGGCGTCGGCGGTCGGGTTGTCGATCCGGCTGTAGGTGTAGCCGCCCTTCGTGTCGGCTAGCACGTCGGCGTAGTCCTGCGCGGTCTCGAACTCGAACGTCGTCGAGCGGTACGTCGGCAGCCCGACGGGAGGTTGCTCCGGCGCCGGCGGCCGCGGCGTGTGCACCGCGCGGGTGCCCTCGCCCTCGCCCGTACCGCTGCCGGGTCCCACCACCGGCACGTTCAGGGGCGCGTCGTCGCGCTTTCGAGATTCAGACGTCATGGTCGCGTTCGTGCTTCGGGTCGGTGCTGAGCAGCGACAGCAACATCTCCTGCACTGTCATCCCTTCGTGCACGACCTTCGTGACATGTGCGGTGATCGGAACCGACACCCGCCGCTGCACGGCCAGCTCGTGGAGCGAGTCGCACGACTTCACGCCCTCTGCCGTCTGGCGCGTGATCGCGATGACGTCGTCGACGCTCATACCGCGGCCGAGGTTCTCGCCGAACGTCCGGTTACGTGACAGCGGCGACATGCAGGTGGCTACCAGGTCGCCGACGCCGGCGAGACCGGCGAAGGTCATCTGCTCGGCGCCGATGGACTCCCCCAGCCGCGCCATCTCGGCCAGCCCGCGGGTGATCAGCGACGCCTGGGCGTTGTCGCCGAAGCCGAGTCCCGCGGCGATGCCGACGGCGAGGGCGATGACGTTCTTCATCGCCCCACCGAGCTCGCAGCCGATGACGTCGTGGTTGGTGTAGGGCCGGAAGTAGCCCGCGTTGCAGGCGCGTTGCACGCGTTCGGCGACGGACAGATCCGTGCAGGCGACGACGCCGGCAGCGGGCTGACGCGCGGCGATCTCACGTGCGAGGTTGGGACCGGTGACGACCGCGACGCGGTCGGCGGGGCAGCCGACGACCTCGCAGACCACCTCGCTCATCCGCTTGGTGGTCCCGAGCTCCACGCCCTTCATGAGGCTGACCAGAACGGCGTCGTCCGGAAGCACGTCGACGATCTGACCGAGGTTCTCGCGCGCGGTCTGCGACGGCACGGCAAGCACGACGATGTCGGCGTCGTGCAACGCCTCCTTGATGTCGTCGGTCGCGCGCAACGCGGGCGAGAGCTCGACGTCGGGCAGATAGTCGGGATTGCGGTGACCCGCGTTGATGGCGGCGGCTATCGCGTGGCGGCGGGCCCAGAGCACGGTCTCGGTGCCGGCGTCGACGAGCACCTGCGCGAACGCCGTTCCCCATGAACCGGCGCCGACGACCGCGGCCCGCGTCATGCGCCCTCCTTCTGCGCCTCGAGCGCGGCGGCTGCTGCTGCTTGCTGCGGGTCGTAGAAGACCTCGGGCGGAACCCCGCCGCGAAGCTGCGCGAGCAGTGCGGCGACGGCCCGCATGATGTCGGTCGTCGCGCTGCGCAGCAGCTCAGCCGTCACCGGCTTGCCGGCATATGCGGACAGGTCGACCGGTGGTCCGGCGATGACGGAGATGGTGGTGCGCGGCAGCAGCTTCGGCTTGCGCGCCTTGTAGGGCAGGATCTGCTGCGGCCCCCACTGCGCGACCGGGATGACCGGGGCGCCGGAGAGCAGAGCAAGCCTCGCGGCGCCGGTGCGCGACTTCATCGGCCACAGCTCCGGGTCACGGGTTGCGCTGCCTTCGGGGTAGATGAGGATGCACTCGCCTTGTCGCAACGCCTCGACGGCCGCATCAAGCGCCTGCGCGGCGTCGGCACTGCCACGGTCGACCGGAATCTGCCGCGCGCCCTCGAGCACCCACTTCACAGGTGCTTTGGCGAACAGCTGCTTCTTCGCGAGGAAGCGCGGCGGCCGGCCAACGTCGTACAAGAACTCACCGACCATGAACGGGTCGAGCTCGCTCACGTGGTTGGCGACCACGATGATGCCGCCCTCGCGCGGAACGTTCTCTGTGCCGCGGACGTCACGCTTGGTGAACAGCCGCAGGAGCGGCTTGGCCACCACGACGACGAGGCGGTACCAGAACCCGAGGTGAACGCGCTGCGGCACGCCCGCGAGGATGCCAGACATGGCGCCTGAACCGAAGTCGTGGGCGGTCGTCGTGCCCGTGAAGCGGCTCGGGATCGCCAAGACTCGGCTTGCCGTCGGTCCCGCTCTGCGTCACGAGCTGGCCCTGGCGATGGCCCTCGACACCGTGTCGGCATGCCTCGAGGCGCCCTCCGTCGCGGAGGTCCTCGTCGTGACCGACGACCACCGCGCGGCGAAGCAGATGCAGTCACTGGGCGCTCGTGTGGTCGCCGATGTGCCGGATGCCGGACTCAACCCAGCTCTGGTGCACGGCGTTCAGTTCCTGGCGTCGCTGCATCCGGACGCCGGCGTCGCGGCGGTGTCGTCGGATCTGCCCGCCCTCTCGGCGCCTGCTGTGGAGGCGGTGCTGGCGCTCGCGGCAGCGGTGGACCTGGCCTGCGTCTCCGACGCCGCGGGCACCGGTACGACGGTCCTCGCCGCTCGGAGCGCGTCGTCGTTCCGTCCGTCGTTCGGTGCCTCGTCGCTGCGACGTCACACCGACGCCGGCGCGGTGGACTTCAGTGCGGCGGCCGACCCTGGGGTTCGGCGCGACGTGGACACCATCGAAGACCTTGCGGGCGCCATTGCGTTGGGCTGTGGAGCGGCGACGACGACGCTGCTCGCAGCGCATCCCGACTGGAACCGAGCCGCGGCCCGGCACTGAGCACCGCCTTACAGTGAGCGGGTGCAAGCAACCGTGCGCACCTTCGACGCCCGCACGGGCGGCGGCGACGTGCTCCTCGACGACGGCCGCGCCCTGCCGTTCCCACCGGCGGCGTTCCGCGCGTCAGGGCTTCGGTTGCTGCGACTAGGCCAGCGTGTGCGGATCGAGACCGACGCCGACGGCGGCATCACTCGATTGACGATCGCCACCCTGCCTTTTCCCGACTGAGGTTCCCGCCAGGGCGGCCCAGGCAACGGAAACGGCCGCCCTGCGGATGCAGAGCGGCCGTTCCGGCCGGCTTTGTCAGCGGCGCGTGGACTTCTTCGCCGGCGACTTCTTCGCAGTCGTCTTCTTGGCGGTGGTCTTCTTCGCCGTGCTCTTCTTCGCCGTGGAGCGCGTCGCGGTCTTGCGCGCCGGTGCACCGGCCTTCTTGGCCGCGCCCCGCGCGGCCTTGGTGGCCCTCGCCGGACCCGCCGCAGCCGTCTTGGCGGTGCTTCGAGCGGTGCCGGCGGCGCTCTTCGCCGCTGCCTTCGTGGCCGCATCCGCGACCTTGCCCAGCTTCACCGCGCCACTCACGACGCCCTTGAACTGCTGGCCGGGGCGGAACTTCGGCACCGCGGTCTTCTTGATCTTCACTGCCTCACCGGTGCGCGGGTTGCGGCCGGTGCGCGCGGCGCGCTCGGCCTTCTCGAACACCCCGAACCCTGTGAGTGCGACTTTTTCGCCCGCCGCGACGGCGCGCTGGATGGTGTCGAACACCGCGTCGACGGCGTTCTCCGCCGACCGCTTGTCGATACCAAGTCGGTCGCGGATCTGGTCGATCAGCTCGGCCCTGTTCACGATGACCTCCGATAGTCGTCGAGGCCTGCCCTCGACCCCTAGCGGAACCTAATGACATCGCGGGAGTCGCACAACGACATCGCCGAAGATTTTTTCTTGTGTCGCAGGCGATTTTCGTCAGGCGGTCGCAGGAAGCCAGCTGGGTCGGGTCGCTTCGTACGACGCGATGTCGTCGGCATGGCGCTGTGTAAGGCCGATGTCGTCGAGTCCTTCGAGCAGCCGCCAGCGGGTGTAGGCGTCGATCTCGAACGCCGCTCGGAGGTCGCCAACCCTCACCTCACGCTCGACCAGGTCGACCGTGACATCGGCGCACGGATCGTTCTCCACCAGGTCCTGCAGCGCCGACACGACGTCGTGGGCGAGGACGACCGGGAGCAGCCCGGCCTTGGTCGCATTGCCCCGGAAGATGTCGCCGAAGCGTGGGGTGACAACGGCGCGAAAACCGTAGTCCTGCAACGCCCAGACTGCGTGCTCACGCGACGAGCCGGTGCCGAAGTCAGGTCCGGCGACGAGAACTTGCGCGCCGGCGTACCGCTCGTCGTTGAGGACGAACGACGGATCGTTGCGCCAGGCCGCGAACAGGCCATCGGCGAAGCCGGTGCGGGTGATCCGTTTGAGGTACTCCGCCGGGATGATCTGGTCGGTGTCGACGTTGCTGCGTCGCAACGGCACGGCTCGCCCGGTCACGACGGTGAAGGGGTCCATCGGTTTCTCCTAGAGGTCGGCCGGTGCGGTCAGCCGGCCGGCCACAGCCGTGGCGGCGGCGACAGCGGGCGAGACGAGGTGAGTGCGGCCACCCGGGCCCTGGCGGCCTTCGAAGTTGCGGTTCGAGGTCGACGCGCTGCGTTCGCCGGGACTCAGCTTGTCCGCATTCATGGCAAGACACATGGAGCAGCCGGCTCGCCGCCACTGCGCACCGGCCGCGGTGAAGACCTCGTGCAGGCCCTCTTTTTCCGCCTGCTCCGCGACCGCGACCGAACCCGGCACGATCAGTGCCCGGACCCCGTCGGCGACCCTTCGGTCGCGCAGCACATCGGCCGCCGCGCGCAGATCCTCGATGCGGCCGTTGGTGCAGGAGCCGACGAACACGGTGTCGACGGCGATGTCGCGAAGTGCCGTGCCTGCGGTGAGGCCCATGTAGTCCAAGGCGCGCTGGGCAGCGACACGGTCGGCCTCGTCGGCGAACTCTCGCGGCTCGGGCACTCGTCCTGACAGCGGCGCGCCCTGGCCGGGGTTCGTGCCCCAGGTGACCCACGGCGACAGTGCGGCGGCGTCGACCGTCACCACCTTGTCGAAGCTCGCGTCGTCGTCGGTGACGAGCGAGCGCCAGTGCGCGACGGCGGCGTCCCAGTCGTTGCCCTGCGGTGCATGCGGGCGGCCGCGAAGGAACTCGTACGTCGTGTCGTCCGGAGCGACCATGCCCGCGCGGGCGCCGGCCTCGATCGACATGTTGCAGATCGTCATCCGGCCCTCCATCGACAGCCCGCGGATCGCCTCGCCGCGGTACTCGATGACGTAGCCCTGGCCGCCGCCGGTGCCGATCTGCGTGATGATGCCGAGGATCAGGTCCTTGGCCGTCACACCGTCGGGCAGGGCGCCGACGACCTCGACCGCCATCGTCATGGGCCGCTGCAGCGGCAACGTCTGTGTCGCCAGCACGTGCTCGACCTCGCTGGTGCCGATTCCGAAGGCGAGCGCGCCGAAGGCGCCGTGCGTGCTGGTGTGGCTGTCGCCGCAGACGACGGTCATGCCCGGCTGGGTGAGTCCGAGCTGCGGACCGATCACGTGCACGATGCCCTGGTTGGCATCACCCATCGGGTGCAGCCGCACCCCGAACTCGGCGCAGTTCTTGCGCAGCGCCTCGATCTGCTGGCGGCTGATCGGATCCTCGATCGGCCCCGGCGTGGTCGGGACGTTGTGGTCCTCGGTCGCGATCGTGAGGTCGGGGCGGCGCACACTGCGGCCGGCGGCGCGCAGCCCGTCGAACGCCTGCGGACTCGTCACCTCGTGAATGAGGTGCAGGTCGATGTAGAGGAGGTCCGGCTCGTTGTCCGCGGAGCGCACGACGTGCGCGTCCCACACCTTCTCCGCGAGCGTCCGGCCCATGGTGACCTCGCCGCCCTTCCTTTGCCGTTTGACGTCTCACGATCCGAGACGGCAATATCGCTTTGTGGAACAGAGTAGCGGTGTCGGGGTCGTCGACAAAGTCGTTCAGGTGATGGACGCGCTCGAGGGTGGGCCTGCGGCGCTCGCGGAGCTGGTGGCGCGGACGGGGCTGGCGCGGCCGACGGCGTACCGGATCGCGGTCGCGCTGGAGCGGCACCGGTACGTCGAGCGCGACCCCCAAGGCCGGTTCGCGCTCGGTCCGCGACTCATGGAGCTGGCCGGTCCGCACCGCCACAACCCGCTCGAGGCGGCGGCCGTCGGCGTACTCGCGCGGTTGCGGGACGAGACGAACGAGAGCGCGCAGCTCTACCGGCGCACGGGCGACGTTCGCCGGTGCGTGGCGGCGGCGGAGCGGGCGAGCGGGCTGCGCGACACGGTGCCGGTGGGCGCGGAACTTCCGATGACCGCGGGATCCGCGGCTCAGGTGCTGCTCGCGTGGGAGCCGACCGAGCAGGTGGAGGCGCTGGCGAAGCGGGCGCGGTTCTCTCCTGCGGTGCTGACGACGGTGCGCCGTCGCGGCTGGGCAGCGAGCGTTGCGGAGCGCGAGTCGGGAGTGGCGTCGGTGTCGGCGCCGGTGTTCGGGCCGGACGGCCGCGTCGTCGCAGCGGTGTCGGTGTCGGGGCCGATCGACCGGCTGACCCGGCAGCCGGGCCGGCTGCACGCGGCCCACGTCACCGCGGCCGCACGGGCGCTCAGCAACGCGATCGGCTGGCGCGCCGGCGCCGGAGACGGCGCGACCATCCACAGGTGACTAGTTAGGAAGTAAGGGGCGAAACAGACGTTCCGCCGATACCCGGCACTGGCCCGTGGCCGCATCCTCATCGCATGTCGCACCTGCGCCTGGTTCCCGCCCCGCCTGCGCCCGTTCCCGCCAGCGCGGGGACCCGTTGGGTCGCCGACGGCAAGCCGCGGGTGTCGTTGCGTCTGCTGATGGCGGCGTCCGGTCGTTGCTCGTGCGACGACTGCCTGCTCGCCTACCGCGCGGGCGACAAGCGCGCCGGCATCATCGAGCCCGCGGGGCGGCAGCCGCGGCTCGCGGTCGTGCGCTGACGACGAACTCACGTTCGGCATCGTGAGGATGCCGCGGGTCTCCGTCGACCACGAGGTCGACGTACCGCATCGGTTGCTCGTCGGTCTCATAGCGCGCTTCCGCCTCGCGCCAGCCGCGCCAGAACTCAGCGAGCTCCTCACCGTCGCGGTCGAGGCCGCGGCGTAGTCGCGAGTCGGAGTCGGTGTCGATCCAGATGCGCAGGGCCAGACGCTCACGCCACGCGCTGCGGGTGGCGCCGACGCCTTCGATGACAACGGCGTCCGCCGGTTCGATGGTGACGGGGTCGCCCAGTCGGCGGTGCACCCAGTCGTAGGGGCGGAACGTCGCGGGTTCGCGCTTGCACAGCGGCTCGATGACCTGAGCGAGCATCCGCGGCCACCACTGCAGTGGTTCGTCGTGCGTCGCGAAGTCGTCGGTGTGCACGACGGGCCACCCCCCTCCCGCTGCGGCGGCAAGGCGGTTCGCGAACGTCGTCTTGCCCGCTCCCCCGAAGCCGTCGACGCCGACAAGACGCACCGTGCCGCTCATCGCGAGGATCTCGTCGACGAGCTGTGCATAGGTGCAGACCTCGATCATCTCCACAAGTGTTGCGCAGCAACACTTTTCGTCGTACCCCGCCAGGAGACTCAGGCGTCGGAGGTGCGTTGAGTTGAAGGACTGCGCCGTGGCAGGCTGCGAGCGGCA
>Ga0070681_10006852_pt1 | contig 11086 bp, 11 predicted proteins | sample KBSC83BmetaG_FD_65650 | JGI IMG/M metagenome (GOLD analysis project Ga0070681, IMG submission 65650) | Corn rhizosphere microbial communities from Kellogg Biological Station, Michigan, USA - KBS C8-3B metaG | ecosystem: Host-associated > Plants > Roots > Rhizosphere | place: USA: Michigan...
ACATCGGGATGAAACGGTGCTCGACCGTGCCCAGGCCGATCGACCACGTAAACGGCGTAACCGCGCCGCACGAACCAGTGCACCCACCCTTCACGACCGTCAGCCGTGCCCAGGAAGTCCAGTCCCTGCCCGCCGCCTCCGTGCACCAGCACGAGCGGCCAACGACAGCGCAGATCCTGGGGAATCCAGTACTCGACGTACATCTGGGCGCGCAACGCAGGACCCGCCTGCGTTTGAGTCTTCTCGCCGCCGACCCAGAAGAATCCCTGTGCCGCGAGCGTCAAAGGCGTCCGGCCGCCGGCGTGCAGGTCTGCAGGTCGTACTGATTTGACCGGTCCCGTCATGCGATCCCCTTCGAGTCACGTGGCCTGAAGCAGCGAGGGCGTCTCCAGCTTCCGGGTGAACGACACCACCTGCAGCAGGAAGTCCTTGTCGCTCTCCAGGCGGCGCAGCCGCTTGAGATCCTCCTCCAGCCGAATGGGATCGCTGGAGTGGTAGATGAGGCGTTTGTTCTCGGTGGCCTGCGGTGAGACGTATTGCAGAAAGATGCGTCGGCGCTCCTCGGAGTACCGATCGAGCACATCCGGTGAGGCGTCCCCATGAATGACCGCCGCCAACGCCTCGTAGAGCACGAAGATGTCGAACAAGCCTGAGGTCAGGCCGAGTCCACCGGTGGGGTTGGTGACGTGGGCGGCATCCCCGGCCAGCACGACGCGCTCTGCGCGGAAACGCTCGGCGGCGCGCTGATGCATTCTATAAGGAGAATGCATCGCCAGCCGGCGCTCATCCGGCCGCGACAGGATGGTCTCGAAGTAGCGCGGCATGCGCTCGAGCACGCCCTCTTCCGGGAGCGTCGCATCTTCGCAATACGTGCAGCGCCACAAACCGGTGTTATCCAGCTTGGCGATGATGGCTCCGTATTGCGGGTCGATCATGAACGTCGCGCGGGCGTAGCCGTCGCGCTCGAAGTCATAATAGATGTTGGTAGCGACGAAGCGCTCCGGCCACGTCAGGCCATCGAACTGCAGGCCGGCCGCGCGCCGCACGCTGCTGCCCGCACCGTCCGCGCCTATGACCCATCCAGCGCGGAATTCGCGGGTGCCCTCGGGTGTCTGCGCGGTGACAGTGACGCCGCTCCGGTCCTGCTGGAGGCCGATGAAGCGCGTGTTCCAGTGCACCGCGAAATTGGGCATTCGCTGCAGGCGCTTCAGGGCGAGCTCCGCCAGCTTGTTCTGCCCGAGATGGATGTTGTAAGGATGAGGCGCGATCGCGGCCAAGGGCTCGATCGAGAAGGAGATCCTCTCCTTCGTCCTGAAGACGAAATAGTCGTAGTCCTGCTTCGCGAAGCCGAGCGACCGGGCCTCCTCCAGCAGACCTAAGCGTTCGAGTCCGGCGAGCACGGACCAGTGATAGACAGCGGCGCGCGGCGAGTCGACGATGTAGGGCTCTCGCTCGATGAGAGTGACTTTGACGCCCGCTTGCGCAAGACCCAGCGCCCCGAGCAGGCCCACAGGGCCGGCGCCGACGATCAGAACTTCGTCCTTCGTCATGACCAGGACACCTGCGCTCCCCCGGGCGCACCGAGCTCGGGCTCGCTCAGATTCAACTGAGCAGGCTCATCACGGAAGCGGATCGCTGAAGCGAGATGCCGCCGCCCGAGCCCGTCCTTGACGATCATGTTCCGCGCGAGCACCTGCGGATCCTCGACGGCTTCGGGTAACGTCTTGACGGGGCCGTAGCAGACATCGAGCCGCGACAACCAGGCATCCCATTCATCGCGAGTTCGGCTGGAAAAGGTCTCCCGAAGAAAGGCTACCAGCGGCTCCTGTTGAGGGCCCGGCCCCTGCTCCGCCAGGCCCACGAGATCGGGGCGCCCGAGCGCTTCGAGGAGAGCACGCACGAACTTCATCTCCGGGCCAGCCAGGACGATGTGGCGCGCGTCGCGTGTCGAATAGACTCGATAGAACGCGGAGCCGCCGGTCGTGCGCTCGTGCCGCACGACCGGCTGGCGATTCTCCGCGAACGTCGGTCCTAGAATGTTGGGAAGGGCCGAGATCATGGAGTCATGCATCGAGATATCCAGATAGTCGCCCTTGCCGGTGACCTCGCGTCGCAGCAGTGCCATCAGGATGCCCGCCAGACCCTGCAGCGCCGCCACAATGTCCGCCACGGGAATTCCAGGAATCACCGGCTGACCGTCGTTACCCTGCGTCATGGTCAACATGCCGCTCAGAGCTTCGACGGCGAGGTCATGAGCGGGACGAGCACGATAGGGGCCGGTCTGGCCAAAGGCACTGAGAGAACAGTAGACGATGCCCGGATTGCGCGCGCGCAGCACCTCATATCCGACACCGAGCCGGTCGGCGACACCCGGGCGAAATGTTTCGACGAAGACATCGGCGGCATCGGACAGCTTGAGCAGTGTCTCGCGCTCCGGAGACTCCTTCAGATTCAACACGACACTCTGCTTACCGCGGTTGAGATTGCGGAAGAACACGGTGCTCGGTCCGTCCGCGAGGCCAATCTGACGGCTTGGATCGCCGCCGCCGGGAGCCTCAATCTTGATAACCTGCGCGCCATGATCGGCGAGCGCCTGGGTGAGATACGGTCCGGGGAGAAACCCCGACAGCTCGATGACGCGGATGCCCTCGAGCTTCATGGCGTGTCGAGCAGCTCGCCGGTGTCTGCCCCCAATGGGGAGCACGCCTGCGCCACTGGGCGATGGCCGTCGATTTTCAGCGGATTGCTCAGCACGCGCAGGCCCGCCTTGTGCGGATGTTCCACACTTTGGATCATGCCGCTGTCGGTCACGAAATCGCTGCTCAACGCCGTAGCGACGTCCAGAACCGGGGCGGCCGGCAGCAGCCCGGCAAACTTCTCCAGCCAGTAGCGCGAAGGCTGGCGTCTCAGCTCCTGTTCCAACACTTCAGTGAGCTCCTCGCGATGCTCATGACGCGCACGCACGTTCGCGAAGCGCGGATCCGCTCGAAGGTCCGGGCACCCCAGCGCGCCGACGAGGGCCGCCCAGAACTTCTCCGTCATGCACATGACGAAGATCCAACCGTCCTGCGTGGCGAGTGTCTGGGCTGGCGCGACAGAAAAGTGTGCACTGCGCGGCTGACGAGTGGGGCGCAATCCTTCGTTGAGGTACCAGACGGCCGTGTAACCCAGCTGGTGCAGGGCCACATCGAGCAGGTTCAGATCGACATCGCAGCCCCGGCCGCTGCGGCGAGCCTCCAGCAACGCCGCGAGCAACCCGACCATGGCTGTCATGCCGGTCATGTGATCGATCAGCGAAGGCGCACCAAAGCGCGACGGCGGTCCTGCGGGCTCGCCTGTCAGACTCATCAGGCCGGATTCCGCCTGCATCAGATAGTCGTAGCCCGGCCACGCCGCGCGCTCGCCATCGCGGCCGTACGCCGAAATGTGCACGCACACGATCGAAGCCTTGGTGCGCGAGAGTGTCGCGTAGTCAAGACCCAGCGTACTCGGGAGATCGCCACGCAAATTGTTGACGACGGCGTCAGCCTCTGCCACCAGACTCAGGAAGGCCGCGCGGCCCGATTCGGACTTGATGTCGAGCGTGACGCTGCGCTTGTTCAGGTTCCAGCTCTGGAAGTACTCGCTGTCGGCCTCGCCCAGCCGGTACGGTCCGGTGTAGCGCGCCGGATCCCCGCCGATGCCGGGATTCTCGATCTTGATGACCTCCGCGCCGAGCTGGGCCAGGAACATCGTTCCGTACGGACCCGCCCCGAATTGCTCCAGCGACACAATCCGCGTGCCCGCGAGCGGCTGCAACGTGCTCATGCGACCGGGTTTCGCTTGATCCACTGGCGAGCGATGATGATCCGCTGCATCTCGTTCGTGCCCTCGCCTATGCAGGTGAGCGGCGCGTCCCGATAGAGCCGCTCGATGTGATACTCCTTCGAGTATCCGTAGGCACCGTGGATGCGCATCGACTCCGTCGCGTTCTCGAGCGCGGCCTCGGAAGCGAAGTATTTCGCCATGCCCGCCTGCAGATCGCATCGCTCGCCCCGATCGAATGCCTGTGCCGCATCGAGGGTGAGCAAGCGCGCTGCCCGCGCACGCGTCGCCATGTCCCCCAGCTTGAGCTGAATCGCCTGGTGCTCGCAGATCGGCTTGCCGAAGGTGACGCGAACCTGGGAATACTGCGTCGCCAGTCGCAAGGCGCCCTCGGCGATTCCGACACCGCGCGCGGCCACATTGATGCGACCCAGCTCGAGGCCGCCGGTCGCCTGATAAAAGCCCTGTCCCTCCACTTCTCCGATCAGATAGTGCGCCGGCACGCGGTAGTCCTGGAACACGAGCTCCGCGGAGTCGAGCGACTTGTAGCCGAGCTTCTCGAGCTTCTTGCTGACGGTGAGACCGGCCTGCTTGGGCGCGAAAAACAAGCTCATGCCCTTGTGACGCGGTTGCGCCTGCGGGTCGGTCTTCACCAGCAGGGCGAAGCACGAGCCCTCCACTCCGTTGCTGATCCAGGTCTTGGTGCCGTTGATCACGTAGTGATCGCCGTCCCGGCGAGCGGTCATCCGGATCCCCTGGAGATCGGTGCCGGCGTCCGGCTCGGTGAGGGCTAGTCCACCGCGGAATTCACCGCTGGCGAGCCGAGGCAACCACTCCTCTCGCTGGCGCGCAGTGCCGAACTTCTCGATGGCCAGCGCCAGCATGAGGTGGGAATTGAAGATCCCGGTGATCGCCATCCACACCGAGGAGATGTGCATCACCAGCTTGGCGTAGGTCGTTGCCGGCAGTCCCAGGCCGCCATAGCGCTCCGCGATGGTGGCTCCGAACAACCCGAGCTCCTTCATCTGCTCTACCAGCACTTGCGGGTAGCGGTCGGCATGGTCGTATTCCAGGACCCGAGGTTCCACCTCCTTCTGCACCCAGCGCTCGATGGCCTCGAGCAGCGGCTGTTCGTCCTCGGCGTCGAGAGTCACGGCGGCGTCCGGTCATATCCAGGTAATGAATACAAAGTATTGACGCGTCCGGCGGCGCAGCGCAACTTGGTGAGGCGGGTCCCCTACGGGCATTCCTCCCGATGGGAGTCCTAGCGGCTCATCTGCCTCTCGTAGAGCCCCTCGTACAACTTCCCCTTGTCGGGGCCCAATGAATCGCCCACGACCGGTACCTTGGCGATCTCGAGCACCGGACCCTTCGAGAGGCTCTCGAACTGCGGCCACTTCGGCAACCCCCGGCCGTTGGGATCGCCGGTCCCCGCGAAATTGATCCAGTACTGCGAGACGGTTTTGGCCAGCTGGATGTCCGCCGCGGAAGCCTGCGCCAGCTCCGGCGAGCTCGCATCGGGATACAGACGCAACGTAGCAAGGTTATCGAACACGTAAGGCAGCTCGCAGGTGTGGCAGACTCCGAGGTTGCGAGCCCCGGGCGCATAAGGTGGCTCGTACGCGAAGTGATAAACATAGGCCCGCTTGCCGATGGCACGCTGCTGGGCGGCATACAACCTCGAAATCCACGCCATGTTATCCGCGAACATTCCGATGTTGTTGGCGGCCGCTTGCGCGTCGTCGGCCGCCGGGTAGGCCTTCAGGCCCAACTCCGCCAGGGTGCCCCACCGTTGCTCCGCGGTGTCCTTCCAGCGCTGCGCCGTCATCGGCGGGCCGAAGCCGGCCGCGAACGAGCCCTCGTCGCGATTGGAGCCGACGAGAATGTCTACCGGGTTCTGGCGCTTCTCCGCAAACGTACGCGCCAGATCCTCAGGAATGACCCACCCGTCGACGATCATGCCCTGCTTGGGCAGCTTGTTCGCCGCGTCGTCGGCGGACAACGCGCGCAGCGCCGCGAGCGAGGACGCCCCCAACTGGGTGGCGGCCTTCACGGTCTGCTGTTCCGCCGACTCCCGGGAGCGCATCGGGGCGAGGTTCAGACCCATCCAGGTGCCGCTCTCGGAGATGGCCCGTTGAAACAGTCCCTTGGCGGGCGGTGATCCTACCAGCGCGGAGGCAATGGCCGCCCCGGCGGACTCGCCGAATATCGTGACATTGGCGGGATTGCCGCCAAAGGCGGCGATGTTGTGTTGCACCCATTGCAGGGCCGCCAACACGTCGGTGAGCGCGTAGTTGCCGGAAGCATGGTGAGGCGACTCCGCGGTGAGCTCCGGATGCGCGAGAAACCCGAGAGAGCCGACGCGATAGTTGAAGCTCACCACGACCACGCCCTTCGGTGCGAGCGTCTCTCCCTGATTGTACGGGCTCGAGCCGGCGCCCTCGGTGTAGGCGCCCCCGAAGATCCAGACCATCACGGGCAACCTGGCGTTCGAGGACGACGCCGGCGTCCAGACATTCAGGTAGAGACAGTCTTCGCCGACCTGCGGGGAATCCGGCAGATCCACGGCACGGTTGTTGGGCTCCCGCTCGCGCTGATGAGGCTGCATGCAGGCCGGCCCGAACTTGTCCGCGGCGCGCACGCCATCCCAAGGAGCCATGGGCTGGGCGGGCTTCCAACGCAGGTCTCCGGTCGGCGGCGCGCCGAATGGGATCCCCTTGAAGACCGCGACGCCCTTTGCCTTGCCAGGCACACCCGAGACTAGCCCATCAGACGTGCGTACCGGCGCGCTCAGCAGGCGGCCCGCGTCGGCCGCGATAGCGTCACCGGCGGCAGGCAGCCCAAAGAGGGCCGCAATGACTGCAACTACACCAAGAGATCGCATCTCGCACCTCGCCGATTCATTTGTTTTTGCGGACCGAGTCGATCAGGCGCTGCGTGTTCGCTTCCAGCCGATCCAACAGCCGCTTGAGCGTCTTCTCGTCGACGCCTTCCAGGAGCACGCGCTCGCTCCACTCGGCGTACGGCCGGGATTCTTCGAGAATCTCACGGCCACGAGCGGTGAGCCTCACCAGCGTCAGGCGCGAATCGCGAGGATCGCCGCGCCGCTCCACCAGCCTGGCCGCCTCGAGCGCCCGCAGCGAACGACTGACCCACGCTTGATCCAACAAAGTCCTGCGGCTGATCTCCAGGACCGACAGAGGCTCTTCGCCGTCCAGGGTGCTCAGCAGACGCAGATCCGTGTTGCGAATGTTCCAGCGCTCACGGATGTGATGCGAACTGATTCGTAGCATCGCATCCGCGAGCCTGCAGGTGCGCGCGACTATGCGGTCGCGCAGCGCCATACCCGGATCGGCCTCGGAGCCCTGTGGCACCGGAGGTGGCGCGCAGCTCGTGCGCGCCGCTACGGTCGCTCTCTTCGCTGCAAGCTTAGGTCGTTTGGCGGCCATCAGGATTGCGTAAACCCGATCCAGCGCCCAAAGCCGATGACGCCACACCACAGACCGATGGACACGGTGCCTGCAACACGCGCCGCGACCGGCGGGCGACCCAGATCCCAGGCCGACACTCCCCGGAACGTCACCTTCTGAAAGTAGAGCATGTTCAAGCCGGCCAGCAGGAGTAACAGCATCTTTACGCGGAAAGCCGCGTTGTCGTAGTAGCCGGTGGCGTTCGAGCTGAACATCAAGGTGCCGGTCACCACGGAGCAAGCGAACGCACCCCACGTCCAGGGCAACAGGCGATCCGATACGTAGCTGAAACCAAGCTTCTTCGAAGTCACACCGATCAGCCGCGTATCCACGATGAATATGCTGCCGGCGACGATGGCCATCGTGACGACATGCAGCGATTCGACGAGAGGAAACCACTCCTCCGCGATTGACACGGCGAGCGGCGTGCCCTGCAACCATTGAAGGAATTCAGCGATCACGAGTCGGCCTTCAGATACGGTAGGCGATGTAGCGCCCCGCTACGATGATGCACAGCCAGATCAGCACGTAGAGCGCGGCCACGGCGGTCCGGAGCTTCGTGCGCTTCTCCGGTCGACTCCTGGCAATCGAGGCGATCCACGCGGTGAGGGCGATTGCGATCGCCAGGAGCGCCATCTTGGTATAGAAGGCCGGATTGGTGATCGTGCGGTGGGGCTCGGCGACGATCAGCAGCGCTCCCGTCAGGAGCAGCAGCCCCAGGCAGATCCACATGGCCGGTATGAACCGCCCCGCCAGACTCGAGAGCGTCTCGGCGACCAGTCCGCGTCCGGCAACGCGCAACGACACGCTCAGCGCCAGCGCGACGAGCGTAGCCAGACACACGATGTGCACCATCTGAATCCCGGCAATGGCCCCATGCGTCGTCTGGACGAGTTGACTCAGGGCCGTCGAGGACAGCCAGTTGCTCAGTGCCCGTGCGCTCACTTCTTGGCTGCGTCCCCGTTCTTGGCAGACTCGTGCGCTCGCCGATAGCGTGAGGTCGTGATGTAGTTGCGGATCGCCTCGTTGTCTTCGTGGCAGGCATACTCATAGATTTCGTAGCTCTCGTCGCGCTTCCAGGGCAGGCGCGCCGTCCAATTGGCGGTCTGAGTGACCGGATCGATGGTGGTGACGGTGTACATGAGGCGGTCGTCGCCGGTGCGCTGGAAGCGCTCCACCAGCTTCATCTGTGTGCTCGATGAGCGCGGGTCGCGTGGCGCCCCGCGCGTCGGGAAGTCGGTCATGCTCGTCTGGCCGTTGAAGTTGGTCGTCTCGACGACCAGGGTGTTGCCTTCCCAGTGGCCGCGCGAGGAGCCGAGCCACTGCTCGATGGCGCCGTCCAGCTTCGGCATATTCCCCACGGGCACGACCCGGGCCTCGTGGATCATCTCCATGTCGATCACCACGTAGCCGGGTGACTGAACGATCCGTATCCCGTTGTTGTACGGGTTGGGAAACATTCCCTCGGGCAGCCCGCGCGTGATGCAGCGGTTCCAGGTATCGAAGTCGGCGACGCTGTCGAACACCTCGCGATTCCAGTCGCTGCCCATGCTCTTCGACATCTGCTTGCCCGTCGCGGTCTGTTCGGGCAGGCGGCCGTTGGGCGGATCGACGATCAAGGAGGTCTGCACGGGCACATCGGTGTCTTCGACCCAGTGCCCCAACCCCAGCTTGTGTTGGGTCTCTTCCTCCTTGTAGCGCTGGTTCTGCGAGTCGGCCGCCTTGCGCTGCTCGGCCAGCTCCTGGGGCGTGAATTGTTCGCGCATACCGTACTTCTCCGGCCGTTCCAGCGGCGTGGCCATCAGATGCGAGATCGGCCAGGTGCCCTGCAGGTCCGGATCGCCCCAGGGCGTCTTCGGCTGTTGCCACTTCACCGTAGCTTTCGCGGGCGCCGCGGAACTCTGCTCCGCCGCCTCGCAGGTCAGCGGCAGGAGCAACGCGGCGGCCACCGATAGCGCCAAGGACTTGTGCGTGTACATGGTCCGCTCCCGCTGGGCTCTTTCAGTATCAGTTAACCGTACATCAGCCTTGAGGAGACTGGCGCACGCTGCTATCCTTGTCAAGACATTGAACTGCCGGTGAGCTCGTGACATGAAGACAGCCCGATTCCCCTTCGCGGTCATCCTGGTCTTCGCGGCGAGCGCAACGACCGCCGCGGCCGCCGATCCAGCCCGGATCGCGGGCAAGCCCAACATGAACGGCATCTGGCAGGCGATGAACACCGCGAACTGGAATCTGGAGGCGCACTCCGCGGAGCGCATCCAGTCGCAATGGCAACTCGGCGCGTTGTTTGCGATTCCCGCCGGCAACAGCGTCGTGGTCGGCGGCAAGATCCCGTATCTGCCCCAGGCACTCAAGGCCCGGGACGACTCGCGGATGCAATGGCCGAAGTCGGATCCGGAAACTATGTGCTATCTGCCGGGCATTCCGCGCGCCACGTACATGCCCTACCCCTTTCAGATTTTTCAGGGCGGTCGCGACATTCTCATGGTCTACAGCTATGCCACGGCGAACCGGACCATCCACATGGACGGCAAGCACGAGGAACCCCCCGTCGACAGCTGGATGGGCCGATCGGAAGGCCACTGGGAGGGCAACACGCTGGTGGTGCAGACGCACGGCTTCAACGGCCGCGCGCACCTCGACCGGGCGGGCAACTACGTCAGTCCGGACTTGAAGGTGACCGAGCGCTTCACCCTGCAGAATCCCAACGTCATCCGCTACGAGGCGACGCTGGAGGATCCCAAGACCTACAGCGCTCCCTGGACGATTCGGATGCCCCTCTACAAGCATGTCGAGGAGAACGCGGAGATCCTGGAGTACAAGTGCGTCCCGTTCGTGGAAGAGCTGATGTACAAGGACCTCGAATTGCCGGGCCAGCGTATCGACGCCGCCCATCCACCCGGAGAGTAAGCTCATGTTGAAGCGCGCTACGGTGATCGCCCTGCTCGCGACGTCGGTCCCGCCACTGACCGCCGATGCTCATCACTCCTTCTCCGCCGAGTTCGACGCGTCGAAGGTTGTGCACCTCGAAGGGACGGTGGTGCAGTTTTCCTGGGTCAACCCGCACTCGTGGATCTACATGGATGTCGTGAAGGCCGACGGCAGCGTGGATCACTGGAAGATCGAAGGCGGGGCGCCCAGCCTGCTGCTGCGCCGCGGGTGGAACAAGAACTCCGTGCAACCCGGAGTGAAAATCGTCGTCAACGCCTTCCAGGCCCGTGATGGCGCACTGCGCGGAAGCGCCCGCGATGTCACGTTCCCCGACGGCAGAACTCTGGACGCTGCCTCGTCCTATCAACAGGATCCAAAATAAGCACGAGCCGACAACAGGCGGGGTGGGCGTTCGCGGCCGCGGCGCTCGCTCTGGTGTCCTCTGCATCCGCACAAACGCTGTTTCCCGGAGACGCCGGCACTGCCGAGCAAGCTTCGAGAGGACAGGCGCCTTACGCGGGAGGATGCGCGTCCTGCCATGGCGCCGCTCTCGAGGGCACGCAGTTCGGGCCTGCCTTGAAGGGAGAGACGTTCGAAGGCCACTGGCGCGGTCGCGCGCGAGCGGCCTTCTCCGAAAAGATCCGCACAACGATGCCGCCGGGCAAGCTGGGATCGATCGGCGGCGCGGCCTACGCCGACATCGAGGCCTACATCCTCAGGGCCGGCACATCGACGGCCACTGCTCCGCCCGCACCGGCCGCCGCTGCGCGCACCGATAGCCAAGGCGCCGGAATGATGGCGCCGATGCAGCGCCGCGACGACGACCCACTGTATCTGGCAACCATCAAAGCACGGAAGGACAAGCTTGCAGCGCTGAC
>Ga0070681_10006853_pt1 | contig 11085 bp, 9 predicted proteins | sample KBSC83BmetaG_FD_65650 | JGI IMG/M metagenome (GOLD analysis project Ga0070681, IMG submission 65650) | Corn rhizosphere microbial communities from Kellogg Biological Station, Michigan, USA - KBS C8-3B metaG | ecosystem: Host-associated > Plants > Roots > Rhizosphere | place: USA: Michigan...
ACCTGGCGTACATGCAGAAGTATCACGTGGATGACATCTACACGATGATGTATTACCCGCACAACCTCCAGTTCCTCGCGGTGTCGGCCAGCATGGAGGGCCGTCTGTCCACGTCGAAGAAGGCCGCGAACGATCTCGTTGCGCACGTGGCTCCGCATCTGATGATGATGCCGAACCTGCTGGAAGGCTGGCTGCCCACGCCGGTCGAAATACTGGTTCGCTTCCGTCAATGGAACGATCTCCTGAAGCTGCCTGCGCCGGACAAGACACACCACGCGGAAACGGCGATGTGGAATTTCGGGCGCGGGATGGCCTTCGCCGCGACCGGCAAGCGGGCTGAAGCCGACGCGGAGCGGCGCGCGATGGACGCCGCCATCAAGCTCGTGCCGAAAGATTACATGTTCGGCCTGAATCCAGCGAGCGCGGTGCTGGCGATTGCGGATAAGACACTGGACGCGCGCATCGCGGAGGCAAAGGGCGACCGCAAGACCGCGGCTGCGCTGCTGCAGGAGACGGTGAAACTGGAAGACGCCCTGGCGTATGATGAGCCGCCTTCGTGGTATATCCCCACCCGAGAGTCGCTGGGCCGCGTGCTGCTGGCGAGCGGCGATGCGGCGGGCGCGGAGAAGGTTTTCCGCGCGGAGCTGGCGATGCATCCGAACAATGGGCGCGCGTTGTTTGGACTCGCTGCGGCGCTGCGCAAGGAAGGCAAGACGGCTGACGCCAGCGCTACCGATGCGAAGTTCGCCGCTGCCTGGCAGTATGCCGATGTCAAACTGCGGATCGAAGATCTCTGAGCTTATTTGCCGATGCAGAAGGTGGAGAAGATCCGGTTGAGGATGTCGTCGGCGGTGGTGACGCCTGTGATCGCGTCGAGCGGCTGGAGCGCGCCGTACAGGTCGAGCAGCAGCATCTCGTGAGGAACAGCGGTCTGCGCGGCGTTCTGCGCTTTCTCGAGCATCGCCAGTGATTCGCGGAGCAGGTTTTCGTGCCGCAAGCTCGTGATGAAACCGCCCTCGGCTTCCCCGCCCGGCGCCAGCATTTCGATGGCGGCGCGTTTCAGCATGTCGATCCCTTCTCCGGTGAGGGCCGATACCGCGATCTCATCAGGCAATGCCTGAAAGCCCGGGAGATCGCATTTGTTCGCGGCCACCAGAGTTCGGCCCTGCGCGCGCGCGCTGTCGACCAGGGAACGGTCGCCATCCACCACGACGATTGTCAGGTCGGCATCCGCCATTGCCTGACGGCTACGCTCGATACCGAGCTTCTCGACCAACTCGCTCGTCTCGCGGATGCCGGCCGTATCGACAATTCGAACCGGAATGCCTTCGAACTCGATCGTCTCCGAGACCACATCGCGCGTGGTGCCTGGAATGTCGGTCACGATGGCGCGATTCTGTTCCAGCAGGCGGTTGAACAGACTGCTCTTGCCGACGTTTGGCTGGCCCACGATTGCCAGCGAGAAGCCGTTGTGGACGAGATTGCCGTAACGGAAGCTGCTGACGAGCGCGGCCGTTTGGGCGATCAGGGGTTCCAGCCTTCGCAGAATCTCTGACGCGGGCGCGACGCTGATATCGTCTTCGGCGAAGTCGATGCCGGCTTCGAGGAGCGCGATCAGTTCCAGTAATTGCGTCTTGACTGGCGCGAGCAGTCGCGATACCGAGCCCTGGGTCTGCTGTGCCGCGATTCTCGCCTGGTACAGCGTGGTCGCTTCGATGAGATCGCGTACGGCTTCGGCGCGCGGGAGATCGATTCGTCCGTTCAGATAGGCCCGCAGAGTGAATTCGCCAGGTTCGGCGAGGCGTGCGCCCGCCTGCACGGCGCGATCGAGGCAATGACGCAGGATCACCGGAGCGCCGTGGCAGGAGATTTCGATGACATCTTCGGCTGTGTAGGATTTTGGGGCCGCGAAGTAGGTGACGATCACATCGTCGACTGTGAGGTCCGCGCGCGTCGCGCGCCACGGATGGAGTTCTGCCCGCAGTTTGAGAATTTCACGCGCAATCGAAGACGATTGCGGCCCCGAGATGCGGACAACGCCCAAAGCTCCACGCCCGGGTGGGGTGGATATGGCGGCTATGGTGTCGTGAAGGCGCAATTGCTGGTAAACCGAACACGCCGGGCGGAAGCCCGGCGGCAGGCCGGAAGGCCCGCCCCACTCTTAACGGCGGGGACGCGAGCCGCGAGGGCCACCGCGGCCGCGATCGCCGAAGCGCCGTCCGCGGTCACGTTCGCGATCGGCCGGTTCCGGCGGGCGTCCAAAGCGCGACGGGCGGAACGCCGGTTGCGCCACTTCGGGCAATGACGGCATCCCCGCGGGATAGACCACAACACCGCGAAACGGTCCGGTTCCAGAACTCTCGCTGCGCAGTTCCGTTTCATTCCGGAGCGCGATGTGAATGATGCGGCGTTCGCGGCTGTTCATGGGAGCGAAGCGGAAGGGCTGACCGGAAGATTTCACTTTTTCGGCCGCCACCTGCGCCGTCATGCGGAGTTCTTCGATGCGCAGCGCGCGGTAATCGTTCGCGTCGAACGCAATCCGCGAGTGGTCGTCCGAGTGCATCCGCAGCGCTTCCTGGCAAACGTGCTCGAGCGCAAGCAGCAACTCGGCGCGGTTACTCAGAATCAGATCCACGTCTTCGCCGGTAAACTTCACCACCAGGTCCGGCGTTTCAAATTCGGAGTTCGACTGCTCGCCGGCCTCCACAATGAATTCGAGCTCTAATCCCGCATTCGCAACAAGCTGCCGCAGAAAGCTCTCGATCCGGGGACCGGTTTCGTCAATCGAATATTTTGGCTTCAAGCCTTCTTCCTGCCGTCCTTAATCACAGTGGTTGTGGGGAGAGGAGCCGAGGTCTTGTTGAAGAACCACTGCTGCCCGACCCCTACTAAGTTGCTGGTTAGGTAGTATAACACCACGCCGCTTGAGAGCGACCAGAAGAAGATGCCCATCAGAACCGGCATGAACTGCATCATTTTCTGCTGGTTGGGGTCGCCGCCGGTGGGAGTAGGCGTCATCTTCTGAAGCATCACGCTGGTCACGATCATGATCAGCGGGAGGAAGTGGATTCCGAAGTGTTCCGGCTGCGTGAGGTCCGCTACCCAGAGCCAGCCCTGATGGCGCATTTCCACTGAGACGGAGAGAACCCGGTAAAACGCATAGAGAAACGGAAGCTGAATCAGCATCGGGATACATCCGCCCATGGGATTGATACCGTGCTTCTTGTAGAGCTCCATGATCTCCGCCTGCTTTTGCTGCGAGCGGGGATCGCTCATGCCGATGCCCTTGTACTTGTCGTTGATCTTGTTGATCTGCGGCTGGACAAGCTGCATTTTCCGCATCGACTTCAGATTCATGATCTTGAGCGGAAACAGCGCGATGTTGATGATGAGCGTGAGAACGATGATCGCCCATCCGTAGTTGTGAATAAAGCCGTTATTCAGCTCGCGCAGCACCAGGAACAGTGGCTGGGCGAGGACGCGGAACCAGCCCCAGTCGATAACCTTGCTGAGCTTCGGATTCACCGAGGAGAGGATGTCGCCGTCCTTCGGGCCGACGTAGAGGCTGAGCTGGTTGCGCGCCTCGCCGCCGATCGAGATACCGGTGAACTGATCTTCGGTCTTGTTGTAGTCCGTCGCGACAGTATCGGCAAAAAGCGTGGTCTTGATGGTGGAATCGGCCGGCGGCAGGAATGCCGTGACGAAGAACTGATCTTCCATGCCGTAGAACGAGAACTGGCCGTCCGTATAAACCGGTCCGTTCTTCGCAACCTTCGCGGCATCGCGAATCAGCTTGTCTTCCTTCACGTCATAGCGGATGGCGGCGACGTGACTGGAGGCGTTAGTAACATCCAGATCGCCGAAGCCCGCGTGCCAGGATATCTGATGTGGCACGCCTGCGCCGTCACGCTGGACCTCCTCCGCTATCTGCACCAGATAGGTGCTGCGAGTGAAGGCGACAGTCTTCTTCGCCGAGAGGTGGCCGTCAGAATAGTTGTACTCAATGGTCAGGCCATCCGAGGATGGCTGTACCTGCCAGAGCGCCTTGTTGATGGGGGAATTCGTTTCGCCGCGGAACTGGAGCGCGAGGGGATAACCTGCCTTGGCCGCGCCGATCTGGTTCACCAGTTCCAGCGGACGGCCTTTGGCGTCCTTGTATTTCTTCAGGGTCCAGCTTTGGACAACCGCGCCTTCGTTCGAGAACACGACGTGATAGACGTCCGTGTCGATGACGGTGGTCTGTTTTTGCGCGACGGCTATCGCAGCCACCGGCGCTGCCGGCGCGGGGGGAGCTGCGGCAGGCTTGGATACTGGAGCGCTGGTGGCAGGGCCGGTCGCGGCATGAGCAACTGTCGCGGTCTTCGCGCCGCTGCTTCCCGCCGCTTTCGGCGCGGTCTTCGCGGTTTCCTCCGGAATTAAACCCATCTGGTGATAGAGCCAGTTGGAACCGAAGAGAATCAGCCCCGCCAATCCGAAGAAGAGGAGCATGCGGATTTCGCTCGACATCTCCCTGGGCGCGTTCGCGGGTTTGTTAGAGGTGGAACTCATGTGTGGTCAGTTGTCCGGATCAGCGCGGTACCGGGTCGATTCCGCCTTCGTGGAATGGGTGACAGCGGGCGAGACGGCGGATGCCCATCCAGGTCCCGTGAAGGGGCCCGTGGATCTCGATCGCTTCCCGCATGTAGTCCGAGCACGTCGGATAGTAGCGGCACGCGGAGGGCAGTAGGGGTGAAATCACTCGCTTGTACCCCCGGAGGGCGGCGGTGAGGCCGGTGATGGCGAATTTCCGCACCGAATAAAGATACGCTGGACCTCGCGCCGGAGATCCGAAAACATGCAGTCGGCTGCTTTGCGCCGTGGATTGAATACGACCCACCACCCCTCGCTCAGCGACGCCAGTTCCAGCCGGGCGGCTTCCCGGACGCGGCGGCGGATGCGGTTTCGTTGGACGGCCTTGCCCAGCGCGCGCGGCGTAGTGAAGCCGACGGCGCGGCGCTCTCCCGGCACGGCGAGATAAAAAGCGGCGAACAGGGGGCAGGTATAACGAGTACCCTGATCATAGACTTTTCGGAAATCGCTGGAGCGGAGTAGCCGGACACTTTTTGGAAAGCCGGAGGTGGATTCGCCGGAGGGCGAATCCGGCTGGCGGTCGAGCGCGATCCGGACTACCTCTCCGAGCTGACAGTCAGCTTCTTGCGGCCCTGCGCCCGACGGCGCGAGAGCACGGCGCGGCCATCGGCCGTCTTCATGCGTTTCCGAAAACCGTGCACCTTGGCGCGGCGGCGGTTGTTCGGCTGAAAAGTACGTTTGGGCATTGTCTTGGAACTTAAAGTATACAACAGCGGGATGTTTCCAGGCACCCATGCACATACTTTTCGGGAAACAATCATGGGCCTATCCTCATGTGGGTTAATCAGATATCGGCTGGCAGGCAGGCACGCACACGCAAGTATTCATCGGCGAAATGGTATGGTAACCGGTATGGCGAGCAGGAAAATCACGGTTACTCTTCCTGATAATCAGCTGACCGAAATTCGCGCGCTGGTGGCCGCAGGACGCTCATCAAATATTTCCGCGTTCGTTCAGCACGCGGTTGCGGTTGCACTCGCGGACGCTGCGGGATGGCGCGAAATGCTGAAAGAGGCACTGGACCAGACAGGTGGTCCTCTCACGGCCAGCGAGAAATCCTGGGCCGATGACATCCTCACCTCGCGGAGGGCAAAACCCGATCCGCATCGACGGAATACGGCGTGAATGGCATCACGCTCGACGCGGGCGCGATGATCGCGCTGGACCGGAACGACCGCCGCGTCATCACTCTGATTGAACGTTGTACGGATCGCGGCATGCGCATCACGATCCCAGCGGCGGCGCTGGCACAGGCGATGCGTAATCCCGCGAAACAGGCGCGGTTGACCCGATTGATACGTCAACCTGAAACGCAGCTGGTGTCGCTTGATGGGCCCGACGCGACGGCTGTAGGTTTGCTCCTGGCGAAAACCGGAACCGCCGATGTTGCCGATGCGCACGTAGTCGTCTGTGCGCTCCGTGCAGACCAGGCGGTATTTACAAGCGATCCGGACGACCTTCGGCGGCTCGCGCCGGAGGTCAGTATTGTCGAAGTTTGATTGCGGATCGGGGAGAAAAAGATGAGCGACGACCAGCCGAAAGAGAGGGCGCTTCCCCGTTCGCAAGCGATCGCTGAAAGTTAAGCCAGCGCCCCGCGTTATTATGAAAGTGTAGTTCTCCCTAAATTTTCCCGTGATTTCAGTTAATAACGTAAGCATGCGCTACGGCGCAAAAGTTCTGTTTGATGACGTTTCCACGACGTTTCTGCCGGGCCGCCGCTATGGCCTGACGGGTCCGAACGGCGCGGGCAAGTCGACGTTCATGAAGATCCTGACCGGCGAACTGGACGCGCAAAAGGGTACGGTCGTTCGCCCGAAACGCGTTGGCGTTCTCAGCCAGGATCAGTTCGCATTCGACGCCTACCGCGTGATCGACACCGTCATCATGGGCAACAAACCGCTCTGGGCGGCGCTCGAAGAACGCGAGGTTCTCTACGCCAAGACCGACATGACCGATGAAGACGGCATGCGTCTCGGCGAACTGGAAGGCATTGTCGCCGAAAACGACGGCTATACCGCCGAGAGCGACGCCGCGGTTCTTCTCGATGGCCTCGATGTCCCCGAGCGTCTTCATGAAAAGAAAATGAATGAGCTCCAGGGCGGCCAGAAGGTCGGCGTGCTGCTCGCGCAGGCGCTGTTTGGCGGACCAGACGCGCTGCTGCTGGACGAACCGACGAACCACCTCGATCTCGAATCCATTCACTGGCTGCAGGATTTTCTGTCGCGCTACCAGGGGACGCTGATCGTCATTTCGCACGATCGCCACTTCCTCAACAGCGTCTGCACCCACACCGCCGATATCGATTACGAAACGATCATCACCTACACCGGCGGCTACGACGATATGGTGCTGGCGAAAACGCAGGTGCGCTCGCGGCTCGAAGCTGAAAATGCGCAGCGCGAAAAGAAAATTGCTCAGCTCAACGAATTCATCGCGCGGTTCTCGGCCGGTACGCGTTCAAGCCAGGTGATGTCGCGCAAGAAGGAAGTGGAGCGCCTCGCGACCGCCGATCTGGCCCGCTCCAACATCCAACGGCCGTTCATCCGATTCGACATGAAGCGGCCCTCGGGCAAGCATGCGCTCGAACTCAAGGGTCTGACGAAATCGTACGACGGCGCGCCGCCCGTCATTTCCGGCTTCACGGCCAGCGTGAGCCGGGGCGAAAAGATCGGCATCATCGGCCGCAACGGCGTCGGGAAGACCACGATCCTGCGCTCTCTGATGGGCAGCGCGCCTGCCGGTATGGCGGAAGCCTTTCCGGTGGATGGCGGCGTGATCGAGTGGGGCCACGAAGTTCAGGTGGGCTATTTTCCGCAGGATCCCCGCGGGATGATCCAGCCGGGGCTGACGATCTTCGACTGGCTGCAGCAGTTCGATCCGCAGGCCGGTAACGAGGAATTGCGCGGTCTGCTCGGCCAGATGCTGTTCAAGAGCGAGGAAGGCATGAAGCCGACCGCGGCGCTATCCGGCGGCGAAGTCGCGCGCCTGATCTTCTGCCGGCTCATGCTGCAGAAGCCAAACCTGCTGCTGCTCGACGAGCCCACGAACCATCTGGATCTCGAATCCATCAATGCGCTGAACTTCGCCCTGCAGAAGTATCAGGGCACGCTCTTCCTCGTCACGCACGATCACGATTTGCTCGAAGAGACGGCGACGCGCATCTGGCGCGTGACGCCCGGCAATATCGAAGACTTCAAGGGCACGTACGAAGAGCTGCAGTCGGTCGCGGCTTAAAATCTACTGTCCCCCGCTGCCGGCCAAAACGATTGGATCGTAGCGCCGCAGCTTCAGGTCAGCCGGCTGGTTGAACGTCACCTGAACCTTGAAGGACTTCCCGTTTTCAAGCCACAGCGGAGCGTCTGTAACTGCGATCCACGGCTTTCCGGCCGGCGCGGCGCAGGACGTCATCCCGCCCGAGCCAGCGACCGTGACGCCGTCCGGCAACCCGGAAAAAGCGATCGAAAACGGTCCGGCGACGGCGTCGCCGGAGTGGTTCGTCACGACGATCGTATCGGTGTTTCCATCCGCGTCGGCCGTCTTACCGTCATCGCCGCGATTCATCCGGACCTGCAGATTGCGAGATTGATCGGCCTGGCACAGCAAACCGTAGACCTCCATGGTTCCTGACTGGTTACCGACGTAAACGCGGCCGTTAGCCACGACGGGGCTCAGAAACTTCACGAAGCTGCCGGTGGCATCGCGCGCAGCATTCTGATCCGAGTTGTAGATTTCCTTCGTGATATCCGTCGCGTCGAAAGCCCGCAGCGTTCCGGGTACCGCGGCTGTGAACGGGCTCTCTGACGCCGTGTAGGCCCATACGACGCCGGTGTGCGGCTTGCTTCCATCCGATGTCACAACAATCCCGCCGGTATCGTTCACCTGTACGGGGCCTTCGGTCGACTCGTTCGTCCGGAAACGGCGGGAAGTCTCGTCGAAAGGCCAGGCGCGCAGGATGTCGCCTTTATCCCAGACGAACAGGTAAGGATGGAAACGATTCGCCCAGTACGCGGTGGAAAGGTGCTGGCCGCAGTTGGTGAATCCGCAGCCATGCGACGCCTGGAAGCTTTGCAACGGCACGAGGCCCTTCCCCGCTTTCAGAAAAGCCTGGAAATTCCACGAACTCCGAGAAAGGTGATCGGGCTTATTCGGGCCAGAATCATCCGCGCTATCCGAAGTTGGGTTGTTTTGGAGACCGCCCAGGTTCGAACGGTCCATCAGATAAATCACTCCCTCTTTCCCGCCCGCGATCGCCAGGTTCGTTTTCGGCATCAAAGTAACGCCGCCAGCCCCCAGATCGATATCTGCCTGAAACAGCGCCTCCCAATTAGAGGGGGTGAAATAGTTGTCGACCGTGAGCGTCCGCGGGTGCAGTTGCACGACGCTGTTGCCGAAATCGGTTGTGCCGTTCCACTCGCCATCCCCCGTCGCGACAAAAAGATTTCCAAAACGATCGGCGGCGAGGCCACGGGCCGCCTGCCAGACTCCTCCATGCGGCGTGTTAGGAGAACTCTCCCAACTCGTCAGGCGCACGCTCATGTCATCGGCCTGAAAGGCCTGCACGAAACCGTGCTCGATTGAAAGCAGATCGTCCGAAACATACGTATACCCCACATAGACGGCGCCGTCCGACAGCAGCAGACCGGCACGCTGCAACCATGCGGTGGCATCGGTCTGCTGTTCGCCCGTCGCCAGCGGGAGAACAATGCGCTGCGGGGAATTGTATTTCAGAGCCCCGGTGGAAAGATCGAGCGCAAAAAGGAAGCTGCCCGCATCGTAGCCACCTGAAGCCGCGGCGGTGTTCATGATCGCAGTCAGATAGATCGTGTTGGTGGAGCGGTCGATGACGGGCGTGGCTACGATGCCAATCTCCGGTCCGAGATAGAGTTCACCTGTATAGATCGGCGTCCCCAACTGGACGTGCCAATAAGGCTCGGTCTGGGCAGGGTTATCGGCGTCATAAGCGTAAACACTGTCATTGAGGGTTGCGACGATGACAAGGTTGTGGATGCCGCCATCCGGCATTTTGAACTGAGTGACGATCAGAGGCAGAGCGTAGATCGGTCCGTCCACGGGACGGCTGAATAATTTACCGAACCGGGATGCATTTACGTTCCCTGTGTTGAGCAGATTTTCCCGCATGTTGGCGCTGGTGCGCCTGTTGCCGTATTGAGCGGTCAGGACATTCACCTGAGCGCTCAACCCTGAACATACAAACACGGCGAGAATCGCCACTCGTACTTTTTGAAACATGGAGGACCCCCAAGCGCGGTGTCAAAGCACGCAGGTATCCGATGTATCCGGGGAACCAGTGGAATTCACTACGGGTTTGCCGGGCAGATGCGCCCTTCGCAGCGCCGAAAGCGCGTACCACTTAGAACCGGTAGAATTTGTGCCGGCAGGCGCGGCAACGGAAGGGCGCGATGAAAAACAGGCGAAGAAACTCTTCCCAGATCCCGGAGCGCGCGGCGCGGCGGATCGAGGTGGAGGTACATTTCGGACAGTAGAGGCTCGGATATTTACCGTCTTCCATCACGGCGCGAGTGGGAGCCTTGATCAGCTTACGTTCTTCCGCCTGCGTGATCTGGTGCGGGAGATGAGCCGGCGGGTCGAGCTTGAAACCCGGCACCGCATCTCCCAGCGCGCGCTCAATACTATTCACGACGCCTGAAACTCGTTGCTCCGCGTTGCGTGAAGTATCGCGCAACTGGTTGATGGTTTCCGTCTGAATCGCAGAAATCTCTTCGAGCTGCGAGATCCGTCCGTCGAGCTGATTCGTGAGCGCTTCCGTGCTCTGATCGACCACGCGCTGCCCCATCTCCCGGAAGCTATCCACGAGTTTGTTTTCCAGCTTTTCGATCTGCTCGCCCACCTGCTCGTCGATGATCGACGAGAGGTCGCCCCGCTCATTGCGCTCACGCTGGCGAATTCGCGGAGGTTCCGCGGGCCGATTTCTTTCGCTCAGGGCGTCGCGCAACGGGTTCGACAGCCTGCCAGACGGATTTCGCGGACGGCGCATCGTAAATATTCAGTGAGCTTTCAGGCCCAATTGTATCGTGGCACACGCCCCGCTTCCGCTGGTACGGGAAGGACTAATTATGGAGGGTGGAGTTCAACAAACGGGCCAGGCGGAATCCGGCGCGGGCGAGCTGTTTATCCATAACCGGCTGTGCGCGGTTCATATAACCGCCGCTGATGACGATATGCAGAGCTGTCACGCTCCTGCGCCGGTCCGCGCAGGCCACAGGGCTTCCCGCCGGCTCCGGCGCGATGGCGGGCTTCAGATCGCCATAGGCCGCCCTGCGCGCGACGCCATTCGATTCCCAGGCCCAGGATACTGGATCGTCCGCGCGGCGATTCGACAGGGATTCATACAAAGACGCGTAGCGCCCATCGAGACCAGCGGCGAATGCCGCCGCGTCACGATAGGATTTTTTTTGCATCTCTTCCATTAACAGC
>Ga0070681_10006854_pt1 | contig 11085 bp, 10 predicted proteins | sample KBSC83BmetaG_FD_65650 | JGI IMG/M metagenome (GOLD analysis project Ga0070681, IMG submission 65650) | Corn rhizosphere microbial communities from Kellogg Biological Station, Michigan, USA - KBS C8-3B metaG | ecosystem: Host-associated > Plants > Roots > Rhizosphere | place: USA: Michigan...
TCGGGCTTGATCCGCGCCATGTAGCCGAGCTCGGTGGTGCAGACCGGCGTAAAATCCTTGGGGTGCGAGAAGAGCACGGCCCAGCCATTGCCGATCCAGTCATGGAAGCGAATCCTGCCTTCCGTCGTCTCGGCTTCGAAATCCGGCGCGATGTCGTTGATCTTGAGCATGGCTTCTCTCCCGATTTCGAGGAAGGGCTGAGAGTGCCCAGGATGGGCCGCGGCGCGCAACCCCGTCTTGGACGGATCCGCCAGGCGAAGATGTGTCAGCCCGACCAGCTGACATTCTGGTCGAGCGGATATTTGCTGGAGAGCAGGTTGCGGAAGCGATGGCGGCTGAGATCGGCCGAGGTGAGGCCGGGCCCGTCGACCTCGACCATATGCGCGCCGGGCACGAGGCCGCTGAAGCCGCCGCGCACCAGCCCGGATCCCTTGACGGCGAGAACCCGCGCGCTGCCGATATCGATGCCGAGCAGGCCGAACAGGGCGGCGTCGGCCACCGGCTGGCGCCGGCTCGCCACGGCGACGGTGACGCCGCCGAGATCGAGCGCCGCGGCGAGACCGAAATCGAGCGGCCGGCCGGCCCAGCGGCCCCACATGCCGGTGCCCTTGCCCTGGCTCAACCCCGTGACCGTCGCGTCGAGCTGCAGCCGGCGCACATAGCCGATATTGCCGCCGCGGTTGAAGGTGGCGATGAATGGCGCGCCGACCTTGCGGTAATGCGCCTCCTCCGCGAGCTTGGGGTCGATGAAGGGGCCGAGCAGCGTGCGCGTGACGTGCTGCTGCAGCAAGGCTTCGAGCAGGAAGGTCGTGTTGGCGCTGCCGCCGCCCTGCGGATCGTCGGCGATGTCGGCGAGCACCAGCGGGCTCTCGCCCGGATGGCTGCAGATCTCGGCGGCGAAGAGGGCGGCCTGGTCGAGGCGTTGCGCATGCGGCTGCAGCTTCTTGCGCTCGCTCCACACCAAGGCCCCCAGATGCTTGGCCATCGCGGTCGCGGCGGGCTTGCTGCGCGCCGTCACCAGCACCGACACGCCGCTGCGCGCCCGGTCGCTGAAGATGAAGCCGTGCAGCACCGCGGCGTGGATGAGGGGATCGTGCTTGCCGGCGAGCTCGGCCTCGCGCGCCAGCGTGCCGAAGGCGCCTTCTTCCGGCGACAGGGTGGCGAGCGGCACGAGCAGCGGCAGGCGCAGCAGCACGGTCTGGTAGCGCTCGCCGGCGAGCAGCCGCTTCAGCATGGGAATGGCGACATGGCCGCGTTCGGTCGGATCGGGCGTCGCCAGCACCAGATCGGCGCTTTGCATCAGGAGATCGGACGGGTTGGCGCAGGGCTCGAGCATGACCAGCATCGGCACCTCGGGGCCGATCGTCGCGCGCAAGCGCGCCGCGAGCTTGCCTTCGGGATCGTCCTCCTTGGCAGTCACCATGGCGCCGTTCAACGCCAGCAGCAGCGCGTCGACGGGCAGCGCCTGCTGCAGCAGCTGCACCGCGTCGCGCAAGAAATCCTCATAGACCTCCTGGCGCAGCGGCCCGCCCGCCTCGGCGGCGGCGGCGACGAGCGGCACCGGCTCGAGCCCCTGCCCGCCGGCGCTTTCGAGGAAGGCGCCGAGCTCGATCGGCAGGCGGGCGTCGCTGCGCGATGCGGCGGCGCCCAGCTCGGCGCCGCGCAGCGTGCCCGCGGTCCAATCGCGCCGCGCGGTCTCGCCCGCCAGAACGTTGGTCTGATGCAGCATGCCGAGAACGGCGACACGCGAGACCCTGGTTGCGGCCATCTGTCCCCCGCTTCAACTGGCCCTTTTCAGCGGCGGAGGCTCTCCGCCATTATGGCCGCGCCCGAAAATCTAGCCGAGATCGAGCCGAGCGCGATGGATTTCCCCCAAGGGGCTCTGGTGTGGCGATGCGGAAATTCGCCCTGGCCGACGGCCGGCTCCGAGCGAATGTCCGAATCTTCAGCCACACTGGAAACATTTGAATCTAGTGTGCTTTTTGGATTTGAAGTTCGCTCGGTGCCCGATCCGATGATCGGGCGAACGTCAAATCCAGCACACTAGCCGCATCGTGGTGAAGCCCCTGCGCCGCAGCGCGGCCCGGGCCGAGGCGGGCCGCATCGAGCTGGTGCCGCCCGACCTCGCCGCCTACGAGGCCGGCAATCTGGGGATCCCCTATGTCTGGCGTTTCGCGGCCGGGCTGCCGGGGCCGCGCCTCATGATCAATGCGCTGACCCACGGCAATGAGCTGTGCGGCGCCATCGCCCTCGATTTTCTGCTCCGCGAGCGGGTGCGGCCGCGGCGCGGCAGCCTCACCCTCAGCTTCGCCAATGTCGCGGCCTACCGCCAGTTCGACCGGCGCGAGCCCGACGCCTCGCGCTATGTCGAGGAGGATTTCAACCGCCTGTGGGACCGGGCGACCCTCGAGGGCTTGCGCGGCAGCGTCGAGCTCGCCCGCGCGCGCGCCCTGCGGCCGCTGCTCGAGGAGACCGATTTTCTGCTCGACCTCCATTCGATGCAGACCGAGACCGAGCCGCTGGCGCTCGCCGGCACGCGGCCGAAGGGCCGCGATCTCGCCCGCCGCGTCGGCATGCCCGAGATCGTCGTGCTCGATCACGGCCATGCCGCCGGACGCCGCATGCGCGACTACGGCCATTTCGACGATCCCACGAGCCCGCAGGCGGCGCTGCTCGTCGAATGCGGGCAGCATTGGCTGAAACCGAGCGCCGCCGTCGCCATCGAGGCGTCGTTGCGCTTCCTGCAAGCCTTCGAGCTGGTCGATCCGGCCTGGCTCGCGCGCCATCTGCCGGCGGCGCCGCCGCCGGCGCAGAGGCTGATCGAGGTCACCGAGGCGGTCACCGTCGCGACCGACCGTTTCCGCTTCCGCGAGTCCTATTGCGGCCTGGAGATCATTCCCAAGGCCGGCACGATCATCGCCTGGGATGGCGAGCTGCCGATCGCCACTCCCTATGACGATTGCGTGCTGATCATGCCTTCGCAACGTCTGGCGCGCGGCCAGACCGCGGTGCGGCTCGGCCGTATCCTGTAGTTATTGAAAAAATTCTCCACAAGCCCTGGTGTGGCGACTCACACCCTCGCCGTTCGGGTTCGCTCGAAGGGCGAGGGTGCGACACGCTGCAGCGACGCGTCGCGCGACGCTGCGTCGGGCGGGCCGATGCGGCGCGCCGGGGGACCGGCATGAGCAAGCAGGAATGCAGCGGAAAAACGGCTGGAGTCATCGCCTGGGCGTTACACAAATTTAATCATGCAAAGCCAGGCGGGGCCTTGTTCTCCGCGCGACGGCGCCATTATTCTGTGCCGCCTCTCGGGATGAGCAGCGGTCGTCGCCGCGGGGTTCTCAAGGAGCTCCTTTCGATGCGTGCGCTCGCTCGCTCTGCCCTCGCGATCCGCCCTCGCGCAAAACCGCTCGTGCTGACGGCATGGGGCCTGCTGGCTTTGCTGATGATCGCCCGCGCCGGACTCTATCCGGCGGTGATGACGGGCGACGAGGTGTGGTTCGCCGAAGCCGCGCGCAATTTCATCGCGCATGGCATTCCGCAGCGTCTCATCCATGCCGATGCGGTGGGAAGCTCGGTCGCCGACTTCCTGCCGCCCGTCATCATGCTGCTGCAATCGGCATCCTTCCTCGTCTTCGGGCTGACGCCGATCGGCGTCGCGGCGCCGAGCGCCGGCGTGCCGCTGATCGTGATGGTGCTGGTCTTCTTCGTCGCGCGCCGCGCCGGCGCCTCGACCGCCGCCGCCGGCTTCGCCAGCGTCGCCATCTTCGGCTCGCAGATTTTCCTGCGCGCCGGCATCTATATCCGCTACGAGGCGGTGGTCTGCGCCGCCTTCCTCGCTTATCTGCTGGCCACCGACCAGGCGGAACGCGCCAGCGGCGGCCGCCGCACGGCCTGGCATTTCGCCCGCGGCAGTCTCGTCGCCATCGCCGGCCTCGCCTATTACCCGACGGCGCCCTTCGTCGGCATCGCGGCTCTCCTGGTCGAGGTCTGGCGCTGGCGCGCGGCACGGCCGCAAGCGAGCGGCCTCGCCGCCCTCGTCCTCGGCTTCGCCCTGCCCATCCTGCCCTTCGCGCTCTATGTCGCGAGCTATCCGCAGATCTTCGCGGCGCAGATCCTCGAGAATGGCGCGCAGAATTATTCCGGCTTCGAGCTGATCCGCCGCTTCCTCGATCCGGCGCTATGGCGGCAGAGTCGCGACGCGGTGCCCGAGATGCTGGGCCTGCTGCTCTATTTCGTGCTCGGCTTCGGACTGTGGGCGCGGCAATCGGCGAATCAGCGGCTGTTGCTGCTGCTCGCCGCCATCACCGCCCTGCCGGCGCTGATCTATCCCTTCCAGCCGCGCCTGCTCGCCTTGCCGATGCTGCTGGCGCTCGTGACCCTGGCGCTGTGGGCGGAGGATCAGCTCGGCTGGCTCGGCCGCCTCGCCAAGGCGGCATTGCTCGCCGAGGTCGCCGCCGCCGTGATGATGGCCGGCATCATCCTGGTCACGATTCTGGTGCAGATGGACGGCCGCCGCTACGACCGCATCACCGCCGAGATCGACGGCCTGCTGCGCGAGCCGGGTCCGGTCGCCATCGACCAGCGCGCCTGGCTCGCCGTGCGCGCGGCGCAGCCCGAGCGCGAGGTCCACCAGGTGATGGCGGCCGGGGCCGCCGACCAGGTGCAGATCTTCGAATCCGAAATCCTGCGCGACCCGTCGGGCGGCAGCCATTTCCAGTATCTGATCCTCAATGCGAGCGATCTCGGCCCCACCATCGCCGCCACGCCGGCGCTGAAGGAAGCCTTCGCCGCCGGCCGCTTCGCCGTCGTCGCCCGCATCTCGCCGCGCTTCACGCCGCTGCCCTGGGCCTCGAAGCCGCCCTACGATTTGATCGTGTTCCAGCGGCGGAGCTGATTTTCGCCCGCTGGCGCGCGGAAATCATCGCGTCCCCGGGCTTCGTTCGGGATCATTCCGAGTCGCCACCTGTGCGGATCGGCTTTTCACTTCGCAATCGAGCGACGCTGCCGATTGGGACTTCGACCCACCCGTGGGGGTGAGGCGTGACCTCGCTCACGCAGCTCAGTCCTCGACGGCAAGGCCCGGTAGGCGCGCTCCGGCACGCGCTCATTGAGAACGTCGATGACCGCATTGGTGTCGAGAAGGAACAAGCCGCGCTACCCGAACGAAATATTGTCGTCCGGCAGCGGCGGTTGCTCGGGCCGGCCTTCCGGGAGGAAATCCGCGGCGCCCGCCGCGCGCAGCTTTTCACGCCATGCCTTCACGTCGAAAGGCGGAGGTTCGATCGGTTCGAGAATCACCTTGTTGCCGTCGCGGCTGACCCGGTCATGAAGGCTCCGGCAAAATGGTAGCTATCACGATAAATATCATTGCCACCAGCGGGTCCGTCAATTCGTCGAGAAGCGCCGGCAGACGATCGCCGAGCGGCGGCGAGACGCCAGCACCTGACGCCAGGTGCCGTAGGTCGAGCAATGGCATTGGCACAATTATACGTGACGGTACCATCTCTATTAGCTGTAGCGCCGCCGAATAGGCGCCCGCCCAGCCCGGCTTGTTTGTCGTAAATGACCCAAGCTTTGGTTCCTTCGCGCTCTGGAGCTAAGCCGTAGGTAGATTCCGAACCTTCCGCCGTGGCAGCCATGCGCTATCTTTCGTCCCATGTTCAGCGCGCAAGAGTGCCAGCAACACAGCGAGCAATGCGAGCGCCAGGCGCTCGCCGCGGGGCACGATGCGGCTAGAACCGATCTGCGCAGCTTAGCCAAGTCATGGCGGGAGCTTGCTGCGCAACTGCCTGACGATCTGCCAGGAGGACACTTCCATGAGAACCCCGGAAGAGTGCTTCAAGCATGCCGAGTTCTGCGAACGGCAGGCGACAGTGGCGAAGGAAGCCACTAACAAGTCCTTCTTTCTGGATACCGCTGAGGAGTGGCGCAAGCTCGCCAATGACCGCGGTGCCCTAAGGGCCCAGCCGTTCATGAGGGCGAAGCCAGCCTAGGGGTTCCCGAATGCCAGAATAGTTACCCGGCTTTCTTGGGCGCCCCTTCCTTCGGCTTGATGACCTTGCGCAGGACCGTCTCGCCCTGCTCGATAGCTTCATCGCTATCGCCGCCCAGCTCGCGCGCCTTCTCTATGAAGCGGCGGGAGCGCTCTTCCTCGGAGATCGGGTTCTTGGCCTTCGGCATGGCTAAATGAGGCCCGGCTGGGGGTGGATCGGCTTGCACCGATTCAGCCCAATAACGCGGCCAGCTAGCGCTTTCTGGCTCCCCTTTAGGTCTGTGCACCACGTTTCGTAGGTCAGGAGCGGGACTGACTTTCCACCGTTCTCGTCCCGCTTGCCGCCATTGTCAAACGTGTGGAAGGCGTCAATCGGAATTCCATAGACCTCTTTTAGGTGCCGACCATTCCGCGCTTGAAGATGCTGAAATAGCCCTCGACGCTGTTGGTGGTCACGTCGCCGCGAGCGTATTCGCCATCGGAGTGATTGACGGACTCGTGCTTGGCGAAGCGCTTGCCGGGCCGCTTGTAATGCTGGGCTTGATCGGTGTGCAGGTTGCTCTTCGGGTCGATGCGGGACAGCACTTCGTTGATGGTCGGAATGTCCAGGGCATCGACGCGGACGGACTTGGCACGCCCGCCGCGCTCGACCAGCGCCATGATCTTCCAGGGCTTCGCATAGGCGCCACGACGGCGCTTCCAGCCCTTCTCGTTGGTGAAGAACCAATCGGCCGGCCCGGCGAAGGTCTCATCGACTTCCACCACCTTGCCGTCGCCGCCGAACGGCCCCTCGCCATTATTGGCCATTGCCTCACGGATACGGTGCGCCAGGAACCAAGCGCTCTTGAGCGTGATGCCGAGGGTGCGGTGCAGCTGGTTGGCAGAGACGCCCTTCTTGCTGGAGACCATCAGGTGAATGGCCTGGAGCCAGACATGCAGCTGGATCTTGCTGTCCTCGAAAATGGTGCCGACCTTGACCGTGAAGGTTTTGCGGCAGGCGTAGCACTTGTAGAGCCCGATCCGGGCCGCCTTGTTCTTCAGCGCCCCGGACTTATCCAGCACGCCGCAATGGGGGCAGACCCGACCATTCGGCCAGACCAACGCCTCGATATGGGCGTATGCAGCGGCTTCGTCATGGAAGCGGGGGTGGTCGAGAACAGACATAACACGGCTCCTGTTTTCTGGAGCCTAATCTAGGGCTTGGGCGTGGTGCCGTCAAGTATAATAGTGCCTCGGCCAGCTTGCGCGTATCACCTTCGCCTGGCCTATCCCGCCTCGCCGCCGTCGAGCGTCAGCAGCGGGCCGTAGAGCTCGGGGCGGCGGTCGCGGAACACGCCCCACAGGCGCCGGCGCGCGGCGATGGCGGCAAGATCGAATTGCGCGGTGATGATCTCTTCCGTGCCGCGGCCGGCTTCGGTCACGACGGCGCCGGTCTCGTCGGCGATGAAGGAGGTGCCGTAGAAATCGACATTGACGCGGGTCGCGCGCTCGCGGCCGACGCGGTTGACGGCGACGAGCGGCACCAGATTGGCGCCGGCATGGCCTTGCATCACGCGCCGCCAATGGCCCGAGGAATCCCACTCGGGATCGGCGGGCTCGGAGCCGATGGCGCTCGGATAGAACAGCAGCTCGGCGCCCATGAGCGCCATGGCGCGCGCCGATTCGGGGAACCATTGGTCCCAGCAGATGCCGACGCCGATGCGGCCGTGCCGCGTGTTCCAGGCACGAAAGCCCGTATCGCCCGGCGAGAAATAGAATTTTTCGCAATAGCCGGGTCCGTCGGGAATGTGCGATTTGCGATAGAGGCCGAGCGGCCGCCCGTCGGCATCGATGATCGCCACCGAATTGAACAGCGCATTGTTCGCCGCCTCGAAGAAGCTCACCGGCAGCACGATGCGCAAGGAGGCGGCGAGCTCGGACAGGCGCGCCAGGGTGGGATTGTCGCGATAGGGCCGCGCCAGCGCGAAATGGGCGGCATCCTGCTCCTTGCAGAAATAGGGCCCTTCGAACAGCTCGGGCAGCAGCACGATCTCGGCACCCTTGGCGGCGGCTTCGCGCACGCGCTCCACGGCGCGCGCGACATTGCCGTCGCGATCCTCGCCGCATGCCATCTGGATGGCGGCCACCGTGACCCGACCTTGCTCGCTCATGACTCCCTCCCCGCGGCCGGCTGCTGCTGGGTGATGCAATGGATGCCGCCGCCGCCGGCGACGATGTCGAGGGCCGGCACGGCGACGAGTCTCCGCTCGGGAAAGATCCGCGCCAGCGTGTCCAGCGCCGGCTGATCGGCGGGGTCGTCGAAGACCGGCGCGATGACGGCCCCGTTCGCAAAATAGAAATTGATGTAGCTGAGCGGCAGCCTGGTCCCGTTGGCGCGGCGCTCGGCCGGCTGGGCGATCGGCACCACTTCGAGGGCGCGGCCGGCAGCATCGCGCGCCGCGCCGAGACGCGCCAGGTTCTCGGCGAGCGGCGCATGGTTGGAATCGCTCGCATCCTCGGCGACCAGGGCCAGCACGAGCCCGGGTCGGGCAAAGCAGGCGACATTGTCGACATGGCCGTCGGTCTCGTCCTCGGCGAGGCCCTGCCCGAGCCAGATGACGCGGGCGATGCCGAGCCAGTCGGCGAGGGCACTCTCCATTTCCGTCCGGTCGAGGCCGGGATTGCGGTTGGGGTTGAGCAGGCATTGCTCGGTGGTGAGCAGCGTGCCGGCGCCATCGGTATGGATGGCGCCGCCTTCGAGCACGAAGGGGGCGGCGAAGCAGGAGATGCCGAGATGGCCGGCGATGCGGGGCGGCACCGAATCGTCGGCGCGGTGATCGGGATATTTACCGCCCCAGCCATTGAAGCGCCAATCGATGGCGGCGAGCCGGCCGGCCTGATCGCGCACGAAGGTCGGGCCGATGTCGCGCGTCCAGCTGTCGTCGAGCGGCAGCGCCATGAGATCGATGCCGGGCCCGAGACGCCGGCGCGCCTCCGCCGCCTGCTCCGGCCGCACCAGCATGGTCACGGGCTCGTGCGCGGCGATGGCGGCGGCGACGCGCGCATAGGCGTCGCGCGCCTGCTCCATGCGGCCGCGCCACAGCGGCTCGCGGCAGGGCCAAGCCATCCAGCTGCGCGCATGCGCCGCCCATTCGGGCGGCATCGCGAATCCCAGCGCCGCCGGTGTCTTGGCCGGCGGGCTCATGCGAATCCGAAAAAGGCGCCCCGCTCCGCGCCCGGCTAGCGCAGATCCCGCTTGGATTGAACCGCCAGGCGGTTCGATCCAAGCGGGTGAAGCTGCGCGCCTTCCGCGAAACCGAAGGTTTCGCAGAGAGCCCGGAGCAGACTCTGCTCCGGGGCCGGACGGGGAGCGGGGCGAGGCTTCATTCGCCTGCCGTAAATTCCGTGCTGCCGGGCTCGCCGCCGCTGGTATCCAGAAGGGCATCGGCGACGCCGGTGGCGTTCTGCCGGACGGCGCGCTCGATGGCATCGGCCGTCTCGGGATGGTCGCGCAGATATTGCTTGGCGTTCTCGCGGCCCTGGCCGATGCGCTGCCCGTCATAGGAGAACCAGGCGCCCGATTTCTCGACGATGCCGGCGCGGATGCCGAGATCGATGAGCTCGCCGGTCTTGGACACGCCCTCGCCATACATGATGTCGAACTCGACGACGCGGAACGGCGGCGCCAGCTTGTTCTTCACGACCTTGACGCGGGTCTGGTTGCCGGTCACCTGGTCGCGCTCCTTGATGGCGCCGATGCGGCGGATGTCGAGCCGCACCGAGGCGTAGAATTTGAGCGCGTTGCCGCCGGTGGTGGTTTCGGGATTGCCGAACATCACGCCGATCTTCATGCGGATCTGGTTGATGAAGATCACCATGCAGCGCGAGCGCGAGATCGAGCCGGTGAGCTTGCGCAGCGCCTGGCTCATGAGCCGCGCCTGCAGCCCCACATGGGTATCGCCCATCTCGCCTTCGAGCTCGGCCTTCGGCACCAGCGCCGCGACCGAATCGACCACCAGCACGTCGATGGCACCCGAGCGCACCAGCGTGTCGGCAATCTCGAGCGCCTGCTCGCCGGTATCGGGCTGCGAGATCAGCAGCTCGTCGATATTGACGCCGAGCTTGCGCGCATAGCCCGGATCGAGGGCGTGCTCGGCATCGACGAAGGCGCAGGTGCCGCCGGCCTTCTGGGCCTCGGCGATGGTGTGCAGCGCCAGCGTCGTCTTGCCCGAGCTTTCGGGCCCGTAGATCTCGACGACGCGGCCGCGCGGCAGGCCGCCGATGCCGAGCGCGATATCGAGGCCGAGCGAGCCGGTCGAGACCACTTCGATCTCCACCGCCTGGTCGCGGGCCCCGAGCTTCATGATGGAGCCCTTGCCGAACGCGCGTTCGATCTGCCCGAGGGCAGCTTCCAGTGCCTTGTTCTTGTCCATTCCGTCTTTATCGATGAGGCGCAGCTGCGCGGTCATGAGGAGCCCCCTTATTCCATAGCGCGTCCGGTCACGCAATCTGGGGGCCTGGTCCGGACCAGCCCGGCTCACCCCCGGTCGAAGGGCAATGTACCGTGTTTGTTCCCAGGAACGCAAGCGGAACATTGCCCGCGATTATATACTTTACTGAAAGACGCGACAAATGACAGAATCCGCGAGACAGGCCGGCGCTGGGGCGGCGAAAGCCGCCCTGACCGTCACGGATCTCCTGGAAGGACGGATGCCAAGCCTTGAGGAACTGATGGTGCGTCCGGAAATTTTGGAAGCGGCGGAAGAGATCTGCGCGCGGTCTGATGTTCTCGGCATCGAGCGATCTGAGTTTGAGCGCCTTGTCCGGATAATAGTTTGGGGAGATCGGGTCGCTCGTTGTGAGGTTTCTCCAAAAGATACAAACTAATAGAGAATGCTAGCTGAAGCATTCTCATAAGCTCGTCTCGAAGGAGAACGAGCCTATCATATAATCCATCAAGGGCCTCTTGGCTTAATAAGACCTCAATAACCTTTCCGCGCCTTTGATATGTAATTCCAATCCCTAAAGTGGCCTCATAGACTTGTGCGTGGATTATTGCGTCCCTATAGCCCTTGTATTCCTTGGCGCCAGCGAGAGAATTATCCAATAGC
>Ga0070681_10006856_pt1 | contig 11085 bp, 12 predicted proteins | sample KBSC83BmetaG_FD_65650 | JGI IMG/M metagenome (GOLD analysis project Ga0070681, IMG submission 65650) | Corn rhizosphere microbial communities from Kellogg Biological Station, Michigan, USA - KBS C8-3B metaG | ecosystem: Host-associated > Plants > Roots > Rhizosphere | place: USA: Michigan...
TCCCTGTGGCACAAGCGCGCCGAGCGGGTCGTCTACACGGGCTACCGCACGATCCTCAGCCGGACATTCGTCACACCGGGCGGCGTTCAGGACTTCGAGGTCAAGATGGAGCCTGACTCGGCGGTCGCGCTCGCTCTGACGCGTGCTCGAGAGGTGCTGCTGGTGCGGGAGTTCCGCCCGGGCACTGAGGAATGGCTCCTGGAACTACCTGGCGGCAACGTCGACGACGGCGAGAATGCCGATGTCGCCGCGTCACGAGAATTGCTGGAGGAGACCGGCTACGCCGTGAATCTTCGGTCCGCGGGAGCGATGGTCGACTGCGCGTATTCGACTCGTCGCTGCCACGTCTTCGTTGGCGACGACGCAACGCGTGTTCATGACTCCGCCGAGGGGTTGGAGGTGGTGTTGATGACCTTGGCCGACTTCCGGGAGCATCTGCGCGGCGGGCAACTGACGGATGTCGGTGCGGGCTACCGCGGTCTCGACGCGCTCGGCCTGCTCTGAGAACTTTGGCGTCAAGCAGGTGGCACGCACGCCGAATCGCCCAGGAAGTGTGCACTCGACCGCGTCCCGCGTGGGCTTTAGCAAGCGAGCGGGCTTCGTCCGCGGTCGATGTTCACCGAGGCTACGACGCGGCCTGCGGCGTCTAGACCTGCAATGCGTTTCGGTCGCGAGGTTCGACACGGTGTCAGGTACACGAAGAAGCTCATGTTCGCGGCGAGGCCGGGTGGCGCAGAGATCGTCCGGACCGTGAAACGCCGCCCGTCCGGGTAGGTGATGGCAACGCGGGTCGCTTCGGATGTGATCGGCCCGACCCAGTAGTCAGGACCCGGCCGTCCCGGATGGCCGAAGTAACTCACGCCGCCCGCGCCGCTTAGGTTGAGCCTGTTGCAGGTCGAGGTAGGCGTGCCGCCCAGTCTCAGGGTGATGCAGTACGAGCCGCTCTTGGTGTCTTGCGCGAGAAGCGTCCACGGGACACCGCCGAACACGCCGGACGCGACCTTGACATGGCTCGCGGCGGAGACCGCCACAGCTGTGGCCCCCGCGACCAAGGCCGCCAGGCAAAACGCTCGGCGCACGCTGGAACGATACTCCGACTTCTCCCTCAAGTGCATCGCGCTGGCAGTGCGCGTGAGATGCGTGCCGTCAATTTCTCACGGCGTGATCACGCTTCGACAACATGAGAATCAGAGAATCGGCGAGTGACGCCGACAATGCCGGTGACGCAATTGAGATGGATGGCCCGTTGCGTCGGACTACTTCTCGTTATTGCAGCGACGGCAGCGACGATGGGGTGCGGCGCGAAGCGCACGTCGCAACACGATCTGTCGGTGCGAGTCGCTGCCGACCTGCCACCGTCCGCGGCGACATGGCCTCCATATCCACGCTTCGCGCAGGGCTCGTGTTGGGCGCGGCCGCTCGGCGGCGGCAGACCGCTTCAAGAAGCGCCAAGCTTCCCCGTCACCAACCGTGCCTCGCATCTCCCCCCAGCCAAGATCATCGCGCGGCTACTTGCGCAGCTCGGAGACAACCGGTACGTGCAAGCGATTTCGTTTGGGCCGCCGCCACCGATTACGTTGCAGCATCTCCGTGGCTACTTCGGAGGTGTACGACCACCGGCAGACGCTCTCTGGGCGTACGTGAGCGTGCCTGCCGCGAACCAGGTCTTCACGAGCGAGCACCCAAACGCGCGCCGCGCAGAGGCGCAGATGATCGCGGAGTGGGAAGCAGGACTCGTGGTCGGTGCGCTCCGCGATGACTTCTGCGCCGCAGGCGGCCCACCGCTCGTCGGCTGGTCGACCGGCAAAGGCTTGTTCGGGATGTCGGACCGAACGCAAGCGCTAGAACAGCGGTTCCCGAACCCATCCGCTGCTGCGTTCCGAAAGCGCGTCGAACTGGTAGGGCGACGCTACGGATTCACCGTGCAGGAGCTTCGGCTTCTCCGGCCGCGCCAGCTCGCACCGCTGCTGATCGTGCATAGCACTCGCAACCGCAAAGCCTTCGTGCGCGATGTTCCGGCGATGATGAAGCTGCTTGACCCGGTCAACAACGGTGCTCGTCAGGCGGCGGTGACCTTTGAAGGATTCTTCTTTGAGGCAGCCGACGACCAGGGAGCGTTTGTGCGTGTTGAGAACCACTACCGAGGTGAGACCGAAGGCGGTCAGTGGTCATGGAGCCGTTGCGAGTTCCCCTACGTTCACTCGGAACCGGTCGGGGCTAAGCGGTGTCCATGACCTTGTACGCACACGGCGTCTGCTAAGGCAACTCAATCCGTCGTGCGAAGGACAACTGCCCCCTTAACTCACCAGTCTCCACGAATCCAAGACGACCAGCGAGTGCAATCGACTTGAGGTTCTCTGGATCTATCAACAGCGTCGCCACCGCGTGCTCGGTCTCGCGTCCCAGCTGCAGCAGGAGTAGCTCCACCGCCCGCGAGGCGTAGCCCTTCCCGCGCGCATTCGGAAACAGGTAGTAACCGACGTTCACCTCGCCGGCACGAAGCCACGCGTGATCGAGGTCGTAGTCGACCCAGCCGACAAGCTCATCGCCAACCCAGATGCAGGCAACAGGCTCAGGAACCTGTGCACCCGGGCCGAGCCAGCGATGGAACTCACCGTCGCGGCCGTCAACAAGCAGTCGTGAGTCGCCCAGACGGGGACGCCTCAACGTCACGACCCCATCCGTTGCGATCGCGTCAGCCTCCACCAAGGCCGCAATGATGACGACGAGCCTTGCCGACGCCGCATGCAGGCCGGCACGATGACTGAGCGTCGGCCGCTCAGCCGCCGGTCGTCGAGAAGTGCTGCCAGTCGGGCGAGGCGGTCCAGCGTCCGCCCCAGAGCCAGCCGACCGACGCGAACGCGCGCACGAGCACGCCGCCCGCCACGGCCATCCCGGGCCGGTAGCGCGAGCGCTCGAGGTATGCGCGACCGGCCGGCGGCAGGACGCGTCTGCCGAGGAGGTACGGGTTCTCGACCGTGTTGACGTCGATCGCCTCACCGTAGGCGTGCACCGACCAGCGCTTCGGCCCCGGCGCGACGGCGTAGCGGCAGTTGAACGCCGACGTGTTGTCGGCCGCCATCGACCGGTCGTCGCTTCCGCCGTAGCGAGCAATTGGTTGCATCCGATGGATCGGGAACCGCGCGACGTAGAGGCGCCGGAACACCTGCTCGACGTCACGCGTCACACGGCGATTGACGACGAGCGTGCCGGTGTGCACACGGCCGTCGAACCCGACGTAGCTCACCGTCACATTGCGGAGGTCGGCCGGCCCCACCGGGCATCCCGCATGCCACGACCGTCCGAGTTGCGCGGCGGTGACCGGTGTGACGTGCGCGTGGAAGGGCGGCAGCGCGGGCATGCTTCCCGGAATGATCGCGCACTGCCCGCAGGTCGTTCACGTCATGGCTGCGACGCGGGCCACGACGTACGCCGTCGTCACGCTCACCTCCTGCGCCAAGCGCGTCGGCGGCCCGTGGCGTGCCCGGGTCGGACGCAGCGGCCTCTCGTCGCACCACCGCGAGGGCGACGGCACGACCCCGCTCGGCACGTACCGCATCGGGCCGATCGTCTATGGGCTCGACCGCGACCCGGGCGTCCAGTTCCGCTATCACCGCCTGACGTGCGGTGACTGGTGGGACGAGGATCCAAGCTCCCCGACGTACAACGAGTTCCGGCACGTCGCGTGCGGAACACGACCGCCGTTCGGCGGCGCGAGCGAAGCGCTGTGGCGGGCGACTGTCGCCTACCGGCTGTTCGCCGTCCTCGACTACAACAGTGCGCGCGTGCCTGGACGCGGCTCGGCGATGTTCCTCCACGTCGACACCGGCCGCGCGACGAACGGCTGCGTGTCGCTCCCCCGTGCGCAACTCGTCCGCGTCCTGCGGTGGCTGCGCCCCGGCGCGACGATCTCGATCCGCATCGCTTAGCGAACGCGGAAGCGGTAATTCGTGCCGTTCACGATCACGACGAGCGTCTTCTCGGCGACGGTCGCGCTCGCGTGGACGGCGGCCAGCAGCGCGCCGAAGAGGATGAAACGCATCACGACATGATACTGCGACTTCGCACTTTTTCAACTCATGGCGGCACGGCCGGCATCGCGGAGCGCGAGCAGGAACTTCCGCGTCTCAGCGAGTGACACATCGAGCTCACGCGCGAGCAATGTCTCGGCGATCGCCGTTGCCGTACGACCCTTGCGGAGGTCGGCGCGGCCGGTCGCGGTGAGCTCGAGGAGATACGAGCGGTTGTCGGTCGGGTTCGGCACGCGCCGGAGTGCGCCTCGGTCGACCAGCGACTGCACCTGGTCGCGGATCGTCGTCGGGGTGACCCCGGTCTCGGCCGCGAGCTGCGACGGCGCAACGCGCTTGTGCTCCTCGACGTGGACGAGCAGGCCCCAGGCGGTCATCGAGACGCCGGCCGCCTCGAACTCGCGCCGGACGAGGTTGGAGACGGCCTGGCCGGCGAGGAGGGCGGCCAGGAAGACGTTCAACCGGTCGTCGAGCACGGGCGGATCATCCCGGTTCCAGCGGTCATCTGCATATTTCACATACTGATGTATACTTATCCACAGATGACCACAGCCGCCATCCTCGGCTGCGCCGGCTACACCGGCCAGGAGACGCTCGACCGGGTGCTCGCACATCCTGACCTCGAGCCGATCGCGCTCGGATCGGACTCGCTCGCCGGCCGGCCCGCGGCCGCGCTCGACCCGCGGCTCAACCGCGCCCTGCCTGCGTTCACGACGAACGCCGAGGCCGTCGCCGCCGGGGCAGACCTCCTCTTCCTCTGCCTCGGCGGCGACGAGGCCGCCGCCTTCGAGCCGCCGTCGGGCGCAGTCGTCGTCGACCTGTCGGGCGCACATCGGCTCACCGATCCCGACGTGGCCTGTGCGTGGTACGGAAACGCCCCCGGCGCGTGGAGCTACGGGCTGCCCGAGCTCTATCCGCCGGCCGGGAATCTGATCGCGAACCCCGGCTGCTACGCGACGGCGGCACTGCTCGCGCTCGGGCCGCTCGCGGGCGAGATCGAGAACGTCGTCGTCGACGCGAAGTCCGGTGTGTCGGGCGCGGGCAAGGCGCTGAAGCAGTCGTCGCATGCCGGCTTCGTCCTGGAGAACCTTTCGCCCTACGCTGTCGGTGCGCATCGACACGCGCCGGAGATCGCGCAGCAGCTCGGCGCGCCCGTCTGCTTCGTCCCTCACCTCCTCCCCGTGCGGCGCGGCCTGCTCGCGACGTGTTACGTGCAGACCGAGGTCGACGTCCGCGAGCTGCTCGAGGACGCCTACGCGTCGTCGCCGGTCGTGCGCGTGCTGCCCGACGGAACGACGCCCGAGCTCGCCCGCGTCCAGTCGACCGACGGTGCGGAGATCGGTGTGTTCACCGACAGCGCAACCGGAACCGCGATCGTCATCTGCGCGCTCGACAACCTCGGCAAGGGCGCGGCCGGCCAGGCCGTGCAGAACGCGAACCTTGCGCTCGGTCTCGACGAGACGGCCGGGCTGCGCTTGCACGGAGTGCTCGTATGAGTGTCACTGCGGCCAAGGGCTTCGTCGCAGCGGGCGTGCACGCGGGCATCCGGCGCGACCGCAAGGACGTGGCGGTGGTCCAGGCCTTGACGCGCGCGACCGGTGCCGCGATGTGGACGCAGAACCGCGTGCAAGCGGCGCCTGTCGTCGTCTCGAAGGCGAACCTGGAGCTCGCCCAGCCACAGGCTGTCGTCGTCAACTCCGGCGTTGCGAACGCGGCGACCGGTGCGCAAGGGATCGCCGACGCGATCGCAACTGCAGAGCACGCTGCGCACGTGCTCGGTGTCGCGCCGGAGGAGGTGCTCGTTCTGTCGACGGGCGTGATCGGCGCACCGCTGCCGCTCGACCGCGTATGCACGGGCATCGACGCTGCTGCCTCGCAGCTCTCGATGGACGGCGGTGCCGACGCCGCGCACGCGATCCTCACCACCGACACGCACGCGAAGGAAGCGGTGTTCCACAGCTCCGGCTTCACCGTCGGCGGGATGGCGAAGGGCTCCGGGATGATCCATCCCAACCTCGCGACGTTGCTCGCGCTCGTCACGACCGACTACCCGCTCGAGCCCGGCGAAGCAATCGACTTTCTGCGCCCGGCCGTCGATGCGTCGTTCAACTCGATCTCGGTCGACGGCGAGTGCTCGACCAACGATGCGGTCGTGCTGCTCGCCTCCGGCGCGGCGGCGATCGAGCGGACTCCCGCAACAGACACGGAGCTTGGGCTCGCGATCCGCACCGTTTGCGCAGAGCTCGCGCAGCAGATCGTGGCGGACGGCGAGGGCGCGACGCTGCTCGCGGAGATCGCGGTCAGCGGAGCCGCGAACGCGTCCGAAGCTCGCGCGATCGCGCAGCGAATCGCCACGTCGCCCCTCGTGAAGACGGCCCTCTTCGGCCGCGACGCCAACTGGGGCCGCGTGCTCGCCGCGGCCGGCTCGGCGCCGTTCAACGGAGGCTATGCGCAGCTCGATCCTGCCCTCGTCACGCTGTCGTACAACGGCACACCCGTGCTCGTCGACGGCGCGCCGCAGAACACCGAGCCGCCGGTCGAAGGCGGCGTATGCACGATCGAGCTCGACCTCGGGCTCGGGGACGGCAGCGCCGGCTACCTGACCAGCGACCTCTCGTACGACTACGTGCGGATCAACGCGGAGTACCGCTCGTGAGCCGCCTCGTCGTGAAGGTCGGCGGCGCCGTGGCGACCGAGTCGGCGGACCGGATCCTCGGCCTCCGCGAGGAGGGGCTCGAGGTCGTCGTCGTGCACGGGGCCGGTCCGCAGATCACACAGGAGATGCAGCGGCGCGGCATTCCCGTGCAGTTCGTGCACGGCCGCCGGCGCACGTCGCGGCTCGCGCTCGACGTCGTGCGCGAATCGCTCGTCACCGTGAACGCGGAGCTTTGCCACGCGCTCGGCGATATCGCGGTCTCGGTGATCGGCGACACCGCCGGCGTGCTCGCGGTGCCGGTGCCGCCGCTCGGCTGGGTCGGCGACCCGCTTCCGTGCCGGCCGAAGGCCATCCTCGCCGCGCTCGTGGCAGGGAAGGTTCCGGTCGTCGCGCCGCTCGCGGTCGGCCCGCTGAACGTCAATGCCGACGACGCATCGGCGGCGCTCGCACTCGGGCTCGGTGCCCAGCAGCTCATGTTCCTCACCGACGTGCCGGGCCTCTATCTCGACGACGAGGTCGTCGGCTCGATTCGCGCCGGAGAGGCGACTCGCCTGCTCGATGCCGGCGCGTTCGACGGCGGCATCATCCCGAAGCTCCGTGCGGCAGTCCTTGCGGCCGCGAGCGGCATTACGGCGCACATCGGTGCGACGGCGGTGGTTGCGTGATCGCCCAAACGTCGGTGCTGCCGACCTACACGCGGCTCGACGTGACGTTCGTCGACGGCGACGGGTCGTGGCTCGTCGACGAGAACGGCAAGCGCTACCTCGATCTGTTCGCCGGCATCGCGGTCGTAGGACTCGGTCATCGGCACGCGGCGCCGACTGCGGCCGCGCACGCGCAGCTCGACCGGCTCTGGCATGTGTCGAACCTGTACTGGACGACGCCGATGCAGGAGCTCGCAGCGAAGCTCTCCGACCGCTTCGGCGGCGCGAGCGCGTTCTTCTGCAACTCGGGCGCGGAGTCGATCGAGGCGGCGCTCAAGTGGGCGCGCAAGGCTACCGGCCGCACACAGATCGTCGCGCTCGACGGCTCGTTCCACGGCCGCACGTTCGGCGCGCTCTCGGTCACCGGCCAACCGGCGAAGCGCGCCGCGTTCGAGCCGCTTGTACCCGGCGCTGCGTTCGGGCTCGAGCACGTCGGGCCGGAGACGGCCGCGATCATCCTCGAGCCCGTGCAGGGCGAAGGCGGCGTGCATCCGCTCTCCGTCGAGTTCCTCGAAGAGGCACGCTCGCTCGCCGACGAGCACGGCGCACTGCTCATCTTCGACGAGGTGCAGACAGGCGTCGGCCGCTCCGGCAGCTTCTTCGCGTGGCAGGAGCTCGGTGTGAAGCCCGACGCCGTCACGCTCGCGAAGGGCCTCGCCAACGGCCTGCCGATCGGGGCCCTGCTCGTCGCCGACGACGCACCGACGGGGTTCGAGCCCGGCGACCACGCCTCCACGTTCGGCGGCAACCCGGTCGCCTGCGCCGCAGCCTGCGCAGTCGTCGACACGGTCGACGAGGAGCTGCTCGCCCACGTCCACGAGATTTCGGACTACTTGCGCGACGGGCTCGCCGAGTTCGGCGAGGTGCGGGGGCTCGGGCTCCTGCTCGCGGTCGAGCTCGACCGCCCCGCCGCGCCGATCGTCGAAGCTGCGCTCGCGAGCGGTCTCGTGATCGGCAGTGCCGGCGAGTGCGTCCTCCGGCTCACGCCGCCGCTGACGCTGTCGCTCGACGAGGCGGCACTCGGGCTCAACCTCCTGGAAGGAGCACTCGCATGACGACGAAGTTCGAGCGGCAGGGCGAGATCTTGCGCCTGGTGCAGCAGCACGCGCTGTCGACGCAGGCCGAGGTCGCCGACGCGCTCCGCGCACACGGCATCGACGCCGTGCAGGCGACGGTGTCGCGCGACATCGCGCAGCTCGGCCTCGTCAAGGTGCGGAACGCCGAAGGGCGCCTCATCTACGCGCTGCCCGGCGCCGCCGACCTACGCCGCCTCGACGAGCTGACGGGCGCGCTGCGGCACTACCTCGGGAAGACGACCGCGTCAGGCTCGATGCTCGTCATTCAGACGCCGCGCGGGTTCGCGATCGCGCTCGCCGACACGATCGACGCTGCCGGGCTGCCCGAGGTCGCGGGCACGATCGCAGGCGACAACACCGTCTTCGTCGCGTGCGTCGACGGCGTCACTCCGGTCGAGTTGGAAGCCGAGCTGCGGAGCCGGATGTGAGCACGGTCGTCCGCAGCAAGGTCATCCTTGGGTCGCTCCCCGTCGGTGAGCGCGTCGGGATCGCGTTCTCGGGCGGGCTCGACACGAGCTGCGCGATCGCCTGGATGCGCGAGCACGGCGCGATCCCGTACGCGTTCACTGCCGATCTCGGCCAACCGGACGAGGCGAACGTCGACGCGATCCCGGATCAAGCGAAGATCTACGGCGCCGAGGATGCGGTGCTCGTCGACTGCAAGGACGCGCTCGCGCGCGCCGGGCTCGAGGCATTGCAGTGCGGCGCGTTCCACATCCAGACCGCGGGCAAGCGCTACTTCAACACGACGCCGCTCGGACGCGCGGTCACCGGAACGATGCTCGTCCGCGCGATGGCCGAGCACGACGTCGAGATCTGGGGCGACGGCTCGACGTACAAGGGCAACGACATCGAGCGCTTCTATCGCTACGGCCTGCTCGTCAATGAGCACCTCCGCATTTACAAGCCGTGGCTCGACAGCGCGTTCGTCGACGAGCTCGGCGGCCGCACCGAGATGAGCGAGTGGCTGCTCGAGCGGGGGCTGCCGGTGAAGCAGTCGGCCGACAAGGCGTACTCGACCGACGCCAACATGCTCGGCGCGACGCATGAGGCGAAGGACCTCGAGCTGCTCGATACGTCGATGGAGATCGTCGAGCCGATCATGGGCGTCGCGCACTGGGACCAGGACATCGCGATCGAGCCGGAGACGGTGACGATCGAGTTCGAGAACGGCCTGCCCGTGGGCGAGCCCGTCGAGGTGATCCGGTGGGCGAACGAGGTCGGAGGGCGGCACGGGCTCGGCATGTCCGATCAGATCGAGAACCGCGTGATCGAAGCGAAGAGCCGCGGCATCTACGAGGCGCCGGGCATGGCGCTCCTTCACATCGCGTACGAGCGGCTGCTCACCGCGATCCACAACGAAGCGACGCTCGAGCGCTACGCCGACGAAGGCCGCCGGCTCGGACGGCTGTTGTACGAAGGCCGCTGGTTCGACGTGCAGTCGCTGATGCTGCGTGACGCACTGAAGCGGTGGGTCGCGGCGCCGGTCTCCGGCGAGGTCGAGATCGAGCTGCGGCGCGGCGACGACTACACGATCGTCGCGACGCGCGGCGACGGCTTCTCGTACGACCCCGAACGGCTGTCGATGGAGCGCAGTGCGACCGCGTTCACCGCCGCCGACCGCATCGGGCAACTCAACGTGAAGTGGAACGACGTCGCCGATGCCCGCGCAATGCTCGAGAAGCTTGGGTGGGAGCTGTGACCGTCTGGTCCGGGCGCGTCGGCGGCCAGCTCGCACCCGAAGTGTGGGAGTTCCTCCGCGGCGACGACGCGGAGCTGCTGCCGTACGACCTCCAGGCAACGCTGCTGCACGCCGAGCGCCTGCATGCGGCCGGAATCCTCGACGACGCTGAGCTCGCCGACGCGACGGAGCGACTTGCCGCGATCGACGAGATCGCCCCGCACGACGAGGACGTGCACTCCGCGATCGAGCGCCAGCTCGGCGACGTCGGGCGGAAGATCCATGCCGGACGTTCGCGGAACGACCAGGTCGCCGCGGCGTTCCGGCTCTACGCCGCGGATGCGTGCGCCGAGGCCGACGCGGCGCTTTTCGGGTTCGCACAAGCGATCCTCGCGCGCGCCGCGGAGGGGGCCGAGACGGCGATGCCCGGGTATACGCACCTGCAGCGGGCGCAGCCGGTGACGCTCGGCCACCACCTGCTCGCGTGGGTCGAGATGCTGGAGCGCGACCGCGCGCGGTTCGCGTTTGCCGGCGCGCAGGCCGCACCGTCGCCACTCGGAGCAGCCGCGCTCGCCGGCTCGACGTTGGCGTTGCCTGCGCCCCCGAACGCGATGCGCAACACGATCGACGCCGTCGCCGACCGCGACTTCGCGCTCGACTACCTCTACGCCGCGGCGACGCTCTTCGTGCACCTGTCGCGGATCGGCGAGGAGCTCGTGCTCTGGACGACGAGCGAGTTCGGCTTCGCCCGCCTGCCGGAGGAGGCGGCGACCGGGTCGTCGATCATGCCGCAGAAGCTGAACCCCGACGTCGCCGAACTGGCGCGCGGCAAGGCCGGGAGCGCGATCGGCCGCCTCACCGGCCTGCTGGCGACCGTGAAGTCGCTGCCGCTCGCCTACGACCGCGACCTCCAGGAGGACAAGCCGCCGGTGTTCGCAGC
>Ga0070681_10006857_pt1 | contig 11083 bp, 7 predicted proteins | sample KBSC83BmetaG_FD_65650 | JGI IMG/M metagenome (GOLD analysis project Ga0070681, IMG submission 65650) | Corn rhizosphere microbial communities from Kellogg Biological Station, Michigan, USA - KBS C8-3B metaG | ecosystem: Host-associated > Plants > Roots > Rhizosphere | place: USA: Michigan...
GCGAGCACGACGGCGTCGCCCTGCTGCTGGCGGTACACCGCATAGCGCGCCTCGCGCGCCGCGCCCTCGAGGCCAAGCGGCGAATGGCGGTCGATCGCCACCCGCACCTGGCGCAATGGGACAGCAAGATTGCTGCAGAAGCGGTCGCAGAAGTCCGCCCACTCATCCGCGTGCGGGCTCAGACCATGGTGCACGTGCAAGCCGGAGAGCGTGACGCGGAGGCGACGTGCGAGCCGGTTCAGCGCATGCAGGAGGACAACCGAATCGACGCCTCCGCTCAATCCGACCACGAGGCTCGCGCCGTCCAACGCTGCGGCGCGCAAGGCTTGCTCTACGGTGTGCGCGATGTCGTTCGAGACTCTGCGCGGACGACCCACTTTCGTGTTCTCTCAAGCAGACATAAGGTGCCTCCCCTTCAAGGGGAGGTAGGGTGGGGATGGGTTTCTGAAGCGGCAGAAAAGCCGGAGTGTCAGCGCAGCGGCACTTCCTTGAACTTGCCGAACTCCATGAGCTTGGTGAAACGCGCCTGCAGCAGTTCCTCGAGCGGCTTCTCCTGCACTTGTTTGAGCGCGTCCTGCAGCGCCTTGCGCAACGTCTGCATCATGACCTGCGGCTCGCGGTGCGCCCCACCCAGCGGCTCGGTGACGATCTTGTCGATGAGCCCGAGCGTCTTCAGGCGGTTCGCGGTGATGCCGAGGCTTTCCGCCGCGTCCGGCGCTTTTTCAGCGCTCTTCCACAGGATCGACGCGCAACCTTCCGGCGAGATCACCGAGTAGGTCGCATACTGCAGCATCAACACGATATCGCCGACGGCAATCGCCAGTGCGCCGCCCGAGCCGCCTTCCCCGATGATGGTGACGACGATCGGTACGCGCAGCTCGGCCATCACATACAAATTGCGGCCGATCGCTTCGGACTGGCCGCGTTCCTCAGCGCCCACGCCGGGATACGCACCCGGCGTATCGACAAAAGTCAGCACCGGGATGCCGAACTTCTCCGCGAGGCGCATGAGTCGCAGCGCCTTGCGATACCCTTCGGGCCGCGGCATGCCGAAGTTGCGCAGCAGCTTTTCCTTGGTGTCGTGGCCCTTCTGGTGGCCGATCACCATCACGGTCTGGTTGGAAAAGCGCGCAAGCCCGCCGACGATCGAGGCGTCGTCGGCGAAATGGCGGTCGCCGTGCAGCTCGTGAAAGTCGGTGAAGATGTTGTGGATGTAGTCGAGCGTGTAGGGTCGCTGCGGATGGCGCGCGACCTGCGAGATCTGCCACGGATGCAGCTTGCCGTAGATCTCCTTGGTGAGCGTATTGCTCTTCTTCTGCAGGCGGCTGATCTCCTCGGAGATGTCGAGAGCGGAGTCGTCCTGCACGTAGCGCAGCTCTTCGATCTTCGCCTCCAGCTCGGCGATCGGCTGCTCGAACTCGAGAAAGGTCTGTTTCATGGCTTTCCGTAGTAGCGGACGAGATAGTCGACGATGACGGGCACGTCTTCGTTGCGGATCGGCGCGCCCATCGCCTTGATCATCTTGGTGACCGTTGCATCCCAGCCCTTGCGGTCGAGGAACACCGAGTTCATCGGGATATAGTCGAGGCTATGGCAGGTGACGCAGTTGGCCTCGACCACCTGCTTGCCATCGCCGTCCGCGAGCTTCACCATCGACTCGTCGGCCAGCGCCGGCGCCGCGGCGATCAGAACCGCCAACAGAAACTTTTCCATGTTCTCCTCTCGCTTCGCCCCGAGCCTAGGCTACCTTCACGTTGATCCGCTGGACGACGTTGTTGTGGTATCCGGGCGGGTTGAACACCAGCTCGAACGCCTGGCTCGCACCGATGCGGTTGGTGGCCTTCGCCATCACGGCGTAGTTGCCAGGCTTCGGCTCTGGCAGCGCGTATGTCCACTGTCGCCAGGAAAAGCGGCCCAGATCCATGCCAAGGTCGGCAGGCCGCCAGCTCGCGCCGCCGTCGATGGAGACTTCGACCGCGCGGATGCCATAGCCGCCGTCCCAGGCTATGCCTCGCAGCACGGCAGGTTTCCCCGCGGGCAACACCGATCCCTCGTATAGATTGGTGAACAGAGAGTTCACGACCATCTCGGTGATCGGCGTGTTGGCGTCGGTCTCCTGGCTGATGAAGCGGTCGACCAACGCGAACTTGCCTTTCGGAATGCGATACGCCTTCTCCATCCAGAACCCTTTGTACGGTTCGCTCACCGCCCGGACCGAGATCAGGTGCTTCATCCAGTACGTTGCGGTCCACCCCGGCACGATTACGCGCACGGGATAGCCGTTCCAGTGCGGCAGCGCCTCGCCGTTCATCTCGTAGGCGAGAATCGTATTCTCGTCCGTGGCTTTCCAGACCGGCACGCTCTTCACGAAATCCGGGGTCTTGTCGAACACCGGACCGTCTGCGCCGTCGAACACGATCTCCAGCGCTTCTTTCTTGAGTCCCGCGCGCGCCAGAACATCCTTGAGTCGGACACCCTTCCAATTCGCATTGCCCATGGCGCCATAGCCCCATTCGACGCCGGGCACGTGCGGGTCGGACAGTCCGCGCCGGTTGCCGGAGCATTGGCACACCGCGGCTACCTCGACAGCCTGGAACTCGCGCCTGAGTTGATCGAGCGTGAGCTCGAACGGCTTCTCGGCGGCCTCGCCACCGACCGAGAGGCGCCACGCCGCCGCATCGACTTTCGGAATCCCGGCGAGGTGATAGCGTACGAAGAAAGCGTCGTTGGACGTGAACGGCTCGTTGAAGTAGCGAACCGGTGTCTCGAAGTTGGGCGGGCGATACGACTTCTTGATCAATGCGACCTTGCCGGGCAGCGCTTCGAGCACCGATGATTGGAGCGCACCGGCGGGCAGCGCAGCCGGTCCCAGCGTGCTATCCGCCGCGCTCGCGGCCATGGACAGAGCCGAGCCTGTCCCCGCAACAACCAGCCCCGACGCGGATGCCTTCAGGAACTCACGTCTGTCGAACACCATGCCTTCCCTCTTACGTTTCGCTTACGTTCTTGGATCGCTGTACCGCGCCGCGCCACCCGAATCGACTACAAGTCGCGCGCCGCTGTCCGGCTGACGGCACCGTAAACCAATCGCGAGGCCGAAGCAACCGCGCCCGAGGACACCTAGAACAATGCCCCGCCCTTGCCGCGCGGATCGTTGTACGCCGTCGCTTCGCCAGTAGCCCGATCGACGAAGACGGCCTGCATGTTGCCCCAGCGACGGCGGCCCTCCTGCACGGTATGACCCTTGGCTTGCAGGGCCTCGATCCATTCCTTCGGAAACGCGCCGGGCTCGTACTCGATGCGGTCGGGCAGATACTGATGATGATAACGCGGCGCGCTGACCAGCCGCCCGATGTCGAGCGTAGAGTTGTCGACGTAATCCACGACGCCGAGCAGCACCATGCTGATGATGCGAGACCCACCCGGCGTTCCGAATACCAGCACGCCGCGATCGTCTTCGACGAAGGTCGGCGTCATGCTCGACAACGGACGCTTGTTCGCATCGACCTGGTTGGCCACACCACCGACCAGACCAAAGGCGTTCGGCGCATCGGGGGCGATGCTGAAGTCGTTCATCTGGTCGTTCAGGATAACGCCAGTGTCTCCCGCGACGACGCCCGAACCGAACGGCAAATTGATGGTCAGCGTCGCGGCCACGCGGTTGCCCTCGGCATCGGCTATCGAGAAGTGGGTCGTGTCGTCGCCTTCGCGCAGTGACACGAGTTGCTGGCTCGGCGTGGCCTTCGCCGGATCGATCGTGGCCGCACGACGATCGGCATACGCGCGCGTGCCGAGCCAGGCCGGGACCGTCACGAAATCGGGATCGCCCAGATACAGCGCGCGATCCTGGTAGCCACGGCGCAGAGCCTCGGTCACGATATGGATGCGTTCGACCGGATCCAGGGTTCCGAGCGGAAAATGCTCGAGGATCTGCAGGCTCTGCGCCAGCGTGAGTCCGCCGGACGAAGGCAGGGACGCGCAGGTGATGCGCGCGCCGCGATACATGAAATGTTGCGGAGAACGTTCCACCACCTTGTAGCGTTGCAGATCCTCCAGCTCCCAGATGCCGCCACCTGCTTTCACCCCCGCAACCATACGGCTCGCCACGTCACCTGTGTAGAAGCCGTCACGCCCGCGCGCTGCAAGCGCCTCGAGCGTTCGCGCCAGCTCGGGCTGTCGCACGATGAAGCCCGGCGCGGGCACGGCGCCTTGATTGAGAAACACACTGGCCAGGCGCGGGTTGCCCTTCAACAGGCTTTCTCTCCAGCCGGCGACCATCTTGTAGCGTTGATCGGTCGGGAAACCCTCGCGCGCGAAACGCACTGCGGGCGCAAGGGATACGGCGAGCGAGAGGCGTCCGTAGTGTTGCGCGAGCCACACCAGGCCAGCGGGGACACCAGGAATCGCGGCGGCCTTGGCGCCCTCGATCGAGCCCTTCTCATCGGGCTTCCCGTCAGCACCGATGTAGAGGTCGGGCCGCGCTCTGCCCGGAGCAGTTTCGCGTGCGTCGACCATCACTTCGAAGCCATCGGACGCGCGATGCAGCAGAAAGAAGCCGCCGCCGCCGAGTCCTGAGGTATACGGCTCGACAACCGCCAACGCTGCAGCGACCGCCACGGCAGCGTCGAACGCATTGCCGCCCTGCGCGAGAACACCCATGCCGGCTTCGGTCGCGAGCGGATGACCGGAAGCGATAGCCTCTCGGGCCGCCTGGGCCGGCGACTGCAGGACGACGATGAAGAGAAGAGCAAGAACCGCACTGAAGCGACGCAGCGGTCCGACAACAGGGACTCTGAGCAAGGCGAGGTGCATTCGATTCCGGACTGGAGTGATGCGAACGGCGGCTAATCTAACACGACGGCAGCGCGTTTCTTCCGCGCACTCGCCGTGTAGTGTCGAGGCCAGACACCGGAGTGTAGGCGATTCACATGCGACGAGTGCTGGCAAAAACGCTCAAAGGCTCACCGCTAGCTGCCAGTCGAGCGACACCCGCTCAAGCGGTCTGCGGTTTGGTCGGATGATCCAGCGCTACGCGCTGAGCTCCGGATGGCCGCTTCACGCGGAACCAGGCCGCATACAGCGCCGGCAGGAAGAGTAGCGTGAGCAACGTCGCGACCAGCAGCCCGCCCATGATCGCGACCGCCATCGGCCCCCAGAAATTGCTGCGCGTGAGCGGAATCATTGCAAGAATCGCCGCGGCTGCGGTCAACATGATCGGACGGAAGCGGCGCACGGTCGACTCGATGATCGCGGTCCACAGCGGGTGGCCGCCGGCCACATCCTGGTCGATCTGGTCGACCAGGATGATCGAGTTGCGCATGATCATACCGAACAGCGCGATGAAGCCGAGCATCGCGACGAAGCCGAACGGCACGTTGAACACCAGCAGGAACAACGCAACTCCGATCAAGCCAAGCGGCGCGGTAAGCAAAACCAGGATCGTCTTCGACATGCTCTGCAGGTGGATCATCAGCAACGTGATCACCGTGAGCAGCGCGATCGGCACGACCGCGTTCACAGAATCCTGTCCACGCGCGGCCTCTTCGGTCGCGCCACCTATTTCGATGTGATAGCCGGGCGGCAGCTTGGCGCGGATCGGGTCGAGCTTCGGGCTGATCTGATCGTTTACGACCGGCGCCTGCACGTTGCCGAACAGATCGCCCTGCACGGTGATGGTGGGAATCCGGTTGCGCCGCCAGATGACGCCGTCCTCGAACGCGTAGCTGATCGTAGCGACCTGGGAAAGCGGGATCCACTTGCCGCTCTGCGTCGGCACGTTGATGTCGCGGATGTCGTCGAGGCTCAACCGCTCCTTGGGCTCGGCACGCGCGAGCACTTCGATCAGCTTGTCGCGCTCGCGGAACTGCGTGATCGAATAGCCCGACAAGATCGAGTCCAGCACTTGCGACAATCCCTCGGACGTGACGCCGATCAGACGCGCCTTGTTCTGATCGATGTCGAGCTTCACGACCTTGGACAGCTCGTTCCAGTCGAGATGGACGTGCAGCATGTTCGGATTCGCGCGCATGACCGTCGCGACCTGCTGCGCGATCTCGCGGATCTTGACGTAGTCCGGACCGCTCACGCGAAACTGCACGGGGTACGGAACCGGCGGCCCGTTCTGCAGCGGGTTGACGCGCCCGCGCACCAGCGTGAATTGGTTGTCGATCGTGTCGAGCAGCCGCTTTGCGACGTTGTCGCGCACCTGGTTGCTCTTGGTCGTGACGACGAACTCGGCCAGGTTCGCGTTGACGAGCTGCTGGTCGAGCGGCAGATAGAAGCGCGGGCTGCCGCCGCCCACGTAGACGATATAGCTCTCGATATCCGGATCGGCTTTGAGCAGCTTCTCGAAGCGCTTGGCTTCGGCGTCGGTCGCATAGATCGACGCGCCTTCGGGCAGCCACAAGTCCACCACCAGCTCGGGTCTATTCGCCGACGGGAAAAACTGCTGCTGCACGAAGCCGAAGCCCACGATCGCGAGCGCGAAGACCCCGAGCGTGATGGCGATCACGGTCTTGCGCCAGGTCACACACCAAGTGACGACCGCACGGAAGCGGCGGTAGAAGCCGCGGTTGTAAACGTCGTGGTGGTCGCTGGGCCGGCGTGAGGGCGGCGGCGGGATCAGCCGCGGGAACACGCGACGCAGCGGCGACAGCAGTAATCGCTGCGACAGGCTCTTGCGCGGATCGAGCGTGGCGTGGTCCGGCAGCAGCTTGTAGCCGAGGTAAGGCGTGAAGATGACGGCCACCACCCACGACACGAGCAGCGCAATGGTCACGACAGCAAAGATCGAGAATGTGTACTCGCCGGCCGCCGACTTGGCGAGGCCTACCGGAAGAAAGCCGGCCGCCGTCACCAGCGTACCGGTCAGCATCGAAGCGGCCGTCGACGTGTACGCAAAGCTGCCCGCGCGCAGGCGATCCCAGCCCTGCTCCATCTTGATCGCCATCATCTCGACCGCGATGATGGCATCGTCGACCAGCAGACCGAGCGCGATGATCAAGGCGCCGAGCGAGATGCGCTGCAGGTCGATGCCGAATACCTTCATCATCAGGAACGTTGTAGCCAGCACCAGCGGAATGCACAGCGCCACCACCACGCCGGTGCGAAGCCCGAGGCTGAGGAAGCTGACCGCAAGTACGATGACCACCGCCTCGCCGAGCGTGCGCATGAATTCGTTGATCGAGCGCGACACCACTTTCGGCTGATCGGCCACTTGATGGACTTCGATGCCGACCGGCAGATTGGCCTTGATGCGCGCCATCTCGGCCTCGAGCGCGTGACCGAGCGCGATGATGTCGCCGCCCTTGCGCATCGACACGGCGACGCCCAGTGCCTCCTGCCCTTCGTAGCGGAACTTGAGCAACGGCGGATCGACGTAGCCCCGATACACGTTCGAGATGTCGCCCAGCCGGAACAGCCGCCCGCCCGCCTGGATGCCGATCTCGCGGATGCTCTCGACCGACTTGAAATCGCCGCTCACGCGCAGGCGTATGCGATCGGACTTGGTCTCGAACGTGCCGGCCGGCACCATGTTGTTCTGCTGCTGGAGCACCGCGAAGATCTGCAGCGGATCGACGCCGAGCGTCGCCAGCTTCTTGTGCGACATCTCGATGTAGATCTTCTCGTCCTGGTCGCCGAGGATGTCGGCCTTGCCGACGTCGGGCACGCGCAGCAGGGTGCGCCGGATGTCCTCGACGTAATCGTGCAGCTCGGAGAACGAATAGCCGTCGGAGGTGAATGCGTAAATGATCCCGAACGTGTCGCCGAACTCGTCGTTGACGAACGGTCCCTGCACGCCGGGCGGCAGCGTGTACTTGATGTCGGAAATCTTCTTGCGGGCTTGGTACCACGCGTCGGGAACGGCCTTGGGCGGAGTGTAGTCCTTCAGGATCAGGAAGATCAGCGACTCGCCCGGCTTCGAGTAGCTGCGCGCGAAGTCGAACCAGGGCGTCTCCTGCAGCTTCTTCTCGAGTCGCTCGGTGACCTGCTGCTCGACCTCTTTCGCCGTCGCACCCGGCCACAGCGTGCGCACCACCATGACCTTGAACGTGAACTCCGGGTCCTCACCCTGCCCGAGCCGCACGTAGGAGTACGCGCCGGCAGCGAACAGCGCCAGGATGAAGTACAGGATCAGCGCTTGATGCTCGAGCGCCCACTCCGACAGATTGAATCGCGTGATCATCGCGCTGTCTCCGGATCGAAGCTCACGCGACTTTAGGGACGGGCGTCAGCCAGCACGCGCACTTTCTCGCCCGGATTCAGCTTGTGCACACCGGCGCGGACAACGAGATCGCCGTCATGCAAACCGGACACGATGGTCACGTAGTCCTGCGTGTAGCGGCCGACCTGTACCGGTGTCAACGTCACCTGGCGCGTCTTGCCGTCGATCACCCAGACAGCCGGCTCGGTGCCCTTCTGAAACAGAGCGGTGAGCGGCAGCCGCGCAGCCTCGACCTTGGATCCGCCTTTGACGAAGACGTTGGCGGTCATGCCGAGCTGGACACTCGGGTCGGCATCGACGACCGTGACTTTCACCATGTAAGTACGCGTCACGGCATCGGCGCTCGGCGAAATCTCGCGGATGCGCCCTTTGTAAGTCTTGCCGGGCGTCGCCCACAGCGTGATGTCGACGTCCTTCGTCGCACGCAACTCGCCAAGACGATTCTCCGGAACGCTGACAGCGACTTCTTTCTCGATCAGTCGCGCGACCTTGACCACGGTCTGCCCGGCCGACACGACCTGGCCGACCTCGGCCTGGACAGCCGTCACGATGCCGTCCTGGTCGGCACGCAACGTCGTATAGGCCGTCTGATTGCGATTGAGCTCGAGCTGGGCAGTTGCCTGCTCCAGGTGGGCGGCCGCCGTATCGTAGGTAGCCTTGCGCTTGTCGTACTCGGCGGCGCTGATGAAGCCTTTCTCGACCAGATCCTTGTAGCGCACGAGGTCGGCTTTGGCCTGCTGGTAGTCGGAGCGCGCCGCGACCAGCTGTTGCTTGGCCGCCTCGGCGGAGAGCTTCTGATCCTCGGGGTCGAGGCGCGCGAGCACCTCGTCCTTCTTGACCTGCTGGCCGACTTCGACCAGGCGCGCGACGATCTTGCCGGGGACGCGAAAGCCCAGCGCACTCTCCCAGCGCGCCCGCACATCGCCGGTGTAGCTGGCCTCCTGGTCGTCCGGGGAGAGCGAGACCTGGACCGCGTGTACCGGCCGCGTTTCGTCCGGCCGCTCGCCAGCCTTCTGGCAACCTGCCAGCGCCATGGCGAACGACAGCGCGGCCAGCATGACCAAACGGTGCGTGTCGGAACTGGTTCTGGCCATGATGCGAGCTCCCTTGAACTCGAGTACTGTTGAATGAGTGAGGCCGGCCGCTCAGGCAGCCGCCTCCACCGGGCAGCTTGTTCTAATCGCGGCTAGTGCCGGCTGAGTTGTGCGCGTCGATCATGTCAGCTTTTCGTTGCGGAACGGTTAGTGCGCGGAGCCGGGCGAGAGTGAGCCAGCAATCCTCTCAGCAGGATATCCAGGTGTTGATCGATGTAGGCGTTCGGATCGAGCTCGGTCGAGCCGCAGAAGTCGAACGAGTAGCGCCATACCGCCATCAGCATCAACGGAGCGAAGATCAACCGCGCCACGTAGTCGGGCGCGAGGTCACGGAACTCGCCGCTGTCGAGCCCGCGCTGCACGGCTTTTCGCACGAGCTTCTGCCCGCGCGACATCACCTCGTCGACATAGAACTTGCCGAGCTCGGGAAAATTGCGGCATTCCGAGATCATGAGCTTGGGCAAGCCGGCGAACGGCGTCTGGCCCACGCCTTCCCACCAGCCGCGCACGAGCTGGTCGATGAGATCGGCGACGCTGCCCTGATGCTCCGCCACTATCTTCTCGCCACGCTCGAGCAACGGAACCAGGCCTTCGCGGACCACGGCCTTGAACAACTCCTCTTTGCTCGGGAAGTAGAGATAGACCGTGCCTTTGCTGACGCCGGCTTGCTTCGCGACGTCGTCGAGGCGCGTCGCGGCGTAACCGCGCTCGACGAACAGATCGAGCGCCGCCGCCAGCAGTTCGGCCGGACGCGCGTCCTTGCGGCGCTCCCAACGAGGAGATACGGACATTGGTGGTTAATGACCAGGTTAATAACTGACCGGTCAGTAATGTAATCGCTGACGCCCACGTAAGTCAAGAATAAGCTTTGCGTTCGGACCAGCAGTTGAATAGCGTGTTCGGGCACCCAATAATGTTGCCGCATAGTCGAGACGAGAGCCTGGAACAGCCGATGACCGAAATCCGTCCACCCGCCGTCGCTGGAGCGTTCTACTCCGCCGCGCGTGAAGCTTTGATGCAAGACCTGACTACACTACTCGCGGGCACACCCGCGGTATCGCCAGACGCTGTGGTGCCGAAAGCGTTGATCGCGCCGCACGCCGGGTACATCTATTCCGGTCCGACTGCCGCCCACGCCTATGCGCGCCTGGCGCCGGCACGCGGCCGCATCAAACGTGTGGTTCTGCTCGGGCCGGCCCACCGGGTGGCCGTGGATGGGCTGGTTCTGCCGGGCGTGCACGGCTTGCAGACGCCGCTCGGCGTGGTTCCGGTCGATCGGGAAGCAGTGCGCTCGATCTCGTCGCTCGCGCAGATCGGCGAGAGCAGGGAGGCGCACGCCCACGAGCACTCTCTCGAGGTGCACCTCCCCTTTCTGCAAGCCGTGTTGGGCATGTTCGCCGTCGTGCCGTTGGTTGTCGGCCGCGCGAGCACCACGCAGGTCGCCGAAGTCCTCGACCGCCTGTGGGGCGGCGCTGAGACCTTGATCGTCATCAGCTCGGACCTCTCCCATTATCTCGGCTACGAGCAGGCGCAGGAGACCGACCGCGAAACCGCCCGCACGATCCTGATGCGACGGCCGCAGCTCAATCATCATCAAGCCTGTGGCGCGACCCCGGTGAACGGTTTGCTCGACGTGGCGCAGCGCCGCGGCCTCAAGCCCGAGCTGTTCGATCTGCGCAATTCGGGAGACACCGCGGGAGATCACAGCCGCGTGGTCGGCTACGCGTCCATCGGCTTCTTCGAGGTGGCGGTGCGCAGCGCCGAG
>Ga0070681_10006858_pt1 | contig 11083 bp, 12 predicted proteins | sample KBSC83BmetaG_FD_65650 | JGI IMG/M metagenome (GOLD analysis project Ga0070681, IMG submission 65650) | Corn rhizosphere microbial communities from Kellogg Biological Station, Michigan, USA - KBS C8-3B metaG | ecosystem: Host-associated > Plants > Roots > Rhizosphere | place: USA: Michigan...
AACCCGATCCCGCTTCGGCCTGATCGGAACCCAAACAATAAAGATAGGCGACTGCCCCACGCAGCCGCCTGTTTTTATGGATAAAGTGGAGACCGGCGTCTCCCACACCGCCGATCTGCAGATTATGTCGGCAAGGGAGACACCAAAAAGTTACCGACCCGAACCGTCCATTAGCTCGCCGTAAGTCGCATCATTATCCTTGCTTACGCGCGTACTTCCGGATGTCTCGCCGTTTTACATTTCCCGAAAATTCAATAAGATAGCGATGTTTCATTCGCATTTCTCATGAACACCCTTTATTATGGCGAAAATATAAGATCTTGCCGGATTTCAACGAAACGAGGTTACACATAGCCAGCATATGAGCCGGGCACAGCATTGGGACAAGATATACGACGCAAAGAATTACGACGAGGTCAGCTGGTTTACGCCGCACCTTGAGACGTCGCTTCATTTGATCGAGTCCGCGAGTCTTGACCCTGCCACCGCGCGGATCATCGATGTCGGCGGCGGCCGGTCCACGTTGGTTGACGATCTGCTTGCCCGCGGTTATCAAAACCTGACCGAACTCGACATTTCCGCGGCTGCGATCGAGCAAACGAAAGCGAGGCTTGGCGGAAAGGCCGCCTCGGTTACATGAATCACGGCGGACATAACGCAGGCTGCGTTACCCGAAAACGCCTACGACCTCTGGCACGACCGTGCCGTATTTCATTTCCTCACCAGCGCGGACGACCGCCGCAAATATGTCGCACAAGTAGAGCGTGCTCTAAAGCCGGACGGCCGTATCATTGTCGCGTCGTTTGGTTTAGACGGCCCGCAGAAATGCAGCGGTCTCGACGTTGTTCGTTACAGCCCCGAAACGATGCACAATGAGTTTGGCCGCCGATTCGAGCTCCTGGACCACATCGAAGAAACGCACCGGACACCCTTCGGAACGACGCAGGAATTTGTCTATTGCTACTGCCGGAAGCTGTGACCCGCCGTTTTACATTTCCGTAAAAAGCAATAAGATATCGGTGTTTCGTTCGCATCTCTCATGAATACCCTTTACTACGGCGACGATCTAGAGATCTTCCGGCATTAAATTTTTAGCGACTCAACGCGACGGTTCACTTCATCCCAGTTCACGTTTTGCATGAAGGCGCCTATGTATTTTGCGGCCGCTGCGCCATAGTCCATCTGGTATGCATGTTCGTACATGTCCATGACCGGCAGCGGAACGCTGAATGGCGCGTTGTATGCGTGGTCGGCCGCCCAGTCATTGTGCAATTACTTTGCGTGTTCGTTATAGGCAAATATCACCCACCCGGAACCTCCGTGCAGTTTTCCGAACGCCTGCTTGAGCCAAAATATTGCCCTAAAACGGTCAGCAACTGGAACGATGGTTGGTTCAATACAGACCGGCTATTCGTATTCGAATTATTCTAGTACGACAGCCAGGCTTGTGTTTTGATTTCTAACAGGAACAGCGTTTGCTGAAAAACCATCCAGGACCAATTCAGACCTGATCCGGTTCATTTGTGTACGGCAACGTTACGGCATGTGCCGTGTTGTCCAAACACTTCGGTCGATCTTGCGGGACATTGGACAAGGGGAGAGGTCAAAGGTCTCTTAAGATCGATTCTTCCGCGAAGTGTCGGTATGCCACGACATTTCGCGGTTTTTTCCGGAAGAGGTTAGCTCAATAAAATGATCCTGGGTTTTATATTATTAGTTGTCGGCGGGTTGCTGCTCGCCAAAAACCGCAATCTGGCGATGATGTGGGGCCATGAATACCACGCCCATCAGGTGACTTTCAGCAATTCGATCGCACGGCAGAATATCGCTATTGTCGGGGCAATGCTCATTGCAGGCGGGATCAGCATGATCCTGCTTTTCTAGTCAAACAATTTTAAACAATTCGCCGGTTTTGTATTGGCGTAGACTGAACCCTCGCTGTCGAGGCGTGATATATTCTCAAACCGGGGCAAGCCAGGGTAGAAGCCAACTTAGCCCGGGTGCGTCCAAGTGTTGCCCCTCGTGCCTTAGCTGGGAAAACGTCCCGACTTGCCCCTTTAGATCTTTTTTACACCGCCGGCGTGGCGACGGCGCTCTTCGATATGGTCGAGGATCGTTTTTGCGGTTCGTGCCGGACTCGACCTCGTGGTATCTATATTGAGCCTGTTTGGGTGAGGCACGTCCAGCTCGCGAAACTCTTTGGTCCAGCGACGAATGTTCGAGGTGTCGATCTCCTTCATCATCCGCCGCCGCTGAGGCGTGTCTTTCCGACGCCGAAGCTCGGCCGCCGAGCACTTTAGCCACACCGGAACGAAGAGCGCCTTGCGTTTTTTAGCCAGCAACTCGATCTGCCGAAATGGACGGATCTCGTCCGAGGCCATCACGTTCGTGAAAATATAGCTATCGTCGGGCGCGCCAAACTCGCGTATAAATCCGAGCACTGCTCGCCGGATCTTTCCCATATATTTCCAGCCGCCTCGCGGAAACGGATAACGGTCGGTGCCGTCGAGGTGAGCGACGCTGAAGATCGGGTTGTTGATCAGATGGTTGTCGACGAGCTTTGCCCCGGTACGACGCGCGATCTCGCGGGCCGTCGAATATTTGCCGACGGCCGGGATGCCGATCAGATAAATTATCGTGTTCTTAAGCTCAGGCACCTCGGCCTAAATTTTACACCGAGTCGTCACTAATTCGCGGAGAGGATGGCAGCGTTCCATTTTTTGGAAAGGTCCGGCAGCGCCGTGAAATCCTTGCCTACAGGAAACAGTTTGAAGAAGTAGGTCAGGACCATACGATGGTTGAGGTAGAGCATCGAGACGGTCATGAGCGTGGCCAATGGGTGACCGTGAACAACGGCCTCCGTATACAGCATGCCGCTAAAGACCTTGTCGCTCTTTTCAAAAAAGCCCAGTGATCTGCTGCCGGTAAATTTGGCGTCAGTCTCGATACCTGTGCGCGCGGCCAGCTTCTTGTCGACCTCTTCGGCTAGTGCTTTCATCACAGGGCCATTCGGGTCGATGAACTCGTTAAAGTTGTCCTTGACAACGGCGACCTGAGCATCGTAATCGGCCTGAGAAAAATCCTTTTCGCGATCGTCGTTGCCGACCTCGACAAGAGCATAAGAACCAATCGTAATGTCCTCAGACTTGCGCAGCTCCGGAACGAAGGTGAGCGGGACATAGGCCTCAAGCAATTCGGTCGAAGGCCCGTTCCCGTCACGGATGCGCTGCGTCGCCTTCTTAAAAGTACCGCTTATGGCCGTGTAGCCCGCAGGCACTGGAACGCGGATCTGTTTGTCGCCGAACATGATCACGTCGGACGCCGGCGGGGTCTTAACCGTCGCCGGAGCCCGACGCGTCTGTCCATAAATGGCAGGCACAAAAGCGAATGCCGACAAAGCAATAAGCATCACTGTTTTCATATTCAAATGTTGAAGGAAACGCGACCGTTATAGCGCGGACGGCACCCCGGTTTCAAGATCTAGCTAGCAGTTCGCATTGACTTAACCCTGCCCGACCTACGACTCTGGATCGATACCGGCGCGGCAGGCGAGCAGCAGACGCGGTCGAGACGTTTGAGATCTGATCTGAGCGAGACATCATCGCCGAGCATTTTCATCGTTGCGTCAAAGATCTCGCGGGCGGCGGCATTTGCCGGCTCGACGAGGCTATAGTGGACCCATTTGCCATCGCGGCGGCCTTTAACGAGCCCGGCGCGTTTTAGGTAGGCGAGGTGCCGCGATATCTTCGGGTCGTTTGTTTCGAGTGTGTCGGCAAAGAAGCATGTGCAAACCTCACCGCCGCGCAAAAGGTTCAAAAGACGCAGTCGCGTTTTATCGGCCAGGGCCGCGAAAAATAATTCAGGGTCAAAACCGTTTGCTAGTGCCATAACAAAAAGATTATAACATCACAATTATGGCTTGACATAATCGACTTGCAGCGTTAATCTCTACTCACGATTACGCATACGCGTAATCGATATTATTTCTAAAGGAGCAAAGATATGTCGATTAATATTCTAAAGCCGCACCTGGCGATCAACGTCCGCGACGTCGAGTCGAGCATCGAGTTTTATAAAAAGATGTTCGGCATCGAGCCGAGCAAGGTCCGCAGCGGATATGCGAAATTCGATATTCAGCAGCCTTCGTTGAACTTTACACTGAATCAGGTGCCGTTCAGTGGGCAGGGAGCACTCTCGCATCTTGGAATACAGGTCGCGACGACCGATGACGTGCTGACAATCAGAGACCAGTGGCACGAACGCGGTCTGACACCGCGCGACGAAATGCAAACTTCGTGCTGCTATGCTCTTCAGGACAAGGCGTGGGTGAGCGACCCAGACGGGAACGAGTGGGAAGTTTTTACCGTAATTGAGGACAATCTTCCCGATCGCGCGGTTACGAGCGAGGGCGATGTTGCATGTTGCGCGCCGACGGACAGTGAGGGTATTGCGAGCCCCACAGCTGCTGAAGTCGGCTGCGGGTGCGAGACGGCGCCGCCCGCAGAGGGTGAAGGCGCGTGCTGCGAGACACAAGCGATAAAGTTTGGCGTTGCGGTAAAAGCCGACGCACACTCGGTTACTTGCTGCTCAACACAACCCGCGGCCTGATCGGTCGGCGTATCGCGTTCGGGTGGAGGACGGCATGATAGGAAAGAACAAGGGCAAGAAGAGATCGTCGACTTGCCCTTTGCGAAGCGACTGCAAGGCAAATTGGAATCGCCGATTCTACGAGCGCCTATTGTCCGAGGAATGGAACTACCTCGTGATAAAACGGATCGCATCGTCCGGTGAATACCGAATTACACGCGTCTAGCAAAATATGGCGGAAGAAAACATCTTCAAGCCGCGGCGACTGTCATTTCTCGATCGGTATCTGACGATCTGGATCTTCGCCGCGATGGTATCGGGCGTCGGGCTCGGGTATGTCGTCCCTGCAACTGCCGCTTTTATCAATAGGTTTCAGGTTGGAACGACTAACCTGCCAATCGCCTTGGGGCTGATATTGATGATGTATCCGCCGCTCGCAAAGGTGAAGTATGAAGAACTGCCCCTGATCTTCCGAAATACGCGGATCCTCGGCATTTCTCTGGTGCAAAATTGGATCATCGGCCCGAGCCTGATGTTCGTGCTCGCGATATTGCTCCTGCCGGATAAGCCTGACTACATGGTCGGGCTAATAATGATCGGCCTTGCGAGATGCATCGCGATGGTCATTGTCTGGAACGATCTGGCCGGCGGTGACCGCGAATACGGCGCTGCCCTTGTCGCATTTAACAGCATCTTTCAGATCCTCTTTTACAGCATCTATGCGTACATTTTCATTACGATATTGCCGCCATTTTTTGGCTTACAGGGCGCGGCGGTCACGGTAAGCATCGCGCAGATCGCCGAAAGTGTTCTGATATATTTGGGAGTGCCATTTTTTGGCGGAATGCTAACGAGATTCCTGCTCGTCTATGTAAAGGGCAGCGAGTGGTATAGCACAAAGTTTATTCCCTCGATCAGCCCGATAACGCTTATTGCCCTGTTGTTCACTATTGTCGTGATGTTTAGCTATAAGGGGCAGATGATAGTCCGGATACCCTTCGATGTCGTGCGCATTGCAATACCTCTCGTCCTTTATTTTGTGACGATGTTTTTTAGCGCGTTCTTTTTAGCAAAAAAGGCCGGAGCGGACTATGCTCGCAGTACATCGCTTGCGTTCACGGCGGCCGGAAATAATTTCGAGCTTGGTATCGCGGTCGCGATAGCGGTCTTTGGCATCGGTTCCGGTCAAGCATTTGCCGCGGTCATCGGGCCGCTGATAGAGGTTCCAGTGCTCATACTCCTGGTCCGTGTCGCACTTCGACTTAGATCACGGTTTCAGTATCAATGATCGAAAAGAAGAGATTCCTGTTTGTCTGCGTCGAAAACTCCTGCCGAAGCCAGATGGCCGAAGCATTTGCGCGGATCTATGCCAGTGAAGGTGTCGAAGCCTACAGCGCGGGTTCGCGTCCGTCCGGCGTCGTTAATCCAAAAGCGATCGAGTCGATGCGAGAGATCGGTTACGACCTCGCGACACACGAATCGAAGTCGCTCGACGACCTGCCCGATATCGAATGGGACTTCGTCGCAACGATGGGCTGCGGCGATGAATGCCCGTTCGTTCGAGCAAAGCGGCGCGAAGACTGGCAAATACCCGATCCGAAAGAGATGAATGCAGCGGATTTTCGTCAGGTCCGAGACGAGATCGGTGAGAAGGTTCGGTCTCTCTTGACCGTATCCTTTGGGCATGATCGTAATATTCCTGCGGCGAGCTCGTCCTGAGTGTACGCATAGAAACAAGACCGACGTGAAACAGATCCGCGCTTGATCGATATCGGGGCAGAATGAGCCTTTCGGGAACGCTCTACTATCAGGTGCTTGCGCAATGTAATACACTATTGGTTGCTAGTTGTGCGACGGCATATAGGGAAATGCCAATCACCTTTAAGATCGATCACAATAGGGAGCGGATATATTCGACAGCGACGGGCGTGGTCACGTTCGGTGACCTGTACGCGCATATGAATGCGGATGTCGAGCCTGGTGTCGCGGCGTATTCCGAGATCTTTGACTGCACGGGCGCCACGACAGACGTGACTGCCGCCGACGTGCGGATGCTGGTAATGCACCGTGCCGAGGTCGCTCGCGAACAGTCGCCGGGCCCGGTCGCCATCGTCGCCGAGACCGATCTTTTCTTTGGGCTGTTTCGCATTTTTGAAATGCTGACCGAAGACCTCAGACCTATCAATGTCTTTCGCGATACGCTGGCGGCCGAGATCTGGCTGGACGGTCTTGTCTCGGCGGAACGCTCCGCGGCTTGAGCCTGCCTATTATCGGCAAGAATCTTCCGAGTGTCTGACTGCGGACAGAGAATTCTCTGTAAGCGTGTAAACTCAACCGCTAATACGTCGCGGTATGAGGCTCGCGCGAGCCAGGGTAGCATGCGGCTTGTCAGGAGAGTCAGTATCTCGTCCCGACTCACGAGCCTCGCCAGACGTTTCCGCTTATAAACCCAAATCAGAAAAAAAGGCCCCGGCCAAACGCCGGAGCCTGTTGACAGGACCAAACACGAAAAACTTTCCCCGCCCTTGCTCGTTCAGACTGTGGATCTAACCTAAAAATATTGCACGACGATCGCCCTTGCCGTATTCCAGCGAACATTTAGACCAAGTTCGCAGCTCCCGAAGAATAATTTTAGATAAACATCGATTCAATGTAAGGCAGTGGACAATAGCGAACCCTCCGTCGCTGATAAGTTAGAAGTATGCCAACCCCTCCCCGGGGTTGATAAAGAACGACTCGGCCGCGTGACGCTATATCCCAAGCAGCGAGACGCGGCATTTTTTCGTTTATTTGATAGCTGAGAAAGAAGCCCGGTTGAGAGGGACCGGGCTTACCTTCCTCCTGTCCAACAGGAGCGAATGAGCGAAGTTCCCCAACCGGCCCATTCAGGAAGGATCTTCAGAAAAAAATAAAGCAGCCAAAGCCAAAGACCAGAAGAAGAGAGCCCAATATCGACAGAATCTGCTGGGCGCCTGACGTCGAGCCCGAGAAGGCGGTGCGCGGCACGATCCCGGTGCGAAGCGCGATCTGTTTGTAACCGATCAGAAAAAGGCAGCCGATAAGCATCACTATTGAACCAGCGAGCATATTATCTGTAATGAAAGTCGCGGGACGCGGACCCGGGCCGTCGTCCGACGATGATGATCTTGAAAGACCGAGACACTCTTTGCATTTGCCTGAGTCTTGGAAGGTCCAAAAGCTATCAAAAATTGGAACAGGCGCCGAGTAGCTTGTCCTGGTATCGAACACTTGAAGAGAATCCGAGCCTGGCTGTGCAAAAAACGTTCCAAACGCAAACATTGAGAGCGTCCTGTGCTGATAGCCAGTGTTCTCTCAAGGGAAGCGGCGAGCGGATGGCCCGCCTTCTCTTCGGAGAATGAAGCTTATTGAAAAAATTGTTCGACGAGTGGTCTGAGTCGCGATATCTCGATGGGCTTTTGTACCACATCGTTACAGCCAACGTCTCGCGCACGGTCATTATAGAAGTCGCCGTAGGCGGTGATCGCCACGATCGGAACCTCTGAAAGATCGAAATGTCTACGTATCGCCTGGGTAGCCTGTATGCCGTCCATCACAGGCATCGCGAGGTCCATCAGGATGATGTCCGGCCGGTCCTTAACTGCCCTTTTTACAGCCTCATAGCCGTCCGCAGCCTCAATGACCTCGAAACCGCTTTTCTCCAGAACGACCTTTGCTAATCGGCGCGTGTCTGTAAAATCGTCGACTACCAGAACTCGTTTTGGCATAACTTGCTTGCCTCCACTGACCTAATGTCGCTGTCAGTGACCTAAGGTCGCTGTCACAGTCAGGCAAGTATCGTTCCGCGTATGTCGGCTAGCAGACACATACGTTGTGATTTCAACAAAATAAATGGCACCGGTCAGCCTGCCAGCGCTTCATTCTGATCGATGATATCCTTCTCGGTAAGATGAATCCGGTCTTACAATCGGCCAAAAACGCGGCTCTCATTATCGCCGGTATCTTTTCTGCAGCGATGGGGCTCAAAGGCTTTTTGCTCTCGAGCCGGTTTATTGATGGAGGCGTGACCGGCATCTCGATGCTTATGGCCGAGGCGTTTGGCCTGCCGCTGTCGGTGCTTATCTTTCTGATAAATATTCCGTTTATCGTGATCGGATACAGGCAGATCGGGGCCCGATTTGCGGTCAAGACCGGTCTCGCCATCTTTGGATTGGCGCTCTGTCTATATTTCATAAAGTTTCCGGATGTGACGCCCGATAGATTGTTGACCGCGGTTTTCGGCGGCTTCTTTATCGGAGCGGGGATCGGGCTCGCCATCAGAGGCGGTGCGGTGCTTGACGGGACCGAGATCGCAGCATTGCTCGTCAGCCGCAACAGCTATCTGCTGCGGGTCGGCGATGTCATTCTGATATTGAACGTTTTTATATTTCTCGCTGCGGCATTTCTGCTGAGTGTTGAGTCGGCCCTTTATTCGATCCTCACCTACATCGCGGCGTCAAAAACCATCGACTTTCTGATCCACGGCGTCGAGGAATACACGGCGATCATTATAATCTCGCCGCGCAGCGATGAGATTCGCGAGACGATCGTCAACAGGCTCAGACGCGGCGTGACTGTGCTAAGGGGAAGCGGCGGCGTGGGCTCGACCGGTTCAACGGAAGGCGATGTGGCAGTGCTCTATTGCGTCGTGACGCGGCTCGAGATCGGGAGCATCACGGACGCGGCAGTAACGCTCGATCCGACGGCGTTCATAACCACACATTCTTTATCGGATGTTCACGGCGGATTGATCAAGAGGCCGCTATTGCACTGATAAAACCGACACACGGGGTCAGTGAGCCTCCTCGGCCGGTCGCTGCGGAAAGATAAAGATCGCCGCGACGATGACAACAAGCAGGATCGCCGTCAGTAAGTATCGGTTGACCTCGAGTCCGCCTTCCTCGACCGACTTATCCAAAAAGTCACCGGTAACGGCACCGAGCGGACGCGTGAGAATGAAAGCGATCCAGAACAGTATCGTTCGCGAGGCACTCGAAAAGTAATAGAGCAAAGCAAGTATCAGCAGTCCGCCGCCGAACACAGCCGCAGATAATAGGTAGCCGAGATTCATGCCGTCGTCGCTTGCGACATAATCTCCGAGCGCGGTGCCGAGCGTTTGCGAGAACATGATCGTGATCCAATAGAACATCTCGCTGCGCGCCGTCCGAACACTGGCGATATCGACGGTGCCTGTGGTCAGCCGCCAAATAACGAGCGAGAGGATGACGAGAGCAAGAAGGATCGCCGATCCCCAGTAATATCCAAAGCCTTCAGAACGTGTAAAATAGTCGGCCAGCGCCGTGCCAAGAAGCGTCGTCGCGATGATTGTCGTCCAGTAAATGAAGGGGTGAAACTTGCTATAGAAGATCTGAACCAGAACGGCAGCTATAAATATGGCCAGAAAGATGGCCGCACCGACCAGGTAGCCGTATTCATGCCAGAACGGCGAGACATTTTCCGTCGTCTCGCCGAAGTACGACATTGTCAGCGCGTCGGCGCCGATCTCGCCGATCGACGTGCAAAGGATCTTGATGATCCAAAATGTGAGCGTGACCTCTGGCACCTTGGCCACGATGGTCATGATCTCAGGCGTTAGCCGACCCTGATCGGTAATGATCTCGCTTTCTCGTTCTGCCATGTTTCCCCCTTTTTCTTTTCTTGATCAGCGTCCGTAGACCAGGACGACAAACGAGTTTGGTATCATCGGCGCGCGTGGTCGCGGCTGCTCTTTTGTCGGTGCGGGAGCGGTGCCGAATTGTGCCGTGGGCAAGTAGAGCTTGTGGGTTTTGGTGTCGATGGTCATTGTGCGGGCGCGCGGCTCGGTCTTGACGTTCTCGACCACAGAATATTTGTCGGGCGAATCTTCGTGAATGACCGTCAACGTGCCATCGCCGCCGTTCGGCGCGAAAACATATTTCAATTCGGAGTCAAACTCCATTCCGTCGGTCCCCGTGCCGGTCGGGACCGTTGCAACGACCTTGCCGGTTTTTGCGTCAACGGCGACCATCTGTTTTTCGCAGGCAGCAAAAAGGCGGCTCGATTTTCTATCGATCGCAAGACCGCTCGGGCCGTCACATGGCGCGATGGCCCAGGTCGCGAGCACCGACATCTTCTTCGCATCCAGCTCAGCGATCGAGTTTTTGTCCTCGAGATTTACATAGACCTTTCCCTTGTCATCGCTGACGCCGAATTCCGGTTTGCCGCCGAGTGGAATAGTTCCCGCTACCTTGCCCGTCGCGGCGTCGATGACGGTTGCGTCGTCGGAGCCGCCGTTGAAAACAAATATGCGGCTGGTCGGTTTGTCGTAGACGATAGCGTCAGGGTTCTTCCCGGCCGGGATCGTGCTGCTGACCGAGAGGTCTTTGAGGCTGAACATCGTCACGGCGTTATCCCGGCCGTTGGTCGTGAAGCCGTATTCCGGTCCGAACGCGATCCCGTGCACGCCGTTCGTTTTTGGAATATCGCCGACGACTTTGTC
>Ga0070681_10006859_pt1 | contig 11082 bp, 11 predicted proteins | sample KBSC83BmetaG_FD_65650 | JGI IMG/M metagenome (GOLD analysis project Ga0070681, IMG submission 65650) | Corn rhizosphere microbial communities from Kellogg Biological Station, Michigan, USA - KBS C8-3B metaG | ecosystem: Host-associated > Plants > Roots > Rhizosphere | place: USA: Michigan...
CGCGCGCGTACTGGCGTCGAATTTCGATTGTCACATTGGGCATGTTCGAGGCTCCGTTGGGATTCGGTTAATGTGTAGTAGTCGAGAGACTTCATCTGACAGACAGCGTTCGCTTCTGAGCAATTTTAGACCGACGATCGACCAGCGCGTCCGCGCAATGATACGCATGGCGTCCATGCTAACATTTCACGCAGACCGCTGAACAAAGGGGGAATCGTGTTCGACATCCGTTTGTCGCAGGAGCAACGCGAGTTTCGGGATCTCGTCCGCAAGTTCGCGCAGGAGGAGATCAAGCTCAAGGCGATGGCGCTCGATCTCGAGCCCGAGTGGGAAAAGCGCGTTCCATGGGATCTCCTGAAGAAAGGCTCGCAGCTCGGATTCCGCACGTTCGTTCTCCAGGAAGAGAACGGCGGCTCCGGCATGTCGGATCACCTGACGTCGTGCCTCGTGGCTGAGGAACTTGCTGCAGGCGAGCTCGGCACTGCCTATTACTTCATGCTGACGGCTCGCCGTGCGCGCGACTGGTTCGAGCTGCGCATGACGCCGGAGCAGAAGGCTTACTTCATTCCGAAGTTCGTCGGTGACGACTTGTATTTCACGACGGTGGCTATACACGAGCCCGAGACCGACTTCGGCTTCGACTACTTCACCGAAACACCCGACAGCGTGCGCTTGAATACGCGCGCAGTCGAGCAACCGGACGGCTCATGGATCATCAACGGAGCGAAGGCGTACCAGACCGTCGGGTACCTCGCGAAGCTGATCCTCGTGAGGGCACAGACGCCGGATGGCGTGCAGTCCTTTCTCGTCGAGGGCGATTCGCCGGGACTCGCGCGGCGTCCGTTATCGAAGTTCGGACGACGCGTCGGCGACAATGCAGCAGAGATCTATTTTGACAATGTGCGCGTTCCAAAGGGACGGATACTGCCCCCTGCGCCGAGGGACCGCACCGATATGGGCACGCATCCGACGATCGCTGCGCTTACGCTTGGGTTGGGCCGCGCAGCGTTTGAGGAAACACTGAAGTACACGCAGGAGCGCGTCTCCGGCGGCAAACCCATCATCAAACATCAGGCGGTGGGTCTCACGCTCGCGGAAATGGCGATGAATCTGGAAGCAGCGCGGCGTCTCGTCTGGACGGCAGCGTGGGTGAAAGATCATCCGGAAGCAATTGAGGACGGCAGCATCGAGAACCTGCCATACGAGCACATGGCAATAGCATTCACGGGAACCGCCGTTCAGCGGCTCACCGAGCAGGCACTAGAGTTGTTCGGAGGCGCGGGCGTGATCCAGGGCATGCCAATCGAGAAATACGTCCGCGACGCGCATGTGCAGAAACACGTCTCGTTTCCGTTTCCATCGCGATTCAAAATCACCGAAGCACTAGTGGGTTTCAAGAGGAAGGTACCGCCGTTTCACGGTGGTGACTAGTGAGGCCAGACCGGACTCGTGAGTTCGATCCGCCAAATGGGCCCACCGGCAAAGAGCGGTCCTTCCGATCTCACGAAAGCCGGCGCCTCTGCCCTCATGATCCACACATGTGCGTCGGGAGGCTGTTTGTCGAGCAGCGGCGCGACCAATCCGGCCACGCCGCCGAGATTTATCTTGATCCGGTAATGCGCGGCCTTGCGCTGGGACCTGCCGATCGAGAATGGGTCCTCGCCTTCGAGCATGACTTCGAGCTTCACGATCCGCGGCTTGGGCGTTGCCGCGACGAGCGGTAATGTCAGCGACCGTGCGTCGCGCGGCAGATTCTTCAGCAGCGTGGTTATGATGCCGTTGGCGAGGTCCGCGGGCAGTTCGAGGCGCTCCGTTATGGACTTCTCTTTGCCATTGTCGTCGGTGTAACGCACGTTCACGCGGCCGCCGGCGACGTCAACTGTGACGTCCATCGCACGCGGGAAAGTTGGGCCCTTTTGCACGAGGTGATTGCTCACGAGACGAAATATTCTGCGCTGCGAGAAAACCGCGGTCTCCTCGTGGAGCGATCCGTCCTTGAAGTTCAGGGTGACGCGGCTCGTGACGCGATCGCCACGAACGACTTGACTCAGATCGCCGTCCGCGAGTTCGGCCCCTTCGAGCGAGCGCAGTACGAGAAAGCCATGAACCATGCCTTCGGCGCCGCGCACTGCCACTGATGCTGACTGCACGACACCGGTCTGGAGCATAACGATTCCGCTCGCGAGCGCGGTACGCAGCGGTTTGCGCCATGCGCGCGCAGCATCGCCACGCACTCTTACATTATTCACGCAAGCAGTGCCCCGCACTACAAAGTTTCCCCGCGATTGCATTTGAAAATGACTTCGTAGGCTTTTTCCGCTATTTTGTCGTCGCGTAAACAAGCAATCGCAGCAATAAAATCCTTTGGAGCTTCTGCGATTATCATGTCGGATACCCAGGTGTGGATCATGTTCTGACGCTTCTGATCAGGAAACGAGAGCAGCCGTTCAAGCTGTGCATTGATTTTCGGATCTTCGCACGCCACACGCAGCAAGTTGACGAAGCTTTCGATGTCGGCGACGGATTGCGGAGAGGTGGAGGCCACAGCTTTTCTGGATGCTTTGTAAACGGGTTGGCTTCAGTGGCGAACTCGATCTACGCCTGCATGTCTAACGGGTCGTTTCATCGTCGTCGGCTATTCCCTTTGGCGATATCCTACACCTATAATCGCATTTGTATTTTCCGCGCCGAAGTCAGTGATTGAAGTCAGTGACCCGATTAAACGTGGTTGCGTTTTTGCCGTAACACCATAGGAAATCCCGGATGAAATCCAGCCGTACCCTGTTCGCCGCAGCCGCATCGTTATTTTTTTGCGTGCCCTCGCTTGCGCAGAATTATCCGGCGAAGCCGATACGACTGATCCTGGGGTTCGCGCCCGGCGGCAGCACCGATCTTGTTGCACGCGTGGTCGGACAGAAAATGTCGGAGTCGTGGGGCCAGCAGGTGATCATCGATAATCGTCCCGGCGCGAATGGCATGATCGGCGCCGATCTGGTCGCCAAAGCGAGCGCTGATGGGTATAGTCTGCTGCTGAGCAGCATTGGTCCGATGGCGATCAACGCCAGCCTGTATAAAATGCCGTACGATATCGTCAACGATTTTGCGCCGGTTACGTATACGGGCAATGTAGCGAACTTACTGGTGGTGCATCCGGCGATTCCTGCCATGAACGTGAAAGAATTGATCGCGCTCGCAAAGGCGAGACCTGGACAACTGACTTTCGGCTCGAGCGGGACCGGGGGTGCGCCGCACATGGCGGTCGAGCTGTTCAAGCTATTGACGAAGGTCAACGTCGTGCACATTCCTTACAAAGGCGGCGGGCCGGCGATGGCGGATCTCGTCGGCGGGCAGATTTCCGGAAGCTTCGCGAGCATGCCGTCCTCGATTCCGTTTGTGCAGGCCGGTAAGCTGCGCGCGCTTGCCGTGACGGCTCTCAAACGCTCACCGGCATTGCCCGAAGTGCCGACGATCTCTGAAGCCGGAGTGCCAGGATTTTCTGTGCTCGACTGGCAGGGCCTCTTTACGACCGCGAAAACGCCGCCCGAAATCGTCAATAAGCTCAATGCCGAAGTAATCCGCATCCTCGCGCTGCCCGACGTGATACAAAGGCTATCCGCGGCAGGCGTGGAGATCCAAACCAGCACGCCCAAAGAGTGGGGCGATTTCGTGAAATCAGAAATTGCGAAGTGGAGTAAGGTCGTCAAAGAGGCTGGTGTGAAAGTGGAATGAATGTTTTATTTTCATTGGGCACTGCGCATGACATCGCTGCGCCTTTTCGTTGCGCAAATCGCTATATAACGTTGTCGGTATCAAAGGAGGAAGGTCATGAATAAAATAACGTCTCAATTACTCGCTGTGGCGGCGATTGCGCCGTTGGGTCTGGTCTCGCCGGCAGGAGCCCAAACGAGTGCTTATCCCAGCAAGGCGATACGCTTTGTGGTCGCGAACTCGCCGGGCGGCGGACTCGATGTTACGGCGCGAGCGATCGCGCCTAAGCTGAACAACGTATTCGGACAGCAGGTGATCATCGACAACCGTGCGGGCGCTGCCGGCAGCCTGGCGGCGGAAATCACGGCGAAATCGCCACCCGACGGTTACACCATATTAATGGGATCGGTCGGCAATCTTGCGGTGAATCCGCATCTGTATAAGGGGCTCGGCTATGAGCCGTTGAAGGATCTGGCGCCGGTCACTTATGCGGTATCCGGCAGCAATGTGCTGGTCGTCAATCTGTCGGTGCCCGCCAAAACGGTGCAGGAATTGATCGCGTTGGCAAGGGCGCAGCCCGGCAAGCTGACCTATGGCTCGTCGGGCGCCGGCAATGCGGGACATCTTGCGGGCGAATTATTCAAGAGCATGGCGAAGGTCGACATGGTGCACGTGCCATACAAAGGCGGTGCACCGGCGATGTTCGCCTTGATTGCGGATCAGGTTCAGCTCGTGTTTTCGTCTGCTCCGACGGCCATTCCTCAGGTCAAGGCCGGAAAGATTCGCGCGCTCGCCGTCACGACGCTCAAACGCTCGGCGCATCTGCCCGACTTGCCGACGATCTCAGAAGCAGGACTGCCGGGATACGAAGCCGACAATTGGTACGGCGTCGCGGTGCCGGCACGTACGCCGCGCGCCATTATCGATCGTCTCAATACTGAAGTAGTTCGCGCGCTCAACATGCCTGACGTGAAGCAACTCTTATTCAATCAGGGACTCGAAGTCGCGACCGGCACGCCGGAAGCATTCGGCACCTACATGAAATCAGAAGACATCAAATGGGCGAAAGTCATCAAAGACGCCGGCATCGTCGCAAACTGAGCGCAATCCGCATGAACGAGTCACAGAGAGGCGGTATTCAAATGCGCACCACAGCGATTGCGGCATTTTTGTTTATGTTCACCGGCGTGGGAGTTGCGGCCGAAACCGCGAAGGCGCCTAAACCATCCTCGAAGGCCAAAGCGGCAAAACCGGCAGCGTCGCCGCACGGAGCCCACATGCCGGCAATGGAAAAACTGACGTGCCGCACGGGCCCCAATGACGAGCAGGTACGGCTGACGGCCATCGTGGTCAAAGGACGGCCGATGGAATTTGCTTATTACAGCCGCTTGGGAACCCGGGTGTGCTCGATCTATGGCCGCCGCGGCGACGCCTACACAAAATGGGCGGACGACGCAGACGCAGTGCAGGTGAAGTTACTCGAGGGCAAGGCCGAGCTCAAATACGATCCGGGCCATTTGAAGCTCAAGTTCTCCGACGTCGGTCGCATGCGGTTCTGCGGCATGTACGGCCAACTCAATGGTGTGGTCGAGGTATTCAGCAAAAAATCAGAATGCACGCTCGTAGACGTGTTTAAGGACAATGTCACTGATGAGGCGCCGGTTGAAAAAGCTACTGCCGACAAGAGCGCTGTCGAAAAGTGAACCGATCATTCGTCACGCCGGCTCTTTCGCGCGGTATTTGTCGAAGATGATGTCCTGCGCGTGCAGCGCGGCGAGCTGTTCATCCTGATATCCGATACTCTTCAGTATTTCGTCCGAGTGCTGGCCGAGCCATGGCGCCGGCATGCGTATCTGCACGAGCTCGCCGCTTGATTTCACGGGCAGGCCGAGCGACTTCATGCGTCCGATTTTGGGGTGATCGATTTCTATCACCATTTTGCGCGCCTTGATGTGCGGATCGTCGAGGATCTGATCGTAGGTGTATACCGGACCGCCGGGAACCGCGGCAGCGTCGAGTTTTTTTACCCAATGCGCGGTAGGCTGAGTCGCAAATACGGTCTCGATTTCTTTTTCAAGCGCGTCGATATGTTTAAGTCTCAGCGGCAGCGTGACGAAACGCGGATCGGTCAGCCATTCCGGCTTGCCGCAGACCATAGTGCAGAAGTTACTCCACAGTTTGTTACTGTTGCCGCCGACGGTCACGTAGCCATCCTGGGTCTTATATGCCTGGTACGGCGTCGAGCGCCGGTGCCGCGTGCCGGTCGCGGTGGGCAGCTCACCGCCGCCGAAATACGCGCCTGATTCCCAGTGCGTCCACGCGAGGCCTGCCTCGAGCAGCGAGGTTTCAAGGTACTGACCTTTGCCGCTTCGCAGCCTGCCAATGTAAGCGCCAAGGATGCCGTAGAGCGCGGTGACGCCGCTCGAAATGTCGTTCATCGCGATGCCGACTTTCGCGGGCCGGCCTCCGGGATATCCGGTCATCATCATGATGCCCGACATGCCCTGCGCCACGATGTCGTAGCCGCCTTTTTTACCGTAAGGGCCGGTCTGCCCGAATCCCGACATCGATGCGTAAATCACGTTGGGGTTGAATTTCGTAACCGTCTCGTAATCGACGCCGAGTTTGCGCGTGACGCCGGGACGAAAGTTTTCGGTGATGATGTCCGCTTTCGCCGCGAGCCGCATGAAAATGTCCAGACCCTGCGGGTCCTTCATGTTGAGTGCAATGCTCTTCTTGTTGCGGTTGAGTACCGCGAAGCAGTACGATTCATCGTTGATCTTGGGTTCGAAGCGCCGCGAGCCGTCGCCTTCCGGAAAGTTCTCAACCTTAATGATCTCTGCGCCCATGTCGCCGAGCACCATGGTGCAATAAGGTCCTGCCATGACGGTCGTGAGGTCCAGTACTTTCACCCCTTCGAGCGGAAGCGGCATGATGACTTCTCCTGATTTTTGGATCGCCTACGCGATCGATAAAAGCGCGCGCTACGGGATTTTAGCCGCAATGACGCGAATCGTCGCCGAGATTGAATCGCGGGCGGCTTTTGCCGATAATGGCCGGGCGAGAATGACAAAAATACGAGGAGCATTATGATGGCGCATTTTAGAAGTTTCGCCGCGGCGATGGTACTGGCGCCGTTGTTTGCACTTCCGGTGGTCGCTCAAACATATCCATCGAAGCCGGTGCGCGTGGTGATTCCGTGGCCGCCGGGTAGATGTCCCGGATCTCGGCGAGGGTGTTGGTTTTGGGGCGGAGACGGGACAAAGCCGCCCGGATGGTGGCACAACATTCTGCGGCGAGTGGTAAATGCGTTATCGCTTGTGGCGATGCTATTCGCACTTCCGGTGGTCGCTCAAACATATCCATCGAAGCCGGTGCGCGTGGTGATTCCGTGGCCGCCGGGCGGCTCAAACGATATCGTCGGTCGCATCGTCATGCAGAAGGTGGCGGAAAACACAGGGCAGCAATTCGTGATCGATAACCGCGCGGGCGCAGCCGGCAGCATCGGCGCCGACGTCGTGGCGAAATCGCCGGCCGACGGCTATACGCTGATGGTGCATTCGACGAGCCATGTCGGCAATGCGTCGATGTACAAGAAGCTGCCGTACGACACGCTCAAGGATTTTGCGGGAGTAGGGCTGCTCGCGGCGCAGCCCGGCGTGCTGGTTGTCCACGCTTCGCTGCCGGTCAAATCGGTCAGGGAGTTCATCGCGCTTGCAAAATCGAGACCGGGACAGATTAATTATTCATCGTCGGGCAACGGCAGTGCGCCGCACCTGTCGATGGCTTTGTTCGTGGCCATGACCGGAATCAAAATCGTTCACATACCGTATAAGGGCGGCGCACCGCAGGTAACCGCGTTGTTGTCCGGCGAAACGCAGGCTTCGCTCGCAACGGTTTCGACGGTGCTTACGCATATTCACGCGGGACGCGTGCGCGCGCTCGGTGTCGCGTCGGCGCAGCGCTCGGCCACGCTCCCCGATGTTCCGACCATCGCCGAAGCCGGCGTGCCGGGCTATGAAATGAATCCCTGGATCGGCGTATTCGCACCCGCCGCAACGCCACGCGAAATCATTAACCGCGTCAATGCCGAGATCAACAAGGCGTTGAAGCAACCGGATGTGAGCCAAAATCTGGCCAGCCAGGCGCTCGATCCGTGGAGCAGTACGCCCGAAGAATTTGACGCGAGGATCAGGACGGACTACGAGAAGTATGCAAAGCTGATCGCGCTCACCGGAGCTAAAGTAGATTGACGCGGCAATTAGCGGCGGATACCGGGCCGATTGAGGAATCACGGAGGCCGTGGACTTGCTGTGGTATGTTAGTTAGAATGATATCGTCACCGCACGGTGTTGCGGAGAGGAGCAAACATGATCAAGACGATTGATGCGGCGAAAGCATGCACTGCGATAGTCTTCGCAATCGCGTTGAGCGCGTGCGCGACGAAACTGGGGCGCAATTTCGATGACGTCTACGCGCAGCAAATCAAACCTGGGGAGACAAGCAAGGCAGAGGTTCGCACAAAGCTCGGAACTCCGGTTCTGTTGAGCAGATCGGGGGACGAGGAAACCTGGACTTACGCCTATTACACAGGCAGGAACCTGGCTTTTGATGATGTTTTTAATATATTCGGCTCCGTCGATCCTGAAACCCAGGGTCAGGGATCGCAAAAACGCCTGATCGTCACCTTCAAAGGTGACGTTGTGAAGGCCTCGAAGTTCGCGGTGGAATTGCCGCGCTACTAGCCTGCTAGTCACCGCTGTGCGTAACGCCGGGCCATCAGTCTGGCGCACGCAAGCGGGCGGCCATTCGCCTTCCACTTCCACGGTGGAAGTTACCTGAGCTGTCAGCGACAGGACATTTAAGTCACGCCATTTCAGTGTTTCGCTTAGCTCGCGTTTCGTTCAAACGGGTCTGGTGGCGCGCGATGATCTGACCTCCGTATGACGTTACAATACAGGTCCTCATCACCCATCCGCCGGAGCATTTTCGATGAAACTGTATGGCTCGCCATTCTCACCGTACGCGCGTAAAGCGCGCGTGCTGGTCCTGGAAAAGAAAATTCAATGTGAGTTCGTGGTCGAAGATCCTTGGTCCACGGATTCGCGCATTCCGGTCATGAATCCTCTCGGCAAGGTGCCGGTACTGCAGATCGGTCCGGACAGCTATCTTTTCGAGTCGGCTTTGGTCGTGCACTATCTCGACCATATCGACGGCAAACCACTGCAGCCTAAAGACGCGGCGGGTTACTGGCAGTCGCAGTGGTGGCAGGCGCTTGGCAACGGCATGATCGATGCGACGATCGCGCGTGTGCTCGAAACGCGGCGGCCTGAAGACAAGCAGATGCCCGAGAAAATTCAGCGTGAGGAAGCGCGTATCGCGCGCGCTTTCGATACCGCCGGCGGCGCATACACGCGGGGAAAGTTCATGGCCGGGGCAAAATTCAGTCTGGCCGATCTGGTGATGGGTGTCGCGCTGCAGTATATAGATATCCGCTATCCGCACGACTGGCGCGCCAAATATCCGGCGCTCGCCACATGGCACGCGGGCATCGTGTCGCGCCCGTCATTTGTCGCGACGCTGCCGCCGGGATTCACGCCGGTCCAATAAGCCGTCGCTCAAGAACTCAACATTCGAATACATCGACCAGGGGAGAGAAAATTGAAGATATTATTTTTCGACGACTTCAAATTGGGCGTGCTCAAGGGCAATTCCGTAGTCGACGTGTCATCTGTGGTCAAAGATATTCCCCACACCGGAGCCGACAATCTCATCAATGGATTGATCGAGCGTTTTTCCGACTACAGGAAGCGCCTGGAGCAGGCGGCGGAGAAAGGAAATGGCGTGCCGGTCGGCAGCGTCAGGATACGGCCGCCGCTGCCGCGACCGCATAACATCGATTGCATGGCGGTCAACTACATGGAAGACGGCACCCGCACCGAACCCGCGCCCATCAATGCTTTCCACAAGTCGCCGAGCGCAGTGATCGGTGACGGCGATACGATGGTGCTGCCCGATGTTCCCGCAACGATTTTCGAGGGCGAAGCCGAAGTCGCGCTCGTGATCGGCAAGCACGCGTCGAATGTCAAGGCAGCGGACGCAATGAGCTACGTATTCGGTTACCTCAATTTTATCGATGGTTCGGCGCGCGGGCTCCCGCCCGCCGGCAACACGTTTTACCAGATGAAGTCGCGCGAGACTTTTGCGCCGATGGGGCCTTATATCGTGACCGCTGATGAAATAACCAATCCGCAGAATCTGCAGATCAAGCTATGGGTCAACGGCACGCTCAAGCAGAACTTCAATACGAGTGACATGGCGCACAAGATTCCACGCTGCATCGAATGGGTCAGCTCTATTCATAGCCTGGGGCCCGGCGATGTGCTCGCGACAGGAACCAACCACGGCGGTCTCAACGCCTTCCAGGATGGGGATCTGATCGAGCTCGAAACGGAGGGCTTGGGCCGGCTTCACTTCAAGGTGCGCGATGATCTCAAACGTACCTGGGCGCGGGACACGCGGCTCGAACGCCAGCAGAAGAAAGTGGAGGGGGTCACTACGCCGCAGCTCACCGGGAAGTACGCCGCAAAGAGCTGACAATCGTAACCTAAGGGCTCGCAGGCAATGGATCGCGCAGCAACGACAGTGTGAACGGAACACAGATGAATTTTCTGTATTCATTGCGCAGCATGCTTATCCCCGTGTTAGCGGCTAGCTTCGGCGCCACGGCCGCGAATTATCCCGACAAGCCGATCCGCATGGTCGTACCCTGGTCGCCAGGCGGCGGGTCGGACGTGTCGGGGCGCATCATCGCGTCGAAACTCTCCGAATCGCTGGCACAGCAGGTCGTGGTCGACAATCGGCCGGGCGCGGCGGGCAACATCGGCACGGCAATCACCGCGCACGCCGCGGCGGACGGCTACACGATTCTCCTCGCGGATACCGGATTTTCCACCGGGATCAGTTTATACGCACATCCTGGTTATCATCCGGTCAAGGATTTTGCACCGGTATCGTTGGCGGCGATCACGCCCATCGTGGTTGTCGTGCATCCATCAGTGCCGGTGAACACAATGAAGGAACTCGTTGCGCTTGCGAAGTCGCAGCCGGGCAAGCTCAACTATGGCTCGGGCGGAACGGGCGGCAGCGTGCATCTCGCCGGCGAGATGTTTCAGTTGCTGACCGGAACGAAACTGATTCATGTCCCTTACAAGGGCAGCGGACCCGCAGTGATCGATCTTGCCGGAGGCCTCCTGCAGGTCATGTTCGCAACGGCGCCTCCGGTCATGCCGCTGATCAAAGCGGGCAGGCTGCGTGCGATCGGTGTAGCGAGCAGCGCGCGGTCGGTATTTCTTCCCGACGTGCCTACTGTCA
>Ga0070681_10006862_pt1 | contig 11080 bp, 9 predicted proteins | sample KBSC83BmetaG_FD_65650 | JGI IMG/M metagenome (GOLD analysis project Ga0070681, IMG submission 65650) | Corn rhizosphere microbial communities from Kellogg Biological Station, Michigan, USA - KBS C8-3B metaG | ecosystem: Host-associated > Plants > Roots > Rhizosphere | place: USA: Michigan...
TTCGATGCGCTGCAGCTTCGACTCCATCCGGCGCAGTCGCGCACGGCGAAGCTCGCGCACGAGTCGCCATCATCCTATGTCGCCTTCGACCTGCTGGCCGTCAATGGGAAAGACGTGATGAAGTCGCCACAGTCGGAGCGTCGCATCAAGCTCGAGCGCCTGCTCGCGGGGAAGAAGCCGCCGCTCCACCTCACGCCGATGACGCACGATCGGCGCGTCGCCGAGGATTGGCTCGCGCAATTCGAAGGCGCGGGTCTCGACGGTGTCGTTGCCAAGTCCCTGGACCTGCCATATGCGCCGGGCAAGCGCGCGATGCTCAAGGTCAAGCACGTGCGCACGGCGGATTGCGTCGTCGCCGGCTTTCGCTGGTACAAGGACACGGCCGACGCGGTCGGCTCGCTGCTGCTCGGGTTGTACGACGACGCGGGCGTTCTTCACCACGTCGGCGTGACGTCGGCGTTCACGATGGCCAAGCGACGCGAGCTCGCCACCATGCTCGCGCCTTTGCGCCGGAACGCGCTGGCGCGGCACCCGTGGCGCGACTGGGCGAACGAGGCCGCGCATGCGAGTACGCGAATGCCGGGGGCGCAGAGCCGTTGGTCGGCCGGCAAGGACCTGTCCTGGGAACCGCTGCGCATCGATCGCGTCTGCGAGGTCAAGTACGATCACCTGCAAGGCGATCGCTTTCGCCACGCGACGCAGTTCTTGCGCTGGCGCCCCGACAAGCCGCCCGCCGACTGTCGCTACGACCAGCTCGAAGTCACGACGCCCTTTGCGCTCAAAAAAGTGTTCGGCGCCGGCCGGCGTTGACCGGCATTTCCGCGGCGCATGGGGCTTCGCGCACGGGTGCGGCACCCGCCGCGGCGCCCCACCGAAAAGCGCCCGCGCCTATGTGGAAGGCGCCGCGTCCCACTTGGGCCGCATCTGCCTGCCCCACTGCTTCGGATCCTCGTTGTGCATCCGCTCCATGTCCTTGGCGACGTCCGGATGCTTTTGCAGCACGTGCTGCGTCATGGCCTTGACCATTCCATCCCAGGAATCGGCGGACAACCTCTGGTCGCAGGAGCCGCCGAGCTCCCTGCACGTCATCGTTTTCATGGCAACGCCCTCCTGGCGCAATGGACGACTTCGCCATGGTGCCGAAACGACCGCGTGCCCGCATTCGGCAGGGGCCTAATCTGCTGTCGGACGCTCGCCGGTAGTCCGCCTAGGCCTCGTGGCAAACCGCCTCGACGTTGTGCCCGTCCGGGCCGATGACGAAGGCCGCGTAGTAATTCGCCGAGTACTGCGGACGCAGGCCCGGCGCACCGTTGTCCTCGCCACCCGCTTCCAGCGCCGCGCGATGGAACGCATCCACCTGCCGGCGATTCTCGGCAACGAATGCAAGGTGAAGCGGCGCCGGCTTGCCCTCGGTTCGGAACAGGCACAGCGACGCGCTGCTCATCGGTGAAGCGAGCTCGACGCCGTAGGCGGGCTCTCCTTCCGCGACGATGGCGACGCCGAGCGGCTCGAGCGCCTTGGCGAAGAACGCCTTGCTCGTCTCATAGTCGCTGACGCCGAACTTGACATGGTCGAACATGAGTCCTCCCGAAGTGTCTGGCTGGCTTGCGCAGGCCCGTCAGACCGGGTCAATCACGGCGATCGCGCAGAGATCGACATCAATCGTATCGTGGCTTGCGACGGCCCGCCTTGGTCTGTCCGCGCCGTACCTTCGAATCGACACGCCGCCGCTGGGACGCCGGCGTGGGACGGGTCGGCCGCCGCGCGGGCATCACCGCGGTCGCCTCGTCGACGATCTCACCGAGCCGTGCCATCGCGTCCTCGCGGTTCCGCTCCTGGCTTCGGTAACGCTGAGCCTTGATGACGATGATGCCGTCGGCGGTGATGCGCTGGTCGCGCCATTGCAGGAGCCGCTCCTTGATGTCCTCCGGCAGCGACGACGCCCGCACGTCGAAGCGCAGGTGCACGGCACTCGACACCTTGTTGACGTTCTGCCCGCCGGCGCCTTGCGCCCTGATCGCGGACCATTCGACGTCGGCCGGGTCGATGTCGATCATGGCGTCGTGATCAATGCCAGCTTCGCGGCCATGCGCTACTCTACGGCAATGGCCACGGCGTGGACGATGAAGCGAGGCATCGAGCGGCGCGTGGCCATCGCGCGGCCGGGGGCGGCATGAGCCTTGCGAAACACCTCGGCGACTGGCGGGTGACGCTCGCCATCGTGGTCGTCACCGTGCTGGTGACGATCGTCGGCGTGCTTCTTTTTGTCAACGCGACGCAGGGCGACAAGCGCGTCAAGGAAAAGCTCACTCACCTCTACGGTATCCGCGACCCGCAGTTCCAGCGCACGATGGGTGTCCTGCTGGGCCCCGCGATCCTGCCCGGCAACCGCTTCGAGGTTCTGCTCAACGGCGACGAGATCTTCCCGTCGATGCTCCGCGCGATTCGCGAGGCACGCACCGCCATCTGCTTCGAGACGTATATCTACTGGGCGGGCGACATCGGTCGGGAGTTCGCCACCGCGCTTTCCGAACGGGCGCGCGCCGGCGTCAAGGTCCACGTCATGCTCGACTGGCTCGGCAGCGTCAAGATGGACGCGAGCCTGCTGAAGCAGATGGAGCAGGCGGGCGTGGAGATTCGCCGCTACCACGAGCCGCGCTGGTACAACCTCGACAAGCTCAACAACCGCACCCACCGCAAGATCCTCGTCACCGATGGCCGGGTCGGCTTTACCGGCGGCGTCGGCATCGCGCCGGAGTGGACCGGCCACGCGCAGGATCCCGACCATTGGCGCGACACGCACTTCCGTATCGAAGGGCCCGCGGTGGCGGAAATGCAGGCGGTATTCAACGACAACTGGGTCAAGTCGACCGGCAACGTGCTGCATGGCGACGCGTATTTCCCTGCGCTGTCGAGCCGTGGCAATGGAGCGGCCCAGGTCTTCTCGAGCTCACCCTCGGGCGGCAGCGAGAGCATGCAGCTCATGTACCTCCTGGCCATCACCGCGGCCGATCGATCGCTCGACCTCGAGATGGCGTATTTCGTGCCCGACGCGCTGTCGCGCGAGACCATCCTGGCGGCGATCAAGCGGGGTGTGCGCGTGCGCATCATCGTGCCGGGCAAGCACATCGACACCGATACCGCCCGGCTGGCCTCGCGAGCGGTGTGGGGGGATTTGCTGAAGGCCGGCGTGGAGATCTACGAGTACCAGCCGACGATGTTCCATTGCAAGGTGATGGTCGTCGACGGCTACATGGTTTCCGTCGGATCGACGAACTTCGACGACCGCTCGTTCAGGCTCAACGACGAGGAGAACCTCAACATCTTCGACGAGGCGTTTGCCGGGCGCCAGCTCGAGATCTTCGAGGCCGACCTCAAGCACGCCAAGCGCATCACCTATGCCGAGTGGCAGGCACGCCCGCTGATGGAAAGGGTAGGCGACTTCGCCGCACACATCCTCGGGTCACAGGTTTGACGGCGGCACCGGCCCTCGCATGCGTCCTCCGGCCGCTCAGGCGCGCGCGCCGGGGTGCGTCGCAGCGCGAAGATAGGGCGCGGTGCGACTGTGTGCGGACGCCGCAACCGTTTCCGGCGCGCCTTCGGCAACGATGCGGCCGCCTTCGTCGCCGGCGCCCGGGCCCATGTCGATGACCCAGTCCGCAGCCCCGACCATCCGCATGTCGTGCTCGACGACGACCACGGTGTTGCCCGCCTCCACGATCCGCTGCAGCTGCGTCAGCAGGCGATCGACGTCGGCCGGGTGCAGTCCCGTGGTCGGCTCATCCAGCACGTACAGCGCGTTGCCACGGCTCGCACGCTGGAGCTCGGTGGCGAGCTTGATCCGCTGGGCCTCGCCGCCGGACAACTCGGTCGCCGGCTGTCCGAGGCGCAGGTAGCCAAGTCCCATCTCGCGAAGCACGCCAAGCGATCGCGCCAGGCTGGGCACGTCGGCGAAGAATTCCGCCGCCGCGTCGACGGGCATCTGCAGAACCTCCGCGATGTTCCTGCCGCGGTGGCGCACGTCGAGCGTCGCGCCATTGAATCGCGTGCCGTGGCAGCTGGGGCACGGCGAATAGACGCTCGGCATGAAGAGAAGCTCCACCATCACGAACCCCTCGCCTTCGCAGTGCGGGCACCGTCCCTTGGCGACGTTGAACGAGAAGCGGCCCGGCCCGTAGCCGCGCGCGCGCGCCTTGGGCGTGCTCGCGAACAATTCGCGGACATCGTCGAAGAGGCCCGTGTACGTGGCGAGATTCGAGCGTGGCGTCCTTCCGATCGGCTTCTGGTCGACGGTAATGAGCCGCTTGATGGCGCCGATGCCACTCGCGATCCGGCCTTTCACCGGCTCCGATGCCGCTCGCTCGAGAGCGTTCTCTTCGTCATCGCCCACGGACGGCTCGTGTCCGAGCGCGCGTCCGACGAGCTCGACCAGCACCTGGCTGACCAGCGTCGACTTGCCGGAACCGGAGATGCCGGTGACCGCGCTCAGCACGCCCAGCGGTAACGCGACGTCCAGGTCGTTCAGGTTGTTGCGATGGATGCTCTCGAGCTCGAGCCATTCGCGCGGCACGCGTGCGCGACGCGGCGGCGGCGGAATCGCGTCGAACAGGTAGGACGCGGTATGCGAGCCCTCAACACCCTTCAGTTGAGCGGGTGGGCCGCTGTAGAGGATGTGACCGCCTTTCGTACCGGCCTCGGGCCCCACATCGACGATCCAGTCGGCATGGCGGATCACGTCGAGCTCGTGCTCGACCACGAACAGCGAGTTGCCGGTCGCCTTGAGTCGGTCGAGGGATCGCAGCAACGCCGCGGTATCGGCGGGATGGAGACCGGCCGAGGGCTCGTCGAGCACATAGACGACGCCGAACAGGTTGGACCGGACCTGGGTCGCCAGGCGCAGTCGCTGCAGCTCCCCCGGCGAGAGCGTCGGCGTGCTGCGCTCGAGCGTCAGGTAGCCGAGGCCGAGGTCGAGGATGGTCGCGAGCCGGGTGCAGATATTCGCGCCGATCCGCCGCGCGACCTCGACCTTCTCCGGATGACGACGTCCGAGCGCACGCAGCGCCGGTGCCTTCCCCGTCGCGTACGCTACGAAGATCTCCGCCAGGTCCTTGAGGGGAACACGCCCCATCCCGGCAATGTCGAGGCCCGCGAACTTGACGGACAGCGCTTCCTTGCGCAGCCGCTTGCCCTTGCAGAGCGTGCACACGGACGAGACCATGTATTGCGCCGCGCGGCGCTTCATCATCGGACTTTGCGTATTGGCGAACGAGTGCAGGACGTGCCGGCGGGCGCTCGAAAAGGTCCCCATGTAGCTGGGCTCCTCCTTGCGCCGCACGGCTCGCCTCGCTTCCTCGAGGTCGAAACCGGCGTACACGGGAACCCGCGGTTGCTCGTCCGTGAAGAGTATCCAGTCGCGCGTCTTCCGGGGCAGCGTCTTCCAAGGCACGTCGACGTCGATGCCCAGCGTCGTCAGGATGTCGCGAAGGTTCTGTCCCTGCCAGGCGAGCGGCCAGGCGGCCACCGCGCGTTCACGGATCGTCAATGTCGGGTCCGGAACCATCGACTGCTCGGTGACGTCATGGACGCTGCCGAGCCCGTGGCACTTCGGGCATGCACCTTCGGGCGTATTGGCCGAGAAGGACTCCGCGTACAGCAACGGCTGCCCTGCGGGATAGTCGCCCGCTCGCGAATACACCATCCGCAACAGGTTCGACAGCGTCGTGACGCTGCCCACCGATGAGCGAGTCGTCGGCGTTCCGCGCTGTTGCTGCAGGGCGACCGCCGGGGGCAGCCCATCGATGCTGTCGACGTCCGGTGCGCCAACCTGATGGAACAGCCTTCGTGCGTAAGGCGCGACCGACTCGAGATACCGGCGCTGGGCCTCCGCGTAGAGCGTCCCGAACGCGAGCGACGACTTGCCCGAGCCCGACACGCCCGTGAACACCACGAGCGCGTCACGGGGAATGTCGAGCGAGACTTCCTTCAGGTTGTGTTCGCGCGCACCGCGAACACGGACCATGCCATCGGCGGCGGAGGTTGCTTCATTCATGCGCGCCGCCCGAAGCGGCCATCGCCTCCTTCGCGGTCTCGGGCGGCGCCTGATCGCGCCGCGAGCCGTAGCGATGCGCGAACGCCCACGTGAACTCGGCGCCGAGCAGGAATATCTGCGCGGCGTAGTAGAACCAGATGAGCAGCACCGCGAGCGAGCCCGCCGTTCCGAAGCTCGTCGCGACGCCGGCCTTCGCGACGTACAGGCCGACGAGGATCTTGCCGATCGCGAACAGCACGGCCGTCACGAACGCCCCCGCCCACACGTCGCCCCACGCGATCCGCACGCGCGGCAGCATCTTGTAGATGATGGCGAAGAGGAGCGTCACGACCACGAGGCTGACGACGAGATCGAGGCCGTGCAGCAGCCATTCGGCACCCTGGAAATGCGTTCCCCACCAGTCGCTGACGGCGGCCAGCACCGCGCTCACGATCAGCGACACCAGCATCAGGAAGCCGATGCTGACGACGAGGCCGAACGACAGCAGCCGGCTGCGGATCATGCCCCAGAGGCCTTCGGTCGCCGTCGCCGCCGGCGCCTTCCAGATCCGGTCGAGGTCGGTCTGCAATTCCGCGAAGGCGGTCGTCGCGCCGAACAGGAGCAGCGCGAGCCCGATCACCGTGGCGATGATGCCTTCGCCGGTCGAGCGCGCACCCTTGACCATCGCCTGCAACGCCGATGCACCGTCGGGGCCGACGACGCTCGCGAGTTGCCCGAACACGTAACCGTCGGCAGCGTCATTGCCGAAGAAGAAGCCGGCGATGGCGAGGGCGATCACCAGCAGCGGCGCCATCGAGAAGGCCGTATAGAAGGCGATGGCCGCGCCCATGCTCTGCGCGAAATCGTCCTGCCAGGCGACGACCGACTCCTTGACGAGCTTCCATAGCAATCCGAAGCGTGGAACGCGCAAGGTCATCGGGCCGACAACGCGGGTGGCGCAACAGGTGTCGAGTATTCGTTGCCGCGCACGGGGCATGCAGCCCCACAGCGCGCATTTTGCTGTGGGACTCTTCCGACGTCGAATGGCGCTACGGCGTGGAGGGCCGGCTTGCCGGCGGTTGCAACGTCGGCAGTCGCACGGTGAAGGTGCTGCCCCGACCCAATCCCGCACTGCGTGCCGCGATGGTGCCCCCGTGCAGCTCCACCAGCGTGCGGCTGATGGCCATGCCGAGTCCAAGGCCCGCTTCCTCGCGGGGCGCGGCAGGCTCCTCCTGCCGAAAGCGCGCGAACACGTGGGGCAGGAACTCCGGTGCGATGCCGCGGCCCGTATCCGTGATGGCTGCCTCGACCCAGCCATCCCCGGGGCGCATGGTGGCACTCACTCGACCCCCCGACGGCGTGAACTTGACCGCGTTCTGCACGATGTTCCAGAACACCTGGTGCAGGCGACTGGGGTCCGCGCGAACGACGAGCGTTCCGCCGGGCAGGTCATCCCGCAGCTCGATGGATTTGGCGCGCGCAGCCGGGGAGACACCCTCGAGCACGGTGGCCAACACGGGTCTTGGATCGATGTCCGCGAGCTCGAGTCGCAGCTGGCCCGTATGCGTGCGCACCTCGTCGAGGATGTCATCGACGAGCCGCGCCTGCACGCGAGCGTTGCGGTCGATCGCCTCGAGGCCGCGCCGGAGCTTCGCGGCGTCGGGATCGCCACGCGCCAGCAGCGCCGACCAGTTGAGAATGGCGGTGAGGGGCGAGCGCAGCTCGTGGGAAACGAGCGCCAGGAACTGGTCCTTCGATCGCGATGAGGCCTCGGCGGCATCGCGCGCCTTGATGATCTCGCTCTCGAGCTCGTTACGCTGGCGCATCGGCACCACGATCCAGTCCGCGACGTCGAGCTCGCCCTCGCGACGGCGTCTGGCATTGAGCAGCACGGGCACATCTTCGCCGTGGGCACCGATGAACGAGACGTAGACCTCCTGCACACGGCCCTGCAGCCGCAGCGTCGGGAAGACATGCGTCTGGTAGAAGATCCGGCTCGCGGCGGTCAGCACGAAATCCACGTGCCGGCCCACCAGTGCCGCCGCATTCCCGGCACCCAGCAACGCGGCGAGCGTCGCATTGGCAACCCGGATGACGCCATCGTCGCCGACGACCAGGAATCCGCACGGAGCGGTATCGAGCAGCGGATCGAGGACGTTCACGGCGCCTGCTTCAGGCACTCCTTCATGATCTCGACGGTCTCGTCGGGATGGCTCATGTGCGGGCAATGGCCGGTCGCCGACATCGTGTGCACGGTGGTACCCGGCAACGCCTGGCGCAGGTATATCGCGACGGACTCCGGCGCGATCGCATCTTCGCTGCACTGGAGGATATGCGAGGGAACCGTCACGTGAGCGAGGTCGCCGCGGTTGTCGGACAGGAATGTGACCCGCGCGAATTGCCGGGTGACACGGGGATCCGTGGCACAGAAGCTCGCCTGCAGCTCGTCGGCGAGGTCGGTGCGGTCGGGATTGTTCATGACGACCGGCGCGAGGTAGGCGGCCCAGCCGACATAATTCTTCTCCATGAGGTCGAGCAGACCCTCGATGTCCTTGCGCTCGAAGCCACCGGTGTACCCGGGTTCGTTCACATAGCACGGAGACGGTCCGATGAGGATGAGCTGCGAGAAGCGCTCGGGCTGCTCGATCGAGGCGAGCACGCCGACCATCGCGCTCACCGAGTGGCCGACGAACACCACGTCGCGCAGGTCGAACGCGTTGACGATGTCGAGGACGTCCCGGGCGTAGCCATGCAGATCGCCGTAGCGCGCTGGATCGAATGCCGACCAATCCGACTTGCCGCAACCGACATAGTCGAAGAGCACGACGCGATGATCGCGCTCGAACGCCGGGACCACCCAGCGCCACATCGTCTGGTCACAGCCGAATCCATGCGCAAGCATGAGGACGCGCTCGCCGTGCCCGGAAAATCGCACGTTGTTGCGCGCGCGAACCTGCTCGGCATCGGCATGCGACCGCGTGGGCGCCGCGGCCTGAGCGGGATCGCTGAAACTCGACACGGGGAGCTCCCTCATTCACCGGCTCGACGTTGGCCTGGCCTCAAATGCAAAGGGCCAGCCGTCGCTGACCCCTGATCGTATGAGTCCTCCGGCAACTTTCCGGAACCTCGATCCACCGATTCGTCGTTTGGCGATGCATTATAGGCCGTTACCCGGGAACCGGGAGACTGTCGGCCGACGCGGATTGGCCATGCCCCCGAAGTCGGCCCGAACCCAACGCCAAGCCGATCGGACTGGATTTGATGCCTGATTCCGGAATCTCCGCCGCGACACGCGAGTCTCTCGGACTGACCCGTGCGGAGTTCAATGCGCTGCGTCGCCTCGACTCACCGGCGCGGATCCAGTCGTTCCTCAACGCCATCCCCATCAACGCGGAGCCCGATGGCGATACCCTGCTTTCGGTTCGCAGCGTGCTTGCGCAGCGCCGCGCCCACTGCATGGAGGGGGCGATGGTGGCGGCGTGCGCGATGTGGATTCATGGCAGGCCACCGCTCGTCATGCGGCTGGGCAGCTCCGCGAGCGACTATCCCCATGTCGTGGCCCTGTTCCGCCACGCGCAGCGCTGGGGCGCGGTCTCCAAGACGAACGGCATCGCGCTTCGATTCCGCGACCCGGTCTATGTCACGCTGCGCGAGCTCGCGATGTCCTATTTCCACGAGTATTCGGACAAGCATGGCAACAAGACGCTGCGAACCTACTCTCGCGCGTTCGACCTGCGGAGGATCGACGTCGCGCATTGGGTCACGCGACGCGACCATTGCTGGCTCGCGCACGATACGCTCGAGGCGACCCGGCACTACGCATTGATCGACGGCAAAGCCGAGCAAGCGCTCGTGCGTCGCGACGATTTCGAGCGCGAAGTCGCCGCGATCGGTCAATACCCGGACCCGGCCCGCCCCTCGGCGCGCCCGCGACGCTAGATCTCGATTCGCGTGCCGAGCTCGACCACGCGGTTGGCCGGAATGTTGAAGAAGTCGGTGACGCTGGCGGCGTTGCGCGCCATCGCGGCGAACAGTCGATCGCGCCAACGCTTGCGGCGGCGACCGCGCGCGTGCGGGACCAGCTTCTCGCGGGACAGGAAGTAGCTCACCTCGGCGGGCTCGACGGGCGTGCCGTCGCCCGACCACAGCTCGAGCGCATCGGTGACGTCGGGCTGCTCCATGAATCCGTAGCGCGCCGTGACTCGCCAGCAGTTTTCGGCGATTCGCTCGCTTTCGAGGCGCCCCTCCACCGGGATCGACGGAAACTCCGTGACCTGCACGGTCAGGAACACGTTGCGCTCGTGCAGCACCTTGTAGTGCTTGAGGCTGTGCAACAGCGCGTTGGGCGTCACGTCGGTGCCGCCGGTGAGGAATACGGCAGTGCCCGGGATACGTTGCGGCGGATGCAGGAGCAACGCCCGCAGGAACTCGCGCAGCGGCGGCGAACCCTCGCGCAGGCGGATGCGCAAGCGCTCCCGGCCGCGTCGCCATGTCAGCATGATGGCGAGGACGACGATCGCGATCGCGAGCGGGAACCAGCCGCCTTCGAAGATCTTGTGCGCGGCCGCGGCGAAGAACACCGTGTCGATGGTCAGGAAGAAGCCCGTGGCCGTCACGCACAACCAGAGGGGATAGTGAAACATGTCGCGCAATACGAAGAACGTCAGGAACGTCGTGACGACCATCGTGCCCATCACCGCGACGCCGTACGCGGACGCGAGCCCGGACGAGCTTCCGAAGCCCAGCACCGCCACCAACACCGCGACCAGGACGATCCAGTTCACGGTGGGGATGTAGATCTGCCCGATCGTGCGCGCCGACGTGTGCACGATCGTCATCCGCGGGAGGTAGCCGAGCTGGATCGCCTGCCGGGTCAGCGAGTAGGCGCCGGAAATCGTCGCCTGCGACGCGATCACCGTCGCCGCAGTGGCCAGACCGACCATCGGGTACAGCGCCCACCCCGGACAGGCCAGATAGAACGGATTGGCGATGGCCGATGGGTGCGCGATCAGGAGCGCGCCTTGGCCGAAGTAGTTCAGCACCAGGCCCGGC
>Ga0070681_10006864_pt1 | contig 11079 bp, 10 predicted proteins | sample KBSC83BmetaG_FD_65650 | JGI IMG/M metagenome (GOLD analysis project Ga0070681, IMG submission 65650) | Corn rhizosphere microbial communities from Kellogg Biological Station, Michigan, USA - KBS C8-3B metaG | ecosystem: Host-associated > Plants > Roots > Rhizosphere | place: USA: Michigan...
AAGTCTCGGCTAACAGAAGAAGCGATTCGCATTTCGCTCGCCACCTTTGGAAGCGGCCTTTAAGGCCGACGCTTGCAAGCGCTGAGGCAATGCTAATCGTTGTTTCTCAGCTGGCAATCAATGGTCCGGACGGACGTTGGTCCTCGTTGGCAATCCACAGGTAGGGGACCATGTTCAAGTACAAACGGAGCGACCATCGGCGGTATCAGCAATCTCACGCCCGGACCAATTGGTCCTCGGCACTTTTGCCGGCGTACACTCGGCGGTTTCGCGGGAGCTCCAACGGCGTCCGCCGCTCTATTTGCCGGGCGGCCATGCTTCATGCTGGTCCCCTGCCATGAATATGGGCGGCGGAAGGGGCGCGGACGTGCTGCGGTTCGGCGAGTATCCTCCTCCGCTAGATACTCCGTTGAGGCAGCCGGGCCTCCGCCGCATGCACTGCTAGGAAGCGTCACACGAAAGTAAGGATCAACTGTGCCGCTGCGCAGCCGATTGAAAACGCATCAAACAAATAATCGCAGCGTGACGTCAAGGTAACCGTTTCCGCGTCGACTCTTAACGCTGGGGGCGCATTGAGAAGATGCGAACCTGACGGCGCTTCGTAAGAAATGCAAAACTCCACTGCGCCATTACGAAAAAGCGGTTGGCGAAACCAATCAGAAAATAAATGTGCACGAGAGCCCAAACAATCCAGGCGGGAAATCCGGCAAAGCGCAGAAATCGCAAATCAGCGACCGCACAGGCACGGCCGACGATAGCGAGATCGCCTTTATCCCAATACCAGAAGGGCGGTGGTGGTTTCCGTCCCAGCACGCGGCGGCGAACAACCCGCGCCACATATTGGCCTTCCTGAATTGCAGGCTGCGCGACGCCGGGCATCAGCATCGGCTCCTTCGCCTTGATTCCTAGCAGATTACGCGAGGGGGCGACAAGGTGGGCTGTATCGCCAATCGCAAAGACTTCCGGATAGCCGGGTATCGACAAATCGGAATTGACGATGACTTTCCCGGACTCGTCCGTCGCGGCATCTAGCCAACGTCCCGCAGGCGATGCCAGCACGCCGGCGCTCCACAGCACTGTGCCCGCCAAGACCCGTTGACCGCCCGCGACAATGCCCTCGGCATCGACTAGGTCGACTCGAGTACTGGTGCGGATTTTGACACCGATCTTCTCCAAGTGACGCTCTGCCTTGGCGGAAAGCGCCTCGGGATACGTGGGTAGCACGCGAGAGCTTGCCTCATATAACAGGATTGTCGCCGCGGCGGGATCGATATGGCGGAAATCGCGTCGCAGTGCGGAGTGCTCGCCATTTCCACTCCAACGGTTCCGCCGCCAACCAGCACGAAGGTCAGCAACTGCTGGATGAGTTCCGGCGCAGCGTGACCGAGGGCTGCAAGCTCCTCGGCGCGTTCAAACGCGAGCAACACCTTGCCCCGGATTTCGTCAGCGTCATCCAACGATTCCAGCCCAGGGGCGATCTGCTGCCATTCGTCATGTCCAAAGTAGTTGTATTGAATGCCGGTGGCCAGAATTAGGAAATCGTACGGCAGGTCATGCGCAGGCAGATGGACGTGCCGCGATAGCGCATCGACGCCGACGACCTCGTCCATTAGCACTTCGACATTGCGCTGTCGGCTAAGGATCGAGCGCAACGGTCCGGAGATCTCGTCTGCAGAAAGCAACCCAGTCGCCACCTGATACAACATCGGACGGAAGAGATGGTAATTGCGCCTGTCAATGAGCGTGACACTTACAGGAGCGCCGGCCAGCGTGCGCGCAGCATAGAGTCCGCCGAACCCGCCCCCAACAATCACTACGCGAGGAAGATTTGCTGGCAAAGCTGCCTCCCGTTAGGCATACCACCGCGACCAGAGAACCTTCGAGGTCGAATCGACACGGCCGCCTCTCTCTTGTATAGCAAGCCACCAGCCGCTTGGATCACCTGGCCCGTGATCCATCCTCACCGAATATCCGACCGCGGAGTGGACCTCAACAATTTCGCCAGATTCTAGCGCAACCGCACTCGCATCGCATCGTTCTGCATGACCGGGACGCTATCTTTTTCCTCATCACTCCATCAGACGCTTCAAGATTACGCGTGCGCGTGCTGAAAACGCCTGCCCGAGTTCCGAAGGCGAACGCTTCCTGCGAACAGCTCGTCGGAAGGATCCGGCGCGAATGCCTGGGTCATCTGATCCCAATCAACAAACGACACTTGCGAATGATCCTCAGGAATTCATTCGCTACTACAATCGCGAAAGGCCCCACTCTGGCCCTAATATTCCGGAAGCAAACCGAGCGAATGCTCCGGTCCAGCGGAAGTAGCATCGCCTCCCCGGATAGGTTGACAATTGCGAAGTTCTCGGTGGGATTACACGATGTTTGTCGCTTGGAACAGGAGACTGCATAGCCGCGGACAAATTTATTGCGGGGCACGGGCAGCAAACACGCAAGATCGTCGGGCACGCGAATCCGATCCGATATCGCCACTGAGACGAACCGCTTTGGTCGAACTCTCCCGCGGCTGTCCTGAATTATTTTACTGGGACGAGTACCGGAGAGCCTTTGTCCTTCACCAGGAACACCACGAATTTTGCCGGCTGGGTACTGCTTGCATTCCGGCTGACGATATGTAAATCGTCGGGGCTCTCATAGAACGTCTGTCCTGGAGTCAGCGTCACTTGCTTCCCGCCCTTCACCTGCATCACCACGGAACCTTCCAGGACGTAAACGAATGCTTCCGCATTGTGCCGGTGGATTGGATCGGAACCGCCAGGCGGAGATTCCACGAGGATCAGCAATCCCTCCTTGCCTGGGAATTCCTTAAGTTCCCTGGAAAAGAGCGAGGTGACTTTGGCTTGCTGTGCAAACGCGCTGACTTCTAGAAGACTTGCAAAAACCAACAGAAGCGTTCTGTTTTTCATGGTTGAGCCTTTCGTTCTATCCTCCATGCAACCGCGCTTCCATCGGGCATTTGTACAGTGACGAGCACACATCAGCCAGCGTTGCGAAGCGTTTCTGTGGACGAAAGCCATACAATCCCCGATACTCGCTCGTTCCTGACGGCTCGCCGAAGAGGAGTGCACGTTATTTCGTGAGGGGTGGAGGGAGGACGTGTCGTGGCTCACGAGATAGCGTCGATGCACGTCAGTATGCTCATTCGAGCACGTCGCTAAGTGCTTCGGCGCTCGACTGTCACTCGAAGCGGCTGGATTGGATCGGCAGTGGGCGGTCGCACGGCCCATGCACGCCGGATGATTCATCTCGCCGGCCCCGCCGTCAAGCCCTCCGTGCCCCGGAAACAGCTAAGAAGCCGGCTAAGAACACTTGCGGATCTCCACTTCGCGTCCATCCATGTAGAATTTCCAGTCGGCGCGAAGCATTATGGTCTGCGTTTGCGCTAAATTTCCTTGATGCTCGGGGCTAATCTCCATCCAGCAGAAGACGTAGTCCTCCGCTTCCGGGCTCAAGCCCTCCTGCTGATCCGACAAAAAACGGGTGACCGTTGCTCTTGCCGAGTGTCCTGGAGCATCGGCGAACACAATATCGATCTGATCGCCCACTCGCAAATCGTTCATTTCCTCATCCCTTTCGATAATCCTTTGTGTCTTTTTTTTGGTGGGCGCACCGTATTCCGCAGCCCGTCCCTTTCTCTCAATTCGTGAATCGGGAATCAACCACCTGCTGACCGCCGCGATGTATGGTTCCTCTCGGTTTCATTTCCACTGAACTGCCATAAGAATGCACACGCCTTGCCAAAGAAATGCGAATCGCTGATGATCGCTATCTGATCAGAATGAAAAGACTTTAGCGGGAGGGGAATAAAAGCGCTCAAGGGGAGACCGGAAATCGTCACCCGCCCATCCTAACGTTTTATCTCTCACGAGATATCGTGCTTCGAATGGCTAGAGCGTGGCTAGAGCGGAATCGGCAGTAGCGGTGGCGGTCGTCGCCTCGTAAGCGCGCGCCGGCACCGACCGAAATCTAGCGTCGTTTGATTTTCAATGCCGCAATTTTCGAAGTGAGAGTGGTTGGACGCATGCCAAGTAGCTCGGCTGCGCCATTGAAAAATCTTCTTGGAGCTATCCGGTTTTGAGCTTCGACGGACCTGGACCCAAGCGAGACCCGGAGCTCCAGCGGCCTAAAAGATATTCTTAGAGCTATCCTGCGATGGGGGCTACGAGTGGATCTGGAGCTGTGCGAACTCCGGCAACACATCGAACGGCACAACTTGTTGAAGGCGTTCTGCGATGAGATCGATACGTCCAGGTCCATTGCGAGGAAGCGCGATGCACGATCAAGATGCCAAACAAGGGTCGGGTTGAGCCCCATCAATCGCGCACACACGAAGTCCGCTGCGACTGCATCATTGGCCAGAACGATTTTGCCGAGAGGCCGATGAGTTCCGTGTAAGGGTCCATTTCCCTGATAACGAAGTGGATCGGCACCGTTGCACAGATGTCGAGAATCCTGCGATGAATCCCTTTCCAATGGAGAACGTTCTTCGGCCATCTGCTGACGTCAGGCTTCATTGTGTCCATGCTCAAGATCAAAACCCACCACTGGGCTCGCGTAACGGCTGAGCATGAAGAACATGTTCGTCGTCGTCCCGGGCACGAAGTACGGCTCTGCCAACGGAGCTGGGCGTCGAGGCCGCTCACGACCAGCACGAGATACGTGTCTCGTTGATGGCCAGGCCCCTCGCCGCCGCCGACACGCTTTGCCCCGAGTCGGAGAAGCGCTTCCGGCCGCCGCGCCAACGAGAACGGGATTCGTGTGGCTGAATCGATTCGCCCGCAATCTGGAGTGGAGTATTGGAAATATCTCGGAGCTCTCCATGGATACCACCTATCTCTGGATGAAGGTCCGGTCGCGTTGCGAATGGCCCTGTGACGTGTGGACCCGAAAAATGTTTTCGGACCTATCTGCGGTTCGACGATCTTTTTATTTTCATTGGACACGAGCAACTGTACCAGTGGTATAGCTCGTTCACTTCTTCGCCTGTTGGCCTGCGAGGTATCGGCAGTCGTCGATGAATTTCTCGACGTCATTTGGATCGAATCTCAGTGGGCTTCGACCAGGTCCCATTTTGACAGCAGGAAGATAGGGCTTGCGTTTTCCCGAGCTTGGACCTCCTCGATGCTGAGAAACCGCTCGCAGGGCTTTTTCTGGATGTTCGGCATCGCGAGTTTCCGAGCAGGGTTCTTGGGGATGAGGTCTTCGTCGATCGCGTATTCGAAGGACGCCTTCAAATACGTGCGAACGTGTTTGATTGCGGATTTGGAGTACCCCTCCTCCGCCATCTTGTTCACCAACAGCTGAAGGGGGTGAGCGTGATTTTACGGGGAGAGTATTGCCCTAGGACAGGCAGCACGTGTTTGTTGAACAGGTATTTCAGGTCCTCTCGCATCTTCTTGCCCCAGGAGCCCGCCTTCACGGCCGAGAACGCCTTCCAGAGATCGGCAAAGCTCTCTATCGCGTCTCCCTGATGAATGAGCTTGCCCGAGAACTCCTCGATGTAATCGGCAAGCTTCTGCTGGGCCTCGTGCTTCGGCATTGTGGCGGGACCCAAGGTCTTCTCCTTCTTCTTGCGTACGGGTCTGCCGAACGAGTCCGCGACATATAGATGGAAATAGCCGACCCACACCTTGCCTTCGCGCGGCCGATCTACTTTCTTGATCCAACCCTCCGGAGCCGTGGCTCCAATCAGAGTCTGAGGCTGCGGCTTACGCCCGATGTGGCGAACATTGATGTCAATGACAGGAGCAAGCGAGGGACGAGAAGAAGCGGGTTGCTCAAGGGGCGGTGCTGAGGGAAGGTGGGTGGCTGTGTTCTTTGCCATGGCCGCAGTATAGGCGCACGGACTCCGAGCAGCAACTTTGGAACTGGGTGGGCAGTTGGGTGGGCTGTTTGCCAGTCCACTGCTTCTAAATTATTGAAAGGATTGGTCGGGGCGAGTGGATTCGAACCACCGACCTCCTGGTCCCGAACCAGGCGCTCTAGCCAGGCTGAGCCACGCCCCGAACAGTATCAGTGTAGAACGCCCTGTTCCAAGTAGCAACCTGATCTGGGTCGCGTTTGCCTTCTCCTTCGCTCATCTGCGCTCACCGGCGCCAACGCGGCGCGTCGCATTAGATTATGCTGCCTCAATGAGAAAAATCCTGCTGGCGGTGGCCGGCGTCGTGATGCTTTGGGCCGCGGATGATCTGCCGGAGAGCATCAAGCAACGTAATGACGCATATGGCGGCGAACTTGAGAAATACTTTCAGGATTACCTGGTTACGCAGTATCCCGGGCGCGCGAAACAGGCCTGGCATCGCTCTTACGAAAACCAACAAGCGTTTCTGAAGAGTGTAGAGCCGAACCGGCGTCGATACCGCCGCATATTTTCTCCGCCCGACCTGAAGACCACCGGGGAGCTCGAGCGGAAACCGCATCCAATTCCAGGCGTCAAGGCAGAATGGCTGACGTTGCCGCTTGGCCTGATTAAAGCTGAAGCACTGCTGGTGATTCCTGACAACATGACGAAGCCGGTACCGCTGATCATCGCGCAACATGGAATCGATAGCTTTCCGGAGCGCGTCTTCGGGGTGTCGGATGCCGGAAACTATTACCACGACTACGGCCACGTACTTGTGAACCATGGCTTCGCCGTGCTGGCGCCGATTAATTTGAGTTTTGTCCCGAATCGGAATCGTGTCGAGCGACTGGCCCGCCTCGCGGATACAACGCTGCCGGGAATCGAATTCCGCCGCATGCAGTTGCTGCTGGATGAAGTGCTCAAGGATAAGCGCATCGACAAGAACCGCGTAGGCATGTGGGGAATCAGCCTGGGCGGTATGGCGACCATGTTCTGGATGCCGATCGAGCCGCGAATCAAATGCGGTGTCGTGACGGCCTGGTTCAATCAGCGGCGTAACAAAATGGTCATTCCAGACCAGCGATACAGTTGCTTCCTGGAGACGAAGGAAGAGCATGCGTTTTTTCGCGGCTGGCTAACAGAGTTCACAGACAGCGACGTCGTAAGCTTGATCTGTCCACGGCCGTTGTTGGTACAGACCGGAAAGAAGGACGGAATTGCGTGGTGGCCGCAAGTGATCGAGGAATTCGATGCTTCGAAGGAGCATTATCAAAAGCTGGGGATTGCCGACCGGATCGAAATGGATTTGCATGAAGGGGGGCATGTGATCCGGGTGGAGAGCGGCATCCCGTTTTTGGAGAAGTGGCTGAAGTAAGCGGCGCCGCAGCGCGGAAACCTGGCACATGCGATAGAATCCCTTTTTCAAGGAGAGATACACGTATGCGCCGTTTGGCTTCATTGCTGGTGATCTGTGCTTGCGCGCTTTCCGCGCAAACCAAGAAGATCGTTGTCGATAACGAAGAACCGGGATTGATTCAGGAGCTGCAGAGCGCGTCGCCGAAGGCGCACATCGTCGGAGTCAATAAGACAACGTTGATGCATGAGATCGGCGACGCGGACGCGTTCATCGGCAACATCAAGCCCGAGCAGGTGCGTGCGGGCAAAAATCTGAAATGGGTGGGGGTCATGAGCGCCGGCGTCGAGAACGTCTTATTTCTCTCGGGAAGCAATGACCTGCGGGACAGCAATATCGTATTGACGAATAACAAGATTGTGCAAGGGCCGGAGATTGCCGACCATGCGATGGCGATGCTGCTGATGGCCTCGCGGCGTCTGCGGCAATACGTGGCGGCGGACCTGCAGGAGAATTGGGATCGTGGCGAATTCAAGGGTATTGAGCTGAACGGGAAGACGGCGGTGGTGATCGGCATGGGAGGCATCGGGATGCAAATCGCTACGCGAGCGTGGGCATTCGGCATGAACGTCATCGGCGTCGATCCGGAAGACAAGCCGTTCTCGCCTTTCGTCAAACAAGTGGTGAAGCCGGACAAGCTGGATGAGGTGTTGCCGCAAGCCGATGTTGTCTTTATTTCGGCGCCGCACACTGAGAAGAGCCACAAGATGATGGGGGCACGCGAATTCGAGCTGATGAAGCCAAAATCGTATTTCATCGCCGTGAGCCGTGGTGGGATTTACGACATGGGCGGACTGGTAAAAGCGTTGGATAGCAAGCGGCTGGCAGGAGCGGGTGTCGACGTGACCGATCCCGAGCCGCTGCCGAAGGGACATGCGTTGTGGAAGTTCGACAATGTCGTGATTACGCCTCATATCGCGGGGCGTTCTGATCGCGATCGCGAACGGATGGTCGGAACACTCAAAGAAAACATCAAGCGATTCGTGGATGGCCAACCGCTGGTAAACGTGGTGGACAAACAGAAGGGATATTAGAAAGCATTGCCGGCGCAGGCTCACTTCCTTCTAAATTCCACGATCGCGGCGCTGGTGGTTTGCTCCGCTGTGAATGCACAGCCAGCCGACGCCAATTACGACGAGACCCAAGTTCCGAAATACACGCTCCCGGATCCACTGACGCTGCGCAGCGGCGAGAAAGTTACGAACGCGGACACCTGGTATAAACGTCGGCGGCCGGAGATACTTCAGCTTTTTCAGAGTTACATGTACGGCCGGAGTCCCGGACGGCCCCAGGATATGTCGTTCGAGTTGACATCGATCGACGCCCATGCGCTCGGCGACACGGCGGTGCGCAAGGAAGTCACCGTGTTTTTCTCCAGGCGAAAAGACGGTCCGAAGATGGACATGCTCATCTATCTGCCCTCGCGCGCGAAAGGGCCGGTCCCTATTTTCCTGGGCCTGAACTTTTCCGGAAACCAGTCGGTACATACAGATTCTGGCATTAAACTTTCGAAAGAGTGGATGCGCGCCACCCGCGACAGCTCGGTCGTCGATCATCGTGCGACTGAAAAATCGCGAGGTATGGAATCCAGCCAATGGCAGGTGGAGAAAATTCTGGCGCACGGCTATGGTCTGGCGACGATTTATTACGGAGACCTCGACCCGGACTATGACGACGGTTTCCAGAACGGAGTGCACCCATTGTTCTATAAGCCCGGGCAAACCAAGCCTGGGGCGGATGAATGGGGGTCGATCGGCGCGTGGGCATGGGGATTGAGCCGCGCGTTGGACTACCTGGAGACCGATCGCGATATTGATGCGCATCGAGTGGCGGTGATGGGGCACTCGCGGCTCGGAAAGACGGCGCTCTGGGCGGGTGCACAGGACACGCGTTTCGCCTTAGTGATTTCAAACGATTCGGGCGAAGGAGGGGCTGCCCTAAGCCGCCGGCTGTTCGGCGAGCGGGTAAAAAATCTCAACACCGCATTTCCGCACTGGTTCTGCGCAAACTACAAGCAGTTTAATGACAAAGAGAACGATCTTCCCGTTGACCAGCACATGTTGATCGCGCTGATCGCGCCGCGGCCGGTTTATGTCGCGAGCGCCGAAGAGGACAGGTGGGCCGATCCGCGCGGCGAGCTCCTCTCGGTAGCGAACGCTGGCCCGGTGTATCGACTGCTGGGAAAGAAGGCTATCGACAGCGACGAGATGCCGCCCGTTCATCACCCGATCATGGAAGCTACGGGATACCACATCCGTGCCGGCAAACACGATGTGACGGAATACGATTGGGAGCAATATTTGAAATTTGCGGATATGCATCTAGGAAAACACCACTGAGCGTGGAATGGGCATTCATGCCTGTCACAAAAATTATTACCGGGGACTGCTCTTCGTCAGGTTCTGTGAGCCCTTATCATTTCAGCCGATACCCGGTACGCCAGCGCCTGAATCGTGAGCGAGGGATTGAATCCACCTGGATTAACCAGCAGACTGCCGTCGGCGATGTACACGTTCGATACGCTGTGGATTCGTCCGCTGCGATCCGTCACCGATGAAGCCGGATCGTTTCCCATGCGGCAACTGCCGAGTTGATGGGTTGAAATGCCGGCCTCCGATTCACGCACTATATTCGGCTTAACAATCGATTTGGCTCCCGCCTCACGAAGTAAATCGGCACAGCGGTCTGCCATGAACTGCTCCTGATCGGCATTGCGCGCGTGCTGGTGGTAAGTAATACGGCTGACCGGCACTCCGCGGGAATCGTGCACCTCGGGGTCCGTATCGACACGGTTCTCAAGGCGTGGAAAGGTATGGCAGGTGGCGTAAAGAAAAATGGACTGGAGAAAGTACGTCCGGTAGAAATCTTTCAACTCCTGGCCGTACGGCCGCACATGATCGGGGACCTGCACGCGGGCAACAAAACCGAGCGGCGGCCGGGTGTGCAGGTTGCTGATCATGCCACCCAGGCGGCCGGGGCCGTCGCCGCGGAATTGAAAATCGTCCACCGCAAAGCAGACACCCGGACCGATCTGATCGGTAACGACGCGATCGAACAAGCCGTGAGCCGAGAACGAGCCGTCATTCTCGATATTGCGGCCAACCTGGTCGTGCTCGTTTCCGATCCCGGCGGGAAAGAACTTTGATCTCGAGTTCAGCAGCAATCGCGGCGTCTCTGTGGCAGAAGCACAGACCACAACGACGCGGGCGGCGATTTTCTCCCGGCGAGTTGATCCGGCTCGTTGAAACAGCACGCCATCCGGCCGGCCGCGCTCATTCACGGTTATCTCGCTTGCAAAAGCATTAGGAATCACGCGACAGCGGCCCGTCTTGATGGCTTCGGGAATCACCGTTACCAGGGTGGACGATTTGGCGCCGACCTCACATCCAAAACCGTTGCAGAAAGCGCATTGAACGCAAGCCGCACGCCCGCGATAGGGCTGTGAAAGAATCGCAAGCGGCGTATGAAACGGCTTCCATCCGAGGCGTCTGGCGGCGGGGTAGAGAACGGCAGCCTCGCGGTTGTCCGGCAGAGGAGGTAAAGGCAGTGGCTTGTGACGTGGAGGACCGTGAGGATTCTCATCGCCGCTCACGCCCAGATCGTATTCGGCTTTTTCGTAGAACGGTTCCAGATCGTCGTAGGTGAGGGGCCAATCTGCGAGATTCGCTCCTGGCACAGAACCCAAAATCGAGCGCAGGCGAAATGTCTCAGGCCGGAAGCGCCAGGCGAAGCCGCCATAATATACCGAGCCGCCGCCGACCACCGAGGGCAGTGTTGCGTGCAGCGCGCTGCGGGGCGCGACCGT
>Ga0070681_10006870_pt1 | contig 11073 bp, 11 predicted proteins | sample KBSC83BmetaG_FD_65650 | JGI IMG/M metagenome (GOLD analysis project Ga0070681, IMG submission 65650) | Corn rhizosphere microbial communities from Kellogg Biological Station, Michigan, USA - KBS C8-3B metaG | ecosystem: Host-associated > Plants > Roots > Rhizosphere | place: USA: Michigan...
CGTTCGCAAGGCCGACGCGTGCGCGCGCCGACCGCGCCCTTCGGCCGCGTGCTCGCCCTGCGGATGCAGGCGGAATGCAGGAGATTCATCCGCGGGATCGCTCGCCGCGCCATCATGTTGCAGTGCAGCAATTTTTCCTTGAAAGGACAGCATTACAGTCCTATATTGCGGTTGCGGCGCACATTCAGAGACGCCAACCCAGGGCGGAACGCTCTCTTCCATGATGAGGAGATCACCATGCGTCTCGCTGCCATCCATTCCCTGACCGACGGGCGGAACAGCGCCGGCCGTTCCGGCTTCGGCCATTTCGCTTCCCGCCTTCCCGGCTCGCGCCTTCTCGGCCGCGTCGCCGCCTGGCTGAAGCGGCGCATCGTCCTCGCCGAGCTGCACGGGCTCGACGACCGCACCCTGGCCGACCTGCGCATCTCGCGCGGCGATTTCCAGGCGATCGCCGAGGGCACCTATATCCGCGAGGGCGGCGCGCACGACGTCGCGCGCCATTCCTGAACCTCCGGTAGCCCGTCTGCCGCGGATGCAGGCGGAATGCAGGTGATTAGCTGTTATTGGACATGCCCTGCCCGGGACCGGGACCGCACGGCGCCCGAGGCTAATTACAGGCGCCGGCGCCGGAAGCTTCCTCGATTGCGATATTTCAAGCACCAGCCCGGCCTTCGGTCGTTGTATCCTTAACGGATATTACATAACCGAAACAGGAAGAGCAAGCACGAAGGAGGTTGCCTCGCGCGCGTTCGCGCCGCGGCGTCTAAATCAGCGCGCCTGTTTAGTTGAATCGCGCACCTCGCCCCGGCCTAATCCCCCGGCCAACATCGCCGTAACGAGCGAATTCAGACTGACGCCCTGGCGAGCCGCGTCGTTCAGCACCAGCCCGGCCGTACTCCCAGGGAGGCATCGGGAGCCTTCCGGGTCATCTATCTGACAACCGGTAAGGCTGGCGTCGTGGTATTTCATGCGTTCCAGAAGAAGGCGCAGAAGACCAGAGCGGCCGTCACGCCGCAGCAGGATTAAGAGCCGGCGCCGTTGCGCTTGCGCAGGCGGTATTGAATCTCGCCGACGATGCCGCGTCGGAAGGTGAGGACGCAGAGCACGAAGATGCCGCCCTGGATGATCGTCACCCACGAGCCGAACTGCGCCAGGTAGTTCTCCATCGTGATGACGACGAAGGCGCCGACGACCGGGCCGAACACGGTGCCGAGGCCGCCGAGCAGGGTGATCAGCACGACCTCGCCCGACATCGTCCAGTCGACATCGGTCAGCGAGGCGAGCTGGAAGACCAGCGACTTGGTGCCGCCGGCGAGGCCGGCGAGCGCCGCCGAGAGGACGAAGGCGACCAGCTTGTACTGATCGGTCTTGTAGCCGAGCGAGATGGCGCGCGGCTCGTTCTCGCGGATCGCCTTCAGCACCTGGCCGAAGGGCGAATTGATCGTGCGGTAGATGATGAAGAAGCCGATGAGGAAGACCGCCAGCACGAAGTAGTACATGGCGAGCGGCTGGTTGAGGTCGATGAAGCCGAGGAGGACGCCGCGCGGCACCGCCTGGATGCCGTCCTCGCCATGGGTGAACGGCGCCTGCAGGGCATAGAAGAAGAGCATCTGCGCCAGCGCCAGCGTCACCATGGCGAAATAGATGCCCTGGCGGCGGATGGCGAGGCCGCCGAAGACGAGGCCGAGCAGCGCCGATCCCGCCGTGCCCATGAGGATGGCGATCTCGGGCGGCAGGCCCCAGACCTTGGCGCTGTGCGCGGTGATGTAGCCGGCAAGGCCGAAGAAGGCGGCATGGCCGAAGGAGAGCAGCCCGACATAGCCGATCAAGAGGTTGAAGGCGCAGGCGAAGAGCGCGAAGCACAGCGCCTTCATCAGGAAGACGGGGTAGAGCACGAAGGGCGCGGCGAGCGCCAGGGCGACGAGGATCGCGGCGAGCAGGTTGCCCGAGAGCAGCCGGCTCTCGCGGCGCGCGACGATGGCGGTCGAGACGCTGTCCATGTCCGCCTCCTACTCCTAGCTCGCCCGTCCGAAGAGACCGGCCGGCTTGATCAAGAGGACGATCGCCATGATGACGAAGATCACCGTGCTCGACGCCTCGGGGTAGAACACCTTGGTCAGGCCCTCGACGATGCCGAGCCCGAAGCCGCTGACGATGGCGCCCATGATCGAGCCCATGCCGCCGATGACGACGACGGCGAAGACGACGATGATGATGTTGGAGCCCATCAGCGGGCTGACCTGATAGATCGGCGCCGCCATCACCCCGGCGAGCGCGGCGAGGCCGACGCCGAAGCCGTAGGTCAGCGTGACCATGCGCGGCACGTTGATGCCGAAGGCCTGGACGAGCGGCGCGTTCTCGGTCGCCGCGCGCAGATAGGAGCCGAGCTTGGTGCGCTCGATGAGATACCAGGTGCCGAAGCAGACGATGATCGAGGCGACGATCACCCAGGCGCGATAGTTGGGCAGGAACATGAAACCGAGATTCTGCCCGCCGGTGAGCTGGGACGGTATGGCGTAGGGCTGGCCCGACGAGCCGTAGCCCTGGCGGAACAGCCCCTCGATGATGAGGGCGAGGCCGAAGGTGAGCAGCAGCCCGTAGAGATGATCGAGCTTGTACATCCAGCGCAGGAAGGCGCGCTCGAGGAGAATGCCGAACGCGCCGACGACGATCGGCGCGATGATCAGCGACGGCCAATAGCCGACGCCGAGCCAGTTGAGCAGGAACCAGGCGCAGAACGCGCCCATCATGTATTGCGCGCCATGGGCGAAGTTGATGATGTTGAGAAGCCCGAAGATGACCGCCAGGCCGAGGCTCAACATGGCGTAGAACGCGCCGTTGATGAGCCCGAGCAGAAGCTGGCCGAACAGCGCCTGCGGCGGAATTCCGAGCAACTCGAACATCACGCTTCACCCATGGCTGGCAATCCGATCAGCCCTTCTTGACGAGCGGGCACTCGCTCTGGCTGAGCGGCCGGAAGGCGTCCGCGGCCGGAATGACGGCGAGCTGCTTGTAGTAGTCGTATTTGTACTTCGACTCGCCCGGCGCCTTGACCTGGAAGAGGTACATGTCGCGCATGACACGACCGTCCTCGCGCAGCTTGCCGTTCTTGGTCATGAAGTCGTTGATCGGGATCTCGCGCATCTTGGCGATCACCGCCTTGGCCTCGTCGGTCTTCGCCGCCTCGATCGCCTTGAGGTAATGCGTCACCTCGCCGTAGACGCCGGCCTGCACCATCGTCGGCACCTTGCCAGTCTCGGCGATGAAGCGCTTGGACCAGGCGCGCGTCGCGTCGTTCTGGTCCCAGTAGAAGGCCGAGGTGAGCACCAGCCCCTGCGCCGTCTGCAGGCCGAGGCTGTTGACGTCGGAGATGAAGACGAGGAGGCCGGCGAGCCGCTGGCCGCCGCTGACGATGCCGAACTCCGCCGCCTGCTTGATCGAGTTGACGGTGTCGCCGCCGGCATTGGCGAGGCCGATGATCTTCGCCTTCGACGCCTGCGCCTGCAGCAGGAAGGAGGAGAAATCGGCGTTGTTGAGCGGCACGTTGACGGCGCCGAGGACCTTGCCGCCGGCGGCCTTGACGACGTCCGAGGTGTCACGCTCGAGGGCGTGGCCGAAGGCGTAGTCGGCGGTCAGGAAGAACCAGGTGTCGCCGCCCTGCTTGACCAGCGCGCCGCCGGTGCCGTGCGCCAGCGCATAGGTGTCGTAGGTCCAGTGCACGCCGGTCGGCGAGCAGGCCTTGCCGGTGAGGTCGGAAGAGGCCGGGCCCGACATCAGGAAGACCCTGTCCTTCTCCTTGGTGACGTCCTGCACGGTGAGCGCGACGGACGAGGTCGGCACGTCGACGATGGCGTCGACATGGTCCTGGTCGATCCACTGGCGGGCGATCGCCGAGCCGACATCGGGCTTGTTGAGATGATCGGCCGAGATGACCTCGATCGGCTTGCCGGCGACCTTGCCGCCGAAATCCTTGACCGCCATCTGGGCGGCGGCCACCGAGCCCTTGCCGCCGATATCGGAATAGAGCGAGGACATGTCGCTGAGGACGCCGAGCTTGACGACGTCCTCCGAAATCTGCGCCTGGGCCGTGCCGATGGTGGCGACGCCGAAGGCGAGACAGCCCGCGGCGGCGATGGCGAGGAGGCGCGGGTCGCGAAGTCTACTACTCATCATGGTGGTTCTCTCCAGAGGAAGGGGTCAGACCCCGAGATATTCTTTCAGCTTGTCGACCTTCGCGGCGAGCTGATCGTTGCGGATCATGTCGATGACCTGGCCGTGCTCGACGATGTAGTGCCGATCGGCCAAGGTCGCGGCGAAACGGAAATTCTGCTCGACGAGCAGGATGGTAAAGCCCTTTTCCTTGAGCGTGCGGATGACGGCGCCGATCTGCTGCACGATGACCGGCGCCAGCCCCTCGGTCGGCTCGTCGAGCAGCAGCAGCCGCGCGCCGGTGCGCAGGATGCGGCCGATCGCCAGCATCTGCTGCTCGCCGCCCGACAGCTTGGTGCCCTGGCTGCCCTTGCGCTCCTCCAGATTGGGGAAGAGCGCGTAGATCTCGCGGACGGTCATGCCGCCCGAATGGACGACCGGCGGCAGCAGCAGATTCTCCTCGACGCTCAGGCTGGCGAAGATGCCGCGCTCCTCGGGGCAGTAGGCGATGCCCGCCTTGGCGATCCGGTTCGACGGGCGGCCGATGAGCTCCTCGCCGGCGAAGGCGACCGAGCCGCGGCGTTGGCCGACGATGCCCATGATCGAGCGCAGCGTCGTCGTCTTGCCGGCGCCGTTGCGGCCGAGCAGGGTCACGACCTCGCCCTCGCCGACGGAGAAGCTCATCCCGTGCAGGATATGCGATTCGCCATACCACGCGTGCAGGTCGGCGACGCGCAGCAGCTCCTTGTGCAGGACCCCGCTGTCAGGCATTGCCCGTCCCCGTGCCCATATAGGCCTCGACGACTTCCGGGTTGCGCGACACCTCGGCGTAGTCGCCCTCGGCGAGGATGCGCCCGCGCGTCAGCACGGTGATGGTGTCGGAGAGGTTGGCGACGACCGAGAGGTTGTGCTCGACCATCAGCACGGTGCGGTTGACCGCGACCTCGCGGATGAGCCCCGAGATGCGCGTGATGTCCTCGTTGCCGAGCCCGGCCATCGGCTCGTCGAGCAGCAGCATCTCGGGATCGAGGGCGAGCGTCGTCGCGATTTCCAGCGCGCGCTTGCGGCCATAGGGCAGCTCGACGGCGGGAACGTGGGTGAACTCGGCGAGGCCGACGGCGGCGACCAGCGAATCGGCCCGGTCGTTCAGCCGGTCGAGGCTGCGCTCGGACTTCCAGAAATGAAACGAGGTGCCGAGCGGACGCTGCAGCGCGATGCGCACGTTCTCGCGGACGGTGAGGTGCGGGAAGACCGCCGAGATCTGGAACGAGCGCACGACGCCGAGCCGGGCGATGTCGGCCGGCCGCTCGCGCGTGATGTCGCGGTCCTTGTAGACGATGCGGCCGGCGGTCGGCTCGAGGAATTTGGTCAAGAGATTGAAGACGGTCGTCTTGCCGGCGCCGTTCGGGCCGATCAGCGCATGGATGGTGCCGCGACGGACGGCGAGGTCTACCTCGCGCACGGCGGCAAAGCCACGAAACTCCTTGGTCAGACCTTCGGTCCGTAGGATCACTTCAGTCAAATCGGCCACCCTGTGTCGGCGCCGGATGCATGGCCCGGCGCCGTTGGCTATTTGCGGCCAACCTAATCGTTGGGCCGGCTTGCTGACAAGCGCCAAGAATCGCCGGCCGATGGGGATAAAATCGGGCCGGGCCGGGACCATTTTCCGCCTGACAGGGGGGCGTTCCCTGAACGATGCTATAGAGAGAGCGTCCCGGGCGGCGGCGATGCAGCGAAAGGAGCGTGACCGATGACCCCCGAGAGCGCGGCGCAGGAGGTTCTGGCGCGGCGAATCGCCGCGATCGTCGCGGCGATCGCGTTCAACGGCGACGGGCTGGTGCCGGCGATCGCCCAGCAGCATGACAGCGGCGAGGTGCTGATGCTGGCCTGGATGAACCGCGCAGCGATCGAGGAGACGCTGGCCGGCGGCGCCGTGTGCTACTGGTCGCGCTCGCGCGGCACGCTGTGGCGCAAGGGCGAGACGTCGGGCCAGACCCAGCGCCTCGTCGAGCTGCGCGTCGATTGCGACGGCGACACCGTCCTTCTCCTCGTCGACCAGACCGGCGTCGCCTGCCATACCGGGCGCCGCAACTGCTTCTTCCGCGCGCTGCGCGGCGAGACCTTGACGACCATTGCCGAGCCTGAAATCGCCCCCACGGTCCTCTACGGCAAGGAATGAACGCGATGCGTCTGGTCATCGCCATGATGAAGCACGAGACCAACACCTTCTCGCCGATCCGTACCGATTGGCAGCGCTTCCTCGACTGGGGCGCCTATCTCGGGCCTGCAGCGCGGCGCGCCTATGAAGGGACGGGCATGCCGATGGCCGCCTATCTCGATCTCGCCAAAGGCATCGGCGCCGAGATCGTGACGCCGGTCGCCGCCGAGGCGATGCCAAGCGGCCCGGTCGCCAAGGAGGCCTACGCCCTGATGTCGGACGCCATCCTGGAAGCGGTGGCCAAGGGCTGCGACGCCGTCATGCTCGACCTGCACGGCGCCATGGTCGCCGAGACGACGGCCGACGGCGAGGGCACGCTGCTGGAGCGCATCCGCGCCGTCGCGCCCGGCCTGCCGATCGCCGTGACCTGCGACCTGCACGCCAATCTCAGCGACAAGATGGTCGAGAACTGCACCGCCCTCATCGGCTACAAGACCTATCCGCATGTCGACATGTACGCGGTCGGCAAGCAGGTCGGCGAGATCCTGCTCGGCGCGCTGGCCGGCAAGCTCCGCCCGGCGATGGCGTGGGGGCGCCGCCCGCTCCTCGCCCAGACGCTGCGCATGGGCACCGACGACGAGCCGATGAAGGGGCTGATCGCGATGGCGTGCGAAGAGGAAGCGCGCGGCCTCCTCGCCGCCACGGTGTTCGGCGGCTTTCCGCTCGCCGACACGCCCTCAGCCGGGCTCTCGGCGATCTGCATCGCCGACGGCGATGCGGCGGCAGCGAGCGCGGCGACGGAACGGCTGCTCGCCGCCGCCTGGGCGAAGCGCGACGATTTCCTCTACGCCCATGAACCGCTCGATCGCGCGGTGGCGCGCGCCAAGAGCGCGGCCGAGGGCGCCGGCGGGCCGGTCCTCCTGCTCGACCATGCCGACAACACCGGCTCGGGCGGAACGCAGGACGTCATGACGGTGATCCGCGAGGTCATCCGCCAGGGTCTCGAGGACGTCGCCGTCGGCGCGGTGTGCGATCCGGCCGCCGTGGCGGCGATGGGCAAGGCGGGGGTCGGCGCCACCGTCACCCTCGCGCTCGGCGGGCGGACGGACATGCCGTCGATCGGCCTCGCCGGCGCGCCGCTCGAGATCACCGGCAAGGTGCGGGCGCTGAGCGACGGCGAGTGGGTCGTGCGCGGCCCCATGTATACCGGCGTCACGGTGCAGATGGGGCCGAGCGCGGTGCTCGATACCGGCAAGGTGCAGATCGTCGTCGTCTCGCGCCATCACGAGCCGTGGGATCAGGGCGTCTTCACCAGCCTCGGCATCGACCCCCGGACGAAGCGCTTCCTTCTGTTGAAGTCGCGCATCCACTATCGCGCCGGCTTCGCGCCGATCGCCGCCGCCACCATCACCTGCGACGGCGACGGCGTGACGACCTCGAACAACGATCTCCTGCGCTTTTCCAAGGTCCGCCGGCCGGTCTTCCCGCTCGACCGCCTCAACGCGCCGCCGCAGGACGGCGGGGTCAAGGAGCGGGTGGATCTGGGTTGATCGACGACCATCGTAGGGGCCGGCCCGGCCCGCGGGCGCCGCCCCTACAATTATCACGAGGTCGTGACGCCGCCCTACCGCGAGCGCGCCCTGGCGCCGCGCCAGCCGGCGACCCGCCGCACATTGGTACGGCTCGCCGATACGACCTGAAGCTCCGGCGCCGCCGGCTCCGCCACGATCGGCTCGACCCGCCGCAGCGCGTCGATGCGGCGCTGCAGATAGGGCGAGAAATAGCCGGCATAGCGGATCTGCAGCTCGCGGATGCGCCAGTCCTCGGCGCTCATCCGGCCGCGGCACAGCGCGGTGCCGCATTGGCAGTCGAACTCGAAGAGCGGATGGCTCTCGCTCATCGCGTAGTCGAAGCAGACCTCCTCGCCCGCCGCGATGTCGCGCAGGGCGACGAGGGCGCTCTGCCCGCTCAGCCCGGTATTGGGATCGCAGGAATGGTTGAAATACTCGGCCGGCTCGGTCGGCCAGCTCGGGGTGAGGAAGAGCCCCTCCTCGACCTGGATGAGGTAGCGGCGCAGATCCTCGTTGTAGTAGTAGATTTCCTCGACGGGGATGACCCGGCCCCCCCACATCGATACGACCTCGCCGCGGCGGATCGGCGCGCAGGCGTAGACCCCCATCCCCCCCTTGTTCGGTGCCGGCCGCGCTTCCAGCTTGGGGGACAGGTAGTGCATAGGGGCGGGAGGAGGTTCTGCCATCTTCTCCATCACTTTGCGATCTTGCCGCGATTTAGGGGACAGGCTCGAAAATCAGGATCATGCGCCGCGCGCTCGCGCTGTTGTCGAACGGCTGGCCGAGGTCGAAATCGCCGTAGGTCTCGACCAACCGCAGAGCGCCGGAAGCCTCGGCGATCATGCGGTATTCCTGCGGATTGCAGAACCGCTCCTTGGCGCGGTCGTAGAAGACGTGCTCCTCGCCGTTCTCCCTGACGCGCAGCGCCGTCTCGACCTCGACGACCTGGCGCATCGGATCGACCCTGGGGCCGCCATTGACCGCCCACTGGATGACGACCTGCATGCCGTCGCGCTCGCCGGCATATTGGTGGCTGCCGTAATTCCACGGCGAGCAGTCGCGCGGATGCGTCATCTCGACCAGGTAGCAGCCGCCCGGCGTCAGATTGGCGCCGACGCGGCGGAAATGATCGATGATCTCGTCGTTGGTGAGCAGGCAGTCGAGGCTGTCATAGAGCGTGGCGATGACGTCGACCGGCCGCGGCAGGGTAAAGCTGCGCATGTCGCTGGCCGACCAGCCGACCTCGACGCCGTCCGCCGCCGCCAGCTCGCGCGCGTAGTCGATCATCTCGGGCCGCAGGTCTAGCCCCCAAGTCGCGACGCCGAGACGGGCGAAGGCGCGCGCGTGGTAGCCGGGACCGCAGGCGATCTCGAGCAGTGAGGCGAGCGGACGGCCGGTCCGCCGCCGGTGGAGATCGCGAATGAATTGCACTTCGCGCCCGATATCCCGGGCGAAGGCGACGTCGTAGTACTTGGCCCGTCTATAGATCTCGTTGAGCTCGGCCATTCAACTTAACGGTCTGAGTCAGACGGCGCGTCGCCGCGGGAACTGCAAACGAAAAGTGGCACATCGAAGTGCGGCAATCAACATGGCTTCTGCGCCGCGCGCGACTTGTTCTGTGGATAATCGCACGGCGGCGCGCGGCGCGGCGAGAGGTGGTCCGGGGAGCCGCGTCGAATCGCCCCGTCCGACTCGCGAGAAAGCCGCATTCCATCGGGATTTTCGAGCGGCGGAACGACGCCGCCCGCCGCCCGGACCGGGCGAGCGCCGCGACGATCCCGGGGAGCCGGGCGCGCGTTCGTCCCGGGGACGGCGGAAGAGAAGCCACGCCGCCGCAACGCCGCCGGCGCGCCGACCGGCGCCAGCGGGGCGCGCGACTCGGCCGTTTCGGCGAGGCTCAGCGCGCCGCCCGGTCGGAAGCGATGCCGATGAGGAAATCGAGCTGCCAGCGCATCGCCTCCTGGGTCAGCGGATAGGCGTTGTCCGGGCGCGGGCGGACGATGGCGGATTGCGGGATATGCGCGAGACCGGTCTGCAGCGCGACGGCGGTGCGCATCGACAGCCCGGCCTGCCAGGCGAGCGCGACGATGCCCTTGGCGCTGTGCGCCGCCAGCACCTTGTCGACGGCCTCCATCGGCAGCTTGGCGCGCACGGCGAGGGCGGCCTTGGCGAAGACGCGCTCGCCGCGGATGGCGGCCGCCACCGCGGCATCGTCGAGCTTGCCCGCCTCGTGCAGGCGGCGGGCGCGCGCCAGGGCGGCCTCCACCGGATCGTCCTCGGGCGCGGCCTCGGCGCCGCTTTCCTCGGCGACGCGCCGCATTACCGTGGTCGCCAGCTCGCGCGTCGTCTCGACATCGAAATCGCGCCGCTCGCACAGGATCGACAACAGATTGACGGCGACGAAGCGGGCGAGCCGCAGGGCCGCGCCGCCGGACAGGCGCGGGCTATGCACCAGCGGGCGATGCCAGGCGGTCGCGGCGGGGGCGCGCTCGACGAGGCGATCGAGCAGCTCCTCGCGGATCTGCGCGCTCGGGTTGTCGAGCAGCGCCGTGATCGCCGCGATGTCGTCGGAGCCGCCGATCGCCTCGCCGACCAGCGCGGGGACGGCACGGCGGCGCGCCACCGCCTCGCGCGCGCCGGCGATGGGCGCCTTGCCGATGATCTCGAGCAGGTCGCTTTCGCTGAGCAGCGGCGAGAATTGCAGCACCGGACCGGCGACGACGATCTCGCAGTCGCGCGCCAGGCGCTGGATGATCTCGGGCGGCGCGTCGGCGACGTCCTTGAGGGCCTCGGCGATAATCTGGCGCACCCGCGTCACCTGGTCGCGCACGAGGATCTCGAGGACCTCGTAGGTCATGCGGCGCAGGCGGTCCTGCTCCTGCGCGGTCAGGCCGGGCGCGAGCAGCGCGATCTTGCGGGCGAGGTCCTGACGCACCTCGTCGTCGCCGTCGCGCGCGAGGAGGATATCGGCCTGGACCGGCGTCGCCGCGTTCGCCGCCACCGCGGCGCGCACCGTCGGATCGGCGTCCTGGGCAAGGAAATAGAGCAGCTCGGGGCGCAGCCCGGTATGGGCGGCGACGCGCCGGCGGTCCTTGACGCTGCCGCTTTGCGACAGGTGCTTCGATTCCTCGTAGGGGATCGGCGCGGCGGCGCTCTTGCCGAAGACGCGCTGCAGGAAGCCGATCATGCGACCGT
>Ga0070681_10006873_pt1 | contig 11071 bp, 13 predicted proteins | sample KBSC83BmetaG_FD_65650 | JGI IMG/M metagenome (GOLD analysis project Ga0070681, IMG submission 65650) | Corn rhizosphere microbial communities from Kellogg Biological Station, Michigan, USA - KBS C8-3B metaG | ecosystem: Host-associated > Plants > Roots > Rhizosphere | place: USA: Michigan...
CGGCCTGTGCCACGGACTAAGTTGTTGTTCCATCTCGCAACCACCGGGGTGGGGGCCCGGCACGCCAACATGCGCTGCTATGCGCGCCCGCAGGAAATGCAGCGGGGAATTACGACCCTGACCCCGAATCAGGCGATGTAGCTGACGAGCCAGCCGACGCCGTAAGAGACGGCGGTGGCGAGGGCGAAGATGCTGAGGCTGCGGGTCATGCCCTTCGGGATGTCGTTCTCGTCCATCCAGCGCTTGATGAAATACGCGGCGACGAAGAAGGCGACCGTCGAGAGGACGAGGCTCGCGATCATCGCTCGCGGCCGGCGACGGCGGCGCGCACTTCCTCGAGCGCCTCGATCGTCTCTTCCGGCTCGGGCGTAAGCTCGTTGGCGAGGAAGCCGCCGGACTGGTGGCGCCAGAGCTTCTCGTAGTGGCCGCCGCGGCGCAGGAGCTCGGTATGCGTGCCCTGCTCGACGATGCGGCCGGCCTCGAGCACCACGAGCCGGTCCATCCTGGCGATCGTCGACAGCCGGTGCGCGATGGCGATCACGGTCTTGCCTTCCATCAGCGTGAGCAGCTCTTCCTGGATGGCGAGCTCGACCTCGCTGTCGAGCGAGGAGGTGGCCTCGTCCAGCACGAGGATCGGCGCATCCTTCAGGATGACCCGCGCGAGCGCGATGCGTTGCCGCTGCCCGCCGGAAAGCTTCACGCCGCGCTCGCCGACGTGGGCGTCATAGCCGGTCTTGCCGCGCCAGTCCTTCAGGCCGAGGATGAAGTCGTGCGCCTGCGCCTTCTTGGCCGCCGCGATGACCTGCGCGTCGCTCGCCGAAGGCCGGCCGTAGCGGATGTTGGCCGCGATCGAGCGATGGAGGAGGGAGGTGTCCTGCGTCACCATGCCGATCGCCGCTCGCAGGCTCTCCTGCGTCACCCATGCCACGTCCTGGCCGTCGATCAGGATGCGGCCGCTCTCCACGTCATGGAAGCGCAGCAGCAGGTTGACGAGCGTCGACTTGCCCGCGCCGGAGCGCCCCACCAGCCCGACTCGTTCGCCGGGTTTTATTTCGAGAGTTAAATCCTGGAGCACCGGGGCTGCGTCCTGGCGCCCGTAGCCGAAGGTCGCGTTCTCGAAGCGCACTTCGCCGCGCGAGACCTCGAGCGGCCGCGCGCCCTTGCGGTCGGTGCCGCTGTGCGGGACGGCGATCGACTGCATGCCTTCCTGCACCACGCCGATGTTTTCGAAGATGCCGGTCACTTCCCAGCTCACCCAGCCTGCCTGATTAGCCACCTGCCAGGCGAGGGGCAATGCCGTGGCGACGATGCCGGCGCCGACCTGCCCGTGCGCCCATAGCCAGATGCCGATCGTCGCCGTCGACACGACGAGCAGCGCGTTCATCACGGTGAGCGAGAAGTGGAACTTGGTAATGAGCTGCATGTGCCGGCCCATCGCCGACTGGTGCTCGTCGACGCTCTCGCGCACATAGGCGTCCTCGTCCGCCAGCCGGGCGAAGAGCTTCACCGTCAGGATGTTCGTGTAGCTGTCGACGACCCGCGCCATCACGATCGAGCGGAACTCGGAGCTCGTGCGCGCGAGGTCGCGCATCTTGGGCACGAAGTACCAGAGGAACAAGAGGTAGCCCGCGAACCAGATGAGCGTCGGCACGCCGAGCCGCCAGTCGGCGGCCGCCATCAGGCTGTACGCCGCGACGCCGTACACGCCGATGTAGAACACGGCGCGGATGCTCGCCATCGTGCTCTCGCGCAGCGCGTGCGCGGTGGTCATCACGCGGTTGGCGATGCGGCCGGCGAAGTCGTTCTGGAAGAACGGCCAGCTCTGGCGGATGACGTGCCAGTGGCTCTGCCAGCGGATGAGCGAGGTTGCGCCGGGAATGAGCGCGTTGTGGCGGATCGCGACGTCGATCAGCAGCACGAGCGGCCGCACGACCAGCACCAGCGCCACCATGCCGCCGAGCAGCCACGCCTGCTCGCGCAGCGCGGCCATTCGATCGGTCGCCTCCATGAGCGACACCAGCCGCCCGATGAAGAGTGGAATGACGGTGTCGAGCAGCGCCACCGCCAGGCTCGCCGCGAACATCGCCGCGAACCAGCCCTTGGTCTGCCTGACGAAATGCCAATAGAAGGCGAGCAGGCCCTGCGGCGGCGCGCCGGCGCCGGCGCTCGCCGTGCCCTGGATTCGATTCTGGAACAATTTCATAGAACATCAACATGATAGCGGCCGCCGCGCGGCGCCATGGGCGGCAACAGACGAGCGGCCCGAATTCGGGGACGGAGCCCGAACTGAACGGCTAGTGACCGCTGGAGGCGGGGCGCTGCGACGAGTGCCAGGGAATGGCGAAGCGCTCGATGATGGCGAGCAGCCAGAAGAGTGCCACGCCCATGACGGCCAGCACGAGGATCGCCACGAACACGCGCGTGGTGTCGAACATGCCCTGCGCGCTCAGGATGACATAGCCGAGGCCGCGCTGCGACGAGACGAACTCGCCGACGATGGCGCCGACCAGCGCGAGGCCGATGCCGACCTTCATGCCGGCGAACATGGACGGCAACGCGCAGGGGAAGCGGATGCGGAACAGCGTCGCCAGGCGTCCGCCGCGCAGCGATTTGGCGAGATCGAGGATGTCGGGGTGCACGGACTTGAGGCCCAGCACCGTGTCGATGACGATGGCGAACACCGCGATCAGGAAGGCGATCGCGATTTTCGGCGCCGCGCCGGTGCCGAGCCAGATGACGAAGAGCGGCGCGATCGCCACCTTGGGGATGCCGTTCAGCCCGACGATGAGGGCATAGATCGCCTGCTCGAGGATGCGCGACTCGACGATCAGCACGGCGAGCGTCACGCCGACGGCGACGGCGACGGCGAAGCCGCCCAGCGTGACGAGGAGCGTGTACCAGGCATGGTTGAGGTACCACGCCCAGTTGTGCCCGAACTCCACGATCACCGCGGAGGGCGGCGGCAGCACGATCGGCTTGATGGCGAGGGCCCGCACCAGGATTTCCCAGGCGATGAACACCACCGCCAGCGCGAGCACGGCGGTGCCGCTGCCCTGCCAGTCGCGCTTCACGCGTCCTCCTTGAGGAGTCCCATGCCCTCGAAGAGCTTGCGGATGCGGCTGGCGTAGTCGCTGAACTGCGGCGTGCCGCGCAGCGCGAGCCGCCGCGGCCGTGGCAGGTCGACGTCGATGATCTCGGCGATGCGCCCCGGCCGCGGCGTCATCACCACCACGCGGTCGCCGAGGAAGATCGCCTCGTTGATGCTGTGCGTGACGAAGATCACCGTCTTGTGCTCGGCGAGCCAGATGCGCTGCAGCTCGATGTTCATCTGGTCGCGCGTCAGCGCATCGAGCGCGCCGAAAGGCTCGTCCATGAGGAGCAGGCTCGGGTCGTCGATCAGCGCGCGGCAGATGGCGACGCGCTGGCGCATGCCGCCGGAAAGCTCCGCCGGGTAGCGCTTGCCGAAGGCGGAGAGGCCGGTCAGGGCGAGCAGCGATTCGGCGCGCTGGCGCGCCGCCGCACGGTCGCCGCCGCGGAAGTCGACCGGCAGCATCAGGTTGTCGAGCACCGTGCGCCAGTCGAGGAGGGCGTCGCGCTGGAACACCATGCCGAGGCCGTCGGGCGGCCGCGTGACCGGCACGTCGTTGACCGAGATGGTGCCGCGGGTCGGCGACTCGAGCCCGGCGATGCAGCGAAGGAGCGTGCTCTTGCCGCAGCCGCTGGGCCCGAGCAGGCTGATGAACTGCTGCGGCTGGATGGAAAGGGAAAGCTCGTCGAGCGCCGTGACGTCGCCGGAGAACTGCTTCGCGACGTTCTTGACCTCGATGGAAGCGCGGCGCGAGCCCGTCATGTGTAGACTCGCCGCCCATGCCAACCCGCGAAGTACGGCTGCCCGTCTGGTCGCGCCCCGGCTTCCTGCTCCGGCGCCTCAACCAGATCCACTACGCGTTGTTCTACGAGGAGTGCCGGCAATCGCGCCTCACTCCTGTCCAGTATGGCGTGCTGACCGCGCTCGCCTTCCGCGGCGAGCTCGACCAGGTGTCGCTCGCGGCGGAGCTGGGCCTCGACCGAACGACGACGGCGCAGGTGCTGTCGCGCCTCGAGGCGCGGAAGCTGGTGGCCCGGCGCTCCAACCCCGACGACCGCCGCGCCAAGCTGGCGCGCATCAGCGCGCGCGGACGCAAGCTGATGTCCGATTCGTTCGCCGCCATGCAACGCTCGCAGGACCGCCTGTGCGCTCCGCTTACGCAGAAGGAGCGCGACGTGTTCATGGCGACGCTGGTGCGCCTCATCGAGGCGAATAACGAGTACGGTCGCGGCGCGCTGCGCATCGATTAGGCGGCCAGGCTGCGAGGCGCGGCCTCGGGCACCAGCTCCTTGAGCTTCACCGCCGGGTTCGCGAGCGAGGCGGACGGGACCTGCGCGCCGAATTCGACCAGCCGGCGGGCAAAGCGCAGCTCGCCGCCCGCGTTGAAGGCGACCGCCAGGCGCACCTTTCCGGCGAGCACGCCGAACGCCATGCACTTCGCGCCCTGCCGCTCGCCGCGCCACACGATCTCGAGTCCCGGCTCGACGACGCCGGCGAGCTGGATGTTGCAGTCGTACTGGTCGGACCAGAACCACGGCACCTCGGCGTAGGGCTTTTCGGCGCCGAGCAGGTTGCGCGCCGCGGCGATCGCCTGGTTCTGGGCGTTCTGCCAGGACTCGAGGCGGATATGCCGGCCGAGGATCGGGTTGTAATGGCTCGTCACGTCGCCCGCCGCGTACAGCTCCGGCAGCGACGTGCGGCAATATTCGTCGACCACCACGCCGTCGCTCGAGCGCGCGCCGGCCGCCTCGGCGAGCTCCGTGTTCGGAATGACGCCGATGCCGATCACCACTACGTCGGCCGGCAGCTCGCGGCCGTCCTCGAGCACCACCGCCTTGACGGTGTCGCCGCCGGCGATGCTCGTCGCGCGCGAGCTCAATTCGATGGCGACGCCACGCGAGCGATGCAGCCGCTCCACCTGCGAAGCGATGCCCGCCGGCAGCGCCCGGTCGAGAAGCGCGGGCTGGCGCTCGACCACCGTGACGGCGATGCCGAGCTGGGCCGCGCTGGAGGCCACCTCGAGGCCGATGAAGCCGCCGCCGATCACGACGAGCGAGCGGCAATCCGCCAGCGCCCGGCGCAGGGTTTCGCTCTCGGGGATGGTGCGCAGGTAATACACGCCGCGCATGCCGTCCGGCGCGATGGTCAGCGGGCGCACCCGGCTGCCGGTGCAGAGCAGGAGCTTCGAGTACTCGACGGCGCGACCGTCGGCGGTGATCAGGTTGCGGCTCTGCGGCGCGATGGCCTCGATGCGCAGGCCCGTGCGCAGCTCGATGCTCTGCGCGGCGTACCACTCGCGCGGGTGGATGAGGGTCGACTTGGCCGCGGCCTGCCCGACGAGCACGCCTTTCGACAGCGCCGGCCGCTCGTAGGGCTCGTGCGGCTCGTCGCCGAAGAGGAGCAGCTCGCCTTTATAGCCCTCGCGGCGCAGCGCTTCGGCCGCGCGGCCGCCGGCCTGGCCGGCGCCGACGATGACGATGCGCTCGGTCGCCATGCCTTAGTCGGGAATGCGCACGTAGGTCTTGCCGTCCTCGACGCGCACTTCGTAGACGGGGATGGGATCGGTCACCGGCGCGCCCTGCGCGGCGCCGGTCTCGAGGTTGAAGCGCCCCTGGTGCAGCGGGCATTCGATGCAGCCGTCCTCGACGTAGCCTTCGGAGAGGAGGGCGAACTGGTGCGTGCAGATGTTGTGCACCGCATACAGCCTGCCGCCGCTGCGGCAGAGGGCGACCGGCTTGCCGGCGATCTCCAGCGCGATCGCTTCTTCGTCGCCGACGTTCTCCGCGCCGGCTACCGGATGCCAGGTCACCTTGTCCCCTTCAAAAAGCAGTGCGCTGAGGAATATTATCAGTATACTGATTAAACGGAGGAGGATCGTGCGTCAGCTCGACCTGCAGTTCGGTGGGTACGCCATTCGCGGCTACGAGGCGGGCGCGGGCAGCCCGCTGCTTCTCATCCACGGCATCGGCCCGGGCACCTCGATCCCGGCCAACTTCTCGTCCGTCGCGCCGGCCCTCGGCGAGCACTTCCATCTGTACGGCTGCGACTTCGTCGGCTTCGGCGGCTCGGCGCGCAAGAAAGAAGCGCCGTACTTCGACTTCGCGTTGTGGATCCGGCAAGCGCAATTCATGCTCGACCGGATTCCCGCCGGGCCGGTGTACGTCCTCGGCCACTCGATGGGCGGCGCGATCGCGCTGCGACTCGCCGCGGCCAACCCGCGCATCGCCGCGGTCATGACCAGTGGCGCCGCCGGCGGCACACTTGAGCTGAACGGCCACGTGACCTCGTTCTGGAAGGCGCCGCGCACGCGCGACGACATCCGCGCCGCGATGCGGGTCGCCATGCACGACGTCTCCGGCATCACCGACGCCATCATCGAGGAGCGCTTCAAGTCCATCACCTCGCCCGGCTACGCCGAGTACTTCGACTCGATGCTCGGCAGCGACCAGCAGCAGAAGCTCGACCAGGCGCGCGTGCCGGCCGGGGAGCTGGCGAAGATCGAGGCGCGCGTGCTCGTCATGCACGGCCGCAACGACCTGCCGTGCCCGGCGGAAGAGACGGCGCTCGAGATCTATCGCGGCATTCGAAACGCGGACCTGCATCTTTTCGCCAACTGCGGCCATGCGATCCCGCGCGAGTACCCGCAACGGGTCGTCGCGCTGGCGCGCATGTGGTTTCAATAGAGTAGAGAGGACGGCTATGTACACCAGCAACGTCGTGATCGGACTGCCCGGCTCGAGCTCCAAGGAGCTGAAGCCGGTCGACCTGAAGTGGCCGGAGGAGGGGGTGAGCGTGGTGCCGGACTGGGTCTACACCAGCCAGGCCATCTACGACCGCGAGGTCGAGCGCATCTTCCACGGCCGCACCTGGAACTACGTCGCGCTCGAAGCCGAGCTGCCGAATCCCGGCGACTTCGTGCGCTCCTTCGTCGGGCCGACGCCGGTCGTCGTGTCGCGCGACAAGGCCGGGCAGGTCCACGTGTTCGAGAACCGCTGCGCGCACCGCGGCGTCGAGTTCTGCCGCAAGGCGCGCGGCAACACGAAGGAGTTCGTCTGCCCGTACCACCAGTGGACCTACGACCTGAACGGCGACCTGATCGGCGTGCCGTTCCGCCGCGGCGTCAAGGGCGACACCGGCAGCGGCATGGACAAGGACTTCAAGCTCGAGGAGCACGGCGCGCGCCGGCTCAAGGTGCAGGCGCTGCACGGCGTGATCTTCGCGAGCTTCGCCGCCGACATGGAGCCGGTGGAGAGCTATCTCAGCGCGGAGATCCTGAAGGACTTCGAGGTGGTGTTCAAGGGCAGGAAGCTGCAGATCTTCGGCCAGTACCGCAACGAGCTGCCCTGCAACTGGAAGCTCTACCACGAGAACCTGAAGGATCCGTACCACGGCACGCTGCTGCACGCGTTCCTCATCACCTTCGGCCTCGCCGTCGCCGGCAGCCGCAGCATGATGTACGCCGACCCGTCGGGCCGCCACGGCACGCTCGCCTCGGCGAAGCCGAAGGACATGTCCGTGGTCGGCGCCGAGACGCGCAAGGAGATGCGCTCGTTCCGCGACGACCTCAAGCTTTCCGACGATCGCGTCGTGAGCTACGTGCGCGAGTTCGACTCCGAGTGGTCGGTCACCATGCAGACCATCTGGCCGAACCTCATCGTGCAGCGCGAGCTGAACACGCTCGGCATCCGCCACATCGTGCCGAACGGGCCGAACAGCATGATCATGATCTGGACCATGTTCGGCTACGAGGGCGACTCGGAGGAGATGCGCCGCATCCGCTTCGCGCAGGGCAACCTGATGGGGCCGGCCGGCTTCCTCGGCATCGAGGACAACGAGGCGCTCAAGTTCCTGCAGGAAGGCGTGCGCCGCTCGCCCACCGAGCGCGGCATCCTGCGGCTGGGAAGCGGCAACGGCACCGGGACCAGCGTGGCGAGCGAGTCGGCGCTGCGCGCCATGTTCGCGCAGTACCGGGAGGTGATGGGGCTATGAACATCGCCGGCTACGAAATCCAGGCGCTCGAGACGCGCGTCGCGCGCGAGGTGCGCGCCGAGATCGAGGATTTCCACAACGAATACTGCAACACGCTCGACCTCGGCGACCTCGACGACTGGCCGGGATTCTTCACCGACGACTGCCTCTACCTCATCACCGCGCGCGAGAACGTGGAAGCCGGGCGGCCGCTGGGCCTCGTCTGGGCCGAGGGCAAGAACATGCTGCGCGACCGGGCCTATGCCATCAAGAACACGATGATGTACGCGCCGCGCTACCTGCAGCATTTCACCTCGAACGTGAAAGTGCTGAACATGGGAGGAGGGCAGATCCGCGCGCGCTCGAACTATCTCCTCCTGCAGACCCTGGTCGAAGGCCCGACCACCATCCACCAGGCGGGGCGCTATTACGACACCTTCGTCAAGCAGGGCAGCAGGCTGCTCCTCAAGGAGCGCCGCTGCGTTTACGACACGACTCTCATCGCCAACGACCTGGCTTTGCCAGTTTAGGAGGGACTTATGCTCATCCGCAGCCTGCTCATCCTTCTCGCGCTCGTGGTCAGCGGCACGGCCGGCGCGCAGAACCTCGAGAAGCTCACCGTGCGGCTCGACTTCGTGCCGTGGGGCGCGCACGCGCCTTTCCACCTCGCCATGCAGAAGGGCTGGTTCAAGGAAGCCGGCCTCGACGTCGACATGCAGGACGGCAGCGGCTCGGTGACCACGATCCAGCTGATCGGCGCCAACAACTTCGACGTCGGCCACGCCAGCCTCGCGCCGTTCATCATCGCGCGCAGCAAGGGCCTGTCGATCCGCGCCATCGCCAACTTCGTGCGCAAGAACGACATCGGCGTGATGGTGTCGAAGGACAGCGGCATCAAGAGCCCGAAGGACCTGGTCGGCAAGCAGCTCATCTTCACCGCCGGCTCGTTCGAGTCGCCCTTCATCGATACCTTCCTCGCCGCCGGCGGCGTGAACCGCAGCCAGCTCGAGCTCCTCAACGTCGACGCGTCGTCCAAGGCCGGCGCCTACATGGCCGGCCGCGCCGACGGCGTCATCACCCAGGTGCCGTGGCTCCTCGTCATGGCGGCGCAACGGCGCCCCTCGAATGCCATCCTCTTCGCGGACTACGGGCTCACGTTCCCGAGCTTCGGCCTCATCGCCAACGAGGAGACGATCAAGAAGAAGCCCGGCGCGCTCAAGAAATTCGCCAGCGTGATTGCCGGCGCCTGGACCTACATCTACGCCGGCGGACAGGACGAGGCGGCCAAGGCGATGGTGGCGCAGCGGCCGCAGGCGAAGATCGATGCCGCGAACATCCGCCAGCAGATCGACGCGCTGCGGCCGTTCTTCGAGACGCCCAACAGCAAGTCGCTGCCGGTGGGCGTCATGTCGCGCGCCGACTGGGACGCCGCTTTCAAGACGCTGTCGGGCGCGAACCTCATCCCGGCCGGCACCGATCCGTCGCAGTACTACACCAACGAGCTCCTCGACACGGCGACGATCAGCCGCATCGGCTCGCGCGCCAAATAACGCTCTCTACGAAAGGAAACGACATGGCACTGGTACCGATCGCGAAGCAGGGACACTTCCTGCACATCTACGACTTCCGCATCAAGGGCGACACGGCGGAGTTCATCCGGCTCTTCAACGAGTTCGACTACTCCGACTCGAACCCGATGCACAAGTCGCCGTACCAGGTCACCGACGGCGTGCTCTGCCAGGACACGCAGGACCCGCTGCACTTCTGGCTGATCGGCGAGTGGAAGAGCGTGGAAGAGCACGCCAAGATCCGCAAGATCGTGGCCGAGATGAAGCCCAAGTTCGCCGGCATGGTGGTGAGCGGTCCGTTCATCCCGCTCTACGGCAAGGTGGTCTCGAGCACGCCGCAGGAGGTCCTCGACCGCGCGGCGAAATCCGCCGCCTAGGGAAGCGCTATGGGCCGGTGCGCACCAGGCGCACCGCGTCCTTCGACTCGACGGCGAGGTGCTTCAGGAACTTCGCCACCGCGGCGATCCCCGCGCGGGTGTTGCCGGCGAAGAGCCGGTCGTTCACGCGCCGCAGGAGCGGCGCCAGGTCGTCCAGCACGCGCCCGCCTTTCGCGGTAAGCGCGACATCCACCGCCCGGCTGTCCTCCGGGTGATCCCGCTTCTTCAATAGCCCGGCGCGCACCAGCGCACTCACGTCGGCCGTGATGTTGGCCGGCGCGGCGTGCAGGTGCTGCGCGAGCGTGCGGATCGGCACCGCGCCGCGCGCCTGCAGGTGGCGGGTGGCGAGCAGCACCGAGAACGCACCCACGGAGAGCTCGACCCGCGCCGCCAGCGCGCGCCGCAGCGCCTGCATGCCGGCCACCGCGGCGAAGAGGTCGGCCACCAGCTCGCGGAAGGCGAGGTCGGACCCCTCGTCGAGGAGCTCGGGCAGGCCGACCGTGAGCCGGGGCTTCATGGCTATAAATTATACGTATAAGATATATCCATCGACTTCGAGGAGGCTGCATGGCCCAGATGAGGACCGGCGCGGAGTACCTGCGCTCGCTGCGCGACGGCCGTCGCGTGTATGCCGACGGCAACCTGGTGGAGGACGTCACCACGCATCCGGCCTTCGCCGGCGCCGCGCGCTCGCTCGCCGGCCTCTTCGACCTCGCCGCCGAGCCGTCGATGCGCGAGCGCATGACCTTCCGCTCGCCGAAGACCGGCGAGCCGGTGCTGCGCGCGTACCAGATCCCGCACAGCCACGAGGACCTGAAGGCGCGACGCCTCTTCTCGGAGGCGTGGGCCGAGGCCACCTTCGGCCTGATGGGCCGCACGCCCGACCACGTCGCCGGCTTCTTCTGCGGCTACGCCGCCACGCCCCAGGTTTTCGCCAAGGCCGGCCAGCGCTATGCCGACAACGTGGTGCGCTTCTACGAGCGCATGCGCGACGAGCACCTGTACCTCAGCTACGCCATCGTCCCGCCGCAGATCGACCGCTCGAAGCCGGCGCACAAGCAGTCCGACCC
>Ga0070681_10006874_pt1 | contig 11071 bp, 7 predicted proteins | sample KBSC83BmetaG_FD_65650 | JGI IMG/M metagenome (GOLD analysis project Ga0070681, IMG submission 65650) | Corn rhizosphere microbial communities from Kellogg Biological Station, Michigan, USA - KBS C8-3B metaG | ecosystem: Host-associated > Plants > Roots > Rhizosphere | place: USA: Michigan...
CCGGATTTCTCCCTTTCCGGTGGAAGCACGACGTGGGTGTGGTGAAGGAACTCAGCCGCAAGCTTGACGTCGCGGAAGCACTCGTTGCAATCAAAGTAGTGCGCTTCGAAGGCTTCGCGCTGATCTTCAGGAAGTTCGCGAAGTACGTAGCGTTCCGCCATCTGGTTTTGCACGGCATGGCCGTGGCTGATCGAGTCGATGTCCATACTCACCTCACTAGCTGTCTAAACTTGTCTGTAAATCCAGGCCCCGGGCCTTGCAGGCACCGGCAAACTTTTTTCGCGCACGGTGCAGCAGCAGCCGCAGATGATCAGGAGATGACGCGCCGAACCGAGCGCACATCTCTTCTGTGCCCACCTGGTCAAAGAGTTTGGCCCGCAGCAGGTTGCGGTCCCTGGGACGGAGATCGTCCAATACGGTTTCAACGATCTTGCGACGCTCCTTGCGGAGTACAAGCGTTTCCAGATTGGTGACTGGATCGGCTACATCGAATGTTGTCGGGTCAAATTGGACCTCATGTGCCACGCTCCGCCAACGCTCGTTACGTACGAAGGTACAGACCTGGCTAACATACCCGCCCAGGGACTCCGGCTGGCGGATCTCGTCATTCTGTACAGCGCGGATCACGCGCAGGAACGTTTCCTGCATCACGTCTTCAATGTCTGATGGAGAGAGCCGCCAGGATCGAAGCTTCATCCTGAGCCGGACCCTGAAATGGGAATGAAACATCTCTTCGGCGTCAGGATCATGAGCCTTGAGGCGATGCAAAAATTCCAGATTGAACGTCGGTTCTTCCACGTGCCCCTGCGCAGCCCATTGTAATTTAGGCGCAGCACTGTTCGTCCGATTCGAGAAAGGGCGCGGCACCAGCCTTAGCCTCAAATGGTGGTGCACTCGAGGATCACTTTTGCCAGTAGTCATCCTCGCCATCCTTCGTTAAAACGGCGTGCGGGGAGGTCGGAACCGAAATAGAGTCCGGGCTGGGCGTCAGCCAGCAGAAGGCTGGCGACAGCGCTGGCGGTGCTAAGGGCTGCCTCGAGTTGCCCAGGAGTTCGTTTGTCTTGTGTTTCTGAACTGAGCCATGCAGCAGGGCCGATCCACGAGCCATTGGGCTGCTGCAACTTTCGCAACTGCGCGGAAACTGGCCATGAACGCTGCAGCCGGAGTCGAAGGAGGCAGCGCAGAAGATCCGCCATGCCGGCCGAGTCTTCGGGAAATAACGATGCAGTGAGGCGGCTGGCGGCGTTCAACAGTTCCCATGAGGCCAGCCCGGCGGGCCAATCCAAAACCTCAGCACAAATGTAACTGGCGGCGGCAGGTTCCGCTGTCGAAAGCCCGTGAACGAGGTACTCCTCCGTACGAGGGTTGATCTCGCGCAGGACACGGACTGCCGTGACCGTGGCAGCGAGCGCGGCTTGCGGCGCTGACCGCTGCTGCTTGTTGGCGGGGGAGGCGGCGAAGCTTCCGTCCCATCGCTCACAGGCGCGAACGAAGGCGTAGCTTTCGTCCGGTACCGGCCAGCCAAAGTTCTCAAGCGCAGTAATAGCCCAGCAGGTGGTCAGACAGTCAGACCAGTCAGGCGTGGACTCGCGGCCCCAGCCTCCGTCCATGCGTCCGAGTTCTGAAAGTGAATCGAGATGCTTCTGGCTGCGGATTCGAAGCTCGGCCGGAAGGGCCATGCGGGGAGATTCACCGATTCGGGCCAGGATGTGAGCGAGGGAAAGGGTGCCGTCCGGCATTCCGCAGAGCAGTCGGCCGGAATAACTGGAGAGCAGCCGCTGCAGGAACTGCCAGCCGTGAGAGATCGTGTGGGTTGCCGGTCCCTGGGGGGATGCCGAGGTTGGAACGGTCAGCCCCGCTTCCCGGGCCGTGAGGTCGATTTCGTAAGCAGCTTCCGGCATGTCTTCTCCCATGTGAACAATGCAGGCCGGGGGGACTGGGCCCTGATTCCCTTCAAAAGATGAGTGAATCCTGAGTGGAAATCGTTTCAGAACGGGGATTCAGGCGGAGAGGGAAGGTCTTGTTGCCTTGGGATTAAAAAGCCTAATGGAATCAAGGAGAAAGGGTTGATAAGTGGGTGCCAATACCACGCAAATTATAAATAGAGAGCCGCCTTGACTTACGTGTTTTTAGCCTTTGCGAGCGCACCACCAGCGCTTTATTCGACGAGGGCGACAGAAAAATTAAATCCTCTAATTGTGTGGTTTCTAATCTATTTTTCGGGCTAGTTTGTACTCGCTTCGAGCGGCCTTCTTCCGGATTTTCAGGCCGCTCGGAAACATCGCGCGTCACCTTCTCGCGCTGATAAGCAGACGACGGACTCCAACCGGCTCATGCCTGTCACGCTCGAAGTGTGTCGCCCACCTGACAGGAGCAAAGACTTCGAAATGAAAAAGAGTCGACGCGATATTCTCAAGCTGGGAGCAATTGCCGGAGCGGGCGCCCTGCTGCCCACCATTGGCAATGCCCAAACCCCCAACACTCGAGTGCCCGTCAAGGGCGGGATTACGTTTCACGGTCACGTTTCCCATCCTGTTTCGCAGCTGAAAACTGCAACGAACAGCGGTTTGCTCACGCAGTTTGTGGACCAGCTTCCGATCATGCCGGTTTTGCGGCCTGATCCGAGCGGAGTCACCCACATCCGCATGTTGCCGGCGCTGCAGAAAGTTCATCGTGACCTTCCCGCGACACCGATCTGGGGCTATAACGGGATCTGGCCCGGTCCGACAATCGAAGTACGCAGCGGCGTGCCGGTGAAAATCAAGTACCACAATGATGCGCTGCCAACGACGCATCCGCTGCCGGTGGACTTTACTCTTCATGGTTCCGAAGCCGACAAGCCGCAGGTGCGTAACGTGGTCCACCTGCACGGCGCGAAGGTACTGCCGGAGAGCGACGGCTATCCTGAAGCCTGGATTTCGCCGGATGGCGTCACCGGCCCGGTGCTCTACAATCCCAATCCGTTTGTTTATCCCAACGATCAGCCTTCCACGCTGCTCTGGTACCACGATCACACGCTGGGCATCACGCGCCTGAACATGATCATGGGCCTTGCGGGAGCTTATATCATCCGAGACGCAGTGGAAGATTCGCTCAACCTGCCGAAGGGACAGTTTGAAATTCCGCTGATCATCCAGGACCGGCTGTTCAACACGGATGGCACGTTCCTGTATCCGACAGCGATTGGGGGAACCCACCAGTTCTGGATTCCCGAATTCTTCGGCGACACGATCTGCGTGAACGGTAAGGCGTGGCCGGTGCTGGATGTTGAACCCCGGAAGTATCGCTTCCGTGTGCTGAACGGCTGCAACGCCCGCTTCCTCAACATGACGCTGGTGCAGACTGATGCCCAGGGTAATCCCCATGGCATGGCGGGTCCAACTTTCTTCATTATCGGAACCGATGGCGGACTGCTGCCTGCACCGGTGGCGCTGACCACGCTCTTGCAGGCGCCGGCGGAGCGCTTTGACGTGATCGTCGACTTCACGGGCCGCGGCGGGCAGACCTTTGTACTCAAAAACAACGGTCCGGCGCCATATCCCGGTGGAGGCGAGGTGGTTCCCACAGAGATCATGATGTTCCGTGTCTCGAAGCCGCTTTCGTCGAAGGACACCAGCGTGATTCCGTCGGTGCTCAACCCGAACCCGATTAACATCAATCCGGCTTCGGCAACACGTACCCGCGACGTGGTTCTTACTGAGCTCGACCGCGATTCCGATGGATTCCCAATCATCGGCCTGTTGGACAACAAGAACTGGGACGATCCGGTCACGGAAGATCCCAAAGCGGGTTCGACCGAAATCTGGAACATGATCAACGACACCGGTGATGCCCATCCCAAACACATTCACCTGGTCCAGTTCCAGGTTCTCAGCCGCCAACCGTTTGACCAGAACAAGTTCGACAGCACTGGTCAACTCAACCTTCTGGGGCAGCCACAGGGTCCAGCTCCGGAAGAACAGAACGCGTACAAAGACGTGGTCAAGTCGTTTCCGGGCACCGTTACCAAGCTGATCATGAAGTTCGACATGCCGAAGGGAACGGTGGTGGTTCCGGGGCAGCGCTACAAATACGTGTGGCACTGCCACATACTTGAGCACGAAGACAACGAGATGATGCGGCCTATGGACATCATCGGGTGACGAGCAACCTGTCAGCGGGAAGGCCGAAACGGCGATGCTGTTCCGGCCTGATCGTAGGAGGGGCAGTTTGCGGTTGCACGTTTCCGGGCAATGCTCGGATGTTTCGCTGACATCCGAGGGGCACATTGCCCGGAAATCTAAGCGGGTCAGTTGCTTCACCCCGGGTTCTGCCTCACTTCCCGCTGAACCGGGGACGAGTAACGCAAGACATTCACGGATGAGCCCGCTTATGACGAGCGGCCCCAGGAGCAGCACTGAGGGGCCGCGTTTTCATTTTGCTACCCTATCCAGAGTATCGATCAGCACTATAAGCAGGTCGATGGAGCAGTCCCATAACTTACTCTCGGCATAACCGTCCAAAGTAGAGCTGAACTTATGAAAACCATCTCCAGTTTCGCGCTCTTGCTTCTTTGTGTCATGGCGCTCTTTGGACAGGGTGTGGCTTCGCAGGCTAAAGCGGAAGTTGATGCCAGTGCAGTGGTCGGTGACTGGCATGGTACATCGCTGTGCCTGGTGAAACCCAGCGCTTGCCATGACGAGGAGGCGCTCTATCATGTAAGGCAAAACGCTTCCGGCAAACTTTCCATGCAGGCCGACAAGATCGTGGATGGACAGGCACAGATGATGGGAACGTTAGATTGCACATATCGTGCCGGCGAGAACCTCCTCCGTTGCGACCTCGGCAGAGGCTATGTGGAACTCACCCTCAAAGGGGACCGGCTGGAGGGGGCCATGTTTCTGCCGGACAAAACACGCTGGCGCGATATCAAGCTGCGCAAGGAATCACCGAAATAAAAGGTCGGGGACGGAACAGAGCCCTGTCTTTCCGGATGGAGCATAAGCGCGGCAGAGACACAACTGGCGATCCACCAGGCCGGCATCCGGAATCGTTTACAATTCCCCTTAATCTATGCGCACATTTGAGAGCCTTACCGGCAGGGAAATCCTGGCGCTGGCGATTTCGCTAGAAGAAGAAGACGAACGAATCTACGCCGATTACGTGGAGGAGTTGAAGAGAGATTTTCCCGCCACGGCGACGATGTTTGACGGCATGCGGCAGGAGGAGTCAGAGCACCGCAGACGGCTCATCGAACTCTATCGCAGCAAATTCGGCGAGCACATTCCGCTGATCCGCCGCAATGATGTGAAGGGATTCGTGCAGCGCAAGCCCATCTGGCTGACCAGGCCGCTGCGGCTGGATGCAATCCGTAAAGAAGCGGCGACCATGGAAGTGGAGACGAGGCGGTTTTACGAGCGCGCGGCCGCCATGACCGAGGATGCAAGCATCCGGCAGCTCTTGAACGACCTGGCAGAGGATGAGCGCTCCCACGAGCACCGCGCCGGCGAGTTACAGCGCGACAACCTTAACGACGAAGCGGTGAGCCAGGAGAACGAAGCCAACCGCAAGCTGTTTGTACTCCAGATCGTGCAGCCTGGGCTGGCCGGTCTCATGGATGGATCGGTGTCAACGCTGGCGCCGGTCTTTGCCGCGGCCTTTGCCACCAGGAACACGCATACGGCTTTTGCCGTCGGACTGGCGGCGTCGATTGGCGCCGGGATCAGCATGGGGTTTGCGGAAGCGCTTTCCGATGACGGGAGTCTTACGGGCCGTGGTCACCCGTGGATTCGCGGGCTGGTTTGCGGATTGATGACGGCGCTGGGCGGAATTGGCCACACCATCCCTTTCCTGGTACCCAACTTCAACGTTGCTTTTACGGCTGCGGTGATTGTGGTTCTGGTGGAACTTGCCGCGATTGCCTGGATCCGTCATCGGTACATGGATTCGCCATGGTTTTCAGCGACGATGCAGGTGGTGCTGGGAGGAATCCTGGTGTTCGCTGCAGGCGTGCTGATAGGAAACTCGTGACACGCTGTCGGAGCAAATACAAGCGGGCCGCCTGCAAGAGCGGCCCTTCTTGTTTGGCGCTGAATCAGTGGATCGGGGTCGTCTGGAATTGCGTACCGCATTTCCTGGGCTTATACGGAGTGATATCGCCCGAGACCAGCGAGCCATTGTTGCAGTTCAGCGCCAGGTTCGTGCCGGTCGCCGTGATGGTGTCGGGGACAGCGAACTTGAGCACCGAAAGCGTGTTCAGCACCAGGGCGTCGCCGGTATTATTCGAGATGGTATTCCCGCCGAGGCTGTTGAGCACCGAGCTGAGATCCACCAGCACGCCGATGCCGGTGTTTCCAGAAATGGTGATGCCGCCATCAAGGTAAGCGTCAGAATGATCGGTGATTTCGATTCCGCCTCCGCCATTGCCGTTGATCTGCGTGGCGCCGCTCCATTCGCAATGGCTGGTCTCACCGCAGTGCACGCCGATGCCGGTGTTCCCGGAGATTGTGCCGTCTGACATGATGACGGAGCTGGTGTGCAGGACTTCGAAGCCGAAGGCTCCGCCGTTTGAGGTAATCTGGTTGTCGCCGCCGATGTCCGCTTCCGCCGAGTTCGCAACCGCTACGCCCACGCCGGCATTATGGCTGATGACGTTGGCCGTGCCGGGAGTGCCATCGCCTCCGTTCAAGATCAGATGAGCGGTAAGCGCACTGACACCGACGCGGCCGTTGTTTGTCACGTTCACTCCGGAATCCAGATAAAAGGTTCCGCCACCGATGCTGATTCCCGAGCGCGTGTTGTTGGATACGCTGCTGTTAATGATATGGGCCAGCGAGTCAATACTGGTGAGGCCAATGCCTGTGCTGTTCTGAATGGTCACGGTATCAAAGGTCACATCAGAGTTGTCATTCACGAAAACGCCGCGGCCGCCGGTCAGCACCAGGTTGTTGATGGAGATGCCGCGCGCAATGACGATTGTTAACGGGCGTCCATTGGCTGAGGCGGGCTGAAGCGTAGCTGTGGGATTGCCAAACAGCGTAAGGCTATTGACGTTTGCCACAATAACGTTCTCCGTGCAGGTGCCGGAGATGGCAATCGTGTTCGGACCCGTAGCGGGCAGGGAAGCTATGGCCGCGTTCACACTGGTGAACGCGCCGGGAGTGCCGCCCGGGCAGCCGACTGTGGTGTCAGCCGCGCGGGCTGAACTGAGGCAAATAAGAGCAAGCAATAAGGCAGACATCAATCTCGAGAGCGAGAGGCAGGTTCTCATGAATCTTTCCTTTGTGAGGTGAAATTGCACCTTTTTGGCCGGCAACTTGCGCCACCAACGCTGGTGCACCACATAAGTCAACGCAAGAAGAGAGTGGATTCACGAAAACTCAACGAAGAAATTTTTTGGGACTCTCAGTTCGCCAGGGAAATGCGACTAAGAGTGAATCTCGATTGCTGCTTACTCCGCTGAATTCGCGAGATCCTGCCAGACGGCATGCGGCAGCACCAGGTTCAGAGAGCAGAAGCCGGCGTTTGTCATTAGCGTGACGTACTGTTCTCAAGTTTCATCGGCTCACGCGAAGATGTAGCGGAGCAGGTCCCTCGTCGTGCTCGCCTCGCAAGCTCGGCTGCGCACTCGCTCGGGATGGTTCCTTCCAGGGAATGTCCATCATCCCTAGAATTTTTTTACGTCCTTGCTAGTCCCATAAAACAGAGCGATCGATTTGTGCAATGGAAGTTTTGCCTGTGAGGGCCATGGCCATCTGCAGCTCGGTCTTAAGGATTTCGAGCACCCGGGCCACGCCGTCTGCTCCGGCCACAGAGAGGCCATATAAATAAGGTCGGCCGATCAGAACGGCACTGGCCCCGAGGGCGACCGCTTTCAGCACGTCTGTGCCGCGACGGATGCCACCATCGACCAGAAGAGGGAGTTTGCCATGGACCTTTTCGGCGATGAGCGGCAAAGCCTCGGCTGTGCTGGGTAGTGTGTCAAGATTCCGTGCGCCGTGGTTCGAGACGATGAGGCCATCCACGCCGTGATCGACTGCTTTGATCGCGTCTTCCGGATTGAGCACCCCCTTCAGTAAGACCGGAATTTTTGCGATCGAGCGAAGCCATTCCACGTCTTTCCAGGTGAGAGCCGGGTTGAGCAACTCGCTGTAGATGGCGCCACGGACCGGGCGATGACTTACAGCGCCAATGTTCACGTTCGGCAAGCTGAAGTCGGGCGGAAGCTTGAAGGGGGTGCGCACTTCGCGATGTCGGGCGCCCAGCACCGGAGTGTCGACAGTCAGGCAGAGGGCCCGCACGCCGGCAGCTTCCGCGCGCCGGACCATCTGTTCGGTGAGTGCGCGATTAACGGCATAGATCTGCAACCAGAGCGGCTGTTCGGCGAGCGAGCACACGGATTCCACTGATTCTGTGGAAAAGGAGCTAAGCACGAAGGCTGCCTTGGCGCGATTGGCCCCCGCAACCGTGGCCATTTCAGCCTCAGGACAGCAGAGGCGGTGAAAAGCAGCAGGCGCGAGCAGGATGGGCAGCTCGAATTTCTGGCCCAGGATTTCGGTTCGCAAGTCCAACTCGCTTACGTCAACCAGGACGCGCGGCTTGAGACGGAGCCGCTTCCAGTCTTCTTCATTCGAATGCAGAGTAAGTTCGTCACCGGCGCCACCTGAGACATAGGCGTGGGCCATGGGCGACATGTGCAGCGGAGCGACGGCCTCGAAATCGCCAAGCGTGATGAGTTCTTCAAATTTCATGGAAGGGAAAGTATACGACGGGGACTTCCCGGCTCCGGAGCAGTTTAAGGTTTGAGACAATTGGAGCCGGCGTACGTCTAATCCTGAACATCGCCGTAAACCAATCGCTTTATGAATACTCTCCTGCAGGACATCCGTTACGCCGGGCGCAGGCTGCGCAGAACACCGGGCTTTACCACCATTGCCGTGCTCACGCTGGCGCTGGGAATCGGCGCCAATACGGCTATCTTCACCGTGATCAATGCGGTGTTGTTGAAGCCGCTGCCGTTTGATGATCCGGGCAAGCTGGTGCTTTTAAGCGAACGCATCCTGCCGCAGTTTCCGATTCTGTCCGTCTCTTACCTGAACTACAAAGACTGGCGAGAGCAAAGCAAGTCATTCAGAGGCGTGAGCGCCGTACAGAACCTGCAGATGACGCTCACCGGGCAGGGCGATCCGGAACGCCTACCCGCGCAGCGGGCCAACGCGAACCTGTTTGACGTGCTGGGAGTAAAGGCGGTGAAAGGCCGCACTTTTCTGGCCCAAGAAGACGCGCCGGGCGCGGCAGGAGTGGCGCTGATCAGTTACTCGCTATGGCAGCGGCGCTTCGGCGGGCACGAGGACATTCTGGGGGAGGCGATCACGCTCGATAACAAGCCGTTCGTTGTCGTGGGTGTTTTACCGGCGCGCTTGCAGGTGTTGCAGCAGTCGCCTGACGTGATGGTGCCGCTGGAGCCGTGGGCCAAGACGCTGCCGGATGATCGTTCGTGGCATCCGGGAATCCTGCCCATCGCACGACTCAAGCCGGGAGTGAGCCTGGAGCAGGCACGCGCGGAAATGGAAACAATCGCCAAACGGCTGGAGAAGCAGTATCCGGAATATGACACCAACACCGGCGCAAACGTGAATTCGATGCAGGACCAGATGGTGCAGAACGTGCGTCCCGCGCTGCTGATGATCCTGGGAGCTGTGGGATTTGTGCTGCTGATTGCCTGCACCAATGTGGCGAACCTGCTGCTGGCGAGGGCCACAGCGCGACAACGCGAGATCGCGGTGCGGACGGCCATTGGCGCGAGCCGGTGGCGGGTGATTCGCATGGTCTTGACTGAGAGCCTTCTGCTGTCAGTGGGCGGTGCGGTGCTGGGACTGATTCTGGCGTGGAATGCCGTTCCGGCGTTGTTGCATCTCGGCGGGACGAGCCTGCCCACGTTTGGAGTAGTCCACATTGATTCGCAGGTGCTGGCATTCACGACCTTGCTCGCCGTGGTGGCGGGACTGTTGTTCGGGCTGGCTCCGGCGATGCACATGGCTGGGCTCGATCTGCGTTCGGCGCTGAACCAGAACGATCGCGGAGCGGTGGGCGTTGGAGTCTTGCGGGCGCGTGGCGTGCTGGTGGTGAGCGAAGTTGCACTGGCGATGCTGCTGCTGGTAGGCGCAGGCTTGCTCATTCGCAGCTTCGACCGGCTCTCCCGCGTGACGCCGGGATTCAGCGTTGATCACATTCTTATCGCTGATATGCCGGTCTCGCCGGGCGGGCATCCCAAAGCGGCGGAGCGCATGGAGTATTTTGATCGCGTGCTGGAGCGTGCGGCAACGCTGCCAGGAGTTCGCTCCGCGGGCGCGGCTACGTTTCTGCCGGTGAGCGGCACGGGCGCGGTGATTCATTTCAACATTCAGGGGCGTCCGCCAAAATCGCCGCATGAATACACCATGGCGAGCTATCGCGCAGTGACGCCGGCGTATCTGGCAACAATGGGCATTCCGCTGATCAAAGGCCGACTCATCAACGACTCTGACCGGGAAAATGCGCCTGCGGTGGTGGTGATCAACCAGACAATGGCGAAGACGTACTTCCCGAAGGAGTCGCCGCTCGGGCAGCATTTGCAGTTGGGAACTGAACCGGACAAAACCATGCCGCAGATGGAGATCGTGGGCGTGGTGGGCGACGTAAAGCAGTCACTGGCCAGCGAAGCGCCTACAGAAATGTACGTTCCTTTCCGGCAGGCGGATGCGGTACTGCCGGTCTTTAATATGTCGCTTGTTTTGCGGACCGCGGGAGAGCCACGCAGCCTGGCCGCGTCGCTAACGGGGGCAGTGCATGGGATTGATGCTAACCAGCCTCTCGTCAACATCCGAACCATGGAAGAGAACGTTGCCACTTCAGTAGCGCAGCCGCGCTTTCGCACGGTGCTGCTGGCGATCCTTGCGGGGCTCGCGCTGCTGATTGCGGCCGTGGGCATTTACGGCGTGATGTCATTCGCGGTGAGCCAGCGAACGCGCGAGATCGGCACGCGCATAGCGCTGGGCTCATCTCCCGCGCAGGTATTCAGACTCGTGATCGGGGATGGCCTACGGCTTACGGC
>Ga0070681_10006876_pt1 | contig 11071 bp, 4 predicted proteins | sample KBSC83BmetaG_FD_65650 | JGI IMG/M metagenome (GOLD analysis project Ga0070681, IMG submission 65650) | Corn rhizosphere microbial communities from Kellogg Biological Station, Michigan, USA - KBS C8-3B metaG | ecosystem: Host-associated > Plants > Roots > Rhizosphere | place: USA: Michigan...
GCGAGGCGGCCGATGCCTTGCGAGAACCCGGTGAAGCGCCTGTCGTCGGTGATGTCGTCGTTGCCGAACGCGAACGGCACGAAGATCTCGGTGTCCGCGGTCGGGAACAGGAACGCCGGCGGCATCACGCCGACGACGCGATAGGTGTCGCCGCTGAGGCGAAGGTCGCGGCCGACGATGTTCGGGTCGGCGTTGAACCGGTTGCGCCAGAGCGCGTTGCTCAGCACGGCGACGCGGTCGTTGCCGACGGTGCCTTCCTCGTCGGTGAACGTGCGGCCGAGCGCGGCGCCGACGCCGAGCGTCGAGAACAGCGATGGCGTCACCTTGAGCGCGCGCAGGCGCTCCGGCGTGCCGATGCCGAGCAGGTTGAGGTCGACCGTCAGGAACAGCGCGCTGTCGGAAAGGGCGGCGACGTCGCGCCGGCGGTCGAGGTAATCCGGAATCGACTCCATGCCGCCGTCGGCGTTCGGGCCCTGCTTGGTGTTGCTGTCCTCGATGTAGACGAGCGAGGCGTCGTCGCGATACGGCAGGCCGCGGAAATAGACGCCGTCGATCAGGTTCGAGACGAGCACGTTCGCGCCGATGCCGACCGCGAGCGTCGCCACGACCGCGAGCGTGAAGCCGGGCCGCGCCGTGATGCGCCGTGCCGCGTAGCGCAGGTCGGTCAGGAAGTCCGCGAGCATCGTCGTCGCCTCGGTCACTCGTAGCGCAACGCCTCGAGCGGCGCCGTTCGCGCGGCACGGTGCGCCGGCAGCCAGCACGCGACGAGCGATGTCGCGGCGAGCACCGCAACGACCGCGACGAGGCTGGCGGGATCGATCGCGCCGACGCCGAAGAGCTGGCTGCGCAGCACGAAGCCGAGCGCGATCGCGCCGACGACGCCGATGCCGAGCCCGATGCCGACCAGCTTCGCGCCGTCGCCGAGCACGTGCCGGCGGATGCGCGCGGTGTCGGCGCCGATCGCCATGCGCACGCCGAACTCGCCGGTGCGCTGCGCGACCGCGAACGCGAGCACGCCGTAGATGCCGATCGCCGCGAGAACCAGGGCGAGCGCTGCGAACACGCCGATCAGCTGCATCGGCACGCGACGGCCGGTCAGCGAGAGCTGCACGCGCTGATCGAGCGTCATGAGATCGAACAGCGGCTGGTCCGGATCGACGTTGTGGATCGCCTCGCGCAGCGGCTGCGAGAGTGCGGCCGGCGGGCCCGAGGTGCGCAGGATCAGCGCGACCGTGTCGGTCGGCACCTGGCCATAGTTGAGGTAATACGTTTCCTGGGTGACATCCTCGCCGAGATCGCCGTTCTTGACCGTGCCGACGATGCCGACGATGGTGAACTTGCGGTCGGTGACGCCGGGGCGCTCGAGATCGAGTATCTGGCCGACCGCATCGCCGTTCGGGAAGCGCTTCTTCGCGAACAGCTCGTCGATGACGGCGACCTTGTTGGGGCTGGTCCAGTCGCCCGGCTCGAACCAGCGGCCCTGCTTGAGCGGGATGCCCATGGCCTTGAAGTAGTCGGCGTCGGCGGTTCGCGTGAACGCATGCGGCGTCGCGCCGTTGCTCGGGCGTCCGTCGATGCGATAGCTCGAACCTGCGTTGTTGTCGGAGATCGGCTGCGCATCGGCGAGTCCGGCCGCGACGACGCCGGGCAGGTTGCGCGCCGCGTCGAGGAAGCGCGCCATGACCGCGGCGCGCGAGGGATCGTCGGGATACTTCGCTTTCGGCAGCGAGATGGCGGCCGTCAGCACGCCGTTGCTCTCGAAGCCCGGGCTTTCACGCACGACCTTCTCGAAACTCCGCACGAGGAGGCCTGCGCTCGCGAGCAGTGCGACCGCGAGCGCGATCTGCACGACGACCAGCGTCGAGCGCACGGCGCGCGCCTGGCGTCCGCCGCCGCCGAGCCGGCCCGATTCGCGCAGCACCTGCTGCGGTTGGCCGAGGCCGGTCGACAGCACCGGCGCGAGGCCGAACAGGAGCCCGGCGCCGATCGCGACCGCGAGCGTGAACATCAGCACGCGAAGATCGAGGCCGAGCGAGACCCAGTCGGGCAGGAGGCCGCTCATGCCGACGAGGCGCTGGCCGATCGCGGCGAAGCCGACGCCAAGCGCGGCGCCGGTGACGGCGAGCAGCACGGCTTCGATGAGCAGCTGGCGCGCGACGCGTGCGCGGCTCGCACCGAGCGCGGTGCGCACCGAGAGCTCCTTCTGCCGCGCCGAAAGTCGCGTCAGCAGCAGATTGGCGATGTTCGCGCAGGCGATCAGCAGCACGAGCCCGACGGCGAGCTGCAGCAGGAACAGCATGCGCGAATGCTCGCCGGCGAGCAGCGTGCGCAGCGGCCGCACATTGACCGTGAATCCGGCCGACTTGATGAACTGCGCGAACGATGCGCCGTCGCCGCCCATCGCGCCGATGCGATCGAGGTTGCGATGGATGATGAGGTCGGCCTGTTGCTTGACGTCGGCCAGCGTCGCTCCCGGCGCGAGGCGCGCGACGCTGGTCGAAAACTCGTAGCCGCGCTCGAGGTCGGATTTCTGCTTGGGCGTGAACGCGAACGGGACGTAGAGCTCGGTCTCGCGATTCGGGAACATGAAGCCGGCCGGCATCACGCCGATGACCTTGTAGCTCTCGCCGTTGAGGCGGATGTCGCGGCCGACGATGCCGGGATCGGCGTTGTAGCGGTTGCGCCACATCGTGTCGCCGAGCACGACGACGCGGTCGGCGCCGGTCTGCGCTTCGTCGTCGTTGAACGCGCGGCCGAGCGACGGGCCGACGCCGAGCGTCGCGAACAGCGTCGGCGTCGCGCGGATGCCGTGCACGCGCTCGGGCGCGCCGTCGATCGCGAGATTGTAATTCTCGTTGGTGTAAAGCGCGCTTTCGGAGAGCGCCGGCACGCCGGCGCGGCGGTCGAGATAGTCGGGGATCGACGCGCCGGTCGTGTCGAGGCCCATGCTCGGGTAGCGGTTCTCGACGTCGACGAGCCTTGCGTCGTCGCGATACGGCAGCGGCGTGAGGTAGATGCCGTCGATCAGGCTGAACACGAGCGTGTTCGCGCCGATCGCGAGCGCGAGCGTCAGCAGGGCGGCGATCGTGAAGGCGGGGCGCGCTGTCAGCGAGCGGATGCCGTAGCGCAGGTCCTGGAACAAACTGTCGAACATGGATCCTCCTTGGATCGAGTGCGTCCCCGCGCGCACGCGACTCGGTCGCGAAAATCGAAACGTCACTCGTAACGCAATGCAACCATCGGATCGACGCGAAGCGCGCGCCGCGCCGGAATCAGCGTCGCCAGCAGCGCCGCCCCGACCAGCACGGCGAGCGCGGCGATGACGACGCCGGTGTTCTCGCGCTGGATGCTGGTCAGCCAGCCGGTCAGCGCGTTCGTGAAAGGAATGCCGAGCGCGAGGCCGATCGCGAGCCCGGTGACGAGTTGCACGATGCTGCGCGCGAAAAGACTCCGCAGCACGCGCGTATCGGGCGCGCCGAGCGCGCGGCGCACGCCGATCTCGCGGATGCGCTGGCCGACGCTGAAGGCCATGACGCCGTAGAGCCCCGCGCCGGCGAGCAGCAGCGCGACGAGGCCGAACGCGCCGAACCAGCTCGCGATGACGCGCTCGCCGTAGGTGACGCCTTCGATGATCGTGCGGTAGTCGCGCACCCAGTAAAGGGGCGTGTCCGCGTCGACTTCGCGCATGATCTCGGCGAGCCGCGGCGCGAACGCGCCCGGCGCGCCGCGCGTGCGGACTGCAAGGCTGACGATCCGGCTGGGCTCCTGCCGCAGCGGCACCAGCATCGTCGGCGCGGGCGTGTCGGATGGCTGGTTCAGCACGAGGCGGCCGATCACGCCGACGACGGTGACGGTTGCACCCTTCGGATCGTTCGGATCGAGGCGAAAGCGCTTGCCGACGACCGAGGCACCGTCGCCGAACTCGTCGGCGAAACGGCGATCGACGACGGCGACGCGATCGCCATCGGCAGTGTCGCGCGTATCGAAGAAGCGTCCTTCCTGCAGCACGATGCCGTAGGCGGCGAGGAAGCCGTCGTCGACGGCGCCGTACGACGCGGCCGGTGCTGCGTGGTCCGTCGGCGGCGCCGTGCCGCTGGCGATGACATCGTGCATGTCGCTGATGCGTCCCGGCAGCACCGTGCCGGCGCCGACGGCCGCGACGCCGGGGTCCATGCGGATGCGATCGACGAGTTTCTGGAAGAGCCGCTCCTGGCCGGCGCTGGTCGGATACCGGCTCGGAAAGAGCGCGACGCGCGCGGTGAGGAGGTGATTCGTGTCGATGCCGAGATCGAGCCGGTCGAGCGCCGCGACCCCGCGCACCATCGTGCCGACGCTGATGAGGAGGAGGCACGACAGCGCGATCTCGCCGACGACGAGCACGCGGCTGACGCGCGCGAACGCGCCGCCCGCGACGCTGCGCGTGCCGTCGCGCAACGCGCCGGCCGGCGCGGAGCCGGCCGCGCGCAGCGCAGGCAGGATGCCGGTCGCGAGCGCAGTGACGAGCGCCGCGCCGAGCGCCATCGCGATGACGGATCCGTCGACATCGAAGCGCAGCCAGTGCGGCGGCCCGTTGTCGGCGACGAGAAACGATTGCTCCTGGTACGCGGCGAGCGCGAGCGCGAGCGGCAGCGCGACGGCGGTCGCGATGACGCTGAGCAGCAGGCTCTGCGCGAGCAGGTGCACGACGAGCCGCAGGCGGCTCGCGCCGAGCGCGACGCGCACCGCGAGCTCCTGCCGGCGGCCGATCGTGCGCGTGAGCAGGAGATTTGCGGCGTTCGCGCAGGCGACCAGCAGCACGAGCACGACCGCGGCGAGCATGATGCCGAGGATCGCGCGGGTTCCGCGGCTGATCGTCAGGTACTCCAGAGGATCGACGCGGATGGCGAAGCCGCGCAGGCGATCGGGCTCCGCGCGCATCGTGTCGGCGAACCAGGCGTCGATCGCGGTGCGCACGGCCGCATCGGCGATGCCGGCATGTCGGCGCATCACGACGACATAGCCGTCGTCATCGGGCGCGGGCGACTCGGCGAGCTGCGCCGGCAACCAGATCATTTCCTTGTACGGATACGTGAAGCGCGGCGGCATCACGCCGACCACGGTGGCTGGCGCTGAGTTGACGCGCACGCTGCGACCGATGATCGCGGGATCGCCGTTGTAGCGCTGCTGCCAGATGTCCCACGACAGCATCGCCACGGCAGCGGCACCGGGACGCTCGTCGTCCGCGGAGAAATCGCGGCCGAGCATCGGCGTGACGCCGAGCACGCGCCAGAAGTTCGCCGTCACGCTCGCGCCGTCGAACCGCTCGGCGTTGTCCATGTCGCTCAGCGTCACCGTCGAGCGCGTGAATCCGCCGACGTCGGCCTTGCCGTCGAGCGCGCGGCGCAGCGCGATCAGGTCGTGCGTGGTGACGTCCTGGACGTCGTCGCCCGAGTGCGGCGTCGTGTATCCCGCGCTGAGGAGCTGATCCGGCGCCGGAAATGGCAGCGGCCGCAGCACGAACGTATTGATCATGACGAGCATGAAGATCGTGCAGCCGAGACCGACGCCGAGGACGGCGACGACGAGCGCCGAGAAGGCGGGCTGGCTCGCGACGACACGGAACGCCGCTTTCGTCTCGCTGCGGAGCGCCGCCGGAATCTGCGCGAAATCGATCATCTGCGCACTCCTCAGCCGAGCGCATTGCGCGGCGCGACCGCGCAGGCCCTTCGCGCCGGCACGAGGCAGGCGAGCAGGATCGTGCCGAGCAGCAGGATCGCGACGCCGGCGAGCGTCAGCGGGTCGGTCGCGGCGACGCCGTAAAGTTGCGATCCGAACGCGCGCGCGCCGGCAAGCGCGAGCGCGAGACCGGCCGCGACGCCGGCGCCGCCGATCGCGAGGCCGTTGCCGAGCACGAGCCGCGCGACGCGTTCGCGCGTCGCGCCGAGCGCCTGGCGCAGCGCGAACTCGTGCTCGCGCTGGCCGACGGCGAACGCCATCAGGCCGTAGAGGCCGCCGACCGCGAGCGTGAACGCGACCGCGGCGAAGGCGCCGAGCAGCACGAGCCCGAGCTTGCGGTCGCCGAGCGCGGCCGCGCGAAGCTCGGCGAGTGGCGCGAGCGCGTGCGGGATGTCGGCGGCCTGCGCGTCGACGAGCGTGCGCAGCGTCGGCGCGAGTGTCGCCAGCGGCAGCGTCGAACGCACGACGAGCGCGAATTGCGCCGCGCTGACCGGGCGCTGCGCGAGATCGACATAGACCGCGCCCGTCGGTGCCTTGTCGAGCCGCCGCTCGCGTACGTCGCCGACGACGCCGACGATCGTGAGCGGATGCGCGTCGCCGTCCATGTTCATGTACTGGATGCGCTTGCCGATCGGATCGGCGTTGCCCCAGGTCGCGCGCGCCGCCTGGGCACTGATGACGGCGACATGCTCGCCGTCGGGACGGTCGCGATCGTCGAACGCGCGGCCCGCGATGACCTTGATGCCCGCAGCCTTGAAGTAATCGGTGCTCGCGACGCGGAACTCGGCGGAACCGATCGGCGGCGGCACGTGCCGCGGATCGATGCGGGTGACGCTGCCGTCCCAGAAGCTGCCGTTCGCGCCGTCGCCGGTGAGCGGCAGCGCGTTCGAGCCGCCGACCGCGGTGACGCCGGGCACGGCGCGCAGCGCATCGATGAGCGACTGATAGCGACGCGCGGTCTCCGCGGCCGCGTTCGCGTCGTGCGTCCACGGTCCCGACAGAGAAATCGTCATCGCGCTGTCGGTGTCGAAGCCGGGGTCGATCGCGAGCAGCGCGAGGAAGCTCCGGCCGAAGAGACCGGCGCCGACCAGCAGCACGGTCGTGAGCGCGGTCTGGCCGATCAGCAACGCGAGACGAAGGCGCAGGTGCGAGCGGCCCGGCGATGCGCCGCGGCCGCTTTCGCGGAGCTCGCCGATCGTCGAGCGGCGGCGCTGGCTCCAGAGCACGGCGCCGGTCGCCACGAAGGCGATCGCGAGCGAAGCGACGATCGCGACGACGATGCCGCCCGCGCCGATGCCGATTTCGGACGCGCGCGGCAGATGCAGCGCGCCGTCGTGCGTGAGGATGCGAATCGCGGCGCCAGCGATCGCGGCGCCGATGACGCAGGCCGCCGCGGCGATCAGCGCGCACTCCGCCAAGATCTGGCGCGCAAGCCCGCCTCTGCTGGCGCCGAGCGCAGCGCGAACCGCAAGCTCGCGCGCGCGCGCGGTGTTGAGCGTGAGCAGGAGGTTCGTCGCGTTCGTGACCGCGATCAGGAGCAAAAACGCGGTGCCCGCGGCGAGCAGCAGCAACGCGTTGCGCACGGGCGCGGCGATCGCCTCGGAAAGCGGCGTCACCTCGAACGCGACCGCGTCGGTCTGCGTGCCGAGCTGCTGGCGAAGCCGCGCGCCGAGCGCGCTCGCGGCGAGGCGCGCGGAGGCGAGCGCGTCCGCGTCGTGCAGGCGGCCGATCATCGACCAGTTGTGCGCGGTGCGCGACGGGCTCTGCTCGTCGAGGTACGGCGTCCACGTCGCGCTGTTGCCGGGGAACGCGAAGCCCGCGGGCATCACGCCGATGATCGTCGCCGGGTCGCCGTCGACATTGATCGTGCGGCCGAGCGCGTCCGCGCGGCCGTGCAGGAGGCCCTGCCAGAGCGCGTGCGAGATGACCGCGACCTTGCCGTGCTCGTTCTTGTCGAACGTGCGGCCGAGCTCGGGCGCGACGCCGAGCGTGCGGAAGAAATCGCCGCCGACCAGCGTCGAGTACGCGCGCGTCGTGGTGTCGCCGCTCGCGACCGGACCATCGCCGCCGCCGTAGAACGCGGCGGAATCGAGCGCCTCGACGTTGGCGACGAGGTCGGTGTAGTTCGGATACGCGAGGTTCATCGCGTGGCCGTCTTCGCCGAGCTCGCGAAGCTGCACCATGCGATCGGCATTCGGGAACGGCAGCTCGCGCAGCAGCACCGCGTCGACGACCGCGTAGATCGCGAGCGCGGCGCCGAGGCCGAGCGCGAGCGTCAGCGTCGCGAACAGCGCCGTGCCGAAGTGCGCGCGCAGGCTGCGTGCGGCGAAACGGAAATCCTGGAGCAGCATCGTGACTGAGGTCATGCGGGCTTCCGCGATGGGTGATTCATGGGAATTATTCGTGCCGCAACGCCACCATGGGCGCCGTGTTCGCGGCGAGCCGTGCGGGCAGGTAACTCGCCAGCAGCGCGACCGCGGCGAGCAGCAACGCCGCGCCGACGTAGGCGAACGCATCGCCCGGCGTCGCTCCGTAAAGGAGGCCGGAGACGAGAATGCCGCCGGCGACCGAAAGCACGGTGCCGATCAGAAGACCCGCCGCGGACAGCACCGCGCCGCGGCGCAGGACGTCGGCGAGGATGCGCGCCGGCGTCGCGCCGAGCGAGATGCGCACGCCGAACTCGCGCGTGCGCGCGGCGACGTACATCGCGACGAGCCCGTAGAGGCCGACCGCGGCGAGCAGCAGGCCGATGACGCCGAGCGCCAGCGACGTGAGCGCGGCGATGCGCTGCGGCAGCAGCGAGAGCGCGAGGATGTCCGCGAGCGAGCGCACCTGCGCGCGCGGCAGCGACGGATCGATCGCGCGCATCGCGTCGTGCAGCGACGCGGCAAGCGCGCTCGCCTCGAGCCGCGTCTTGACGATCAGCGACATCTGCGCACGCGGCCATTGCGCGAGCGGCAGGAACATGAAGGACCCGGTCGCCTCGTCGAGCGACGCGTATTTGCCGTCGGGCACGACGCCGACCACGGTCAGCGTGCGACGCTCGGCGTCGTCGCCGAACGGGAAGCTCTTGCCGATCACGTCGCCGTCGGCGGCGAGCGTGTGCGCGAGCGTCGCGTTGACGACGCAGACGTCGGCGGCGCCCTTGACGTCGTGCGCATCGAAGTCGCGTCCTTGCAAGCGGATGTCGAGCGCGCGGAAGTAGCCCGGCGACACCAGGTTCACGAACGGGCTCAGTGCGTCGCCGGACTTTCCGGGCAGCAGGAAGTCGCCTTCGTTCATGCGGCTGAAATCGAGCGGCACCAGCGCGGCCACGGCGGCGGCGTCGACGCCGGGTATTGCCTGCAGGCGATCGACGACGGCCGTTTCGAGCGCGAGGCGGCGCGATTCGGAGTAGCCGCTTGGTTCGAGGTTGAAATCGGCGGTGAGCACGTTGTCGACGTCGAAGCCGGGATCGATCGCGGACGCGCGCTGCATCGCGCGCATGAAGAGGCCGCCGCCGACGAGCAGGATCATCGTCAGCGCGATCTGCGCGACGACCAGCGCGGAGCCGAGCCGCGAGCGACGGCTGGCGGTGCGTGCGGCCGCGAGGGTCGAGCCGGTCGCCGGCGCGTGCGCGGATACGCGCAGCGCAGGCACGAGGCCGAACGCGAGCGCGGTGACGATCGTGCAGCCGAGCGCGAACCCGAGCGCGGCTGCGTCGATCGAGACATCGATTGCGAGCGGGACCGGCACGGGCGGATCGAGGTGCGAGAGGACGCGGCACGCGGCTTCGCTGAGCGCGAGGCCGAGCGCGCCGGCGACGAGCGCCAGCAGGACGCTTTCGCTCATGAGCTGCAGCATCACGCGTCCGCGTCCGGCGCCGAGCACGAACCGCATCGCGATTTCGTGGCGGCGCGCCTCGCCGCGCGCGAGCAGCAGCGAGGCGACGTTGACGCAGGCGACCAGCAGCAGCAGCGCGATCAGCACGAACAGCAGCGCGGAAAACGCCACGAGCCCGCCGCGCAGCTCGCCCGGCACGCCGCGCAACGGCTCGACGGTGATCGTGACGCCGTCTTCGTTGCCGCGGCGCGGATAGTCGGCCGCGAGCCGCGTCGCGATCGTCGAGAGTTGCTGGCGCGCCTCGGCGCGCGTCGTTCCGGTCGAGAGCCGCGCCGCGAGCGACAGCCACGTCGATCCGCGCTGCGTGAGCAGCTGCGCCGCGCCGGGCTGCAGCAGCGGCTGTTCGGCGAGCGGAACGTAGAACGCGGGCTTCAGTGCGGCGACGGTGCCGTTGAAGTCGGGCGCGGCGACGCCGACCAGCGTGAAGCTCTGGCCGTTGATCGAAAATGCCTTGCCGATCGCGGCGTCGTCGCCCTTGAGGTATTTGCGCCAGCCGGCATAGGTCGCGACGGCGACCGGCGCGGCGCCGGTGCGATCGTCGTCGGCGCTCAGCAGGCGGCCGCGGTAGGCACCGACCTGGAGCGCTTCGAAATAGTTGCCGCTTACCATGAGAGCGAACGCGCGCTCGGGCTCGCCGGCGACGCCGACGTTGAGCCACTGGTGGCGATACGCGAACACGTCCGCGAAGGGCTTCGCGCGCGCCGCGAGATCAGCGAAATCGGGTGCCGAGAACGAGTCGGAGCCGTGCTTGGGCGAGATGCTGGCGAGCTCGACGAGATCGTCCGGCGCGCCGACGCCGCGCACCGGCGCGAACAGGAACGTGTTGGCGGCGCTGAACAGCGTGATGCTGGCGGCCATGCCGATCGCGAGCGAGCAGGCCGCGAACAGCGAGAAACCCGGATTCGACGCGAGCTGGCGCGCGGCGTAGCGGATGTTGTGCAGGAGCAGGGACAGCATGCGATGTCCTCCTTGAGCCGGGCGATGTTCGAAGGGTTCAGGCGGTCGCGCGCGGCGGACGCATCAGGCGCTGATCCTCCTCGTGGCGCAGGCGGTGCATCGTCGCTTCGTCGACGACGCGGCCGTCGAACATGAAGATCTTGCGGTCGGCGAAATCGGCGTAGCGCGGATCGTGCGTGACCATGCAGATGGTCGAGCCCTGCTTGTGCAGCTCGTCGAGCAATTGCATGACCGCCTCGCCGTTCTTCGAATCGAGGTTGCCGGTCGGCTCGTCGGCGAGCAGGATCGACGGCTGGCCGACGAGCGCACGCGCGACGGCGACGCGCTGCTGCTGGCCGCCCGAGAGCTGCGCCGGAAAATGCTTCACGCGATGCGCCATGCCGACGCGCTCGAGCGCAGCGATCGTGCGGTCGCGGCGCTCGGCTTTCGACACGCCCTCGCGGTAGGTCAGCGGCAGCTCGACGTTCTCGAACACGGTGAGATCGCCGATCAGGTTGAAGCTCTGGAAGATGAACCC
>Ga0070681_10006879_pt1 | contig 11070 bp, 9 predicted proteins | sample KBSC83BmetaG_FD_65650 | JGI IMG/M metagenome (GOLD analysis project Ga0070681, IMG submission 65650) | Corn rhizosphere microbial communities from Kellogg Biological Station, Michigan, USA - KBS C8-3B metaG | ecosystem: Host-associated > Plants > Roots > Rhizosphere | place: USA: Michigan...
CATCGGCGCGCCGCCCGGCTTGCTGATCCAGGCCCAGCCCTTCGCCTTCGCATCATAGGTCACGATGGCGACGTCGTTCGGTCCCAACCCCCGCTCGGGATAGGCCCTGAAATCATAAATCCCATCGACGCCGGCAAAGCCTTTCAACCCGGCGATCTGGGCGCGCAGCTGTTCCGCCGTCGCATCGGGCCCGAGCTTGCGCAGGGCCGCGACCAGGATGAGGCCGGGATCCCACGCCGTGCCGATGAAATTGTCGGCGCGCAATCCATGTGCCTCCAGCACCGGATACATTTTGCGCTGCTCGGCCTCGACGCGTGCATCGACAAGGCCGAGGCCCGATTTCATCGCCGGATAGAGCGGCGAGGGGAAGAGCAGGCGCTTCGGCAGAAAGGCGAGATACTGCTCCATCTGCGCCACCGACTGGTTGCCGGGCGAGGTGCCGATCGGGATGTCGAGCCCGGCCTGGACGGCACCGCGGAAGATGGTGGCGACCGGCGAGCCCGTCGCCCAGGCGATGAGGGCTTGCGCGCCCGAGGCGCGGATGCGCTCGATCTGCGCCGCGACGCTGACATCGGCCGGCGCGAAATGCTGCAGCTCGACGAGCGTGAGCCGGCGGTTCTCCTCCTTGGCGAAGATGGTCTTCAGCGCCTCGTCGGCATCCTGGCCGGTCGCGTCGGTACCGGTCATGGCGGCGATGTGTGTCCAGCCCGACAGGCGGAGATAGCGCACCAGCACCTCCATATCGTCATGCGTCGAGGGGCCGGCCGAGAAGGCGAAGCCGCCACCCTTCGGATGGAAGCCCGGCGAGGTGCAGTAATGCACGGCGGCGGATTTGATCAGGGCACTCATCGCGTTGCACATGGCGACGATCGCGGAGCCGATGATCACGGCCGGTTTGGTCGCCAGCACCTCGTTGGTGAGCTGTACCGCGAGCTGCGGGCTCGTCTGGTCGTCATGGAAGCTGAATTCGAGCGGCCGCCCGCCGATGCCGCCCGTCGCATTGACGCTGTCTTTGAGCGCGCTCAGCGTGTCGCGCTGGCCGACGCCGATGAAGGAGGCGCCGCCGGTCAAAGGCAGGATGCCGTGGATGACGTAGGGCTCGGCCGCGCCGGCGGCCTCGATGGGCGCCAGCGCGAGGAGGGCGGCGGCGACGGCGAGAAGCGTGCGCATCACCCGAACGGCGTCCAGGCGCGCTCGGTCGCCGGCCGTGCCGCGATCGTGTCGTGCCAGCGCTGCACATGCGGGAACTCCCCGAGGCCGATGTCCGGGAGGCCCCGCACATGGACATCGGCATAGATCGCGACATCGGCGACCGAATAGCTGCCCGCCACATGCTCATGCTCGGCGAAATGGCGGTCGAGCATGCCCAGCATGTCGCGCAGGATCTCCGTGTAATGGTTCTTCACGAAAGGCAGATCTTCAGGGCAGCGATGGTGAAAGTAGCCATGCTGCTGCGCCAGGGTGGTGAAGGTCGCCGAGCCCCAGAACAGCCATTTGTCGACCTCGAACTGGCGCCCGATCTCCTGCGGATAGAGGCCGTTGCCCGATTTCACGCCGAGATATTTGAGGATGGCGCCCGATTCGAAAAGCGAGATCGGCTTGCCGCCCGGACCTTCGGAATCGACCAGCGCCGGGATCTTGTGGCCCGGGCTTATCTTCAGATAGTCGGGCGCGAACTGGTCGCGCTTGCGGATATTGATCGGCTTCAGCGTGTAGGGCAGGCCGGATTCCTCCATGCCGTGCCGCGCCTTGTAGCCATTGTCGGTGGTCCAGCTATAAAGCTCGATCATGGCTTGACGATCTCCTTGGCGCGCGCGGCGAGAGCGGGAGGAAAGGCGCCGACGCTCTCGACCAGCTTCTGCAGCGCCTCGCCGGCGAGAAAATCGACATCGAGCTGCTTTGCCTTCGCATCGGCGATGAAGTCCGGGTCCTGCATCATTTTTCCGAACGCGGCGCGCAAGGTCGCGACGCGGGGCTTCGGCACGGCGGGGCCGGTCACGAAGGAGCGGCCCATATCCTCGGTCGAGGCGAGCAGCATCAGGATGCGGCGGTCGTCCTCGCTCTTGGCGAGCTCGGGCAGCGCCGGCACCGGCGGCCCGTCGGCATGCCGCGCGCTCGCGATCTGGTAGAGCACGAAGACCTTGCCGTCGCGCACCCAGTCGGCGCGCGCCCCGGTGAGGTCGAGCCAGCCGGCGATGCCGAGCCCTTGCGTCTCGCCGCGCTCCATCGCGAGATACATCTCGGCCGAGCTCTGATAGCCCTCGACGATCTTGAAGCGCGTGCCATAGAGGCGGTTGATCGCGGTCGGCACCATCACCGAGGTCGTCGCCTGCGCCGTGGCGCCGAGCAGCACCTCCTTCTGCCGCGCCTCCTCGAGCGTGCGCACGCCGGCCGTATGCCAGACCAGCCCGACCGAAAGCCGCGTGCCGACGCGGCCGAGCCAGTTGAACTTGGTGACGTCGAACTCGCCGGCCTGCAGCCCCAGCACCTGGTTGGCGACGAGGCCCTGATGCAACAGGCCGATGACGGTGCCGTCCTGCGGCGCCACCGCATAGATGTACTGGCCGGCCTTGGCGGTGCCGGCGCCCGGCATGTTCTCGACGATGAGTGTCGGCTTGCCGGGGATATATTGGCCCATATGCGCCGCCAGCACCTGGCCGTAGGTGTTGAAGCCGCCGCCCGCGGCAAAGCCGATGATCACATGCACGGTGCGGCCGCGGAAAAACGCCTCCTCGGTCTGGGCGCGCGCGGGAATGGAGAGCAGAACGAGCAGTGCTGCGCTCACCCATATCCAAAAGCTCCCTCTCCCCCCTTTCGGGGGGAGAGGGTCGGGGTGAGGGGGGGCACGCAGCGGAAGATACGAGTCAGGCTGTCGAGATTTTCTGCGCTCAGTCGTCATGCTGCACGTCGCTTTCGCCCCCCTCACCCCCCGAAAGGGGGGAGAGGGGGAATTAATTTTAGTGGTGCGGATAGTCACTCCTCATCGATTCTTCGCCGCTGCTGCTTGGCGCGGTCGCCGGTGCGCGCATGCTCGCCGGAGGTCGCCCATTCGGCTTCCTGCCGGTCGCGGTCGCTCCAGTTGCCGAGCTCGTAGCCGTGCCAGGGCAGGCGCGGCGTCAGGGTCGGCAGGCCGAGCTCCTCCCAGATCTTTTTCGCGCCTTCCATATACTCCCTGGCCGGCAGCGACACCGGCGGGTAGCCCCATTTGCGCATGGCGTTGATCATCACCACCGAGCCGAACACGCTCTGCACCGTATTGTCGGCGGCCTCGGGCTGCGGCGGCGCGCCCGACGGGTCGAGCCCGACCGAGCGGTGCTTGAGCACCTGCAGATCGCGCTCGGGCTGCATGCCGTAGGACACCGCCCAGACCAAAGAATCGTAATCGTTGACGTCGATGTCCTCGTCGACGGCGATCACCATCTTGCCGACCGTGGTGTTGCGGCCGGCGATGGCGTAGAGCGCTTGCCAGGCGATCGACGGGTTGCATTGCTGCATCCGGATGAGAATCCAGCTGTCGAGCGCGATTTCCTGGCAGACGACGTCCAGCACCTGCGGAATGCCGCAATGGTTCTTCAGGAAAAAGAGATAGGAATTGTCCTGGCCGATCTTCTTGAGCTTGCTGCTCTCCGAGGGCGGCATCTGGCTCATGATGGCGGTGAAGATCGGCTGCTTGCGGTGGGTGATCGCCGTCACCTCGAAGACGGCGTTGTAGACCCGCTCGCCCATATAGCCGGTATATTCGCCGAACGGCGCCTCGGGCTCGAGGAACTCGTGGCTGATGCGGCCCTCGATGACGAGCTCGGCATGCGCCGGCACGGTGAGATCGACCGATTTGCAGCGCACGAGCTGCAGCGGCTCGCCGATCAGGCTGCCGGCCACGGCATATTCCTCGACGCCGTAGGGAATGCGGGTGCCGGCGGCGTAGGTGAGCGACGGCGGCCCGCCGATCACCAGCGCCGCCTCGAGCGGCTTGCCCTGGCGGCGCGCCAGGTCCCAATGTTTCCAGCCCTGGTTGCGCGGGCTGATGAACATGCCCATGCGGTCGGGCGCCTTCATCTGGCCGCGATAGTTGCCGACATTGAGCCAGCCCGTCTCGGGATCGCGCGTCACCCAGTTGGAGGCCGTCGTGTAGGGCGCATTGTCGAAGCCCGGCGTCGAGATCGGCATCGGGAACTCGGTGATGCCGCCATGCGCCAGCAAGCTGTCGCCGATATGCACCTCCTCCTGCACGGCGCCCGCTTCGACGATCACCGGCGCCAGCGGCTTGGCTTGCGCCTGCTGCCAGCGCTGCCGGATCTCGCCGGGCGCGCAGCCCATGCCGATGGCATAGACCTCGGTCGAGGCGGCATAGATGCCGACCGCGACGCCGCCCGGCACCGGCCGCCCCTTGGCGTCGACCACGCTCTCGAACAGGAAGCCGCTGCGCTCGGCTTCGGGCAGGCCGCGGAACTGCCAGCGCACCAGCGGCATCAGCTCGGTGTCCTTGTTGATCGCCCGGGAGATGCGGCGAAGCTTGCCCTTGGCCTCGAGATTGGCGAGGTGGGTGCGCAGATCCTGGAGATTGGCCGCCCCGCCCGTGCCATGCATCGAGAGCTCCTCCCGCCGTCGTTTTGTCATTTTGCAAAACAGGTTACGTTTTTTGATTGTCAGGGTCCAGGGGGGGCGGGGTACTCTCAAGGAGCAAAGAAGCAAGGGCGGTGGCAGCGGCCACCTAAAGGAAAGGGAGACCATCGTTGGACCACATTCAATTCCCCTATCGCTCGTCGAGCCATCTGGCGCTGATGCATGTCGTCAATGATTGCGGCGCCTGGGACCGGCAGAACCTCAAGGTCGATTACGACAAGAAGATCAGCCGCAGCGATGCGCACAAGCTGATCCCGTCCGGCGAGGTCGAGTTCACGAGCGGCAACCATGTCTCGACCTATGCGGCGCGGGTCCGCGGCGACAATTGGGTCTATCTCGGCCAGAGCGTCAGCGAGAACCGCATTTGCCTGGTGACGCGCGAAGACACCGGCATCAAGAAGATCCAGGACATCAAGGGCCACAAGTTCGGCACCAAGGGCCGCCATCCCGGCCTGAACGACTGGCTTTACCTCAAGCAGAACGGGCTCGATGTCGACAAGCACGAGTTCGACTTCATCCCCTTCGAGGAGTTCGCTGACGATCCCCGGTTCCGGCAGATGAGCCTGACCGACGCGCTGGAGACCAAGGAGATCGACGCCGCCTTCCTGTCGCAGCCCAAGCGCGAATTCGCCCTCCGCAAGGGGCTGAAGGTGATCGACATTCCGGCCCAGCCGATGGTGTTCTTCACCACCGTCTCGACCAGCCTGCCGCTGGTGCAGAAGAAGCCCGACATGGTGAAGCGGGTGCTGATGGGCCTGCTCGACGGCGTCGCCTTCTTCAAGACGCAGCGCGAAAAGACCATCGAGATTCTGATCAAGCGCCACGGCTCGGAAGGGCTGCTCGACCGCGCCATCGCCGAGAAGCTCTACGACGCGCTGGCGCCGATGCTGGAGCCGAAGCTCTATCCGAAGCTGGAAGCCGTGTTCAACGTCTATGAGGAAGCCAAGCGCCAGAACAAGGAATCCGAGAAGATCCATCCGCTGGCGCTGTGGGACTTCCACCTCCTGCGCGAGATCGACGATTCCGGCTATATCGACAATCTCTACAAGGCGCATCCCGCCGTCGCGACGGCGCGGTAACTGTGATCTCCCTCTCCCCCCTGAAGAGGGGGAGAGGGAGCACGATTTCGCGGCGGCCCGCGTCACCGCACATTGACGCCGTTCTTGCGCAGCAGATCCTTGAGATAGGCGTCGGCCGCGTCGGTGACCGAGGCGAGCTTGCCGACCAGCAGCTCGACATCGGCATGGCGGGTCGGCGTCAGATCGTCGCTCATCTTCTTGGCGCGCTCGAGGAAGTCCGGATCGGCGATGAGCGTCTCGAAAGCGTCGCGATAGGCCGCGACGATGTCGTCGGGCGTGCCTTCGGCGAGCCCCGTCCATTTGTCGAGGGCCGTCACGCTCTGCCAATAGGCATAGGCCTGCCGCGCCGGCTCGCTCATCTTCTTGTCGCGCATCAGGCTGGCCAGCACCGGCGCGTCGCCGAGATCGGCGCGCGGCAGCGGGCGGAATTCGCCATTCTCGAGCGCGCCGGTCTGCAGCGCCACCTTGAAGCGGCCGGTGCCGACCAGCCGGGTGATGTCCTGCAGGCTGCCGGTCGTGGCGAGGTCGATCTCCTCGCGCTCGAGCGCCAGCAGCGTCTCGGCCGTGCCGCGATAGCCGGCGACGGGCTTGGCGTTCCAGCCCAGGAACTCGATCGCCCAGAAGGGGATCTGCTCGCCGCCGCTGGTGCCGTCGCGCACCCCGGCGAAAAGCGGCTCGGCGCTCTTGTCGTAAAGACGCGCCTCATGGGCGCGGTTCACCAGCACCTCGGTGCCGCCGCGGCCGATGCCGCCGATATAGCGCAGCTTCACCGGATCGTAGGCGCCCTTGGCCTTGCGGTAAGTGAGCGGGCTCAGCTGCACGGCGGCGCCGGTGACGAAGGTGAGCCCGTCCGGCTTGGTCTGCTGCACGACATAGTTCAAGGCGGTGACGCCCTCGGCGCCCGGCATGTTGCGCACGACGATGGTGGGGTTGCCCGGCAGGAACTTCTCGAAATAGGCGGCGAGCAGCCGCCCCGTCCGGTCGGTGCCGCCGCCCGGCTCCGAGCCGATGATCATCGACACGGTCTTGCCGTGGAAATCGACGGCGGCTCCGGCCGCACGGATACTCATCAGGGAGAGCAGGACCACGGCGAAAGCCACGACACAACCCGTCATGCCCGCACTTGTTGCGGGCATCCACGCCTTTCCAAGCCGACGAGCGAACATCGTCGCCACGGAAAAAGAAAAAAGGCGTGGATGGCCGGACCAAGTCCACTGCTGTCCGGTTGAATGAATTCGGTAGCCTGGCGCGTTGGAACGACCATTCTCGGTCGTCATGCTCGCGCTTGGCGCGAGCATCCACGCCTTGCTTTTGGTTTTTCCGTGGAAGCGACCATCGCTTGTGGCCGGGCAAAGGCGTGGATCCTCGCGCCGAGCGCGAGGATGACGATCTTGGACGACCGAAGCGGCGTTAAAGACCGCGATCAGTCGCCCATTCACGACCAACCGGACAGCACTGGACCAAGTCCGGCCATGACGGCTGAGGGTGTGGCGAGAGATCATGCTCGTTGCTGGCCGCCCTACTTGATGTTCAGCCCGTGCTTGCGCTGCATGGCCTTGATGAAATCGGCCGCTTCCTCGGTCGAGCCGGCGAGCTCGGTGGCGAGGAGCTTCATATCGGCCGGGCTGGTCGCCGACATGTCCTCGCTGATATGGCTGCCGCGCTCGGTGAACTCCTTGTCGGCGACCGCCTTGTTGAAGGCATCGCGATAGGCGGCGACGATGCCGTCGGGCGTTCCCTCGGTGAGCCCGTACCATTTGTCGGTGGCCGTGAAGGCCTCCCAGTATTTGAAGGCGTCGCGCGCCACCGGATCTTTGAGCTTCGCCTCCATCATCGGGGCGAACACCGGCGCGTCGCCATATTCCGGCCGGCCGCGGAACTCGCCGTCGCTGAAGGTGCCGGACTGGATCAGGATCCTGAAGCGCTTGGAATCGAGCAGCTTGGCGAACTGGAAGAGGTTACCGGTCGCATTCATGTCGACCTCGCCGCGATCCATGGCGACGACGATGTCGTTGGTGCCGGCATAGCCCACGACCATCTTGGCGTTCCAGCCGAGATACTCCATGCCCCAGAAGCCGATGAGCTCGCCCGACCGCGTGCCGTCCAGCGCGCCGAAGAACAGCGGCGGCTGGCTCTTGTCGTAGAGCCGCTTCTCGCGCTCGGCATTGAGGATCACGATCGTGCCGCCGCGGCCGATGCCGCCGATATAGAGGAACTTGCGCGGGTCGTAGACGCCGTTCGACTTGCGGTAGGTGACCGGGCTCAGCTGCGCATTGCCGCCGGCGATCACGGTGAGCCCGTCCGGCTTGGTCTGCTGCACGACAAAGTTCAAGGCCGTGACGCCGCCGGCGCCCGGCATGTTCTTCACGATGATGGTGGGATGGCCGGGCAGGTATTTCTCGAAGAAGGGCGAGAGCAGCCGCGCCACGGCGTCGGTGCCGCCGCCCGGCGCCGCACCGCTGATCATGGTGATGATCTGGCCGCTGAAATCCACGGCAGCCTCTGCGCCCGATCCCGCGAGGGCGAGCAACGCGACGGCGATCCCTGTCCAAAGACGCCTCATCGATCTCCTCCTAATGCACATCCAGCCCGTGCTTGCGCTGCAGCTCTTTCAGGTAGCGTTCGGCCGCCTCGGTGGTGCCGGCGAGGTCGCCGACCAGCAGCTCGACATCCTTGTGATCCATCGGCGCCAGATCCTCGCTGATCTTGTGGCCGTGCTCGAGAAAATCCGGGTCGGCCGCGATCTTGTCGAAGGCGGCGCGGTAGGCGGCCAGCACCGCGGCATCGGTGCCCTCGGCGAGGCCGAGCCATTTGTCGAGCGCGCCGATGCTCTGCCAATAGGCGAAGGCCTGGCGCGCCACCGAGTCACCGATCTTGCCCTCGAGCAGCGAAGCGACCACCGGCACCGTCTCGAATTCCGGGCGCGGCGCGAAGCTGCCGCCGAGCAGCGTGCCGGATTGCGCCAGCACCCGGAAGCGGCCGGTGTCGATCAGCTTGCCCAGCTGGAACATGTTGGCGGTGGTGGCGAGATCGACCTCGCCGCGCTCGAGCGCGATCATCACGTCGCCGGTGCCGCGATAGCCCGAGACCGGCTTCAGGTTCCAGCCGAGATATTCCATGCCCCAGAAGCCGACCAGCTCGGAGGAGCGGCTGCCGTCGGACAGGCCGAAGAAGAGCGGCGGCGCCGATGGGTCGGTGAGGCGCTTCTCGCCCTCGCGCCGGATCAGCAGCATGGTGCCGCCGCGGCCGAGCCCGCCGATATAGAGCAGCGTCTTCGGATCATAGGCGCCGTTGGCGTGCCGGTAGGTCAAGGGGCTGAGCTGCACATTGGCGCCCACCACCAGCGTGAGGCCGTCCGGCCTGGTCTGCTGCACGACGAAGTTGAGCGCCGTGACACCCTGCGCGCCCGGCATGTTGCGCACCACCAGGGTCGGATTGCCGGGCAGGTATTTCTCGAAATAGGGGGCGATCAGCCGCGCGCTCGCATCGGTGCCGCCGCCGGGCTCCGATCCGACGATGACCGCAATCTGCTTGCCATGGAAATCGGCAGCGGCCAGGGCCGCCGCCGGCGCCAGGCACACGCCCAGCAGCGCCGCGACCACAATGCCGGCGAGCCTCGACCTCATGCCAAACGCCTCCCCAAACCCCGTCCCCCGAGCGGTTCGCCGCTCTTTGCCGTCGAGGGTAGCGCGAGATGGCCGGGCTTTACACCTGCTTTGACATGCGGCTTATGAGCCCGCGCCCCGGGGCCGCGTTTGACAGGTGCGAAAATGCTGCAATATCACTGTCTTTTTCGCCCGAGGATGTCATGACCGGCCGCAGGTTGCGTTTGAAGCTCGAAACCGGGGCCGGCGGCGCGCCGAGCGAGGTCGTGGTCGAGCGCTTCGTCATCGCCGGCTGGACCGGCCGCGACCGGGCCGGCGTCGAGAAGCACATTGCCGAGCTCGCAGCGCTGGGGGTGCAGCGGCCGGCCAGCGTGCCGATCTTCTATCGCGTGGCGGCGGCCCGGCTCACGACCGACGGCAGCATCGAGACGAGCGGCGACAAATCCAGCGGCGAGGCCGAGTTCGTGTTGCTGCGGAGCGGCGGCCGGCTGTGGGCCGGCGTCGGCTCCGACCATACCGACCGCGAGGTCGAGAGCTATGGCGTGACGGTTTCCAAGCAGATGTGCGACAAGCCGATCGCCGCCGAATTCTGGGACTATGAATCGGTGGCGCCCCATTGGGACCGGCTGCTGCTGCGCTCCACCATCATGGAGGAGGGCAAGCAGGTCCCCTATCAGGAAGGCAGCGTCGCCGAGATGCTGAAGCCGGCCGAGCTCATCGCCGGCGCCGGCGCCGATTTCGGCGAGGGCACGCTCATGTTCTGCGGTACGCTGGCGGTCAAGGGCGGCATCCGGCCGGCGCCGCGCTTCGCGTTCGAGCTCGAGGATCCCGTGCGCGGCCGCAAGATCGGCCATGCCTACGACATCAGGAGCCTGCCCATCCTCGGCTAGCAGGAGAGAAGAGACGACCATGCCGATGAACAAGCCGCATCTCGAATTCCATCGCCTCGACATGGGGCATGGCTGGGCGACGCCGGCGGGCTATCCCGCCGGCATCCAGCAGAAGATCCTCGCCAGCGATATCGACGAGACGAAGAAGTCGGGCAGCCGCTCGCGCCTGCTGCGCTTCGAGCCCGGCGTCTATACCACCGCGCCCTTCGTGCACGACCATTGGGAGGAGGTCTATCTCCTGCAGGGCGATCTCACGGTCGGCAGCGATGCAAACGGCAAGGGCGGCGAGCCCTTCGCCGCCCCGACCTATGCCTGCCGGCCGCCCGGCGTGCATCACGGCCCCTTCAAATCCGAGACGGGCTGCATGCTGTTCGAGATCCATTATTACGACGAGAGCAAGAAGGCTTAGCGCGTGGGGCAGGGGGATTCGCAACGGGTTCTGATCGCGGGCGGCGGGCCCGTCGGACTGCTCTGCGCTTTGCTGCTCGGCCGCGCCGGCCTGCCGGTGCGCGTTTTCGACCTCAATCCGGCGCTGCAGGACGATCCGCGCGCCGCCACCACCCATCCGGCGACGCTCGATCTGCTCGGCGAGGCGGGGCTCGCCGAGGACATGGCGCGGGTCGGGCTGGTGGCGCCGATCTTCCAATTCTGGGACCGGCCGAGCGGCCGGCTGGTGGCACAGTTCGATCACGCCATGCTGAAGGGCGACACGGCGCATCCCTTCGTCGTGCAATGCGAGCAGTTCAAGACCGCGCGACTCCTGCTCGAGCGGCTGCGCAAGCTGCCCAATGTCGAGGTGCTGTTCGCGCATGAGGTGGTGCGGGTCGAGCCGGGCGAGCGTGCGGTCGCCGTCACCGCCCGTCATGGCGATGC
>Ga0070681_10006881_pt1 | contig 11069 bp, 10 predicted proteins | sample KBSC83BmetaG_FD_65650 | JGI IMG/M metagenome (GOLD analysis project Ga0070681, IMG submission 65650) | Corn rhizosphere microbial communities from Kellogg Biological Station, Michigan, USA - KBS C8-3B metaG | ecosystem: Host-associated > Plants > Roots > Rhizosphere | place: USA: Michigan...
TGGTGGCCAGGGGCGGAATCGAACCACCGACACGAGGATTTTCAGTCCTCTGCTCTACCAACTGAGCTACCTGGCCGACCAGCGCGATCGCCTGCGCTGTCCGCATTGCGTGGATTCGCGATCACGAACCGCGTATTAGACCGGCCACCGCACAAACCGTCAAGCATCCGGACTCAGCCGATGCCCCACAGGGCGCGATCCAGGTTGGCATCGAGCCCGAATGCCTGCATCGGCACCCGGCCATCGCGTACGTCCACCCCTTCCGCACGCAGGCGCTTCGACTGTTCGCGGAATCCGCGGCTGCCGCGCGGCAGCGCGATGGTGCCGTTGGCATGCAGCACCCGGAACCATGGCAGTTCCAGCCCATCCGGCGTATCGCGCAGCGCGGCACCCACCAGCCGCGCGCGGCCCGGCAATCCTGCACGCGCCGCGATCTGCCCGTAGCTGGCGACACGACCGGGCGGAATGGCCGCGATCGCGGCGTAGATGCGTTGGTAACGCTTATCCATCATGCTGTATCGATGCAAAGGCGCGAAGCATAACCGCCGCACCCGCCGAGCGGCGTATGCTGCGCGCCGTTGCCACCCGGAGCGATGTCGCATGCACTTCGACCGCGCCTGCCACCCCGACGCGCCGCACCGGAAGTTGCATGCGCCGGACTGGTTGGTTTCGAGCTTGATGCTGGATCGCGCGCTGGATGCGATCCTGCGTCGCGTGAAGAAGCTCGATCGCAGCCACGACGTTCCGTATCTCGCCGGCTACAGCGTCGACGGCAAGACCATCTACATCGACCGCCACCTGCCGACCGGCTTCAAGTATCGCGGACGCACCATCGAAGTCGATCGGTTCCTGATCATGCACGAGGAAATCGAGAAGAGCTTGATCGACCAACTCGGTTTGCACTACCTGCACGCGCACCAGATCGCGACACGCGCCGAGGAAGCCGCAGTGCGCGCCGAACGCATTTCGTGGCGCGCATACGACCAATTCATGCAGAGATACGTGAAGAGCGTCGGCGACGAAGGCCTGAAGAAGGTTCCGAAGGACCTCGACCTCAAGCCTTACCGCGATTACCACGACTGGGACTTGATGCAACGCATGGAGAAAGCCATCGCTGCGGGCAAGCTGCCTGCCGCCTCGAAAGCATTGCGCAACGAAATCGCGGGATACAACTCGGCATTTCGCGAACAACGGCACGACACGACGCGCAAACGCAAGTCCGCGGCGAAACCATCGCGCAAGCAACGTTGAATGGCTACTGCAACCGGATGCGCCGCGCCACCACGATGCCGTAAATGCTGATCACGAACCATATCGCTTCCAGCAGGAACGCGGACAGGTTGAACGTGCCGAACAACAGCGAAAGTGCTACACCCAGCGCACCGACCGCGTTCATCAGTTGATAGATCAGGCCGTTGCCATGCAGCTTCTGCGCCTGCAATAGGAAATAGGCAAGCAGCGTAACGACCATGCCGACGAGCCCGACGATGACCGTCCAGTCGATGGTGATATTGATGCTCATGACTTGCCTCCACGTTGCCGCACCGCTTCGAACAACGCGACGCCGCTCGCCACCGACACGTTCAGGCTCTCCGTGGCGCCAGGCATGGGAATGCGCGCCAGGTGATCGCATGCCTCGCGCGTGAGCCGCCGCATGCCCTCGCCTTCACCACCCATCACCAGCGCGACCTTGCCTTTGAGATCGACATCGTACAGCGAGGCTTCCGCGTCACCCGCGAGCCCCGTCAACCACACGCCGGCGTCTTTCATCCCATGCAGCGCGCGTGCGAGGTTGGTCACTTCGACCAGCGGCACGCGATCAACCGCGCCCGCCGAGGCGCGCCGCACCACCGGCGTAATGCCGACTGCCCTGTCCTTCGGCACGATCACGGCCGTGGCGCCGGCCGCCGCCGCGCTGCGCAGGCAGGCGCCGAGATTGTGCGGATCGGTGACGCCATCCAGCACCAGGAACAGCGCGTTTTCAGAATCCAGCAAATCCGCGAGATCGTGTTCCGACTTCGCCGCCGGCACCTCGTAATTCGCGGCGACGCCCTGGTGGCGCGCGTGGCCGGAAACCCTGTCCAGCATCGCGCGTGGGCGCGTGTGCACGCGCACACCGAGGCGCCTAGCCTCATCCACGAGTTCCGCAACGCGTGGATTTTGCGTACCCTGCTCGACCAGCAATTCGCGTACGCGCGAAGGATCGTTGGCGAGCGCGCCTTCGACCGGATTGATGCCGACGATCCACGTTTCGCTCATGGTGTTGCCGCTCGCACCTCTGGCGATGCAGACCAAGTTTCCAGTCTCGTTATGCCGGACGCCGCCTAGCGGCGATCCGGAACGACGACAAACATTCAATGGCGCCGACGCTGCTTTTCGGCGGAAACTCCTGTCCTCTCATTGCGCCCGGACACCATCCTGAAATCGATCTTGCGGTCTTCCATGCTCGCACGAAGCACCTGCACGCGCACCGCGTCGCCCAGCCGGAATACCGTGCCGGTGCGTTCGCCGCGCAGTTCATGGCGGCGCGCATCGAATTGGTAGTAGTCGTTGCGCAATTGGGTGATGTGCACCAGTCCCGACACTTTCGATTCGCTCAATTCCACGAACAGGCCGAACGAGGTGACGCCCGTGACGATGCCGCCGAATTCGGAACCGACGTGCTGCTCCATCCACGCGCATTTGTACCGCTCGTCCACGTCGCGCTCGGCTTCTTCCGCGCGCCGTTCGGTGCGCGAGCAATGCGCGGCCATCGTGGCCATCTTGCTTTCGGTGTAGAGGTACGCTGCCGGCTTGCCGCCTGCGAGTGCATAGCGGATCGCGCGATGCACCAGCAAATCGGGATAACGCCGGATCGGAGAAGTGAAATGGGTGTAGGCGTCCAGCGCCAATCCGAAGTGCCCATGATTGGCGGGTTGATAGCTGGCAAGGCTTTGCGCGCGCAACAACACGGTGCGAAACAGTTCCGCGTCGACACGATCGGCCACGCGCTTCAGCAACGCCGCGAAATCGCGCGGCTTCACCTCGGCAAGCGGCGGCAACCTCAGCTTGTATTCGCGCAGGAACGCCAGCAAGTCTTCGTACTTGTCGGCCGGTGGGGGCGCATGCACGCGGAACGGCGCTGGAATCTTTTTCTTCGAAAGGAACTTCGCCGCCTCCACGTTGGCTGCGATCATGCATTCCTCGATCAGCTTGTGCGCGTCGTTGCGCTCGTGCGCGCCCAGCGACACGACCTCGCCCTTGTCGTCCAGCCGATAATCGACCTCGCTGGTTTCGAACTCGATGGTGCCGCGCCGCTTGCGCGCGCCGTCGAACGCCCTGTACAGCGCGTGCAGGTGTTCGATATGCGGAAGCAGCTTGCCCATGCCACGACGGGTGTCTTCGTCACGCACGCCGATGGCCTGCCAAACCGTGTCGTAGGTCAGGCGCGCATGCGAGCACATTACCGCCGGATAAAACTTGGCGCGTGCGACCTCGCCATCGCTGTTCACCCGCATGTCGCAGGCCATGCACAGTCGATCGACGTCGGGGTTCAGCGAGCAGATCCCATTGGACAAAGTCTCGGGCAGCATCGGCACCACGAAACCGGGAAAATACACCGAGGTGCCGCGCTTGAACGCTTCATCGTCAAGCGCGTTTTCCGGTTGCACGTAGTGCGATACATCGGCGATCGCGACGATCAGCCGGAAGCCGCCGCCGCGCACCGGCTCGGCGTACACCGCGTCGTCGAAGTCGCGCGAATCGGCGCCGTCGATGGTGACCAGCGGCAGCGTGCGTAAATCAACCCGTCCCTCGCACTCGGCTCGCGTCACCCGGGGCTCGACGTCTTCCGCGTCACGCGTAACCTCGACCGGCCACTCGTGCGGCAGGCCATGGCTTTCGATCGCCATCTCGACGATCAGCGACGGCTGCAGGCGCTCGCCTAGCACGCTGACAATCCGTCCAATCGGGCCACGCTGCGGAGTCGGCGGCTCGGTGATCTCCGCCACCACGATCTGGCCCGCACGCGCGCCGTTGCGTGCGTCGGGCGGGATCAACACGTCCTGGTGCAGGCGGCGGTCATCGGGATCGACCACCACCACGCCACGTTCCTCGACCACGCGGCCTACCAGCCGTGGCGCGCGGCGTTCCAGCACCTCGCGGATCGCGCCCTGCTGCCGGCCGCGTCGATCCACACCGACAACCGACGCCAGCACGCGGTCGCCATGCAGCACTTGGCGCATCTGCGCGGGTGACAGATACAGGTCGTCACCGCCCTCGTCCGGGCGCAGGAAACCGTAACCATCCGCGTTGGCCAGGACCGTGCCTGCGATCAGACCAATGCGTTCGGCGGGTGCCAGCCCGCCACGACGACTTTCCAGCAACTGGCCATCGCGCAACATCGCACGCAGGCGCTTGTCCAAGGCTTCGCGCCGCACATCGTCACGGATGTCCAGGGCCTCGGCGATGGCGTCTGCGCGCAAAAGGCTGCCGCGCTCGGCCAGCAACGCCAGGATCGCCTCGCGACTCGGGATGGGATGTTCGTAACGCCGCGCTTCGCGCTCGGCGTGGGGATCGACGAAGCTTCCACGCGCCCGCCGCTGCTCGGCTTTGCGTGGAGGGAACTTCTTCGCCTTGCCCTGGCCGGGCGCCGACGGCTCGCGCTCGTGCTTGTCGGTTTGTTTTGCCACGCGCGGCTTGCGCGTGGATCGGGACGGCGGACGATTGCGATTGGGCATTGCGCCAGCGTCGCGCAGCAGAGCCGCGAAAGCAAGTCCGCGTAGCCCTTCGCGGTGTGGAGCCCCACCGGCGCACTTCCACGAACGACCGTGCCAATCCCGGCGGGTCTCCGCGCCAGTTTCGCGCATCTAACGCGCGATAAGGTCCGCTCCGTCGGGCACCAGCGTCACCGGCACCAAGAACACCTCATCCACCGGAAGGCCATTGGCCGCACCCGCCTCGCGAACCGCCTGTTCGCTGGGTCCTTCATAGATGCAGAAAGTCACGGTCTTGTCGGCCGTCGCGTAAGACCGAATCCACTTCACCTGGTAGTCCGCATTGACCGCGTTGACCTTGTTCTTGGCTGCTTCATCGAGGCCGGCGAGTGCACCGACGGGAAAGGTGCGTTTGATGAGATAGCGATGCATGATGGGGTTCCTCACTCGGTTGATGGCGATGCTCCCGCCCAACATTTCGTGTCGTGCGACCGGTGCGCACGCCGCAAACCCTGCCGTTGTCGTGCGGCCCAATGCTCACAACGCCGACAGGAATGCCACCAGGTCACGCTTCTGCTGCTCGGTCATCCCGATGTTGAAACGTGTGTCGTAGAAATCGACCACGTCGTGCAGGGTCGCGGCCGAACCGTTGTGGAAGTACGGCGCGCGCGCGGCGAGGCCACGCAGGTTCGGGCCCTTGAACTTGCCGATGTCCGCCCATTTGCCGGTCAGCATCGCGAGGCCGGGGTCGGTGGTGCGCACGACCTGGCCCGTCTTGATGTTGGTCAGCGTGTACAGCGGCATGTCGGGCGTGCGCCGGTTTGCGTCGGCGATGCCGATGTTGAGCGGCGCGGCCACCGAATGGTTGCCGATGTTGGGCGAGTCGTGGCAGGTGCCGCAGGTGCCGCGGATCACGGGCTGGCCGGTCGCGTCGTTCAAGCCAGCCACGCTGGTGATCCGGATCGGCAGCGAATCGAACAGCTCCTGACCGCGCGCAATGGCAGTCCGCGCCATCACTCGCGGATCGAAGCGGCGCGACCGATCCGGTTCGCGCCAATGATCGAAAAGCCGCATCACCCTCGGGTCGAACGGATCGAGGCTGGGATCGTTGCCGAGCGAGTCGTTGATGCCCACCCAGAATTTCTGCTGGGCCAAGACCTCGGCCCCGCCCATGCCATTGTCCTCGTTGAGAAGCCCGGCCTGGTTGTCGTAGTACTGGGCTGTGACGAGGTGCAGTTCGAAACCGACGATCGCGTCCAGCGCCGATTGGCTCGGCGCCAGCGCGGCCTGCTCGTGACCGAGCACCGCGTGCAGGGCCTGCGACGCGAGGCTGAGGCGGAGGTCCCCGACATTGATGCCGGCATCCATGGGCGGCTTGAAGGGAAGATACGTTTCACGGCCATCCCACATCACCGCGGTGTCCCAGATCAGATTCGTCGCGGGCAGCGGGCGCCGGAACAACGAAAGCGCCTGCGCGCTGGCGTAGCCGTATGGATCATCGACCGCGGTCAGCTTGAATTCCGCATTCGCCGGTATCGGCAGGCTGACCCGGATCACGCCATGGTCGAGCAGCATCGAATAGGCGGCCGCACGCGCCGCCAGCGTGGACACATCCGCCAGCGGTGAATTGGCGCCATCGACCGGACGAAAGATCGGATCGGTGCCGCGCGTCGCCACGAACCGGTGCTGCACCTCCGTGGCGGAAATCGTCCAGCCTTCGGCCTGGCGATGGCAGGAATTGCACGTGCGCCCATTGCTGCCGAGGCTCCGGAAAAACGGATTGCCCTGGTCGATGCGACCGCCCGGCGTGCTGGTCTGCAGCCAGCCGGAAGCATCGCGCGTGACGAGCCCATCCGCGCGGGAAGGCGTTGCGGCCTGCTGCGCGGAGCCCCCGCCGGCCGTGACAAGCAAAATGACCGCAGCAACAAGACGGAAACGGCCGCCTGACCGCGGCAAGTGTCGATCGAACATCGCTATCCTCCCGATGCGGATGGGCATCAGGGAGAACACCCTCCCGGCAGGAATTGCGACACGCGTGCGTGCCCGATCGAAACCGGCTGCTCAGTTCATCAGGATCCCGCACGAACCGATGGGGTGGTGAAGCTCAGAACGCGCCTCGGCGAACTCGGGATGCGAAGCCAGGCCGTTCGCGTCGATGATCGCACGCGTCGCCTGGGCTTGCGCCGTCGCGCCTGCACAATCGCCCGCCCGCGCCGCGGCCACCGCCAGCCACAACTCGGCCGCGAGGCGACGAGGATGCGAGGGCTGCAGTTCGCCGCTGGCCCGCTGGATCATACGTACCAGTCGTGCTCGAGACAGAACCGGCTGGTGATGCAGCAGTTCGACTTGCGCGAGGAGGGTATGCACCCATAGCAACATCGGATCGCCACGGCCGGAAACTTCGGCGAGATGCCGGTCGACCGTCGCCTGCAGGTCGGCCGGACACTGCGGACCCGGCGATTGCGTACACGCCAGCAGCAATCGCGCTTCGGCGACCAGCGGGGGCACCTTGTAAGGGCGCGTGCGCAGATTGGCGATCGCGTCAGGCAACGACGCCCGCGCCGACGCGGGCTGGCGCTCCATGAGTGCGATACCCGCAAGCTCGCTATCCACGCGGCCCACGCGCATCCGGTTGGCGGGATTGTCCCCATACAGCTTGCGGGCCTGCGCCAGCAGTACCTTCGCACGCTCCAGATCGCCCGCTTCGATCTCGCCGAATGCAGTGGCTTCCAGCGAATCCCCGTGCAGCGGGCTATCCGCACCGAAGCCCGCGGCCGACAGTTCCTGGGCCAGCGCGCAATCCTTGACTGCGGAAGCACGGTCCGCCCGCGTGCCATCCAGTACGCACGCCTTCTGAGCCGCATACACGCGCGTGACCTGCGGCTTGCCGCCGATGCGCGCGTACATCGCCAGTGCCTGCACGAACAACTGGTGCGCCTGCGCCCAGTGGCCGGCGCGCCATTCGGCCGACGCCCAGCCTGCCATCGCCAGCGTGGTTTCGTTGCTGTAGGGTCCGAAGTGGGCGCGCTCGAAGTGCCAGGTCTTCTGCCACATCGGGATCGCTTCTTCATAGCGCTCCATACCTTCGAGTGCGGAAGCGACATCGTTGTAGCCGACCCCGACGCGCGGGTCGTCCAGCCCCCACGTCGCGATCCGTTCCTTCAGCGCCTCGCGCGTGAACTGCAGCGCGACGTCGCCATGGCCTTCGATAGTCTCGACCATGGCCAGCGGTTCGAGCAGATCGATCAGCGCGGCGCCGTGGATGCCCTGCGCCTGCATGCGCCGGTGTGCCAGCCGCAGGTCGGCGCCGCCGGCCGCGTAGTGTTCGTCACGCACCGCTGCATAGCCTCGCGCGGTGAGGGCACGGATCGCATTGATGTCCGACGGCGGCAACGTGCGCTCCGACAGCGCGACCGCCTGATCCGCAAGTTTGCGTGATTGCGGGACGTCGCCCAGGTTTTCATACAGGCGCGAAAACATCGCCAGCAGATCGACGCGTTCGCTCGATCCGAGCCGGGGCGAATGTTCGAGGTTGGCGACGCCGCGTCCGAGCAATTCGGAAAGGCTGGGTTGTTTCGGGACGGCGATCCCGTAGCGGATCGGCGCGAACAGGCCCTCGACGAAATCGCGCACCAGGTTCGCGCGCGCGGCCTGCTGTTGCGCCAGTTGCGCCTGCTGGCGCGCCATGTGCGCCTGCCACAACGCGATCGACAGGGAAACGAAGATGGCCAGCAACAGGATCGCAGTGATTGCGACGCCGCCGCGATGTCGGGCCGCGAACCGACTGGCTCGATACCAGCGCGACGGCGGATGAGCGCGCACCGGCAGGTAATCCAGGTACCGCTCGATGTCTTCGGCCAGCGCGCCGCCGGAGCCGTAGCGGCGCTCCGGTTCCGGCGCGGTCGCCTTGGCGACGATGTTGGCGAGGTCGCCGCGCAATTTGCGTCCGTGTTTCGGTTGCGCCGGTGCAGCACCCAGCGAGCCGGTGCGCCATGTGCGCGCATTTGCGGACGCATTGCGATCGCCGGTCAGCAGTTCGCGCAACAGCACGCCCAGCGCGTAAACATCCGTCGCGGTGGTGATCGCGCCCGGCGTGAATTGCTCCGGTGCGGCATACGCCGGCGTCAGCGCATGATGTCGCGTGCGCGTGGCATCTTCGGTGTCGTCCAGCAGTTTGGCGATGCCGAAATCCAGCAGCTTCATTTCGCCTTCGGTGGTGACCAGCACATTGGAGGGTTTCAGGTCGCGGTGCACGATCAATGCGCGATGCGCGGACTCGACCGCGCGGCACACCCGCAGGAACAGCGTCAGCCGCTGGCGCTCGGAAAGCGCGTGTTCCTGCGCGTAGCGCGTGATCGGCACGCCCTCGATCAATTCCAGGGCGATGTAGGCGAGTCCGTTTTCGGCCACGCCGCCCTCGATCAGCCGCGCGATGCCGGGATGGCGCAAGCGCGCCAGCGCTTCGCGCTCGTGGTGGAACCGGCGCCTCGCTTCGGCGGTGTAGAGGCCGCGCGCCAGCAACTTGATCGCGACGAGCTGACGCACGCCCTCCACGTCCCGAAACGCACGGAACACGGTGGACGAACCACCCTCACCGAGCACTTCCAGCAATTCGAACGGACCGATGCGGCTGCCCGCCGGCAACGGTTCGATGTTGTCGGCTTCCCCGATCACCTGCGCGGCGTTGGCGGCGTCGCCCGCGGCCAGCCATTCGCCTTCGGCAGCGTCGGCTGCCAGCATCCGTTCCAGATCGGCGCGCACGGCCGGGTCGGTGCAGCCTTCGGAGAGCAGGCGCGCCCGCGCGTCGGGCGGCAACTTCAGCGCCTCCTCGAACAAGCCGCGCAGTGTCGGCGTGCATTCCACCGCGGCAACTCTCCGTCGTGTCCAACCCCTATCCAGAAATCCGTTCGCCCCGAGCATAGCGAAGGCGCGAAGTCGAAGGGCAAAAGCGGGAACCACTCGTGTTTCGACTTCACGAAGCTGCGCTCAACACGAACCGATTTTCCAATTCCGAAAGCGACTCCCGCAATAAACCCCGCCTGCACGTCATTTGCGACGTGCCACGCTTCACTCCAGGTGCGCCTTGATGAACGCGCGCGCGAAACGCCAGTCGCGGTCGATCGTGCGGCGTGCCAGCCCCAACGTTTCGGCAACCTGTTCCAGACTCAGGCCGGCGAAATAACGCAGCTCGACGACCTTGGCCGCACGCGCGTCGGTCTGCCCCAGCGCATCCAGCGCCGCATCCAGCGTCAGCGCCTGTTCGGCCGTATCGATGGCCAGTTGCGCGCTGCGATCATCCAGCGTGACCCGGTTCCACTGGCCACCGGCGCGCAACCGCAAGCGGTCGCGTGCGCGATTGATCAACAGGTGGCGCATCGCGCGGGCGGCGTAGGCGAAGAACTGCGCGGGCTCCCGGAACTGCAATGCCGGGCGATCGCCCATGCGCAAGTACAACTCGTGCACCAATTCGGTGGTGTCCAGGGTACCGTCGCGGCGCTGGCGCGCCAGCCGCCGCGAGGCCATGGCTTTCAGGCGCTCGTAGACCTCGACGAACAATGCGTCGGCCGAACATCCCGCCGACATCTCGCTGCAGTCGACCATGAGGCGCCTCCACACCCATGCGACTTCCCGGTCCGCGGACGCCAGCGTCACGCAGAATCGCGGGAAACGCAAGCCCAAGGCCACCGGCGCGCGGGCAAGCGCCGTGGGCGTGCGAAAACCAGGCGGCTGTCGGGCGGCTTTACGGCGCCTTGCCGGTGTGCATGCGCTCGACGATCGCAAGGGAATGCTTCACGTGCTCATCGGGCGTCAAGTGGTCTTCTTTCGAGGACAGCGTCGCGACGATCTTGCCTTCGCGATCGATCACGAAGGTGGTGCGTGGGAAGAAACCGTGCATCACCGGTTTGCCTTCCACGTCGGTTACGCCCTTTTGCGGCGGCATCATCTTGAGATCGTATTGCGTTGCGATCTTGCCACCCGGATCGGAAGCCACCGCGAACTTTCCGGCGCAATACTTCGGATCCGATGAAAACTGGTTGAGCCGCGCGATCGAATCGGCCGACACGCCGATGATGGTGGCGCCCGCCTGGGTGAACTTGTCCTTCTCGGTCGCAAAGGTGTGTGCCTCGAGATCACAGCCACCCGTGTACGCGGCCGGATAGAAATAGACCACCACCGGACCCTTCGCGAGCGCCTGCTTCAGCGAAAAGGTGAAATCCTTGCCCGCCTGGCTGGCGGTCGCGGTGAAATCGGGCGCCGCCGCGCCCGCATTCAACGCCGCAACGCCGGGCGTCGCAATCAACGCCGCCGTCACGGCCGCAACCAGAGCACCCACGATTCGCTTGTTCATCGTACCCTCCGAATGAATGACAGTCG
>Ga0070681_10006884_pt1 | contig 11068 bp, 7 predicted proteins | sample KBSC83BmetaG_FD_65650 | JGI IMG/M metagenome (GOLD analysis project Ga0070681, IMG submission 65650) | Corn rhizosphere microbial communities from Kellogg Biological Station, Michigan, USA - KBS C8-3B metaG | ecosystem: Host-associated > Plants > Roots > Rhizosphere | place: USA: Michigan...
AAACGGCGACGACGCCCGCAATACTGATCACGATGGCCAGCGAATTGCCGGGGCGGAGCGGAATACTGCGCAGGTTGGCTCCAGCGACCGTGGCGATCTGTCCCGCGAGGCTCATTCCATCACCGTCTGCCAAGCGCCGTCACGACGGGCATTCTCGCCAGCTTCGCAGCCGGCAGGATTACGCTGAGCAACGCCAGTAGCGCGGCGCTGATCAATCCGAGTGACGCCACGCCGAACGACACGACGACCGACCCGACCTCTTGTGCCAGGGGTGCGAGAAGGTATGCGATGCCCAGGCCGAGCAGCGCAAACGGGATATACAGCAGGAATGCTTCCCCGTAGGCGATGACCAACACCGCCCCATCCTGGTAGCCGACCGCCTTGAGGACGGCGAATTCCGGAATCCGATCGTGCAGCGACTGCCGCAGCGTGTTGCCCGTAATGAAGGCAAGCGTAAAGAGGACGGCGCCCAGGATGGCGTTGGTGAAGAACCGGATATCGCCCATCTGTCTGGCTCCCTGCTCCGCTCGCTGCTGCCCGGAGCGCGTGCGGGTCTCGTTGGGAGAGTTGGCGAAGATCGCGTCGATGGCCGCCGCCGCAGCAGTACCCTTGGTAGGGTCAGCGATGCGTGTATAGAACGTCTCCGCCGTCCCGCGGTTTTCCGCCCGACCCTCGTCGATGTACGAGTAGTGGATGATCCCCAGCCATATATGGTCGGGGTCTCGTACCGCATTGAAGGTTCCTACGATGTGGAACTTCCAGTAGGGGCTGCCATCGGTATGGAGCGTCGGGGACTTCAGGACGATGTGGTCTCCCACCTTCCAGCCGAACTGTTTGAGCAGGGGCGGGCTGGCGATCATCCCGTCGCGGGTGGCGAGCAACGCTGGCAGCGATCCGGCGGCGGGAATCAGGGTCCGCCGCTGCATCTGAAAGAACTTCACCGGGTCGGTCGCGATCGCGGCGGCCGAGTCCTGGAGGGTCCCGGGCTCTTTCGTGGCCCCCAGGAAATAGACGCGAACGTTGACATCCCTGACACCCGGAAGCCTGCGGATCTTGTCCATGGCCGCGATGGGCATGGGCGTTCCGCCCCGAGCCAGCGGATTGGTGAAGAGCCACTCGCGGTTGGAATTCTCGATCGCCCTGGCAAAACCCGCGTTGACGCCCTCGAGCAGGCCGAGCAGCAGGAAGGCGATCGTGATGCACAGCCCGGTGAAGATCGTACGCGCGGGCCGCCGCCACAGTCCCGCCCAGACCAACGGAAGGAACTTCGGGCTCACGGCCTCCTTATACCAGCACCCCCAGCCGCCGGTTTGTGAGTTGCGGCAGGAATCCCTAGATATCTGCGGGCGATTTCGCCGACGATTCCATCGGGGTTCGACTCCTGAGTGTTGGTCAACACCACGACCGCAAAGCGGTCGCGCGGATACAGGAGATAGGCCGCATACGGACCTCCGGTATTCCCGGCCGCCGGGTGCTGCGAATCGGGGACGAGGAGCAGACCGCCGACGGCCTCGCCCCTCCACGGGTACTCGGGTGACGGGGGAATCCCGGACAACTCGCCGTCCTTCAGCCGCAACGGCGCCAGCAGCGTTTCCAGGCTTGCCTGGCTGATGATCCGGTAGCTCATCAGCGCCACCAGCCAGCGGCCCAGATCCTGCGCCGAGAGGTTGAGCCCGTTGTTCGGGTAAACCATGGGCGGGCTCCTGAAGTTGAGCACCTGCAACTCGCCGTGAATGGGCGCCCCTTGCGCATCGAACGTGAAGGGCGTGTAGACCGGTCCGCGGTGCTTGATGAGCGTGCGCGTGTCGCCGAACTGCGGGTCGCTCAATCCCGCGGGCTCGAACAGTTGACGTTGACAGAACTGCGCGAAGGAAAGTCCGCTGATCTTCGCGATCAACAGCCCCAGCAGCATGTAGTCGGTCTGGTCATACCGATACCGGGTGCCGGGTGCAAATTCGAGCGGGCGATCGCGAAGGAGCGACATCGCTTGTTCCGGCGTCTCGGCGATCGGGTCCGGACTGCCGCTCTTGACGATATCGGGCAGGCCCGAGGTGTGGCTGAGGAGCTCGACGATCGTGACGCCGCGCCACAGCTCGGGCAAGCCATCCAAATACATCCCGATGGAGTCCTCGAGCTGCAACCGGCCGGCTTCGACCAGCTTCATCACGCCGACCGCGGTAAAGGATTTCGTTACGGATGCAACATGAAACAGCGTCGTGGGGGTGACGGGCACGGAGAACTCGAGACTCGCCTGACCGAAGGACGCGAGTCGCTCCAGTCGGCCGTCTCGAATCACTGCCAGCGCGAGTCCGGGGATGTGCCGCTGGGCCATGACATCGTGTACGTACGCGTCGACGGAGCGGTCGAGTGAGTTGCCGAGTACGGTCTGAACGCCGGGAAAGAGTAGCGGCAGGAGCGCCAGAGTCATCCGCTGAGCGCCCTTCATATTCGGTGTCATCAGGGAGACTCCGGTCAGCGCTGGGCACGGTGCAGCCCTGTATAGATGCGGCCAGGGCGCGAAAGGTCGCATACTGACGCGCGCTCGGGAAGAGCCGCGAGTCACAAGCGGCCTGAGTAGGGGCGCGCGCCGGACCCCATGGCCTGTCTCTGCCTTGAGACATTGCACCCAGGACTGGGACAGTGCTTTACTCCGCACCGCACAAGGGCAAACCCGTTCGTAAGGCGGGGACGCAAAGCCTCCGATCTGCTCGCACCAGATAGCGGGGTTGCCGGTCCAGAAGCAGCCATCGAGCCGCGTGGTACCGTCAGACTGAACTCGCCGTCTCGATTCGCACTCGAGACTTCGTCGTCCAGTGTTTGCTGCCCCTGCGCGAAATCGAAGATCGATTTGCAGTAACGGGGTGGTCAACAATGTCTTTTGGTAAAGCCGCGGCGGCGCGCCGGCGGTACGGGGTCTCGTGCGCCCTCGTGTCACTCGCGCTGCTCACGTCAACGCATGCGCACGCCAATACGCCGCCTAAGATATGGGGCACGCCGACCGCTAGCGTAGTTGCTGCGCACTACTACACATGGCAACCGTCCGCGACTGACGCCGACGGCAACAAGCTCACCTTCTCCATCGTCAACAAGCCCGCCTGGGCCGGCTTCGATGCCGCCACTGGACGCCTGTATGGCACCCCCATACCGCCGGGCAGCGTCGGGACTTTCGGCAGTATCGTCATCAAAGTCAGCGATGGCCTGTCGACGGTATCGCTTCCCGCCTTTGCCGTGACCGTGCAGCCGCTTCCCAATATTCCGCCAACGATTTCCGGAGCACCGGCGACCGGTGTGCAGGTAGGCCAGGCGTACTCTTTCCAGCCTGCCGCGAGCGATGCGAACGGCCTGCGGGTGACGTTCGGGATCTGGGACAAGCCGGCGTGGGCGACTTTCGACAACAACACAGGCCGCCTCTACGGCACGCCTACCTCGAGCAACGTAGGCACGACGACGAACATCGTCATCACCGCGTACGATGGGTATCACAGCGCTTCACTGCCTGCGTTCTCGATCACAGTGGGCAGTACGACTGCGGTAGCGGTATCTTCAACGCCAACGCTATCGACTGGCACCGTCACTCTCGCCTGGACGCCACCAACCGAGAACACCGATGGCACCACGTTGACGAACCTCGCCGGCTATCACATCTACTACGGGACTTCGGAGACGAACCTCAACCAGCGTATTGATGTCGCGAACCCCGGGTTGGCAAGTTATGTGATCAGCAACCTGGCGCCAGCGACTTGGTATTTCGCGGTCGCGGCCTATAACTCCAACGGCTACGACGGTGGTAATGCCAACGCGAGCTTCGTCGTCCACTAGAGGTTCCTGACGTTTGCGGTTCAGGCACGGGGCCATTGCGATGAGTCGGATGGCCCTGGGTCGCATCAGGTCGGTACGGGCCCTATTTCCGCAGCACGCAGCGGAAGCCTATGTGCGAAGTCGATGTATCGACCGTCTGCGCGTAGCGTGCGGCTGGCCGGTAGCGCTGGCAGTAATTGGCGGCACACAGGTGCGAGCCGCCCTTCAAAACCTTCCGGCCGAAAGCGGCGCCGGGGTCCTGGAGGTTGCGGCTCGCCAGCTCACTGCCGCCGCGAGGATTGCGCGGAATGCAGCAAGTGCGTTGGCCGACCAACTCACGGCCGTCCGCGTACCAGTCCGATGTCCATTCCCAGACATTGCCGATCATGTCGTACAGGCCGTAGCCATTCGGCGGAAAGGTGCGTACGGGCGAGGTCCTCTCGTAACCGTCCAGCGAGAGGTTTTCGTGAGGAAATGCTCCCTGCCAGTAGTTAGCCATCATTGCCCCGGCGGGGGCCAGGTCGGTTCCCCAGGCATAAGGGGCGCGGTCCAGTCCGCCGCGCGCGGCGACTTCCCATTCCGCTTCGGTCGGGAGTTCTTTTCCGATCCAACGCGCATAGGCATCCGCATCCGCGTAGGCGACGTGGACGACAGGATGGTCCAGGAGCGTGTCGAGGGTGCTCTGCGGGCCCCAGGGGCGCCGCCAGTCCGTATCAAATGAGAAGCGCCACCATTGGAAGGGATCGTCCAAGGAGACAGGGCCGGTGGCAGGCATGAACAGCGACGAGCCCGCTCGCAACATTTCCGGCTGCGCTGCAGGATACTGCGCGGGGTCGGGAGCCAGCTCGGCGAGCGTGACGTAACCGGTGGCCGCGACGAACAGCTGGAAGTCGCGATTGGTGACCGGGGTTTCATCGATCCAGAAGCCGTCCACCGCGATCTGGCGGCAGGGGGCTTCTTCAGGGTAGTGCTGGTCCGATCCGATCCAGAACACCCCGCCCGGTATCCGCCGCATCGCGCCTGGCGTTGCCGCTGACAAGGGACCTCAGCGGCGCGCTGTATCGATATCGACCGACTGTATCGTGACTCCCACCAGTTCGCCGATCTGTTGATCCGGCAACAGGGAGCCGAGGCCCTTGCGCCCGATGTAAGCATTACCCCCCGCGCCGTAGAGGACAGCAACGTCGGCGCTGGATACCGTTTTGCCGTCCACTGTCAGACTCAACCTGGCGGCACGCGGCCCGGCAGACGGTCGCGGCTCTGTGCTCACCTGCACGTCGTGCACTCCGGGCGGCAAGGCGGTTGGTGAAGTCAGCGTCACGCGCTCAGCAGGCCGCCCGGTTGGGTTGTACAAGAATCCCGGCCGGCCCTGGTCGAGAGTCAATCCCATGCCGCCGAAGACACCTCCCGCGACGACCAGCGGGCCATGAGAGTCCGGGGCACTGATCTTCAGGTGTGCGGTCATGGCCCAGTCATTCCCCAGCGAGGGGAATGAGTTGGGCGGATAACGCGTGTCGCCTGCTTCGTAGACGAAATGGGTGCGCCCTGCGAGCGGATTCGGACGCGCGCCCGGTCCCAGGCGGCCCATGATGTTGGAAGCCAGCGGGTAGACATGGTACTTGCGGGCTGCGGCATCGAAGTCCGCCTGGAGCTCGGCGAGCTTCGCCGGATTGCGCGCCGCGAGGTTGTGCGATTGGGAGTAGTCGGTGCGCAGGTCGTACAACTCCCAGCCGAACGTCAGGGGATCGATGGCGGTGTTGGATCGATCGAACGGCAGAACCGACGGCGTGGTCGAAGCGATCCAGCCGTCCTTGTAGTAGGACCTGTTGCCGAGCATTTCGAAGTACTGCTCGCGGTGTGTGGACGGGGCCTCCGGATGGTCGAACGTGTACACCATGCTGACGCCGTCGATGGGCTGCTGTTCGGCCCCATCGAGGGTGTGGGGCGGGGCGATTCCGGCGGCCTCGTAGATCGTCGGCGCAATGTCTATGACGTGGTGAAACTGCGTGCGGATCTGGCCTGTCGCGGTGATGCGCTTCGGCCAGCTGATGACCAGGCCGTCCCGCAATCCTCCCAGGTGCGAGGCCACCTGCTTGCCCCATTGGAAAGGGGTGTTCGTCGCCCAGGCCCAGGCCGCGGGATAGTTGCCGAAGCCCGATGGGCCGCCGTGCAGCTGAATGTCCTGCGCGAGCTGCGCATCGGTCGGCTCGATCCCCAGCAGCGAGAGCAACTCGTTGTTCGCCCCCTTCAGACTCTCCAGGCTGGCTCCATTGTCCCCCTGCAGGTAAATCACCATCGTGTTGTCGAGTTCGCCGGAAGCGCGCAGCGACTCGATGATCCGTCCGATCTGGTAGTCCACGTGCGCGAGTTGCCCGGCTGCGACCTCCATCATCCGTGAGTACACGCGCTTTTGGGTGTCGCTCAGGCTGTCCCAGGCCGGAAGGCTGGTAGGACGCGGCGTCAGGACCGCGTCTTTGGGAATGACCCCTAGTTGCTTCTGCCGCCCGAAGGTCTCCTGCCGAAGCTTGTCCCAGCCTTGATCGAACCGTCCCTTGAACTTCGCGATCCAGTCAGCGGGCGCCTGATGCGGCGAGTGCGTGGCGCCGGGGGCCAGGTAGGCAAAGAACGGGTGATCGGGGTGGACGGTATGTTGAATGGAGAGCCAGTGGATGAGGTGGTTCGCCAGGTCCTTGTCCAGGTGATACGCGGGATCGCTCGGCGCATCGACGCAGTTGCGATTCTCCACCAGCTCGGGGGCGAACTGATCGGTCGCGGCGGCGTTGAATCCGTAGAAGTAGTCGAATCCCATGCCGTTGGGCCAGCGCTCGAACGGCCCCATGGGGCCGGTCTCCCACACCGGCGTGTTGTGATTCTTGCCCAGAAACGCCGTGTCATAACCGTGCTCATGCAGGACTTGCGCGATGGTCCCCGCACTCTTGGGGATGACCGACGTGTAGCCCTCTTCATCGACGGCAACGTTGCTGATGGAGCCACTGGCCACCGCGTGATGGTTTCTCCCCGTCAACAATGCGGCGCGCGTCGGCGAGCACATGGCTGTCGTGTGGAATTCGTTGTAGCGCAGGCCAGCCTTTGCCAGCGAGTCGAACGTCGGAGTTGGAACGGGGCCGCCAAACGTGCTGGCCGCGCCGAAGCCCACATCGTCCGTCATGATCAGCAGCACGTTGGGAGCGCCAGCGGGCGCCGTGGCCTGTGGCGGGAAGTGCTTCCAGCGGCCGCTAGCCTGTGCGAACGCTGCGTGGATGCCGCCGGGCGCTACGTTCGCCAGCACGGTGGCCGATACGGCGACGCCGCGAATGAGCCGCTTTGCTCGTTTTCTCATCAGCCCCCCGCACGGCTCTAAATCCGAATCAAGATTCTTATATTGCCATGGGGTGGGGCCGGGAACAATTGCCGCGGCTAGGCCCGCTTGCGCCGTCGCCGATCCTCGGCCGGCCGCGCCGGGTGGCCGTTGCGAACCAACCTGCGGACACTCGGATCGTTGATCAGGTGCAGCACCCGCGCGAACGTCGCGTCATTCGTCTGCGGTCGCCCTATATGAACCACGGCGCTGTGCTTGAGGTCCTTTGCCAGGACGTCCTGGACCAGCGCCAGGGTTCTTGCATCCATCGTGTCGAGCACCTCGTCGATGACGACCCACTCGGGGTTGTGCAGCAGGACGCGGGCGAACACCAGGCTGCTCAACTCCTCGTCGGTCAATTCGTGCTCCCAGCGACGCCTTTCATCCAGATTCGGCAGGAGACGTTGCAGTTTCATCCGGGTCAGCGCCTTCTCGCACGCATCCGCCGGATAGTGTCCATCGTCGAATGGGTATAGCAGGGCCTCGCGCAGCGTGCCGGGTGGCCAGTAGGGCGTGCGCGGCACGTAGAGGATGCTTTTCCCCTTCGGCCGGGCGATGGCGCCGGAGCCCCAGGGCCACAGCCCGGCCAGAGCGCGAAACAGCAGAGTCTTGCCTGTTCCGGGCTCACCGACGATCAGCACTCGGTCGCCGGGTTTGATCTCGACATTCTTTTCCTTCAGTTGCGTGGCGCCGGACGGGGAGGCGATCTCCAGATTCTGGAATGAGAGTACGTCGGACTCCTCTTCGCGGAACGAGATCTGACTCTCCACGCGATGCAGGGTCTCCGCTTCGAGCGTGGCGCGGCGGAAGCTGGCCACGCGCAGCAGGGTCGCGCGCCAGTCGGCAATCACACTGAAGTTGTCGATGAACCACCGCATGGAGGACTGGACCTGGGTGAAAGCGCCGGCGGCCATCATCAGGCCGCCAAAGGACAGCTCGCCCCGAAAGTACAGCGGGGCCGCGGCAAGGATCGGGGCCACCAGCGTGAACCAACCGTAACCCGCGGTGACCCAGGTGAGATTGGTGAGACCGAGCACGAGGCGCCTGGTGGCGGCCAGCACCGCCGCGACCTCGATTTTGATACGTCGCGCCTCGTCCGCCTCACCGCCCTCCAGGGAGATGGCGTCGATGTGCTCGTTGACGCGCACCAGGGAGAAACGCAAATCCGCTTCGCGCGCGTAACGCTCGGCATTGCGGTTGACGAGGCTCTTGCCTACCCAGTAACTCAACAGCGACGCGGAGCCGGCGTAGGCGATTGCCGCCCACACCATGTAGCCGGGAATGGTGTAGGTGTGGCCGTGTACCTGGATGGCGAAGTTGCTCGAGATCCGCCACAACACTCCTATGAACATGGTGAGCAGAATCGCCGCCTGCAGCAGTCCGGTGCCGAGGTCGGCGGACAGCTCCGTCAGATGTCGCGCGTCCTCGTGCATGCGCTGGTCCGGGTTGACGCCGATGGGGCCCGCGCTGGCGAGGCGGAACGCGCGCATGGGCTGCAGCCAATTGCTGATCAGGTCCTCCGCGAGGCCCTCCCGCAGCTTCAGCTTCAACGTCTCGTTCAGCCATCGCTGTCCGACGTTCAGGGTCAGCAGGCAGGCGCTGATCAGACCGAAGACGCCGAGCTGAGTCAGGAAGCCCGGGAAGTTCCGGTGCGAGAGCGCATCGTAGAAGGGCTGATTCCAATCGTTGAGGCGTATCTGCCCGTAAGCGGTCAGACCGATCACGGCAACCAACATGGCGCCGAGCATGAAGAGCCTGTTGCGCACCTGTGACTGCAGGAGCGCGCGGAACATCATGGCGAGCTGCGGCACCAGGCTCGACCGGGGGACGTTGGCAAACGCGGGAGTTTCCGTGGAGGCCGCGGGAGCGGGGTCGGTCATATCTGGAGCCTTTGTTGGAGTCGGGCATACTATAACCGGCGGACCGGTCGATCCCCGATCGCAAGGCAGGAAGTGCGAATGTTTCATCGCGCCAAGGGTTCTCTCACGGCCCGCCGTCCTCTGGCGGCGCTGCTCGCAGCGGGGTTGCTGGGCACAGCCGGATCCATGCCCAACCCGTGCCCGGCGGAGAACCTGGCCCTCACTTTTGACGACCTGCCCCTCAATGGAACGCTCGCACCCGACATGACTCGTGCGGGGATCGTGCAAGAGGTCCTCGCGATACTGCAGAAGCGCCACGTCCCTCCGGTCTACGGGTTCGTGAACGCGAAGCGTCTCGAGAATGAGCCCGATGGCGCGGAGGCTCTCAAGGCCTGGGTGGCCGGAGGGCAGCCGGTCGGCAACCACAGCTATTCGCATTTCGACCTGAGCAAAGTCCCGAGCGCGGTCTTTCTGACTGACGTGCATCAGAACCAGCCCGTGCTCGAACTGTTGAGCCGGGACGGCTGGCGGTGGTTTCGCTACCCGTTCCTGCATGAGGGGGACACGCTGGAGAAGCGGCGGGCGGTGCGAAAGGATCTGCAGGAAACGGGTTATCGGATCGCGCAGGTCACGATCGACTGGGAGGATTACCTCTGGAACAGTCCGTACGCGCGTTGCACCGCGAAGCGCGAGTCGGAGGCGCTCGCGCGGCTGCGATCGGGTTATCTCACGTTGGCGTCCGCGTACATCGATGCAGACCGGCAGATGGCGCAAATGATTTTCGGCCGCCCGATCAGCCACGTGGTGCTGTTGCATCTGGGAGCTTTCAGCAGCGCGATCCTGCCGGACCTGCTGGATCTGCTGCAGAAAAAGGGTTTTACGCTGGTGACACTGGAGGAGGCGCAGAAGGATCCGGCCTACCAGTCCGATCCGGACGCCGCTTCAGCCACTGGCGGCACGCTGCTCGAGCAGTGGCTGGATGCCCGGAAGATGAAATATCCGCCGGCGCCGGGGAAACCCTACAAGGAGCTGGCGCAGATGTGCCAGTAAAAGGACGGTAGACCCGCGGTCAGCTCATGGGACCAGTTCGCTCACCATGCGGTGCGCGATATAGGCACGCGGGAGCTGCGTGGGCCCGGTCATTCCGTAGATCGATTTCAGGTAGGCCTCATCCCAGGCCGTCAGGCCGCTGGGCGCGCTCGTCGCGGCGCCGGGGCAGAAGAGCCGCAGTATGGTCGGCGCATCGCGCAGTCGCGGGTTGGGATCGATGTCCGCAAAACCGACCATTGCGATGTAGTCGGCGAGCTGGCCACGCGAGACACCCTGCAATCGTGTCCTGTCGACAATGACGAAGACCCGCAAAAATCGATAGCGGACGTTCGACAGGAGATGACTGGCCTGCGCGTACTGAATCACTGGAAAGGTCTGTGACTCTCCCACGGAAGGGTTGGTGACTTCCGGACGCTGATCCCAGCGATCGGCCATGCCGATGTCGTACCAGGCCCTCACCGTGCGCGGGGTGTTGATGAACTCATCGATCTCCAGAGGGTAGGCATCGGCGCCGAAGGTATACACCCAGTTGCGCTTCTCCATTCCCTGCAGCAGCTCCTTCGGTCGGGTGTTCACCAGGATGTAGAGATTCGGGCGGCAGTTCTCGCCAGCCAGAGGTACTCCCGCGACGCGCGCGACCTCCGAGAGCCGCGCCAGGATGAACTCCCCTTCGAGTTGGGGGAGGCCCGCAACGAGCGGGCAGACGGGCCGCCTCCAGGCGGCCACTCCTTCACCCTTCGCCAGCGACAAAGTCCCATTGACGAACGAATGCAGCTTGGGTTCCAACTCGGCGCGCAAGGCGCGCCGCCTGGCGCTCACGATGACCGCGTCGCTTGTCCCGGCGGGCGTGTCGGCAGCCTGTGAGGGCCGCGGATCGAGGCTGACGGCATTCCGCTCGCCAGGTGGCTGCGGCTCGGCTGCAACGGTCAGAACACCGGAGCGGGTAACACGGACTACGAACGGAGCGGGGCCAATCAGGGCACGCAAGCCGTCAGCCGGCGTG
>Ga0070681_10006888_pt1 | contig 11062 bp, 5 predicted proteins | sample KBSC83BmetaG_FD_65650 | JGI IMG/M metagenome (GOLD analysis project Ga0070681, IMG submission 65650) | Corn rhizosphere microbial communities from Kellogg Biological Station, Michigan, USA - KBS C8-3B metaG | ecosystem: Host-associated > Plants > Roots > Rhizosphere | place: USA: Michigan...
CCTGCACTGCCACCGCCACCGAACCCACCGCGATCAGGACCACCAAAACCACCGCGAGCGCCGCCGCCTGGACCACCTGGACCACGTCCACCGGCCATACCACCGCCCATCATCGTTGAGCGTTGACGATCGCGATTCTGCTGGTCGTTAGTGTTCGAAGCGGTGCTACCTTCAGAACCGAAGTTCCACGTTTTGCTGACGCGCAGGTTGACGGTCGTCGATCCCGGTCCTTCGGCAAAATTGCGCGGAATCATCACGTCGCCCGGCCCGAACGTGAGTTTGAAGTTTCCGTAAGGAGTACACCTGATATTCGGATCGTCGCAGTTCGCGCCGGCCGGTGCGAGTGCCGGACGCTCCAGGTTGAACGTGTCGCCGTTGAGATCGCGGCCGAGCGTGATGTTGAACGGTCGCCCCGATTGAATGATCACGAACGGATTCAGCGATAGTCCCCAGGGCGCGCGAACGTTTCCCGTCATCACGAAACGATGCCTGATGTCACCGGACGCACGGCCATAATCAAGATTCAAATCGTACGGATCGGCAGGAATCGATCCGACGCCGTCGGTATCGCTCATCGCTTTCGCCAACACGTAGTAAGCGGTCATCGTGATGTTGCGGTTGAAACGGCTGTTGAAGTTCACGATAAACTGATTCTGGTTGTAACGTCCGCTCGAGTCGTACTCGAAGATGTTGCACGTCGGCGATGGATTGACGTCCGGCGGAATGAAGTCAGCGCAATTCAATGGGTGCACGCCGCTGCCAATCACACCCGGAATGAACGTGCCCGGCAACGGCGCATCAAGCGGTAACGTGCGCAGCACGTGCAAGGTGCGAACGTTGATGTAGCTAGCTGCAACCGTCAGATTGCGTGGCAATTGTCGCTCGACGCTGAACACTCCCTGCATCGTGTAGGGTGTTCGGAGTGATGGGGATAACCTGAAAACCGTTCCCGGAACCGCGAACGCAATCAACTGGTCCGGCGTTGGAATCAACGGGAAGAAGTCAGGATTCTGAACGGTGAACTGCTGCTGATTGACGCCGTTCAGGCGCTCCGCAGTCATCGTGAGACTCTCGCTCACTCGATCGTAGAAAATTCCGTAACCGCCGCGCAGAACCGTCTTTGATCGCGTTCCGCCCGGCGACCATGCGAAGCCAAGGCGCGGCGCAAAGTTGAAATTGCTCGCGATGTTGTCCTGGTTCTCGTAACGCAAGCCCAGGCTCAAAGTGAGATTCGGTCGCACCTTCCAGTCGTCCTGGACGAAGCCGCCAAAATCCCACTGCCTCACCTTCGACTCGGGATTGCCTGACGACAAACTAAATTGGCTCGCACCGCCGCCAAGCGCACGTATCTGCGCGCCCGTTAACCCCTGTGCCAGGAAAACCTGCGTCCGGCGATAACGCTCGATACTCGTAATCGCATCGATCGCGCCGGTTGGTTGATCATTCGCATCGAGAACCGGAGCAAAGCCGCCGCCGAAAAACGTAAACGTGCCGCCAAAGTTCTGCGGCGAAACCTGCGTGATATCGACCCAACGAAGCCGACCACCTGCTTTCAGCGCATGGTTGTGAAGCGCGAACGAAGTGTTGTTGGTCAGCTCGAGGTTAGTCGTATCGCTGTGAGACTGGCCCACCTGAGATCCTCCGCCGGTGAACGCATCTTGAACAGCGATCGTCGGAATCGAGTTGTCGGCATTCTGCACAGACGTCTGACGCTCAAACTGGAAACGAGTTTCGTTGACGATGGTCTTGCTGAGAATCGCTGTTTCAGTGACCTGGATGTTGTTCTCACTGCTTTCCGTGTCGTAAGCGCGCGACGGCAGCGAAAAACCGCCAACGCCGACAACGCGAGTGTTCTTCGTGTAGCCGTAACGAAAGACCAGCGTGTTGCTCGGGTTGATTTGATAATCGATTCTCGGACTAAAAGTTGTGCGGCGGCTTGGAGTGGGAGCACTGGAAGCAAAACCAACGATATTGTTATTCGCGTCGAGCACCTGAGCCACGATTAGTGCTTCATCGTCGACGTCGCGCTTGTCGAAGTCGACAAAGAACGACGCTTTCTTTTTCGAAATCGGACCACTGAAGTTTCCGCCATACTGGCGCGTCTGAATCGGTGGCCGTTTTGACGAAGCCGAAAATGGGTTACGAGAGTTCAGCGCATCGTCGTTGAAGTTAAACGAAGCCTGACCGCGAAAACGATCGGTGCCTGGTTTAGTGAGAATTTCGATACGACCAAAACCAAGACGATCGTATTCGGCTGAAAACGGATTCGAATTGATACGGATCTCGCGAATCGAAGAGCGCGGCGGCAAGCGACCGCCGGTGAAACCGTCAACGAAAATCTGCCCGCCGTTTGGACCAGCAGATGGACCAGCTAACGCCTGCAACGCTGCCGCGAGATCATCGGGATCGTCGGGCAGTGCGTCGAGATCAGCGCCTTTCAAAACTACCGCGCCCGCGTTGTTCTCGGGCTCAGTGCTCAGCTCACGATTGTCAGCAGCAACCGTTACCTTCTGTTCTTCGATGGCGACTTTCAGAATGATGTCGAATTGCGCTTGCTTGCCGCTGGTGACTTCGACGTCCGGAGTTTCAGAGATTGCAAAACCGGTGTTGGCCGCGCGCACAGTATATTTCCCGGGAGCAAGGCCGTTGATTGTATAAGTGCCCGCGTTATTTGTGACGACCGATTTCTCAACGCCCTTCGCATCGATCACCGTCACATTCGCGCCGACGATTGCGCCGCCCAACTCGTCCAGCACCTGCCCTCGCAAAGAACCCGCGCGCTCCTGTGCAACCGCGAGACTCGCCCAGAGAGCGCCGAGCGCGATTGCCAGTACCAATTTCCTCATTTACCGAAGCTCCTTCGAACGACGTTGTAAGTGGCGCGGAAAGAGAGCGTTACGCGCGGCTAAGCGCCGGATTGTATCCAAATTGGTCGTAAAGAGTCTGTCAACGGAATGTAAAGTTTTGTCAGTTCCGTCAACTTCGCGATTGACACTTCTTTACGCACGATAATCGACGATTCATGTAGGATCTTCCGCGCTTGCCTTGGGTCGCATAATGTCTTTCAATCTTGCACAGAAAGAGCCAATGGAACGCGTCCTTGTAATTGACGACGATGTCGGCCTCTGCGAGCTTGTCGGAGAGTACCTTGAGCCCGAAGGCTACACCGTGGAAGCGATTCACAACGGCGAACGCGGCATCGATCGCGCGCTTTCAGACGAACACGATCTGGTCGTGCTCGACGTCATGTTGCCCGGCACGAACGGCTTCGATGTTTTGCGACGCATCCGCGCTCGCTCACGCATTCCTGTCCTGATGTTAACTGCCCGCGGCGACGACGTTGATCGCATCGTCGGTCTCGAGATCGGCGCGGACGATTATCTTCCAAAACCTTTTAACCCTCGTGAGCTCGTAGCGCGTATTCGTGCGGTCTTGCGGCGCGCCCAGCCCGTTGAGTCGACTACATCAGCGCGTGAGACAATTCGTGTCGGCGACATCGAAATGGATAGCAACACGCGTAATGTCCGCCGCTCGGGCGAAGTAGTTGAACTCACCGGAGTCGAATACGATTTGCTCGAGATCCTGCTGCGCAACGCCGGACAGATCGTGAAGCGTGAAGAGCTGGTGAAGGAAGTGTTGGGTCGCGAGCTCTCACCATTCGATCGCAGTATCGACATGCACGTGAGTAACCTGCGCAAAAAGTTGGGCCACCAACTGAACGGTCTCGAACGAATCAAGACCATTCGCGGAGTTGGCTACATCTACGGCGCAGCCTCTGAGAAATCGGAATGAAGCCACGAAAAGGCACATGAAGAACACAAAAGGCGCAAAAGGAGCCAACTCTGTCTGTGAGTTTTGTGCTTCTTTGTGGCTAGACGAGATTTAATGAAGTTTCCATTTCGCAGCTTATATCTGAAGATCTTCATCTGGTTCTGGCTGGCGATGATCATCATCAACGTCGTGCTGTTTGTGGCGTTTGCACTCACGCGCCCGACACCGACCAGAAGATCTTGGCGCGATCTCGCACAAACCGGTCCCAACGCACAGAAGGCCGTTGAGATTTATGAACAGTCAGGAGCAAGCGCATTAAGTGCCGCTCTTCAGGCGACTGAAAAATCTTCGGGTGTAAGTGCCACTTTCTTTGACGAAACTGGAAAGGAGCTTTCGGGTAGGCCTGTTCCTCAGAAAGCCCAGGAGCTGAGCGCGAAGGCCGCCGAAAGTCGCGACATCGAATTTAACTTCGACGTGGAGAACACTCTCGTCGCGCGGCCCGTCGTGAGCCCGAAGGGCCAGCTATTTATTTACGTCGCTCACATTCCTCGTCCACCGTTCCAACCGACTTTCCAAAGTTTGGGTCTGCGCCTGCTCGTCGTCCTCGTGATTGGCGGCATCTTCTGTTACTGGCTCGCGCGTTATCTCACCACGCCGGTGCTGAAACTTCGCACGACTACAAATGAGCTCGCCGAGGGAAAGCTCGGCGCGCGTGTTGCGACGAAGCTGGTGAAGCGGCGTGATGAAGTGGGCCAACTCGGGCGCGATTTCAACGTGATGGCTGAGCGGCTCGAGTCGATGGTGAAAGCGCAGCAACGACTGCTCGGCGACATTTCGCACGAGCTGCGCTCGCCGCTCGCGCGACTCGGCGTCGCGCTTGGTCTCGCGAGACAACGTTCTGGTGCGGAAGCCAACGGTGCGCTCGATCGTATCGAACGCGAGTCAGACAATCTCAACGAGATGATCAGCCAGTTGCTGACGTTGACGCGTCTCGAAAGCGGCACTGATGATCGTAAGCGAACTGAGGTCAATCTCGCTGCGCTCGTACGCGAAGTTGCGGACGATGCGGACTTCGAGGCGCGTAGCGTGAATCGCTCTGTGCACGTGGTTTCGAGTGACGACTGTTCGATCAACGGCGTTGAGGAGCTGCTGCGCAGTGCGGTTGAGAATGTGGTGCGCAATGCAGTTCGTTACACGCCCGAGGGAACCGCAGTTGAAGTGGCGCTGCGTAAGCAGAATGGCGGCAGTGACAACTTCGCCGTCATCAGCGTGAGAGATCGCGGTAACGGCGTACCTGAAGACGCGCTCGAGAGAATTTTTCGTCCGTTCTATCGAACAGAAGATGCACGCGATCGTCAGAGTGGCGGCGGCACCGGTCTCGGTCTCGCAATCACCGAACGTGCGGTGCGCATGCATGGCGGATCGGTGGAGGCCGTGAACGCCGCCGGTGGCGGATTGGCAGTCGAGATGCGGTTGAATCTGAATTCGATTAACTGAAAACCTTAGACAGGATTACACGATTCTCAAGATTTACAAGATAAAGATCTTGTTCATCCTGTAGCATCTTGTAAATCATGTCTATTTTTGCGTCGCTTGCGGCGAGCCAACCCTGTCTCCACAAACCTCACCACCAGGATCCAAATTAACGCCGCTGCAAATCCGGCAATTACATCGGTCGTGTGATGCACGCCGAGATAGATCCGCGAAAAACCAATCAGCACGAACATCAACGTACACACAATCCAAACGATTGCTCGCACGCGTCTCGACTTAACTCGCGCCGTAACGATTGCCGCGAGGGCGCCGAAGAAACACGCGCTCGTCAGTGCATGTCCACTCGGAAAACTATAAGTCTCCGGCGCGGTGAGGTTGAAAAACGGTACCGGTCGCGGACGCTGGAACGCGAGCTTTAGAGTCACATTCAACAGTCCGGCGCCGATCATCGTGATCGCGAAGAGCTTCGCTTCGCGACCCCATTTCAACATCGCAAAGCGAATCACGACCAAGGTCGTCCCAATCGATAGCGAGAGTGTCGAACCGATGAAAGAAACGCCGCGCATGATCGTGGTGAGCAGCGGTGAGGCGAGTTGATGAACCGCGGCCCTGGTCACTTCGTCGAAATGATGCGTCTCGCCTTCGAGCACCTCGTCGGCCAACCAGCCGAAGAAAATTAACGTGCCAATCGCAGCCGCGAGGCCAAGCAAAAGTGATAGACTAGCAAACTCAAACCGACGCTTTTCGTTGGCGCCCGAATTCGACATCAATACTTTACTAGCGAGAATCGCGTGAGCACGTCAAGATCCGATCGCGCCGATCCGTGATCATCCGTGGCTGATCTTCCCAGACGCAAGTTTCTAAAAACGATTGGCAGCGCCGCGGTGGTGGCCGCGGTTCCGGATCTCGTTTTCAGCGCACAACGTCCGAAGCGCGCGGTCGCTGTTTTCTGGGAGCCCGAATTTCCTTCATTCGAGGGCTGCTATCTCACACTCGAAAGACTGCAAGCAGCTCTGCAACGTCCTTTCAATGTCTCGGTTCTCAACGAAAACGATCTAATCGAACAACTCAGCGTCGCGCGTTTTCATCTGCTCGTCACGCCTTATGGTTCTGCTTTTCCGAAACGCGCGTGGCCGGCGATTTTGAAGTACCTCCGCGAAGGCGGAAGCTGGCTGAACATCGGCGGCGTGCCGCTTTCGAGACCTGTAGTTCGCACCGGCTCGGCATGGGTCGCGGAAGCAAAACAGGCCACTTATCACAAACGGCTCGGCATCACTCACTCTTTTCGAGTTGACCCTGCTGCAATGGCGATACTTCCCGCCTCGATGATGTCATATAAAACAGAACGTGAAGGCGGCTCACCACCCGACGAAACCTACGAGCTGTATGTGCGGCTGAGCTCCTCAAACAACGAAACCGACGAAGCAGGCAGCGATGGACCACACGAAGGAGTGGTTGAGCCGCTGCTGTGGGTATTGAACCGTGATGGTCGAATGGTGGCCGCGCCGGTGATTCAAATCGATCGACTGCTTGGCGAGTTTGCAGGCGGTCGCTGGGTGCTCGTTAACGCGAGCTGGAAGATCGACGACTCAGTCGTCAGTGAGATGGCACAAAGAGCAGCGGGAGCCGCCAGCCGCTTTGAAGTCAGAACCGAATTCGCCTCTTACAAGCCCGGCGAGATCCCCACCCTGACAGTTGAACTGCTGCGCCCGAAAGGTGATCTGCTAAAGCTGGCGACGAAAATGGAAGGCAGCGTCGACGTGCGCGATGAGACTGATGCGATCGTTTCGCATTTGAACCTGACGATAGATGTAGAAAGCAATAAAGCTGCCGGCACAGTAAAGCTTTCCGATGCCGCGAATTTCAAACCGGGCATTTACAAGATCGAGGCAATCATCGCCTCCTTGCTTCTTAAGCACACGAATGGTTTTTGGATTTATGACGAAGCACTGCTGAGTCGCGGCAAGCCACTCACCGTCGACAAACACTTCTTCTATCGCGACGGCGAGGTCTTTCCCGTCACCGGCACGACCTACATGGCGTCAGACAAGCATCGACGCTTTCTCTTCGAGCCCAACCCATTCGTTTGGGACACAGACTTCCACAACATGAAGAAGGCCGGTGTCAACATGGTGCGCACCGGGATCTGGACCGGCTGGAAGAAGTACATGCCTGAGCCCGGCAAAGTGAACGAAGCGACGCTCCGCGCTTTCGATGCGTTTCTGCTTACCGCACACAAGCACGACATCCCAATCATCTTTAATTTCTTCGCTTTCCTGCCGGAGACGTGGGGCGGTGAGAATGCTTATCTCGATCCGCGATCTGTTAAAGCGCAGCAGCAGTTCGTCTCGGCTTTCACGGAACGTTGCCGGCGCGTTGACGATGTCATGTGGGACTTCATCAACGAACCATCGTTCTGCTCGCCAAAGTATTTATGGAATTGCCGCCCGAACTATGACGCGCACGAAAAGGCTGCGTGGAAACAGTGGCTGAGAGATCGTTATCCCGCAGCCAGTGATGAAGAGCACGCGAGCAAGTTACAAGAGCTCTGGCGCACGAGCGGTGACGACACGTTGGAACTTCCGCGGCTACAGGATTTCGAGAGCGTTCATCTCATCGACGATCGTCTGCCGCTCAAAACTCTCGATTATCGGTTGTTCGCACAGGACGTGTTCATTCGGTGGGTCAGACAGATGACGCCCGCCATCAGAAGCAACGGCAACACGAAACAACTGATCACGGTGGGCCAGGACGAAGGTGGACTCGGCGACAGTCCCAACATGCAGCTCTTCGCGAAGGAGATCGACTTCGTGTCGCTGCACAACTGGTGGAACAACGACGATCTCCTCTGGGACAGTGTGCTCGCGAAGACGCCGTCCAAGCTGAGCCTGATGGAAGAAACGGGCGTCATGTTTTATGAGAAGTCAGACGGTGGCGAGCCATGGCGTTCTGAAGAAGAAGCGAGCCGCTTGCTCGAGCGCAAGATGGCGCTCTCTTTCGCGGCGGACGGCGCCGGATTCGTCGAGTGGATTTTCGTTACGAATCCTTACATGAACTCAACGAATGAAGTCGGCATCGGTTTTCATCGTGTCGATCGAACTATGAAGCCGGAGTTTGAGCCGTTTCTGAGGATCGCGAAGTTCATGGCCCAGTACGGTAAATACTTGAAGGACCGCGTTGCGGAACCGGTTGCGATGGTAATTCCGCATTCGCAAATGTTTGCGCCGCGCAGCTTCGCGCAGGAAGCTACGCGCAGATGCGTGCGCGCGATGTATTACCACTGCGGCATGCCGATGCAGGCGATCAGCGAGTACACCGTCTCCGAATACACCGGCCAGGCAAAGCTGATCGTTGTTCCGTCGCCTCGTGTACTCACGCAAAAGAGTTGGCAGTGGTTGATGGCGGAAAAGGAACGAGGCACAACCGTCGCGATCTCGGGACCGATTGATCTGGATGAGCACTGGCGACCGACTCGGACGCTCTTCGCGTATGACGCGAAGAGTGAGCCGGTCGCGGAATCCGAACTTATCAGGATCGGCGAGCGCGATTATGTGATCAGATACGACGGAGAGAAGATGCAGCGAATTGAGAAAGCTGTGATCGCACCGCCAGTTAAGTCTGAGCGGCCGGTGAGCTTCGTCTCCGGACGAGGAGTGATTTGGAGCATGTTGCCGTTAGAGCTCGGCGACTCGATGCCCGCGCTCGCGGCGTTCTACGATCTCGCGCTCTCAAACGCACGCGTCTCGCCGGTCTTCAGCGCAACGCCACGAACGCCTGCGGTGCTCATTCTGCCGTCAGTGTTTCGTGACGTCGTGCTCTACACGTTTGTTTCTGAAGCCTCGCGCGACATGGATATGCGAGTGACGCATCTGGAATCAAGAACGCCGTTCACCGTCTCGGTCCCCGCGCAACGCACCGCGATGGTCCTCCTCGAACGCAAGACCGGTAAGATCATCGGACGAATGTAAATGAGCCACAAGAAGGCACAAAAATCACAAATACTCTTCATGAGCTTTCTGTGTTTTTTGTGCCTTTTTGTGGCCCCAAAAGTGACCGCGGAAAAAGAGTGGAGGCTCGTTTGGTCGGACGAGTTTGATTACAACGGCCTTCCCGATCCGAAGAGGTGGAGTTACGACGTTGGTGGTCACGGCTGGGGCAACAAGGAGTTGGAGTACTACACCGAAGGTCGCAAAGAGAATGCGCGTGTCGAGAACGGTTTGCTGATCATCGAAGCGCGGCGCGATTCGTGGGAAGGTCACGAATACACTTCGGCGCGACTCGTCAGCAAAGGCAAGGGTGATTGGACCTACGGCCGCTTCGAAGTGAGAGCGAAACTACCTTCGGGTCGCGGCACGTGGCCGGCGATCTGGATGCTTCCGACTGCGAGCGCTTACGGCGGTTGGCCCAACGGCGGCGAGATCGACATCATGGAGCACGTAGGTTTCGACCCTGACGTGGTCCATGCCTCCGTGCATACCAAGGCATACAATCACAAGATCAACACACAGAAGACTGCGAAGATCACGGTCGACAACGCGCGTAGCGAATTCAAAGTGTATGCAGTTGAATGGACGCCGGACGAGATTCGCGGCTACGTCGATGACAAACAGTACTTCTCTTTCAAGAACGAACGGCTGACCAATCCGGCGGCTGATTTTCAACAGTGGCCGTTCGATAAACCGTTTCACCTGCTTCTTAACCTCGCCGTCGGCGGCACGTGGGGCGGCGCAGATGGAGTGGATGAGCGTGTCTGGCCGCAGCGAATGGAAATCGATTACGTGAGAGTCTATCAACACTGAGTAGAATCACCATGACAAAAACCCTTCTCTCGATCCTTCTTCTCTGCCTGTGTCTCGGCAACGTCACAGCTCAGCAATCCGCTGATGATTACAACACCATCTTCAAACCGCTGAAGTGGCGCTCGATCGGGCCGTTTCGCGGCGGACGCTCGAACGCCGGCTGTGGTGTCGTCGGTGATCCGAAGACTTACTACATGGGAACAACCGGCGGCGGTCTTTGGAAGACAGACGACATGGGCATCAGTTGGCGCAACGTCTCGGACGGCTTCTTCAAAACCGGTTCGGTCGGCGCCGTCGCTGTATCCGAAAGCGATCCGAATGTCGTTTACGTCGGCATGGGCGAACATGCCGTGCGCGGCGTGATGACGCACCACGGCGACGGCGTCTACAAATCAACCGACGCCGGCAAGACGTGGAAGAAGATCGGACTCGACGCAACGCAACACATCGCGCGCATCGTCATCGATCCAAAAGATCCCAACATCGTTTACGTCGCCGCGCAGGGCGCCTTGTACAGTCACTCAAAAGAGCGTGGCGTGTACAAGTCTATCGACGGCGGCGCGACCTGGAAGCCAGCGTTGTACGTCGACGACAAGACGGGCGCGGCCGAGCTTTCGATGGACATGAACAACCCGCGCATACTTTACGCGGCGATGTGGGAACACGGACGTCTGCCATGGAAAGTCATCAGCGGCGGTCCCGGCAGCGGTCTCTACAAGTCGACTGACAGCGGCGAGACGTGGGAAAAGCTGAAAGACGGTTTGCCTGAAGAACTCGGCAAGATGTCGATCGCCGTCAGCCGTTCGAACCCGGAGAAAGTCTACGCGCTGATCGAGAGTGATTCGGACAAAGAAGCGGGTGGCTTGTTTGTCTCGAGCAATGGCGGCAAGAAGTGGAGCCGCATCACAAACGATCATCGTCTCGTGCAGCGCGCGTGGTACTACATCGAGCTCTTCATCGATCCGAAAGATGAAAATACGATTTACGTCATGAGTGCT
>Ga0070681_10006891_pt1 | contig 11060 bp, 9 predicted proteins | sample KBSC83BmetaG_FD_65650 | JGI IMG/M metagenome (GOLD analysis project Ga0070681, IMG submission 65650) | Corn rhizosphere microbial communities from Kellogg Biological Station, Michigan, USA - KBS C8-3B metaG | ecosystem: Host-associated > Plants > Roots > Rhizosphere | place: USA: Michigan...
TTCTTCAGCGCCTCGACGTCGATGTCGCCGTCGCTCTGCGTCGGAATCTCGCGGACCGTGCAGCCGCACATCGATGCGGTCGCGGGATTGGTGCCGTGCGCGGCGTCGGGCACGATGATCTCGGTGCGCTCGGTGTCGCCGCGGTGGCGGTGGTACGCCATGATCATCGCGACGCCGGCGAGCTCGCCCTGCGCGCCGGCCATCGGCGCGAGCGAGACGCCGCCTTTCATGCCGGTCACGTCGGCGAGGATTTCCTGCAGCTCGTACATGCACGACAGGAAGCCCTGCGACAGCGATTCCGGCGCGTACGGATGCCGCGCGAGAAACCCGTCGAGCATCGCCAGCGCATGGCAGGCGCGCGGGTTGTATTTCATCGTGCACGAGCCCAGCGGATAGAACTGCGTGTCGATCGAGAAGTTCTTCCGCGAAAGGTTCGTGTAATGGCGCAGCGCCTGCAGCTCGGAGACTTCGGGCAGGCCGATCGGCGTCTTGCGGCGAAACGATTCGGGAAGGTCGGCCGGGACGGCCGTGTCGGCGGAAAGCTGCGCAGCCGCGGTGCGGCCGGGCTTTGAGAGCTCGAAGATCAGCATGGAGGCTGCGGAGGCGAAAACGGAGCGCCGTATGATGCCACAAGCGGCGCATGACGACCGTCACCTGCGCGCCCGCGGCGGGCGTGGCAGAGTTCCGCCGCATGGATCGCCGCTTCCTCGTGATTTTCGCGCTCGTCGCCGCCGCCTGCATGGCGCTCGGGTTCGCCGGCCTCGACCGGCCGATCGCCGACGGGGTCCGCGCGAGCGGCATCGAGAACGCGCGGTTCTTCGTCTGGGGACTCGCGGCGCTCGACACGGTCACCGTGTTGCATCTCTTCGTGGTGCCGTGGGTCGCGATCGTCGCCGGCGCGCTGCTGCTGCGTCGCGAACGCCGCGAGCGGCTGGGGCTGACGCTGATCACGGCGGGTCTCGTCCAGCTCGCGGCGATCCATACCATGCTGCTCGCCAAGGATTACTTCGGGCGCCTGCGTCCGTATGAGCTCCTGTCGGCGGCCGACGGCGCGCGCGCCTGGTTCGCGAGCGGCAGCTCGTTTCCTTCCGGGCATTCGGCGTTCTATTTCGGCCTGCTGCTGCCGCTCGCGGCGGCGTGCCCGATCCGCTGGCTGCGCTGGGTGCTCGTCGTCATCCCGCTCTATGTCGTGCTCGCGCGCATCGACATGGCGAAGCATTTCCTCTCCGACGTCTGCGCGTCGGCGCTGGTGGTCTCGATCTATGCGCTCGTCGCCGCATGGCTGACTGCGCGATGGCTGCCGCCGCCGGCGCGCGCCTGATCCCATTTTCATTTCGAACCGGAGCTTTTCGATGGCGCAGTGGTTCTTCAGCTACAACGGTCAGCAAATGGGCCCGCTCGACGACACCGCGGCGATCGCGCAGGCGCGCAGGAATCCGAACGGGTTCGCGTGGCGCGACGGCTTTTCCGCATGGACGCCGATCGGCGAAGTCGCCGAGCTTTCGTCCGGCGCGGGCACCGGCGTGATCCCGGCCGGCATGCCGCCGCCGCCGAGCGGCGCGCAGCGCTCCGACGAGGTCGATTACCGCATCGTCGGCAACGACATGCAGTTCGTCGAGATCGAGCTCGATCCCGGCGAGAGCGTCGTCGCCGAGGCCGGCGCGATGATGTACAAGGATGCCGCCGTCGAGCTGCAGACGGTGTTCGGCGATTCGTCGTACGCGACGCAGAGCGGCACGTTCATGGACAAGCTGCTCTCGGCCGGCAAGCGCGTCATCACCGGCGAGGGCCTCTTCACGACGCTCTTCACGCACCGCGGCGCGAGCGGCAAGGCGCACGTCGCGTTCGCAGCGCCCTATCCCGGCACGATCCACGCGATGAAGCTGACCGACTACGGCGGCCGCATCGTCTGCCAGAAGGACAGCTTCCTCTGCGGCGCGCGCGGCGTGCAGCTCGGCATCTTCTTCCAGCGCAAGATCCTGACCGGCCTCTTCGGCGGCGAAGGCTTCATCATGGAGCAGCTCACCGGCGACGGGCTCGTATTCGTCCACGCGGGCGGCACCGTCGTCGAGCGCGAGCTCAGCGCAGGCGAGCGGCTCGACGTCGACACCGGCTGCGTCGTCGCGTTCGCCGGCAACGTCGATTTCGACGTGCGCGCGGTCGGCGGCATCAAGAGCATGCTGTTCGGCGGCGAGGGCGTGTTCCTCGCGACGCTGACCGGGCCCGGCAAGGTGTGGCTGCAGTCGCTGCCGTTCTCGCGGCTCGCGGGGCGCATGCTCGCGTCGGCACCGCAGCGCGGCGGGCATCGCGACGAAGGGTCGGTGCTGGGCGGGCTCGGAAACATTCTCTCAGGCGATCGGGACTTCTGAGCGCGCTTTTCCTTCTCCCGCGTGCGGGAGAAGGTGCCGGAGGCGGATGAGGGCGATCCTGCGAGGGCGAACAGCATGCCCTCACCCTGCCCTCTCCCGCAGGCGGGAGAGGGGAAAGCGTCACGATGTGCGTCCGCACACGCGAAACGCCGCGCCTTGCGCTACGCTCCCCGCGTTTTCCCTCCTCCGGATTTTCCCCATGAACGCCGTACCCGCCGCCCGAGCCAGCCAGACCCGCTCGTTTTCAACGATTTTCCTGATCGAACTGTGGGAACGGTTCGGCTACTACGGCATGGCGGCCATCCTCGTCCTGTTCATGGTCGAGAAGATCGGCTTCGACGATTCGAAGGCGAACCTGATCTGGGGCGCGTTCACCGGCCTCGTCTACGCGGCGCCCGCGATCGGCGGCTGGATCGGCGATCACGTGCTCGGCACGCGCCGCACGATGCCGATCGGCGCCGCGATCCTCGCGATCGGCTACCTGATGCTGTCGATCCCGAGCGATAACCTTTATTTCCTCTACGCGTCGATGGGCGTCATCGTCGTCGGCAACGGCCTCTTCAAGGCCAACGCGGCGAACATGGTCCGTCGCATCTACGAAGGCGACGACGCCAAGATCGACTCGGCGTTCACGCTCTACTACATGGCCGTCAACGTCGGCTCGACCGTCTCGATGCTGCTGACGCCGTGGATCAAGGACCACTGGGGCTGGCACGCCGCCTTCACGGTCTGCTGCGCGGGCCTCGTGCTCGGCCTCATCAACTACGTGCTGATGGTGCGCACGCTCAAAGGCATCGGCTCGGTGGTCGACGAGCAGCCCGTGCGCTGGGATCGCCTCGCGATCGTGCTCGGCATCGGCTTCGCCTGCGTCTTCATCGTCGCGTTCGTCGTGCAGCACAAGGAAGTGACCGATCTCGTGATGTGGATCGCCGGCCTCATCGTGCTCGGCATCTTCGGCTACATGATGGTGAACGGATCGAGCGGCGAGCGCGCCGGCCTCATCGCGGCGCTCGTGCTGATGGTCGAGACGCTGCTCTTCTTCATCTTCTACGGCCAGATGTCGACGTCGCTGACGCTGTTTGCGCTGCGCAACGTCGATCTCGACCAGCATCTGCTCGGCATGACGCTGTGGACGTGGTCGCCCGGCCAGTACCAGGCGCTGAATCCGATCTGGATCATGCTGCTCTCGCCGGTGCTCGCGTGGACGTACACGCACTTCGGCAAGACCGGCCGCGATCTTCCGATCGCGGCGAAGTTCGCGCTCGGCTTCGTCGTCGTCGCGCTCGGCTTCTTCATCTTCGGCATCTCGGGCGGCACCGCCGTCGACGGCAAGATCTCGTCCTGGTACATGATCTGGGGCTACGGCTTCTACTCGCTCGGCGAATTGCTCGTCAGCGGACTCGGGCTCGCGGTCATGGCGCGCTACGTGCCGGCGCGCATGGGCGGCTTCATGATGGGCGCGTACTTCGTCGCGACCGGCATCTCGCAGTACGCGGCGAGCATCGTCGCGAACTACGCGAGCATTCCGGAGAACGTGACCGACCCGCTGCAGAGCCTTCAGATCTACACGAGTCTCTTCAACAACCTCGGCTTCCTCGCCGTCGGCGGCACCGTGCTCGCGTTCGCGCTGCTGCCGCTGATGAAGAAGCTCTCGACGACGCACAGCGCGAAGGACGAGATCGAGCATTCGGCGGCCGGCGGCCTTCGCGCGGTCACTGCCGAAGAGTAATCGCCGCGAGCCCGCGGGCGTCGCGTCCGCGGGCGTCGCAGCGCCGCGGTCGAACGCGCGTGCGGGCTCCGGGGACATCGCCGAGAGTGCGACCGTGCCACCGCGGCGCGGAGTTGTCCGCACACGCAAGGGCCCGGTAAATCCACCCTGGGTCCACCGGCGTAAAAGTCTGCAAAGGCGCGCCCCCGCAGGGAAACTCCGGAGTCGGTGCCTGCCCGAGGCGGTATCCTTCGCGGTCATGAGCCGCTACCGCATCCTGCTGGCCGACGACGACCAGGAGCTTGCCCAGCTCCTGCGCGACTTCCTCACCCGTGACGGTTTCGACGTCGTGCTCGCGCACGACGCCGACGCCGCGATCGCGGCCGCGCGCAATGAAACCTTCGACGCGCTCGTGCTCGACGTCATGATGCCGGGCCGCTCCGGCCTCGACGTCCTGCGCGAGCTTCGCCGCGAAGCCGCCACGCCGGTGCTGATGCTGACCGCGCTCGGCGAGGACATCGACCGCATCCTCGGCCTCGAGCTCGGTGCCGACGATTACATCCCGAAGCCATGCAATCCGCGCGAGCTCGCGGCGCGCCTTCGCGCCGTGCTGCGCCGCGCGCGCGGCGAAGGCGGCGAGGCGCTGACCGATCTTCGCAACGGGCCGATCTGGCTGCGCGCCTCGTCGCGCAGCGTCACCGTCGACGAGAAACCCGTCGCGCTGACCGCGACCGAGTTCGACCTGCTCGCGCTGCTGCTGCGCGAGGCCGGTCGCGTCGTCAGCAAGGAACGCATCTCGCAGTCGGTGCTCGGCCGCCCGCTCGGGCCGTTCGACCGCTCGATCGACGTGCACGTGTCGAACCTCCGGCGCAAGCTCGGCAATACGTCGGACGGCACCTCGCCGATCACCACGATCCATCGCAGCGGTTATCTCTTCCGGCAGCTCGGGGAGCCGGCATGACCTGCGCAGCAGGGCATTCACCGCACGCATGATGCGCCGCCTCTTCTGGCGCATCTTCGCCGCGTTCTGGCTCGCGACCGTCGTCGTGCTGCTCGCGTTCGCGTGGATCACGACGAGCAACTTCGAGAGCGAAAAGATCCCGGGCCTCGGCGTCACGCGCCTGCAGGCGGCGATGGACGACCTGCTTTCGCGCACGTCGCGCGAGCTGCGCCACGAGGGCGAGGACGCGACGCGCAAATGGCTGCGCACCGCGTCCGATTTCGGGCCGATCAGCATCTACGTGTTCGATTCCGGCGGCAACGAGATGCTCGGCCGCACCGCGCCGCCGGCGATCACCGATGCCGCCGGCGAAGTCATCGTCGAAGCCGGCACGCTCGCCGACGACGGCTCGCTGATGCCGACGCACGACGGCGATCGCCTGCGCGCGCGCGCGATCCGCGTCAAGGACGAGGGCATCTACGGCGCCGTCGCCAAGCTCGAAGGCACCTTCTTCACGCGGCTGATCTCGCGCCGGCCGATCACGTTCTGGTCGAACATCGCGACCGGCATGATCGTCAGCGCGCTCTTCAGCCTGCTGCTCGCCTGGTACGTCGCCGCGCCGCTGACGAAGATCCGCGCCTCGACGCGGCGCTTCGCCCAAGGCGATCTCGACGCGCGCGTCGGCGAGCTCCGCTTCGGCCGCAGCGCCGAGATGACCGCGCTCGCGTCCGAGTTCGACGAGATGGCCGCGCGCATCAAGGCGCTGATCGAGAGCCATCGCCGTCTCGTGCGCGACGTCTCGCACGAATTGCGCTCGCCGCTCGCGCGCCTTCGCGTCGCGCTCGAGCTCGCGCGCGACGGCGACGATGCGCAGGTACACGCCTCGCTCGACCGCATCGAAAGCGAATCGGCGCGGCTCGAAGGGATGCTTTCGCAGGCGCTGGAACTCTCGCGGCTCGAAACCAAGCGCGGCATGGCGCAGGACACCGTCGCGCTCGACCAGCTGCTCGAGGACGTCATCACGAACGCGGATTACGAAGGCGCGCCGCGCGGCCGCAAGGTCGTGCTCGCCGACTGCGAGCGGCAGGTGCTGACCGGATCGCGCGACGCGCTCTACAGCGCGTTCGAGAACGTGATCCGCAACGCGCTCGCCTACACGCAGGACGGCACGACCGTCACCGTGCGCCTGCTGCGCGATGCGCGCGATCCGCGCTTCGCGCTCGTCACCGTGCGCGATCACGGGCCCGGCGTTGCCGAGGCGGAGCTCAAGCGCATCTTCGAGCCGTTCTATCGCACCGATTCCGCGCGCACGCGCGCGAGCGGCGGCACCGGCCTCGGCCTTGCCATCGCGAGGAGCGCCGTCGAGTTTCACGGCGGCAGCATCTGCGCGCGCAATGCCGACGGCGGCGGGCTCGAAGTCGCGATCAAATTGCCGACGCAGCCGAGCGCCGGAGCGCCGGCGCGGCTCTGACCGGCACGAACCTGATTTGTCGCCGGTGGCGATCGAGGTACGGACGCGCATGAACGACGCAACGCGATACCGCACCGGTTTCCACAACGCGCGCGAGCTGACCTGGACGCTCGCGTGGCTGCGCCTTTGCGCCGTCGCGGGCCAGGCGCTGACCGTCGTCGTCGTCGCGTTCTGGATGCAGCTGCCGATTCCGGTCGGCGGCCTGGCGCTCGGGATCGGGCTGCTGCTCGTGTTCGCGGCGGCGGTGTTCTGGCGCCTGCGCCAGCCGTGGCCGGTGACGTCGATCGAAGCGGTCGGGCACATCGCGGTCGACATCGCGGCGCTGACGTGGCTGCTCTATCTCACCGGCGGCGCGACGAATCCGTTCGTGTCGCTGCTGGTGCTGCCGATCACGCTCGCCGCCACGGCGCTGCCGCTGCGGCACGTCGCGATCGTCGCGCTGCTCGCGGCCGCGTGCTATCTCGTGCTGATTCCGTGGCACGTGCCGCTGCCGATGGTGCATGCGCACGAGGGCAGCGATTTCAACCTGCACATCCTCGGCATGGCGATCAACTTCGTGATCACGGCCGCCGCGCTTTCGTTCTTCGTGACGCGCCTCGCGCGCATGCTGCGTGCGCGCGAGCGCGACGTGCAGCGCGACCGCGAGCGCGCGCTCCGCGACGAAGGCATCCTCGCGATCGCGACGCAGGCGGCCGGCGCCGCGCACGAGCTCAACACGCCGCTCTCGACGATGCGCACGCTGCTCGCGGAGCTCAGGCGCGAGCACGCCGACGATCGCGGCCTCGCCGACGACCTTGAGTTGCTGGCCGGGCAAGCCGAGCGCTGCCGCGACATCCTGCGCGAGCTCGTCGCGCTCGGCACGCGCCAGCTCGCCGGTACGCCGCAGCGGATGCCGCTGGCGGCATTCGTGCACGACAGCGAGGCGCGGTTCCATCTGCTGCGGCCCGAGGTCGACCTTTCGATCCGCATCGAAGGCGACGCCGAGGCGCGCGAGATCGAGGCCGAGCCGAGCCTTCGCCACGCGCTGATCAACCTGCTCAGCAACGCCGCCGACGCATCGCTCGCGGCCGGCAGCGCGCGCGTCGAGCTCCATGTCGCGGCGAACGCGGCGCAGGTCGAGTTCGGCGTCCGCGATTTCGGCGCCGGCACCGAAGCCGAGCTCGTCGCGCGTTCGGCGTTCCAGTCGAGCAAGCGCGACGGCCTCGGGCTCGGCCTTGCGCTCGCGCACGCGACGGCCGAGCGGCTCGGCGGCGAGCTTCGCGCGGAGCTTCAGCCCGATCGCGGCCTGCTGCAGCGCCTGCGTGTGCCGCTTCGCGGGCGCATGGCCGCACCGCGTGCATGACAGGTACCCGCTTCGTCATCCCGGCGAGGGCCGGGATCCATCTTGATTTCCTTTGAACACTTTGCCCGCAGCAGCCAGAATGGGTTCCGGCTTTCGCCGGAAACGACAGCTCCCATGACCGAACGCGTTCTTTTGATCGACGACGACGAAGTGTTCACGCGCGTGCTCGCGCGTGCGCTCGGCGCGCGCGGGTTCGACGTCGGCGTCGCCGCGAACCGCGCCGAAGCGCTCGCGCGCGCGCGCGCGAACCGGCCCGACCACGCCGTGCTCGACCTCAAGCTCGGCGAGGAAAGCGGGCTCGCGCTGATTCCGGAACTGCTCGAGATCCGGCCCGAGCTGCGCATCCTGCTGCTGACCGGCTACGCGTCGATCGCGACCGCGGTCGAGGCGATCAAGCGCGGTGCATGGGATTACCTCGCGAAACCGGTCGACGCGGACCAGGTCGTGCAGGCGCTCCGCGGCAACGGGCATGCCGACGACGAGGCCGCCGCGCCGGTCTTCGCGGCGCCGCCGCTGAAGCGTCTCGAATGGGAGCACATCCAGCGCGTGCTCGCCGAGTGCGACGGCAACATCTCCGAGGCCGCGCGCCGGCTCGGCCTGCATCGGCGCACGCTGCAGCGCAAGCTCTCCAAGCGCCCCGTGCGCGAATCGGGCGGCCCGACGAGCTGATCCCCACGCGCCGCGTGGGTGAAAGCCTTCACGAAAGCCGCCCCGCGCGCCGCTAGTATGGCCGTGCGCGGCGTTTCGCCTCAGCCGCGCGCATTCGGGGATTTCGCATACTTCGCGGCATGACGATCCGGAACGTCGAACGGCAGCGTTGCATCGCATGGATGGCCGTGCTGGCCATCCTGCTGCTGTCGGTCGTGCCGACGATCTCGCAGGTCGTCTTCGCGCATCAGCCGCACGCGCCGATGCACGCGTCGATGGCGCCCGCCGAGCACGCGCGGCATCTCGCGCATTTGCACGACAGCGGTGATCCGGACGAGTGCTGGCGCAAGTGCAGCTACTGCGATTTCCTCGCGCATACGCCGGCGCTCGCGACGATCGGGTACGTGCCCGCACTCACCGGCGCCGCCGCGCCGGTGCCGCCCGATCGCGAAAGCGCCGGGGCGCGCTATGCGAAACCGATCCTCATCGCACAACCGCGCGGCCCGCCAGCCGTTCCCGCCTAGAAAAGCTACCGATTCCGCGGACGGCGCTGCCGTCCCGCTCCGCTTTCCTGCGAGAACGACAATGAAGACGATTGCGATCCGATGCGGCCTTGCGGCCGCGTTTCTCTCCGCCGCGTTCGCGGCGAACGCGTGCGATCTCTGCGCGGTCTACACGGCCGGCATGGCGCACGGCGAGACGTCCGGCTGGTACGCCGGGATCTTCGAGCAGTTCACGCGCTACGACGAATTGCGCGAGGACGGCCACAAGATCCAGGACGATTCGGGCCAGTACCTCGACAGCTCCATCACACAGCTCTTCGTCGGCTACGGCGCGACGGATCGCCTCAGCCTGCAGCTCAACATCCCGTACATCGACCGCACGTTCAAGCGGCCCGAGGACGGCGAAATCGAGCACGGCACGGTGTCCGGCCTCGGCGACATCACGGCGCTCGCACAGTACACGCTGCTGCGCCACGACGACGAGGACGAGACCTGGGTCTGGCGCGCGCTCGGCGGCGTCAAGTTCGGCACCGGCGACAGCGACCGCCTGACCGAAGAGCTCGACGAAGGTGCCGAGGACGCGACACCGAAGCACGGCGGCCACGACGACGACGGCGCGATCAGCGGCATCCACGGGCACGATCTCGCGCTCGGATCGGGCTCCACCGACTTCCTCGTCGGCACGTCGGGTTTCTATCGCAGCGGGCGCTGGTACGGCGAAGCGGATCTCCAGTACGCGATACGGCGCACCGGCGACTTCGATTACCGCTTCGGCAACGACCTGCAGTGGGTGCTGTCGGGCGGGCGCTATCTCGTGCTCGAGCACGATCACACGGTGTCGCTGCAGCTCAATCTTTCGGGCGAGGACAAGGATTACGACGAGGTCGACGGCGTGCGCGCCGACGATACGCAGTCGCGCATCCTGTTCCTTGGGCCGCAGCTCGGCTTCACGTTCGGGCCGCGCTGGTCGCTGGAACTGCGCGCGGATTTTCCGGTGCATATCGAGAACAGCTCGATACAGACGACGGTGGGATGGCGCGGGCAGGCGGCGTTCGTCGGCAAGTTCTGATCTCGACCGCTCCGCTTTTCCCCCTCTCCCGCGAAGAGCGGGAGAGGGCTGTGGTGAGGGCGCTCTCGTGAAAGCGTATCGCCAGCTTGCCCTCACCCTACCCTCTCCCGCACGCGGGAGAGGGGAAATCAGGCGCGGCGCGAGAGGGGAAAAGACAAACGTCAGAGGCGCTGCGTTTCGGGAAACGACACCGTAACCATCGTCCCGACACCCAGCTCGCTCGACATCGCAACTTCCCACCCGAACCGGTCCGCGAGCCGCTTGACGATCGTGAGCCCGATGCCGTGCCCGCTGCCGCGGCCCTGGTCGCCGCGGAAGAACGAGACGAACGCGCGCTTGAGCTCCTGCTCGCTCATGCCGGAGCCGGTGTCGTGCACGACGACGCGATCGGATTCGACCGTGACCGTGACGCGGCCGCGATCGGTGTACTGGCACGCGTTGCGCAGCAGGTTGCCGACCAGCACGCTGAAGGCGCGCTTGGACGAATAGAGCACGAGCGCGGCGCGCTCCTCGCGCAGGATGTGCACGGGCTTGCCGTCGCAAAGCGGCTGCGCGCGCTCGATCTCCTCGTGCACGGCGTCGTTGACGCTGAACTCTTCCTCGGGCAATCCCGCGTCCGATTCGCGCGCGAGGATCAGGAACGATTCGATCAGCGATTCCATGTCGCGCACGGAGCGCAGGATGCGATCGGCAGCGCGCTGCGTGAACGGCGGCGAGTCGTCGTCGGTCAGCATGTCGGCCGATGCCTTGATGACGGTCAGCGGCGTGCGCAGCTCATGGCTCGCGTCGCGCGTGAACGCGCGCTCGCGCTCGACGAACTCCTCGAGCCGCGTCGCGAAGCCGTGCAGCGCGTATGCGAGGCTCTCGACGTCGCCGTCGGCGCGGACGGGAAGGTTTTCGGGCAGCAGCGCATCGAGATCGGGCCGCTTGGGGTCCCAGTCGCGCACCGCGTTGGCGAGCGCGATGACCGGCGAGAGCGCGCGGCGTGACGCGCGATACGTCATCCATGT
>Ga0070681_10006894_pt1 | contig 11060 bp, 8 predicted proteins | sample KBSC83BmetaG_FD_65650 | JGI IMG/M metagenome (GOLD analysis project Ga0070681, IMG submission 65650) | Corn rhizosphere microbial communities from Kellogg Biological Station, Michigan, USA - KBS C8-3B metaG | ecosystem: Host-associated > Plants > Roots > Rhizosphere | place: USA: Michigan...
CACCAAGCCGCGGATCATCTCGCTGCTGCTGGTCACCACCGTGGCGCCGATGTTCGTCGCCGGCAATCCGACCTGGCTGCTGGTGCTGATCGTTCTGGTAGGAGGATACCTGATGGCTGGCGGAGCCAACGCCGTCAACATGTATCTGGACCGCGACATCGACACCCAGATGTCGCGCACCCGCCTGCGGCCGATTCCGAGCGGGCGGATGGGTCCGCGCGCAGTGCTGGCATTCGGTGTCGCGCTGGCGACCGCCGCGACGTTCCTGCTGGCGCGCTTTACCAACGTCCTCACCGCGTTGCTGGCGCTGGCCGGTTTTTATTTCTACGTCTTCATCTACACGCGCTGGCTCAAGCGCACCACGCCGCAAAACATCGTGATTGGCGGCGCAGCCGGCGCCTTCCCTCCGCTCGTCGGCTGGGCGGCGATGACGGGCTCCATCGATCTCACCGCGGTCTATCTTTTTCTGATCGTGTTCTACTGGACCCCACCACACTTCTGGGCGCTGGCTCTGCTCAAACAGCGCGACTACGGCCGCGCGGGCGTTCCGATGGCACCGCTGGTGTGGGGCGAGCGCGAGACGATGCGGCAGATGCTGTGGTACAACGTGATCCTGATCGCACTGACGCTGCTGCCGGTGACCTTCGGCGCGTTCGGCATCATCTACTTCGTTTCCGCACTGATATTCGGCGGAATCCTGCTCGGCGGAGTGATTCGCGTCGCACGCGCCACTGATTGGACGGCTCCTGCGTGGTGGGTTTACAAGTACTCGCTGCTTTACCTCGCGCTGCTATTTCTGGCGATGGTTATCGACAGAAAGGTTCTGCTGCCGTGACGGCGCCACCGGCGTTCGCAGTGACGGCGCAGCGTCCGACGCCGCGCGCCCAACCGCCGGTGACATCCCCGCGACCGCTCGGCAGGCTGCTTCCGCGAATTCGGCCGTACCTATGGCGGCTGTTGGTGGCGTTCGTGTGCCTGCTGGCGAGCGCGGCCATCGCGCTCGCATTTCCGCAGATCGTCCGGCACCTGCTCGATGCGGCGTTCATATCCGCGAATGGAACCCAGCTGAACAAGATCGCGATCGGACTTCTGATTCTGTTCGCGGTGCAGGGGCTGCTCAATTTCGTGCAGGTCTATCTGTTGACGGCGACGTCGGAGCTGGTGATCGCGCAGCTCCGCGAAGACCTGTTCGCGCATCTGGTGAAGCTCTCTCCCGGATTCTTCACCGAGCGCAGAACGGGAGAGCTGACCAGCCGGCTCTCCGCCGACACGACGGTTCTGCAAACGGTTCTGAGCTACAACCTCTCGGAGTTCGCGCGACAGACTCTATTTCTGATCGGCGGCATCATCCTGCTGATCATCACCGACAGCCGGCTGACGGCGACGACCCTGGCTGTAGTACCGGTGGTGGTCGGCGCGGCGATCGTCTTCGGCCGCTCGCTCAGGAGAGCCAGCACCGGAGTGCAGGACAGGATCGCCGAAGCGACTGGAACAGCCGACGAAGCGTTCTCGCAGATCAGGACGGTGCAGAGCTATACCGCCGAAGCGGAGGAAGTCCGCCGGTACGGGTCGCACCTGGTGCAGGTGATCGACGCCGCGCTGAGGCGCGCGCGAATCCGCGGAACGTTTTTCGGCATTCTCACTTTTTGTGGATTCGGCGGAGTGGTGGCGGTGCTGTGGCAGGGCGGCCGACAGGTGCTCGCCGGAAATCTCACCGCCGGCGCGCTGGTGTCGTTCCTCCTCTACGCGCTTTACGTAGCGGGCGCGGTCGGCTCGCTCGCGTCGCTCTTCGGCGCGTATCAGGAAGCCGTTGGAGCGGCGCGGCGGGTGTTCGACCTCCTCGAGGCCGAGTCGGCGGTCAGGGATCCAGCGCGTCCGCTCAAGCTGCCCCGGCCGGTGCGCGGCGAGGTTGTCATGGACAACGTCGGCTTCCGGTACCTGCCGACCCTGCCCGAGGTGCTCCAGCGCGTCTCACTTCGGATCGGCGCGGGTGAGGTCGTGGCCCTGGTCGGGCCGAGTGGCGCGGGCAAGACGACCATCGCTTCGCTGTTGCCGCGATTCTGGGATGTCACCTCCGGCCGGATCACCTTCGACGGTTTGGACATCCGCGATCTGTCCCTCGCCGAGCTGCGCGGCGCGATCGGCATCGTGCCCCAGGAGCCGACGCTCTTCAGCGGGACCATCCGCGAGAACATTGCCTACGCCGGAATCCGGGAAGACGGCTCGCGTCCCAGCGAGGAGTCGATTCGGGCCGCGGCAAAGGCCGCCCACGCGATGGAGTTCATCGAGCGCTTGCCCGACGGACTGGACACCCGCGTCGGGGAGCGCGGCGTCAAGCTGTCGGGGGGACAACGCCAGCGAATCGCGATCGCGAGAGTCTTTCTCAAGGACCCGGCACTGGTGATTCTCGATGAGGCGACCTCGAGCCTGGACAGCGAGAGCGAGCGGCTGGTCGAGCAGGCGATGGAGGATCTGTTGCGCAGAAGATCGACGCTGATCATCGCCCACCGCCTGAGCACGGTGCTCCGCGCGGACCGGCTGGTGGTGATCGATCGCGGTGAGATCGTCGAAGAAGGCAGCCACCAGGATCTGCTCGCCTCCGAGGGAGTCTACTCGAGATTATATCGCGGACAGTTCAGGCCGGGCGACGCGCTGGTCGGATAGACAGCCTATCGTCTGGGAGGCGGCACCGAGTCGGGCGTGCTCGATGACGTCGGAAGAATCGGGATCGCCGGAGTGCTGGAAGCCGCGCGACTGGTGTCGGCCGGCGCGACTACCGTCGGAGCGGCGACGCCGCCCGGCCGGATGTGGGACTCGACCACCACCTGCTGGCCCGCGGCGACCGTAACGCTCGCGTCTGCGTAACCAAGCTCGGGGTGCCAGCTCCGAAGCTGGTATTTGCCCGGCGGAACGCCGTCGATCTTGAAGGTGCCCTTGGAATCGGTCTGTGCGTAGTACGGATGATCGAGCACCACCATCCAGCCGTGCGTCCACGGATGCTGCTCGGAGACAATCTCGACCTCCGCCGGCTCCCTGAATTTGTCGACCGGGACGACTTCGCCATCGTCATTGAACGGCGCCACCGCAACGATCTTTCCGGTGCCGACGTTGATCAAACGGATGGTCTGCACCGCCCTGTCATCATTGCCGATGTTGAGGGTTCCGTTGGTGGTGATCACCTGCACGAACGGGTCGAGCATGCAATCGTTGTTGGTCAGATCGAACCGCCGCTCCAGGGCGAAATCCTTGCCGGTGCGAATGTCGGTCAGCCAGACGACCGCGTCCGCGACGCGAGTGCCGGAGAACGTGACGTTCTTCGCGACGATCGATTTTCCGCAGACAGCGGGGTCCACCGTGGGCTGGATTACCCGCGGAACGGGCGGCGTGCCGTCGAAGTCGACGGTGCCGATGATGGTCCCGGGCGTCGAAACGGGCGCAACCTTGTAAGGCTGCGACGATGGCGTGACCACGGCGGGACGCGGAGGAACTCCATCGTCGTCCGATTGTCCGTCACGAGTTTTCGCGGAAGCGGTATCGTCATGCGAGCAGGCCAACACGACGAGCGGAATTATCGAAAAGCCGAAAAGCCGGCGCAGCATTCTGTTGAAGAGGAGTGAGAGTTCGGCCCCAAGAGGGGCAAGCGATGTGCCGCGCTACTTCGCCTCGTACACGCGCTTTCCACCGATCCAGGTGGAAAGTACTCGGGCTCCGAGAATTTCGGTGTCCGGAACCCGCATGATGTCGCGGTCCAGCACCACGAAGTCGGCGTACTTGCCGGGCGTCAGCGAGCCGAGCACCGCTTCCTGAAAACCCGCGTAGGCGGGCCAGATCGTCATCGACTGAAGAGCTTCCTGGCGGGTCATCTTCTGATCGGGATACCAACCGCCGGCGGGCCAGTTGGTCGGATCCTGGCGCGTGACAGCGGCGTGGAAGGTAAGCAGCGGGTTTACTTCCTCGACCGGGAAATCCGTCCCGTTGGGAATGATGACGCCGGTGTTGAGCAGGGATCGCCACGCATAGGCGCCGCGGATCCTTTGCGGACCGACGCGCGACTCGGCCCAACGCATATCGCTGGTCTGATGGGTCGCCTGCATCGATGGAATCACGCCAAGCTTCGCGAAGCGTGGGATGTCCTGCGGGCTCAATACCTGGGCGTGCTCGATCCGGAAGCGGTGGTTGGCCCTCGGATTTTTCCGCAACGCGGAATCGAAGGCGTCAAGCACGATACGGTTTCCGCGGTCGCCAATGGCGTGGACGTTGATCTGGAATCCATGCCGCAGCGCCCACTCCGCCCAGGCCTCGATGTGCTCGGGCCGCGACACGAGCAGGCCCGAATTGTTCGGGTCATCGCTGTACGGCGCGAGCAGAGCCGCGCCGCGCGATCCAAGTGCGCCGTCGGCGTACAGCTTGATCGCGCGGATCCACAAATGCCCGTCATAGAGCGCGTTCTGCGGGCCGCGCTGGATGTAGGGATTCCGCATCGTCGCGGCGGAGCCAGGCTCGCCCGGATCGCTCAGCATCACGTAGTTGCGGAGATTGTAGTTGCCCGCCTTCGCCAGCTCCTCGTAGATGCCCACCGCCTCGGCGTCTTCCCCGGGGTCGTGGATGCCCGTCAATCCCCAGCGGTTCGCTTCCGCGACCGCGGCAAGAATTGCCTTGCGGGTGTTGGCGCGGGTCGGCTCGGGCACGGCGCGATCAATCAGGCCTTTGGCGTTGTCGACGAACACGCCGGAAGGCGCGCCGGACGTCAGCCGTACGATTCTCCCGCCGGCGGGATCGCGGGTCGCAGCGGTCACGTGCGCTAGCTCCATTGCGCGCGCATTGGCCAGCAGCGCGTGCCCATCGATGCGATCGAGCACCACTGGATTGTTGGGAAAAGCGCGCGACAGCGCTTCGTGCGACGGAAACTCTTTCACCGCCCAGCGATTCTGATCCCAGCCGCGGCCCTGAATCCACTCGCCCGGCTTCACATCCTTTGCCCACGCTTTGACGCGCGCAATTACCTCGTCATAGGATTTTGATCCAGCGAGATTCACGCGCTGCAGCATGTTGCCGAGGCCGAGCAGGTGCGCGTGGGCATCGGTGAATCCCGGGAAGACTGTCGCCCCACGCAGATCGATGACTCGGGTCGACGGGCCAGCGAGAGCCTTCGCCTCGGCGTCGGATCCGACGAAGAGAACCCGACCGCCGCGCACAGCCAGCGCGGAGACCTGAGGCCGGGAGTTGTCGACGGTGTAAATGTGCCCGTTGGTGAGCACCAGATCGGCGGTACCTTGCGCGACGATGGTGGCGGGTGCGAGCGCGAGAATCGCGAGGTAGGTTGAGAGATGTTTCATGACGCCGGAGTTTGCCGCGCCGGGCGCTCCAACACAAGTCAGGCCTGGCAGCCGATTCGCGCGCGGCGGTTGCGGATCGTCGTGCTGCTCGCGCTCGCCGCGTGCGCGCATCTGCCGTCTCAGCCGCGCGGCCGGCCCGCGTATTGGGGATTCACCGGACCCTGGGACGCTCGCAGTGCGGCGTCGGTCGTCGCGCACCAGGGCAGCCTCGACCGCATCGTCACGGGCTGGATCGCCCTCGACACCGTCAGCTTCCGTCCGATCGTCGCGTATCCCGATACGATCGGCAATCGTGCCGCGCTCGCCGGCCGCACCATGGCGTTGATCACTACTTACCTCGGCAGCGGATTCCATCCCGAGATCGTCCGCGGACTCGGCGACAATGCGCAGATCTCGGCGTCGACGGCCGGCGCGATCGCGGCGCTCGTTGATTCGGGCGCGTACCATGGCGTAGTGATCGACTTCGAGGGCATGACCGCGCGCGATCTCGACCAGCTGCTGACGGTGACGAAAGCCGTTGCGGATTCGGTGCGCGCGCACGGGATCACGACGGTCGTCATCGCAGTACCCGCCGGCGACACCGCCGCGTATCCGGCGGCACTCTTGCTCCAGTCGGCGGATTACATCATGCCGGTGCTCTACGATCAGCATTGGAGCACTTCCCCGCCCGGGCCGATTGCCGCGCCCGAGTGGGTGACTCGCAACCTCGGCGTCCGCGTCGCGGAAGTTGGAGCGGGACGCATCATCGCCGGGTTCCCGTTGTACGGTTATCGGTGGCGGAGGAACGCGGAGACCGAAGTCATCAGCTACGACGAGGCGCGGCGGCTGACGACGATGACGAATACCGCACTCACCCGCGACCACGCTTCGGCGACGCTGCACGCGCTATCGCCGGAAGGGTGGGAGCTCTGGGTGAGCGACCGCGTGCTGCTCGAGACTCTGGTTCGCGATGCGCGGCAGGTCGGAGTGACGTCCTTTGCGCTGTGGCGGCTGGGACTCGAGGACCCGTCGGTGTGGAGCTTTATCGGCCCCTAGACTATCAGCAGATCCTTCTGGTAGTCGGAGGGGGTGATCAACACCGAGTCGGCTCCCATCAATCCGTTGACCTCGCTGCGCATGCCGACGTCGCCGGCGAAATAGATCCCCGGCTCGATCGAAAAACCAACTCCCGGAATGAGCACACGCTCTTCGCGGGTCTCGAGGTTGTCGATGTGGGGGCCGGAGCCGTGCAGGTCGCGCGGATCGATGGAGTGCCCGGTGCGATGGATGAATTGCTCGCCGAAGCCACGCTTGGTGATGACATCACGCGCGGCGTCGTCGACTTCCCCACCCCGGACGGGCTGCCGCGCCTTGACTCGCTCGCGGAGCAACGCGATCGCTGCGTCACGGGCATCGCGCACCGCCAGCCAGATCTTCTGGTCGCGCTCGCTCGGCTTGCCGAGCGATCCCATCCAGGTCTGGTCGGCGAAGACCCCGCCTTTCTCGCGTGCCCAGAGATCGACGAGCAGAATGTCACCGCGCTTGATCGTCGCTGACTGCCCCGCGGTCGGCTCGTAGTGTGGGTTGGCGGCGTTCGGGCCGATCGCGACGATGGGGCCGTGATCGGTCTCGAGTCCGCCGGCGGCGAATCGCTCCAGGATCCAGGCCTGGAGCGCGTGCTCGGTGAGTGGTGTCGCGCTGTCGGCGCGACTGCCGGCGAGCCGGATCGCTTCCTGCCCGATCGTCGACACCGCCCGCGCCGCGCGCTCGTGGGAGGCGCGGTGCTCGTCGCTCCACACGGCATAGAACGCCGAAACGAGATCGGAGGATGAGACGATTGTCGCGCCGGCATTGCGCACCATCTCGATGACGCCCGCCGGGATGCGATCGAGATAGGGAACGGCGTCGCCCGGCGAGTATTCCATCGCCAGCTTCTTTTCTTTGACCAGCTCACCAAGCAGCGACTCCAGCTGGTGCCAGCTGCTGTACTTCTCCTTGCGCCATCTTTCCGGCCACGCGTCCCACGGACCCTGCTCGATGGCGTGGGTGAGGGCGACGGGAGAGCCTTTGGTGGGAATGAAAACGAAGAAGCGCCGCGTCGTCATCCCGGGCAGCTCGAGCATGCCGACCGCGACTGGATTGAGTCCGTGGAAATCGTAGAGGAGCCAGCCATCCACGCCGGCGCGGTCGAGCGCCGACTGGATCGCCGGGAGCGCATCAGGTCGAAGCACGCGCGGTTACTGTGAGCCTTTGACGGCGCGCCATTCCGCGCGCCACTCGCAGATGTCCTCGCCGCGCTCGCGGCAGTGGACGTGGTCGATCATACCCCCGCCCTGTACCAGGAGCTTGAGCATCTCGCGCAGCGCTGACTCGTAGTAAAGGCAGCCGACCGCCTTGGGCGCGGTCCCGTAGGTGACCGAATCGCGAACGCCGAGGACGATCGACGCGCCGACGCGGCGCACCGATGCGCCGAGGTACTTCTCGCCTGCTTTCTTGACCTGGCGGAAGGCGAGCGGACGGGCGATGAAGCCCGGCAGGATGTGGATGATCTGGCGAGTGCTGCCGGAGATCATCTGGTACATCCGGTTGGCGACGATGCTTCCCGCGCGGGTGAAGATTCCCTCGGCGTCGGGTCTGCGACCTATCAGCCGGGCGATGCCGCTCGCTTCGTGGATGGCGATCTGCTGGTTGCGCTTGAGCGCATCCTTGTAGCGCCTGATCTGTGCGATGACGGTGTCGCTGAGGCCGAGGCGCTTGTTCCGATGCTCCTGCACGTACTCCACGTCGTCTCCCTCGGGTATATCGACAGTGCGCACGGCTTCGAGGAGACTGAGTGGTACAATTGCGTTGACAGTGCCGGGCATTTGGGAGGTAAGCGGAGAGGGGCAAGCTAACGGGCGCGGAAACGGGCTTCAAGGAGACGGCAGGCGTAGATAGAGCGCTGCTTCTTATGGGAAATGCAACGGAAGAGTACCGGCCGGCGGCTGTGGGCGCGTCGGCTAGAGGCCACGGGCTCAAACAACGTGCTTTAGCACGTGCTACCCGCAACCCACAACCTGTAATTTCTAGATGTGAACCGAACCCTTCGGCCTTCCGGTCCCAAGTCCCGCCAATTGGGATCTGCGTGACGGAGCTTTCGACTCGCGCGATGGTTGGCGCGGTTCTGTCGATCCTCGTCGCGCTCGCCGCCCGAGGCACCCGCACGCTCTCGCCGAGCGGCGCGGTTGTGGGCGCAATCGCCGGTACGCTGTGCATGGCGGCCGGCTGGAGCTGGGGCGTGCTACTCCTCTCTCTTTTTGTCTCGGCGAGTGCGCTTTCGCGGATCGACGAGAAAAGGAAGCAGGTGCGCATCAGCTCAGTCGTCGAAAAGGGCGGCGAGCGCGACGCCGGGCAGGTGCTCGCCAACGGTGGCGTGTTCGCCGCCGCCGCGCTGGGCCAGCTGCTCGTTCCGTCGCCGGTGTGGATGGCGCTCGGCGTTGGCGCAATTGCCACGTCAACCGCCGACACTTGGGCGACGGAGGTAGGGACACTGTCGACGCGCGAACCGGTATCGATTCTTTCCGGGCGACGCGTTCCAGCCGGCACATCGGGCGCCGTCACGCTTCTGGGCAGCGCCGCCGGAATTGCCGGCGCGGCGTTCATCGCCGCCGAGGCCGCGCTGGCCAGTTGGCCGGTCTCCTTCGCCGCCGGCGCACTGGGTGGCGTCGCGGGCGCCCTGACAGATTCAATCCTCGGAGCAACGATCCAGGCGCGCCGATGGTGTGCGGCGTGCGCGGTATCCACCGAGCGAAAGGTCCACGGGTGCGGTGCGGGGACGTCGCACGCGGCGGGGATGCGGGGATTCGACAATGATGTCGTCAACGCAGTCTGCTCCGCGGTGGGAGCCCTGGTAGCTTTAGGTGTATCTCGCCTTTGGTAGGTAACGGGGTGGCGGTTTGATGATCCAAAGCTGGGACGATTCGATCGGAAACCGGGCGCGGGTGCTGTTGGTGAGCACCAACCGCGAGCGGCAGCCGTATCCGGTCGTGCCGAATGGCCTCGCGTGCGTTGCGTCAGCGCTCGATGCAGCAGGCCATTCTGTTCGCCTCGTAGATCTCTGCTTTGCGCGTGATCCGGTCGCGACCGCCGTCGATGCAGTGCACGCGTTCCGGCCTGATGTCATCGGCGTTTCAGTGCGCAACATCGACAACAGCGACGCCATCGCACTTCGACACTACACGCCGGAAGCGCGGGACGTCATGCACGCGCTCCGGAAAGCGGCGCCCGCGGCGAAGATCATCGCCGGCGGCGCCGCATTTGGGGTCGCTCCCGAAGCGCTGTTCCGCGACCTCGGGGTCGACTACGCGGTTGCCGGAGACGGTGAGCGGGCCAGCGTCGAGCTGATCGACGCACTTTGCTCAGGGAAGGAAATCGAGGCGCTCCCCGGACTTGTGCGCGATCGGAATGGGACCGTCACCTTCACCCCGCCCGGCGAGGACGCCGACCTCGACTCACTCCCGCGCCCGTCGCTGCATCGCTGGATCGACCTCGCGCGGTACCAGCGCCACGGCGCGACGATCCCCATCCAGACCAAACGCGGCTGCGTCTACAAGTGCGTCTACTGCACTTACCGCAACGTCGAAGGCTGGGGATACCGCACCCGCGATCCCGAGCTGGTTGCCGATGAAATCCAGGAGCTGAAAACCAAGGCCGGCATCCACCATTTCGATTTCGTCGATTCGACTTTCAACTCTCCGCCCGGGCACGCGCTCCAGGTTTGCGAGGCGATCTCCCGACGCAGGCTTGGCGTACATCTCGACACCACCAACTTCACGCCCGCCACCGCATCGGCCGAGCTTCTGTCGGCGATGCGCCGCGCCGGCTTCCGCACCCTCGGGATCAGCGCCGAGAGTGCCAGTGATCCGGTGCTGGAGCGACTTGAAAAAGGATTCAACGCGGCCAAGGTCCGCGAAGTCGCTTCTCGGGTCGAGGCACACGGCATAAAGACGCTCTGGATCTTTCTCGTCGGTGGGCCGGGCGAGACGACCCAGACCGTCGAGGAAACGCTATCCTTCGCGAAGTGGCGGCTCGAGCGCGGGGATGCCGTTTACACGACGGTCGGCCTACGGATCTATCCCGGCACCACGCTGCATCGGATTGCCATCGCGGAAGGAATCGTTCCCGCCGACAGTACGCTGCTCGACCCGACATTTTACTTTTCAAGCTCGCTCTCGTTCGACACAACCGTCGCGCGCCTCAAGCGATTCGCCGCCGATCACTCCAGGTTCATGTTCTCGGCAGATTCCCGATCGATCGTCCTGCCCTATCTCACGCGTGCGGCGTCCGTTCTTCGATTGCCGCGACCTCACTGGCAATACATGGGATTGTTTCAGCGCGTCGCGCGCGCGATCGGATAGTGAGCCCGAATCTCGACGCGGAGGTCATCGTCGTCGGCGGTGGGCCGGCGGGCGCTTCCACCGCCTGGGCTCTCGCGCGTGAAGGTGTCGACGTGCTGGTGCTCGATCGCGCGAAGTTTCCACGCGACAAGGTGTGCGCGGAGTATCTGAGTCCACAGGCGTCGCGGATTCTATCCGACATGGGAGTTCTGGACGAGATCGAATCCATGAATCCGGCGCACCTGCGCGGCATGCGAGTGATCGCCCCCAACGGCGCCGTCGCCGACGGAGAGTTCGTATCCAGTCATGGCTTCCGCGGTTTCCGCGACAGGGGACTCGCGATCCGACGCACCATCCTCGACGAGATCGT